>ERZ773075.17-NODE-17-length-173158-cov-34.4077_pt1 | contig 173158 bp, 168 predicted proteins | sample MGYA00580614_ERZ773075 | MGnify/ENA primary metagenome ERZ773075 (study PRJEB29015, sample SAMEA2738021) | human oral metagenome | biome: human oral; feature: human-associated habitat; material: dental | place: China | collected 2043 ...
TTGATGGATATAGTGATTTCCTCTTTCTTAATAGAAAGAACTATCCAAAAGTGGCGAGTGACTATAATGGTATGATGAAAGGTCTTGTTAAGAAATACAACAAGTATAATGATGATAAGTTACCACACATCACTCCACGTCGAGTGTGTGAGTTTGTTAGTGAAACGCAGTTAAACCTCAAAAGGTTCACCCAAACCTTTTGAGTCCCACAAACGCATCATGTTGAGGCGTTATCACTGCTTGTACGAGCTGATTAAACAAGGGTGTAGCTAGCGAAAGTCCTACAGTAAGGAGTTTAAACATGAAATTCCATGAATTTGGTGATAAGAATTTGCCTCCTATTTTACTGATACATGGTGGTGGAAGTTCTTGGTGGAATTATCTTCGTCAAGCACGAATCTTGTCAGAAGAATACCGTATTATTCTGCCCACTTTGAATGGACACGGCGAGGAATATCAACTTGATTATGTTTCTACTGAAGATTCTGCTTTGGAGATTCTAGACTATATCAAAGAAAACTGTGGTGGGAAATTGTTTGCAATCGGTGGTGTTTCACTTGGTGGTCAAATTGCCATGGAGCTTTTGTCTTTAGACAGTGAAATTACTGAGAAGGCCATCATAGATGGAAGCCTCTGTATTCCTCAACCAAGGTTAGCTAAAATCAGCATCTTTCTAGTGTCTCTATTTGGTAAACTGATGTTCAATATATTCTCTTGCAAACTTCAGTTAAGCATGATGAACAAACTCTATCCTAAACTGGCTTATCCAGAGGAAATAAAAGCTTATTATTTGGAGGATTTGCCAAGGACCCCTATCAAAACATTGGTGACCATTTACAAAAACTATATGGGATGTTACAAGCTGAAAGATATGATTTCTGCTAGCAAGGCTCAGGTTCTGTATATCTATGGTGAAAAAGAATTGAACTGTGTGAAAGAATCAGCGAAATTATTTCATCAGCTACATTCAAATACAATTTTGTATGAAGCAAAGGGCTATAACCACGGTTATTTATCAGCTTACCTGCCTTATGAGTGGATTGATTTGGTGGTGCCATTTTTAAAGAGTGACTCATTAGAAATGTGTAACGAATCTGATATGCCATAAGGAGGAATACCATGCTAGGAGCAATTGTTGGAGTCATTGTAGGTTCTGTTTACGAATGGAACAATATCAAAACGAAGGACTTTCCTTTATTTAGGAAAGAGTGCTTTTTTACAGATAATACGATAAGTTCGAACCGCTGAGTGTGTGAGCTTTGCTGGTAAAAGCGTAAAAATCTTATAACAAAAGAACTTAAGAAAGTATTGAAACAAAGGCTTTTGCCGTAAGAGATATTTTAGTATTATGACTGAAATTAAAATAGGCTAAGAGTAGATTTGTGAGTTTTGAACAATTTTTCCTAGCATACTTAGGAATGGAGAGATAAGATGACATGGACTAAGGAATATTTTTCTAAAATTGAATTTATTATTCATTGTGGTTGTGAAATTTTTGGTTATTTTGAGTGTAATCTGATGAACTCTGAACTGTCCTACCAAGAGTGTGGGAATACTGGAATGATCGTTTTTGAACATAGTCAGAAACTATCCGAAAAAGCCTTATCTAAACTCATGAAATATACGCGACTTATTGATTTTGAGAAATATAGAAAGGGGAACAATTCAAATAAGAATGATAAAGTTATTGGTTATAGAGATGCATTTTCGATAACTTTCAAGGGCTATAGTCAAGATGGACAAGCTTTATTGATATATAATATGGACTATGTTTACAAGGATTGGTACAATAGACCCGTTGATAACTTGTACAGTTTTATAAGCGAAACCTATTTTTCAGATTTTCAAAATAATAGATGTTTTATTGCTCAAGGGCTGATGGCTGGTGTACTTCCGTTTTAGGTATAATAGGAAGATGTAGTACATAGTGGAATCAAAAAAGTTTTTTAATTATAATTTGATTAGATGAATACCTATAAATTATACAAAATTCGTTAATAGATAATTTTAAAACTATAGTTGATGGTCAAATTCCCGATATCTTACAAGGAGGAATCTTATGCTAGGAGCAATAGTTGGAGACATTGTAGGTTCAGTTTACGAATGGAACAATATCAAAACGAAGGATTTTTCTTTATTTTGTGAGGATTGTTTTTTCACGGATGATACAGTAAGTCCAAACCGCTGAGTGTGTGAGTTTGTTAGTGAAACATAGTTAATCCTCAAACTAAAGAAACTAAAACTCCATTATTTAGAAATGAAAACCTAAACTGGTTTTAAGGAGGTAAAATATTGATGGAAAGCAGACCTGAGTTCAATAAAGTCGCATCCTTTGATGAATTTAATAAATACTATTGGTATCGGGATGAACTTTCACAGATATGCAGGTCATTAGGACTTGAATATAGAGGTACAAAACAGGAACTCAATGATATTATTGAGCAGTACTTCAAGGGGAATTTGATTAAAAAATCATCAGTAAAAAGGAAAAAGAAACGAGTAGAAGTCGTTACTTTAGATACGCCCTTACTTGAATGTGGATTCTCCTTTAATGCAAACTTTAGAGAATATTTCTCAACTTTAACAGGTGTTTCGCCCTTTAAATTTACTGCTAATATGGCCACTGCTTGGAGAAAAGTAAAAAAAGAAAATGATTTGAATTTCACAATCCAAGATATGCTAAAAGTCTATTATGGAAATTCAGATTATGCCAAGTATGATCATTCGGTTTGTCAATGGAATCAATTTCTAAAGGATTTCTGTGCAGACGAAAATAGTGCCAACTACTCTAATAAACTAAAAGTAGCTTCTATTCTTTGGAAAGAAGTTAGAAATTCAAGTAATGAAAAAATTTATTCAAAAAAACTTTTAACTGAATATGCTGATAAAATAGATGAGTATGACAAGTAGAAATGTCAGTCTAAACTAATAGTTTGTAAGGAGGAATACCATGCTAGGAGCAATAGTTGGAGATATTGTAGGTTCAGTTTATGAATGGAACAATATCAAAACGAAAGACTTTCCATTATTTCGTGAGAATTGTTTTTTCACTGATGATACGGTCATGACCTGCGCTGTTGCTGAGGCTGTTATGATTGGTGGTCGGAAAGATGACTTTATTGATGCCATGAAAAAGTACGGCAGAATGTACCCCGATGCGGGCTATGGTACTCGGTTTAGTAGTTGGATCGATAGTGACAATCGTGAACCTTACTATAGCTTTGGAAATGGTTCTGCTATGCGTGTTTCTCCCTGTGCTTGGCTTATGGACTGCGGCTTTTGTGCAAGAACGGGTATGACACCATCAACTAGAAAGCTTGCACGACTTTCAGCAGAAGTCACCCATAATCATCCAGAAGGTATCAAAGGAGCCATGGCGACAACTGATGCTATCTTTCTGTGTCGTTATTACTTTGGAGGTTATTGCGGAGATTATGAGCAACCAATCAATGACAATCCTACAGAGTGCAAAAGACAGATTAAGGATTATATTGAGCAGGAATACGGCTACAATCTATCTCAAACTCTAGATGAAATTCGTCCTAACTATCGTTTCAATGAAACCTGTCAGGATACCGTACCCCAGGCCATTATAGCATTTCTAGAAAGTAGAGACTTCGAAGATGCTATAAGGAACGCCATTTCCCTTGGTGGGGATAGTGATACTCTTGCTGCCATCACAGGAAGTATCGCAGAGGCAGCCTATGGAATTCCTGATTGGATTAAGGAAAAGGCTTATTCCTACCTAGATGAGCCGTTAAAGGATGTCATTGAACGATGGGAGCTTTTCATAGCAGGAAAATGATGGTTTAGTTAAGTAGAAAGGTGTCACCTATGGAATTACTTGATGAGTATAAAAAAGAAAAAGTGATAGACGTTATCACAAATATTTTAACCGCTATTCACCTGAAAAAATACGAAGACATTATGAATTATGTCGACGAATCAGAGATTGACGATTTAAATGAATTTTTTGGTTATGTTGAAAAGACATTAGAATTAAATGATTTTGATACGATTGATGAGTATGGTGTGGAATGTCATTTCAATCCGCCTTATGAGTATTCTCAATTGGAGATTTATGATTATGATGACCAGACTGGGTTTGCTGTTGATTATGATTTGACTTCAAATTCTGAATTAGTAGATATGGTGTTGCAAGCAGAGTTTCTATATACCGATAATGGCTATACAGTAAGATTTCTTAATGTCGATCCTGGTTAGGAAAAGTTTAATAAGCAATATCCTTGATACACTATTTATACAGGCATTTAAGATTTTCTTGAATGTCTTTTTTGTATAAGAGTAAGATCAAAGCTTTTAAACTATCAAGTTTTCCTATCAATAGATCAATTGTCTTTAAATGCATTTTATGAATGAATCTAAATGGTTATAGAAAGTTATTTCTAGTATGTTCGTGCTATAATAGTTTTAGGCTTCATTTTTGGGAGAGGTAAATGAAAAAATATAAACATTTATTCTGGCTTTCTGGCTTGGTAATCTTATCAATTTCGCTGTTTTCATTGAATGCCTGTAGTTTGGGTGGCGAAACCATTCCCCAAAATAGAACAAAGGAACAGTACGAGTTTGAAAAAACGTTTGATTCCATGTTTAAATTTTTGGAACAAGAGCAGAAGGATTTTAATGGGCTGGAAGCTTATAAAAGTAGAGTCTATATAAAAAATGGTGACGAAGTCAAAAGATATGAAATTGACCTAGATATTACCAAGGCAGATGGTAAGGGTGACTATAGAATACAAATCGGAGAAAACAAAAAAACGGTTCCCGTTAGTTATTCTAATGGCAAGTTGCATTACGATTCGGAGATAGACCCTTTATTTGATGAAGAGATTCTTAACTTAGTTGTCAAAAGAGATGTTTTTGACTCCTTGAATGTAAAAAGAACGTTAAGAACCGGAACAACAGAGCTTAGTGAAATTATCTACCAGCCAGAAAATAACTCTGACCTCTTTCAGAAACTGAAAAGCAAATATGATCTACCAGAGGAAACAACGTGCCAAATTAGAATAGATTACTCAGATAAAACAAATTATGGGATTACAATACAGTTAACATCGAAAGAGATGTCTGTCAAAATTGGTTTAACTATTATTAAAAAACGGGGCTAACGATTTAGGAATGTTATTGAAAAGAGTTTTTTAACTCTGAGAAGGATTTAAAGGTGAGTATGAAAGTAAAATTTAAAGAAACGAATAAAGTATTTTTCAAAATAGTAGAGGTAGGGGGAGAAAAGTATATTCTAGATTTGACGACTGTTAGACCAAAATCCTATTTCTGGGGTTCTCTTCCTGATGAGATTACTGCAAAAATGCAAAAGTTAGATAAAAGAGATACGCGTTTTGAAAGTGTGGCTCCAACTATGAGTAAATCGATTGGGGTTGCAATTGGTGTAGCAATAGGGGGTTCTGGCTATCGGCTAGTGACGAATTTTTTTAGAAACAATGGGATTAGTCACAACCTTCCTTTAAAGATAAGTTTATATGGCCTGTTCATCTTCCTAGCTTATCTTTTTTCTGGTTCATTGCCATAAGAGCTCGTCATAGTGTCCAAAAAAGACTTGAGAATAAAGTTTCAAACTATCAAATAACCTTCAAATCAGTTGGAAGAAAACGTCAATTAAAACATTACAAACTTCTTCCTTTTATCCTTGTTCCGACTCTTGGATGTTTTGCATTTTATCTATATACTGTTAATGGAACAGAGGGAGCCCTACTTGTTATTAATAGTATTCTATTGTTGGGATTTTTTACAGTGATTTTAGGCATGTCACCACTCCGAGAAAGTGTCGAAAAGCAAGAGATTATTTTTGATAGAATAGAGAAGTTATAAGTTAAGATGAAAGCCGTTTTATGATCCTCTTTTGCAGGTCACATTGGCCTATTTTATCAGAAAAATTAGGGAATTGATTAGAAAGTGTTTTGAGGAATAGACGTGGAATTAAAATTTAAAAATTCAAGCATGATTTGCTTTCAAATTGTTCAGATAGATCAAGAATCGAAGAAGTATGTCATGGATACAAGTACTATAAGCCCCAAGAGCTATTACTGGGGAATAAAAACAGATACGATTACAGTGGACATGGTAGAGATTGAAAAGAATAATAACCAATTCGAAATCAAACCTAGTAGACCTGTAAATGCGACAATGATAGCCATTATCGTTCAACCAATCGTCAAGGTTAGTTATGATGCACTGAAAGAACTTTTTATTCATAATAATATTAGTGAGCAAATATTACTAAAGTTACTCCTGTTTTCTATTTCCATGTTGATTTCATATTTTGCTGCCGTTATTTCACTTAGGTTGGCTCATAAAAAAGCAGAAAAATGGATTCCAAATAATGCCAATAAATACATGGTTACATTTACAACTACTAAAAAAGTAACGGAGGAGTATATCCGTTCATTGGATTAAATTTACTTTGTTTACTTTTTTTCCTTGGTTTAAATAATGGAACAGAAGGAGCTGTTTTGGTGATTAATGGAATCGTTTCGTTATTGTTTTTTAATTTTGCTTTAGGAAGTTTTCCAATCGCTCATCCATACAAGCATGGTCAAATTGAGGTTGAAAAGATTGAGAAAATATAGAATAAATGACATTGATTCAGGTATTAAATCAATTCAGAAAGTGTTTGAGTGGTGAGTGACTCATTTAAAGTTCAAGACAGCTCTTACAATGTAGCATTGTGAGTTAGAAAAGGAGTAAAAATGAATTATTTAGAAATACGTAAGAAATATGGATTTTATAGAAAAGTTGTGATTGTTTTGGCTGTTCTTCTTATTCTTTTTGTAGCTTGGATGGTGAAAGATAGGACTATTCAAACCCTTTGTATTTTATTCATAAATGCACTCTTATTTCTTTTCATTGCACTAATCAGAAGAGGGTATGTAAGGAGTGGTACTAAGTTGCTGTATATGGACTTAGATTTACCATCTTGGAAGCAATACATTGAATTGAAGAAAGTTGCAAAAAGAGCTATTATAAAAATGGATGTGACACTAACATCTGTTGGGTATTCCTATATGATTGGTGATTTCGATGCTGCCATTAAGGAGGCTTCTGAAGCAATGACTGATCAAAAACTGAAGCCGAAATATAGGGATTTCTTAGAAAGTTATCTTATTCGCTCGACAGTTCTTGCAAATCCTGACCTGACCAGGGACCAGCTTAATCTTATACTAAACAAAATGTCCATATCAGATCCATCCCTAGCTGAGAAAACAAAAAGCGTTAGTATTGCGCTTTACGATTTAACAATTGCTCATCAATTCAATGATTATTTTGAAGAATTGGAAAACGAGTTTAAATATCAACAATTGGAAATCATTTACTATCAAGCATTGAACTCTATATTAAAAGGAGATATGACTAGGGCGAATGAGTTGTTTAGAAAACTCGCTCAAGAAGATGAACAGCTCTATATCGTACGGAAGTCTAAAGGATTTTTAAATAGTGAATCTATTAATTAGCGATGAATAAGTACAGGAAAGGATAAAAAGGATAAAAAGGATTAAGTGTGAAATCAAATAAATTATTGCTAATAAACGGAGTTATTTCTTTAATTGGAGCTTTAACGATTACTTACCTTTCTTCTAAAATGTGGACATTTGAAATCATTTACTGGGTGATACCTAAGCTTGTTAGACTTTCTAGTTGGGATGGAATCTACTTTTCAACTTGTTTAATATTGCTGCTTTTTGGTTTTGTAGCATTCCTTCTTCATGATGAGGAATCAAAAGTCAATAAGAAGACATATCAGTTTCTTTTGATTGCGTCTCTGATTGGTTTTATTCCGATATTAGCTGGATTTTCTAGCGTGTTCGCATTTGTTTCAGCCATTTTATACTTAATGGATTATATAAAATTGACGAAAAAGTAAAGTAGTGGATTGCTAACAATAAGTATTTATTCTTGTTTAAGTTGAGGTTAGTGCTTGATACATTAACGTCTCTATTCTAGTTAGTGGATTCGATTTTTCAAGCATTTGGATGGCGTTTACATAACTCAAGTGATATAATTAGTTACTAGAATTTTTGTAACTATTAAAGGAGTATTATCAATGAAAAAAGCAATGTTAATTATCAACCCTACCTCTGGTGGGGAAAAGGCTTTGGATTATAAGGACAAGCTGGAGAATAAGGCAAAAGATTATTTTGAGCACGTGGAAACCAAAATTACTGAAAAAGCCTTAGATGCAACACACTTTGCTGAAGAAGCATCTCGTGAGCAGTATGATGCAGTGGTGTGTTTTGGTGGAGATGGGACTGTCAATGAAGTTATTTCAGGTATTGCTGAGAGAGAATACGTTCCTAAGTTGGGTATTATCCCAGGCGGTACGGGTAACCTCATTACAAAACTTTTGGAAATCAATCAAGACATCGATGGCGCGATAGATGAACTCGATTTTAATTTAACCAACAAGATTGATATCGGTAAAGCAAATGATAACTATTTTGGTTATATTTTTAGTATCGGTTCTCTGCCTGAGGCGATTCACAATGTTGAAATCGAGGATAAGACAAAATTTGGTATTCTTGCCTATGCTGTAAATACCATGAAGTCTGTCATGACGGATCAGGTCTTTAACATTAAGATTGAGACAGAAAATGGAAATTATGATGGTGAAGCTAGTCATGTTTTGGTTCTCTTGACAAATTACTTCGCTGATAAGAAAATCTTTGAAGAAGACAAAGATGGCTATGCTAATATTTTGATTCTAAAAGATGCTTCTATATTCTCTAAATTATCCGTCATTCCTGATTTACTAAAAGGGGATGTTGTTGGCAATGATAATATTGAGTATATCAGAGCACGTAATATTAAAATCTCTTCAGATAGTGAATTGGAGTCAGATGTTGACGGTGATAAGTCGGATAACCTACCTGTAGAAATCAAGGTACTAGGCCAGCATATTGAAGTCTTTTCACAACCGAAAGAGTAGAAGGTAGAAACAAGTTTGTCTTTCACTGAGAAATAAAGTTTTATATCAAAGATTGGAGGAAGTATGAATTCTCTATTTGATGAATTTCGAACAATTTGTTCACATTTAAACCAAGTCGGAATCACACCTACGCTCATGGGGTCTTTGGGTTTTGAATACCGTTCAAATGAAGATTGGGAGCCGTCTGACATTGACATTCATGTCTCTGGAGATCCTAGAGGCTGGGATGCGCCTGATTATCTCAGAATTTATGAGTGGAACAAGATAATGAAAGTGATGAACCACTTAGGGTACACCTTAATAGATATTCATGAGCATGAATTCCAAAAGAATGGTGTGAGCGTTGAATTTGGAAGTATCGATTCCTTACCCGATTTTGCAGGAGTTTCGGAATCAGATATAGAGTTGATTCATCTCGAGGACATCACGTTTCGTGTTCCCAACCTGGATCAGTATTTAAGTATATACGAGGCTTCTTCCCAAGATTCCTATCGAAATGATCACAATCACAATAAGGATTTTAAGAAGATAGATTGGCTGGAAAGACATTTGTAAAATCATATGTAGAAGACAGTAAAGCAAATCGATTTGCTGTTTTTTTGTATTGATTGAAAGTGGGGCAATTTGTTGAGTTCATGATATAATATACTTAGATTCCGCTATATAGGAGGAAAGAGCTGAAAAAACGTACTTTGGTTTGGCTAGTTTTAGCCCTTGTAGTATTTGGAGGAGGCGCATGGATGGCACAGAAAACAAATTTATTTGGAGGAGTATTTCTTAGTCCGCGAGCCAAGCAGTTGGCTTATCTGAAGGAGCATGAAGAAGAAATTGTAAAATTTGTAAAGTCTAAAAATTCAAAGATTGAATCTGTTCAGATGGATTGGAATAGTTTAACTGTTGAACAGATAGGGAATGGAACTCCACAGGGGGGAGGTTATAATCTATCAGTGAAGGGTTCTTTTAATCATATAAAGGATTCTGACTTTACAATAGATTTTCGATTAAAAAATAAAAATGATGTGCCTTCAATAGATAGGATTGGTATGTATAATCAGCCTAGAGTGTTAAAAAATGGAGGTTGGGACAAGTATGACGAATAGTAACTTAAAAACCTTTGATAATTTTTACTCAAATTTAATATTACTCATTCTCTACTAACTTAGAATACTTGCTAAAAGTATTTTTTTTTACATTCATGATATAATATACTTAGATTCCGCTATATAGGAGGAAAAAGCTGAAAAGACGTACTTTGGTTTGGCTAGTTATAGCTCTTGTAGTATTTGGAGGAGGCGCATGGATGGCACAGGAAACAAATCTATTTGGAGGAATAACTCTGAGCCCACGAGCTAAGCAGTTGGCATATCTGAAGGAGCATGAAGAGGAAATGGCGAACTTCGTTAAATCTTGGAATTCAAAAGTTGAGAGTGTCCAATTTGATTGGGATAGTATGGAAGTTGGTCAGGTAGGAAATGGAACTCCTCAAGGTGGAGGTTATATGATGACAGTGAACGGTAGAATCAATAATAATAAGGATACTAAATTTACATTAGGTTTTCCACTAAAACGTAATTTAAATGAAATCCCTGAGAAACTTGTTATTATTCAAATGCAACCAATAAGAATTTTGAAAGGAAATTTATGGGATCTTTATGACTAACAGTAACTTAAAAACCTTTGATAATTTTTACTCAAATTTAATATTACTCATACTCTACTAACTTAGAATACTTGCCAAAAGTATTTTTTTTTACAATTATGATATAATAAACTTAGATTCCGTTATATAGGAGAAAAAAGATGAAAAAACGTACCTTACTTTGGCTAGTTTTAGTTCTTGTAGTATTTGGAGGAGGCGCATGGATGGCACAAGAAACAAATTTATTTGGAGGAATAACTCTGAGTCCGCGAGCTAAGCAGTTGGCTTATTTAAAGGAGCATGAAGAGGAGATGGCGAACTTTATAAAGTCTAGAAATCCTAAAGTAGAAAGTGTCCAATTTGATTGGGATAGTATGGAAGTTGGTCAGATAGGAAATGGAACTCCTCAAGGAGGCGGTTATATGCTAACATTTAAAGGGCGCATAAATAATATAAAGGAAAGTAGTTTTACTCTTGGATTTCCTTTGGATAATAACAGGTACTCCTTGCCTAACCTTGAGAGGATTTCTGAAATGCAACCCATAAGAATTTTACGAGATGGTGGATGGTTTATATATGAGTAATAGCAACTTAAAAAATTTTGATAATTTTTATGCAGATTTGGCGCAGTCGGCATATGCTAATCGCCCTAATAATTTTCCGCCTTTAAATAATTCAAAAACTTTTCAAGATTTTAACTTTTCCGAGGATATAGTTTTTGACGGTGAAATCACCCCCGGAGGTAAACATCTTCCTCATGACGGTAAGGTCTACTTGCAGCCGGATCCTGATTTGCGAGATACTTATAAAGTCACATCGATACCAGTTCCTGATGCGAATGGGATGAGGCAGGATATTCATCACAAACGGTATCAAAAAGGACTCTTAACTGATGATGAAGCTGGTTTTAATGCCTACTACTTAACGGATACGCCTACCTTGACTAATGATACTACGAAAACTTATATGACTATCCGCGGCAGTGATGCCATCAGTTATGAAAATTTGAACGACTGGATCGACAACGACGCTAAGTTCGCTCTCAATCATATCCATACACCGCAAGCCAAGTTAGCGACAGTAGGAATGAAAACGAAGATCGCAGAGATGCGCGAAAAAGCTCCGCAAGCTACGATGGACATCACGGATCACTCCCTAGGAACCATTGTCTCTGCGCAAGGGGTCGCTGGACTCACTGATGAAGAACTGAAGAAAATCGGCAAAGTTGTTCTCTTTGACGGTCCAGACACGACAAAGAGCTTAAAGAAAATGGGCCTCAGCGATGAGAAAATCCAAAAGATTAGCGAAAAGATCGAGTATTATGTCAATCCTTTTGATATCATGGGTATGCTTAATCGAGAGCACACCATTACTAAATTACCTGGTTAATCTAGAATAAACAACTATACTTATTAAAAGTATTTTTTTTTACATTCATGATATAATAGATTTAGAATCCACGTTTAAGGAGGACGGTCATGAAAAAACGTACTTTACTTTGGCTTGTTTTAGCTCTTGTAGTACTTGGAGGAGGAGCATGGATGGCGCAGAAAACAAATCTATTTGGAGGAGTATTTCTTAGCCCACGGGCTAAGCAGTTGGCTTATTTAAAGGAGCATGAAGAGGAGATTAAGGATTTTGTGAAATCTCAAAATCCAAAGATAGAATCTGTTCAAATTGATTGGAGACAGACACAATGGGATAAGGTAGGAAATGGTACACCTCAAGGAGGAGGAGATATTATTGATGTTTATGGAACGTTTAATAACATTGATAATTCTGGTTGGCATGTAATGATAATTGTAGATGATGGAAAAGTTGATTTAGCTTCGATGACATTAGTTAATGGCCTAGGCATTGGAGGGAAACCGTTTGAGTAATAGCAATTTAAAAACCTTTGATAATTTTTATGCGGATTGAACACGGTTCATTCCCTATTGACTTCGAATACTTACTAAAAGTATTTTTTTTTTACAATTATGATATAATAAACTTAGATTCCGCTATATAGGAGGAAAGAGATGAAGAAACGTACTTTACTTTGGCTAGTTTTAGCACTTGTAGTATTTGGAGGAGGCGCATGGATGGCACAGGAAACAAATCTATTCGGAGGAATAGCTCTGAGCCCACGAGCTAAGCAGTTGGCTTATCTGAAAGAGCATGAAGAGGAAATTAAGGATTTTGTAAAATCTTTAAATCCTAAAGTCGAATCGGTTCAGATTGCTTGGGAAGAAACACGCTGGGAAGAGATAGGAAATGGTACACCACAGGGTGGAGGGAAAGTTATTCGAGTTTTCGGTGGCTTTAACCAAATTAAAGATTCCAGTTGGAGTGTTTTAGTTTATATAAAAGATGGAAAGACCAATGAAGAAGATTTTATTGAAGGAATCGGAAGTGGGGGTCCATTGCGTGTAGGAGGAAGAGGTTTTGACGAATAGTAATTTAAGGGATTTTGGTAATTTCCATGCTAATTTAGCTCAGTCAGCCTATACAGGTAGACCATCAAACTTTCCTTTTGATTCTCAACGTGATTCTGATAAGGATTTGTTAAACTCAGGTCAATCACTCTATTTCGATTTCTCGCAAGATAATAAATTTTATAATAAAGATAAAAAAGAATGGGAAATCACTCCTGGAGGTAAACATCTTCCCCATAATGGCAAGGTTTACCTGCAGCCGGATCCTGATTTACATACTATAGAAGATACGATGGATCTCCAGCTTCCTAATCCTAATGGAGGATATCGTCAAGAAAAATATGTACGCAAACGCTATCAAAAAGGGCTTTTAACAGATGAGAAAGCTGGTTTTAATGCTTATTACTTAACGGATACGCCAACCTTGAGTAAAGACACCAAGAAAACCTATATGACCATCCGTGGAAGTGATGCCATCAGTATAGGGAATTGGAACGACTGGGTTGACAACGATGCGAAGTTTGCCCTCAACCACATCCATACACCGCAAGCCAAGTTAGCGACGGCAGGAATGAAAGCTAAAATCGCAGAGATGCGTGAAAAGGCTCCAAATGCTACGATGGACATCACAGGTCACTCCTTAGGGACCATTGTCTCTGCCCAAGGAGTAGCTGGCCTTAGCGATGAGGAACTTGAGAAAATTGGTAAAGTCGTTCTCTTTGACGGTCCAGACACGACAAAGAGCTTAAAGAAAATGGGACTCAGTGATGAGAAAATCAAAAAGATTAGCGAAAAGATAGAGTACTATGTCAATCCTTTTGATATCGTGGGTATGCTCAATCGTGAACATACCATCACTAAATTACCTGGGGACTCCGATGAACCACTTAAGAAACCCGTCGGTAAAGTAAATGTCCTGGTCCCCTTGCATTATACCCAGATTACTGATCCGGAAAGTTCCCATGACTTTGGTGTTTTCCAATCGGATGGGAAGGGAAATTTATTGACTGCATCTGAGGATTTTCACCCAGAATTGCTCAGGGCAGGTGAAAAGCTGGCTCGATTAATTGCGACAACCTTGGGAGTTCTAAGAACTCTAGGAGTTGATGAAAATGCAGCCTCAAATATTTTGAATGCCATTATGAGGGGGGAATTCGTAAATAAGGCGATTATTGGATATGCCTTTTATGAAAATTTTAAAACAGAGTATGGTAAAATTGTCGAAGAAGCTCGTAAAGAATCGATAAAATGGGATCGAGAAGCTATTCCTCGTTATCAGGAACAACTGAGAAGTGGCAATCTTACAGGAAATCAAAGAATCTTGGTTCGAGCTCAGTTGCTTCAGACAGCAGCCCAGTTGGCAAATTTTGACATGGAAGACAAAGTTAAATCTGTGAAAACCTTACTTTCAGATGCTAAGGAAGATATTCAAAATATGATAAAAGAAACAAGACAGACAGCGTTTGACATGGTTGGATATTTGTCAAGTTCAGAAGTTACAAATCTACTTTCTGGTTTTGATACAACAAGCTTTTGGGATGAAGGCGTTGCAAGTGACACGAAGACAGCAGCAACATCCTTCCTGACACAAATTGAGCAGCTAGGGGAAAGCCTGGTTAAAGCTAGTGGTTCCTTTGAGACCATAGATACAGATAGAGCTGAAGATTTTAATAATCTATTAGCAGATGTAAAACAAACATGGAGGGGTAAAAATGGTAGTGCTAACTGATGAGGATACTTTAATTACAAGAGAGCAACTCGACAGAGGCTTCAAGGAAAGAATGAAGGAACAAGAACGCCAAGCAGTCAGGGCCTTGGTAACTGCAAAAGAGTTGTCAATCCTTGCTAAAGGAGCTGAGTTAGCTAAAAAATTGCAAGAAGCAGCCACAGATATGCAAGACTACGCTTCTAAGACCTATGTGAACAATATTAAGGGGGGATTTGAGGGGAAAGCTGCAGATGCTGCTGAAACTTACTTGACCCAGACCTTGCAAACACCTACTTTACAGAGTCCAATCAAAAGCTAGGAGAAAACTAGTTATGGATAAAAAGGAACTTCAGAAATTAGAGGATGAGCACAATCGTAAATTACGAGACTTAGAGCGTTTGGAGATGGATTTGGATGATGATTTCCACAAGTTTAGTAGGGAGACGGATCATCTCCTAGAGGCGCTTTCCTATGCATGTAGAGACAGTAATTTTGCTGAAATTCAACCTTATATCTTTGAGATAGAGAACAATTTAGACAGCTATCATCAACTGTATAAGAATCGTATAGAGAATGTGCTGGAAGCTCGTCATCAAGTGAATAAAAACTTTTACAAAAGATTAGAAGAAAAGGATCTTTAACAGAGTCCTACAAGTTCTTTTGAATAGTTGGGAATGTTTTGCTATTTAATTAGTGATAGATATAAAAACAAGTTCCTTGCGACTACAAGGAACTTGTTTTTATGTGGATTAGTTTTTAGAAGCTGCTTGGAATTCAGGGTTTTTCCATGCTTCATCAATGATTGCTTGCAATTCTTTTGCAGATGCTTGCATTTTTTGAGTTTCCGCATCGTTCAATGGGATGTTTACTGGACGAACGATACCGTGTGCACCAACAACAGCTGGTTGACCGATAAAGACGTTTTCAACTCCGTATTGACCTTCTTGGAAGACTGAAAGTGGAAGTACTGCATTTTCGTCATCAAGGATTGCTTTTGTGATACGAGCAAGCGCTACTGCGATACCGTAGTATGTAGCTCCTTTTTTGTTGATGATTGTGTAGGCAGCGTCACGAACACCTTCAAACAATTCGATCAATTCAGCTTCTTGAACGTTTTGAGTGTCTTTAAGGAATTCTTCAAGGTTTACACCAGCGATGTTGGCGTGTGACCAAACCGCAAACTCAGAATCTCCGTGTTCACCCATGATGTAGGCGTGAACGGAACGAGCATCAACATCCAATTTTTCAGCAAGTGCTTGACGGAAACGTGCTGAGTCAAGTGAAGTACCTGAACCGATAACGCGTTCTTTAGGGAATCCAGAGAATTTCCAAGTTGAGTAAGTCAAAACGTCAACTGGGTTAGCCGCAACAAGGAAGATACCATCAAAACCTGATTCAACAACTTGTGTTACGATTGATTTGTTGATAGCCAAGTTTTTACCTACAAGGTCAAGGCGAGTTTCACCTGGTTTTTGAGGAGCACCTGCAGTGATAACAACAAGGTCAGCGTCTGCACAGTCAGAGTATTGAGCAGCGTAGATTTTTTTAGGTGAAGTGAAGGCAAGGGCGTGGCTAAGGTCAAGCGCATCACCAACAGCTTTTTCGTGTAATTGTGGAATTTCGATAATTCCAAGCTCTTGTGCAATTCCTTGGTTAACAAGTGCGAAAGCGTAAGATGAACCTACGGCACCGTCACCAACAAGGATCACTTTTTTGTGTTGTTTAGTTGAAGTCATTATCTAAACATCTCCTTCATTTTTTTTTAGGGGAATCCCCAGACACTTTCATTCTATCACTTTTAAAAAGCTTTGTCACGAATATTCTATTCGGTTATCGATGTAAACGTTTTAGTGATTTCAGAAGGCTGAAATGAAGGACAAATTATGGTATAATATATCTAATTACTAATAGTGAAATGAGGCATTTATGAATGCAGGATAGAAATTTAGTGAATGTCAATCTGACAAAGGAGATGAAGACCAGCTTTATCGATTACGCCATGAGTGTTATCGTTGCGCGGGCCCTTCCTGATGTTCGAGATGGCTTAAAACCTGTTCACCGTCGTATTCTTTACGGAATGAATGAACTAGGTGTTACACCAGACAAACCTCATAAAAAATCAGCTCGTATTACAGGGGATGTTATGGGTAAATACCACCCACACGGAGATTCCTCTATTTATGAAGCCATGGTTCGTATGGCTCAGTGGTGGAGCTACCGTTACATGCTTGTCGATGGGCATGGAAACTTTGGTTCTATGGACGGGGACGGTGCTGCCGCGCAGCGGTACACTGAGGCACGTATGAGCAAGATTGCTCTGGAAATGCTTCGTGATATCAATAAAAACACAGTTGATTTCGTAGACAACTACGATGCTAACGAACGTGAACCCTTGGTCTTGCCAGCTCGTTTTCCAAACCTTTTGGTCAATGGGGCGACTGGTATCGCTGTTGGGATGGCAACCAACATTCCTCCTCACAACTTGGGTGAAACCATTGATGCTGTGAAGCTCGTCATGGACAATCCAGATGTGACGACTAAGGACTTGATGGAAGTCTTGCCTGGTCCAGATTTTCCAACTGGTGCTCTTGTCATGGGGAAATCAGGTATTCATAAGGCATATGAGACTGGTAAAGGATCGATTGTTCTTCGTTCTCGTACAGAGATTGAAACCACTAAGACGGGTCGTGAGCGCATCGTTGTAACGGAATTCCCTTATATGGTTAATAAAACCAAGGTGCATGAGCATATTGTTCGCTTGGTTCAGGAAAAACGAATTGAGGGCATTACAGCTGTACGTGATGAGTCCAATCGTGAAGGCGTTCGCTTTGTAATCGAGGTTAAACGCGACGCGTCTGCCAATGTTATCCTTAACAACCTCTTCAAGATGACCCAGATGCAAACTAACTTCGGTTTCAATATGTTGGCGATTCAAAATGGCGTGCCAAAAATCTTGTCCCTTCGTCAAATTTTGGATGCTTATATCGAGCACCAAAAAGAAGTGGTTGTTCGCCGTACTCGTTTTGACAAGGAAAAAGCAGAAGCGCGTGCGCACATTTTAGAAGGTCTTTTAATTGCACTAGACCATATCGACGAAGTGATTCGTATTATCCGTGCTAGTGAAACGGATGCGGAAGCGCAAGCTGAGTTGATGAGCAAGTTCAAACTTTCTGAGCGTCAAAGTCAGGCTATCCTTGATATGCGTCTCCGTCGTTTGACAGGATTGGAACGTGATAAGATTCAGTCTGAATATGATGAATTGATTGCCTTGATTGCAGATTTGGCCGATATTCTTGCCAAACCAGAGCGTGTGGCGCAAATCATCAAAGACGAATTGGATGAGGTCAAACGCAAGTTTGGTGACAAACGTCGTACTGAGTTGATGATTGGAGAAGTCTTAACTCTTGAAGATGAAGATTTGATTGAAGAAACGGATGTCTTGATTACCCTATCTAACAAGGGCTATATCAAACGTTTGGACCAAGGTGAGTTTACTGCTCAAAAACGTGGTGGCCGTGGAGTTCAAGGTACAGGAGTTAAGGATGATGACTTTGTGTGTGAGTTGGTTTCAACCAGCACCCATGATCATTTGCTCTTCTTTACCAATAAAGGGCGAGTATATCGACTAAAAGGTTATGAAATTCCTGAATATGGTCGTACAGCCAAGGGCTTGCCAGTTGTCAATCTTTTGAAGTTGGACGAAGGGGAGAGCATTCAGACCATCATCAACGTTGAGTCTGAACGTAGTGATGACGCCTATCTCTTCTTTACAACTCGTCACGGTATCGTGAAGAGAACCAGTGTCAAAGAATTTGCAAATATTCGTCAAAATGGACTCAAAGCCTTGAATCTCAAGGATGAGGATGAGTTGATCAATGTTCTATTGACAGAAGAAGACACAGATATTATCATTGGTACTAAGTTTGGTTATGCTGTTCGCTTTAATCAATCGGCTGTTCGTGGCATGAGTCGTATCGCGACAGGTGTTCGAGGAGTCAATCTTCGTGATGGAGACACAGTAGTTGGTGCTAGCGTGATTACCGACCAAGATGAGGTTCTTATCATCACTGAAAAAGGATACGGTAAACGTACCCTTGCTACTGAATACCCTACTAAAGGCCGTGGTGGTAAAGGGATGAAGACAGCCAATGTTGCTGAGAAGAATGGTCCTCTTGCAGGTCTCCTCACTGTTAAAGGAGATGAAGACCTGATGATTATCACGGATACAGGTGTCATGATTCGAACAAATGTTGCCAATATTTCACAAACAGGACGCTCAACTATGGGAGTTAAGGTGATGCGTCTGGATCAGGATGCTAAGATTGTGACCTTTACAACGGTTGCCGCAGCAGAAAAAGAAGAAGTTGGGACTGAAATTGAAACAGAGAGTGAAGTATAATGTCTGAAAAAGATAGTAAAAAGAAAAAAAAGAAACGTAGGAACCTGCTGACCAATATCCTAGCAGTCTTTCTCATCCTCTTGTCCTTGGTCTTGATTTTTAATTCAACGATTCGAAACATGTTTATGGTTTGGAATACCAATAAATATCAAGTCAGTCAGGTGACTAAGGAAAAGATTGAAGAGAATAAAGAGACAGAGGGAAATTTCGATTTTGATTCTGTCAAATCCATCTCATCTGAAGCGGTGCTAGCTGCCCAGTGGGATGCTCAGCAACTTCCAGTCATAGGTGGGATTGCCATTCCTGAAGTAGAGATTAACCTGCCTATTTTTAAAGGTTTGGATAATGTAAACTTGTTCTACGGGGCAGGGACCATGAAAGCAAATCAGAAAATGGGGGAAGGCAACTATTCTCTAGCCAGCCACCATATCTTTACTGCTGAAAATGCAAGTCAAATGCTCTTTTCGCCTTTGGTCAATGCCAAGGCAGGAATGAAAATCTATCTGACTGATAAAGATAAGGTATACACCTATGAGATTCGTGAGGTGAAGCACGTAACGCCGGATCGCGTAGACGAAATTGAAGATCGTGATGGTATCAAAGAAATCACATTGGTGACCTGTGTCGACTATGATGCGACAGAGCGAATTATTGTTAAAGGTGATTTTAAAGAAGTTAAAGCATATTCGGAAACATCTGATGATGTCCTTAGTGCCTTCAATAAACCATACAAACAACGTTATTAAACTCTAATGAACCAGTGAAATAGTCATTTCGCTGGTTTTTGTGTGAACAAAGAGAATTAAAAAACTCTTAAAGAAAAAGATGAGAAATATTACAAGAGGAATTTTTTGAACAAAATTTTCATATTTTACAGGAAACGCTTTCTTGAAAACGAGAAATATGTTATAATTATCACAAATAAAAGTTTTAGGAGTTTTCTATGGTCTCTTCAGAATTTATCTCAAAGATTGAATTTGCTTGTAAGAAGAAAGAAAGTCTTTATAGTCAAAGTAAATTCAAATATGCGATTCGTTCCATGTTTGCAGGTGCCTTTCTAACATTTAGTACAGCTGCAGGTGCAGTTGGGGCTGATTTGATTAATAAGATCGCACCTGGTAGTGGACGGTTCCTTTTCCCATTCGTTTTTGCTTGGGGATTGGCCTACATTGTTTTCTTGAATGCTGAGCTGGTAACTTCAAATATGATGTTCTTGACAGCTGGTAGTTTCTTGAAAAAAATTTCATGGAGAAAAACAGCTGAGATTTTACTTTACTGTACCTTGTTCAATCTCATAGGAGCTTTGATAGCAGGTTGGGGCTTTGCCCATTCAGCAGCCTATGCAAATCTAACACATGATAGCTTCATCTCAGGAGTTGTAGAGATGAAGTTAGGTCGTTCCAATGAGTTAGTCTTACTTGAAGGTATTTTAGCCAATATCTTTGTAAACATTGCCATTCTTTCATTTGTTTTGGTGAAAGACGGAGGCGCCAAACTTTGGCTTGTCTTATCAGCAATTTACATGTTTGTATTCTTAACAAACGAACACATTGCTGCGAACTTTGCTTCTTTTGCGATTGTTAAGTTCAGTGTTGCAGCTGATTCTATTGCTAACTTTGACATACCTAATATTCTTCGTCACTGGGGTGTAACCTTTGTCGGGAACTTTATCGGAGGAGGTCTCTTGATGGGCTTGCCATACGCCTTCCTCAATAAAAACGAAGATACTTATGTCGATTAAAGAAATGAGCACGAGTTAATCGTGCTTTTTGTTTGATGTGTAAGACTAGTCATAGTTGTTCCTTATATCAAAATATAGAAAAACGGTATTGGAAAAGACTAGCCTAAGATGATACAATATCCGTAATGAAGCTATTTGGAGGTCGTCTTATGACTCGTGATTTTAAATTTGAAACTCTACAATTACATGCTGGGCAAGTAGTTGATCCAGCGACCAAATCTCGTGCAGTACCGATTTATCAAACAACATCCTTCGTTTTTGATGACACGCAGGAAGGTGCCGATTTGTTTGCTTTGAGAAAACCAGGGAACATTTATACCCGTATCACAAATCCTACAACAGCAGCCTTTGAGGAAAGAATCGCTGCTCTTGAAGGTGGTGTTGGAGCTCTTGCAACAGCATCAGGTATGGCTGCTGTAACCTACACTATTTTGGCGCTTGCTCACGCAGGTGACCATGTAGTGGCTGCGTCAACTATTTACGGTGGGACCTTCAACCTCTTGAAGGAAACTCTTCCTCGTTATGGGATTACAACAACCTTTGTGGATGTGGATAATTTGGAGGAAGTAGAAGCAGCTATCAATGACAATACAAAGCTTGTCTTGATTGAAACCTTGGGGAATCCCTTGATTAACATTCCTGACTTGGAAAAACTGGCTGAGATTGCGCATAAACACCAGATTCCTCTCGTTTCTGACAATACTTTTGCCACACCATATTTGATTAACGTCTTCTCTCACGGTGTAGATATTGCCATTCACTCTGCAACTAAATTTATCGGTGGGCATGGTACGACTATTGGAGGAGTGATTGTTGATAGCGGTCGTTTTGACTGGGCAGCTTCAGGGAAGTTCCCACAATTTGTTGAGGAAGACCCAAGTTACCACAACTTGAGCTATACTCGGGATGTGGGTGCAGCAGCCTTTATTATCGCTGTTCGTGTTCAATTGCTTCGTGATACAGGTGCTGCCTTGTCACCATTTAATGCCTTTCTCTTGCTCCAAGGGCTTGAAACTCTCTCTCTTCGTGTTGAACGTCACGTGCAAAATGCAGAGAAAATTGTTGATTTCCTTGTAAATCATCCTAAGGTAGAGAAGGTAAATTATCCAAAACTAGCTGACAGTCCTTATCATGCCTTGGCTGAGAAATATTTGCCAAAAGGTGTTGGTTCAATCTTTACCTTCCATGTCAAAGGTGGAGAGGCAGAAGCTCGCAAGGTGATTGATAATTTGGAAATCTTCTCTGACCTTGCAAACGTGGCAGATGCCAAATCTCTTGTTGTCCATCCTGCGACAACCACTCACGGTCAGTTGTCAGAAAAAAATCTAGAAGCAGCAGGTGTAACACCAAACCAAATCCGCTTGTCTATCGGTCTTGAAAATGTAGAGGATTTGATTGAAGATTTGCGCTTGGCCTTGGAAAAAATTTAAAGTAACTGATATAAACAGTGGGTTTCGACTCACTGTTTTTGATTTTCCCTCAGGCATGATATAATGGTTACAGAAGTCTAGAAAGAGGAACGATATGAACGAAATCAAATGTCCTAACTGTGGGGAAGTCTTTACAGTAAATGAAAGTCAGTATGCCGAACTCTTATCCCAAGTGAGAACGGCAGAGTTTGATAAGGAATTGCACGATCGAATGAAGCAGGAGCTGGCCTTGGCTGAGCAAAAGGCCATGAATGAGCAACAGACTAAACTGGCTCAGAAGGATCAAGAAATTGCGCAATTGCAGAGTCAAATCCAAAACTTTGATATAGAGAAGGAATTGGCCAAGAAAGATGTGGAACAGACAAGCCATGAGGCCTTATTAGCAAAGGACAAGGAAGTGCAGGCCTTGGAAAACCAATTGGCTACCTTGCGTTTAGAGCATGAAAATCAGCTGCAAAAGACCCTTTCTGACCTTGAAAAAGAACGGGATCAGGTTAAAAATCAGCTCCTCCTGCAAGAAAAGGAAAATGAGTTGTCTTTGGCTTCTGTTAAGCAGAATTACGAAGCCCAGCTCAAGGCAGCCAGTGAACAAGTTGAATTTTACAAAAATTTCAAGGCCCAACAATCAACCAAGGCAATTGGTGAAAGTCTGGAACAGTATGCAGAAAGTGAATTTAACAAGGTCCGCAGTTTTGCCTTTCCAAATGCCTACTTTGAGAAGGATAACAAGGTCTCTGCGCGTGGTTCTAAGGGTGACTTTATCTTCCGTGAATATGATGAAAATGGTATCGAAATCATTTCCATCATGTTTGAGATGAAAAATGAAGCGGACGGAACAGAGAAGAAGCATAAGAATGCGGATTTTTACAAGGAATTGGACAAAGATCGTCGTGAAAAGAACTGTGAGTATGCTGTTTTGGTGACCATGCTTGAGGCCGATAACGACTACTTTAACACAGGGATTGTTGATGTCAGCCACGAGTATGAAAAGATGTATGTGGTCCGTCCTCAATTCTTTATTCAGTTGATTGGGCTTTTGCGAAATGCGGCGCTTAATTCCCTGAAATACAAGCAGGAGTTGGCTTTGGTTCGAGAGCAAAATATTGATATCACTCATTTTGAAGAAGACTTGGATGCCTTTAAACAGGCTTTTGCCAAGAACTACAACTCTGCTTCAACCAACTTTGGTAAAGCTATCGATGAAATTGATAAGGCTATTAAACGCATGGAAGAAGTCAAGAAGTTCCTCACCACATCTGAAAACCAACTCCGCCTCGCTAATAACAAATTGGAAGATGTTTCAGTTAAAAAATTGACCCGAAAAAATCCAACCATGAAAGCGAAATTTGAAGCGCTGAAGGGGGAATAGGAGGATCCTATGCAGATACGAAAAGCAACCATGAAAGATGCTGAAGTCTTACTGTCTCTATACGAAGACTTGGGCTATCCAACGACCGCTTCTAAGCTGTCTCGACGTTTAGAAATGATTCTTTCTCAATCACATTATGGTTGTCTTCTAGCTGAAAGAAACGGAGAAATTTTAGGTTTCTTAGGTTATGCAAAGCTCTTCTTTTTTGAAACAGATGGATCTTACTATCGTATTTTAGCTTTGTCAGTTGCAAAAGAAACAAGACGACAAGGAATTGCTAGTAGGCTAATTGATGAATTGAAAAAACAAGCGGTAAAAGAAGGAGTTAAGGCACTGGCTCTAAATAGTGGATTAACCGCTGAACGAAATGCTGCACATCAGTTTTATCAGGCAGTTGGATTTGAAAAAGTGACTGCTGGCTTTGCCTTGCATTTAAAAACTCAACATAAATAAATCATGAAAAAATAGTAGAGGGAACGAAGTAATGTCTTCAACAAAAGGGAAAAACTTATATTTTAACGACAAGGGCATGGATTATGTGACCTTTGGTAAAGGAAAGAAGTCTCTCGTTATCATACCAGGGTTGGGGGATGGATTACAGACAGTTAAGGGCATGGCTCAATGCTAGCTTTAACTTACCGAGAACATGCACTTTATGAGCAGAATAAGAATTTCCAAAAGAGAATTTTAGTATTTTTAGAAAGTTAATGAATGAACGGTATTATCAACTTAAAAAAAGAAGCGGGGATGACCTCGCATGACGCTGTTTTTAAACTGCGTAAGATTTTGGGAACCAAGAAGATTGGTCATGGTGGGACCTTGGATCCGGATGTGGTGGGTGTTTTGCCCATTGCGGTGGGCAAGGCGACACGCATGGTCGAGTTTATGCAGGACGAGGGCAAGGTCTATGAGGGGGAGATCACTCTTGGTTATTCAACAACGACCGAGGATGCTAGTGGGGAAGTAGTCGCAGAGACCCCTGTTTTGTCGCCCTTGGATGAAACCATTGTCGATGAAGCGATTGCTAGTCTGACTGGGCCTATTACTCAGATTCCACCGATGTACTCGGCTGTCAAGGTCAATGGTCGCAAGCTCTATGAGTATGCGCGTGCTGGTCAGGAAGTGGAGCGTCCAGAACGTCAGGTGACTATTTATCAATTTGAGCGGACTAGTCCGATTTCTTATGAGGATCACCTCGCACGTTTTACCTTTCGTGTGAAATGCAGTAAGGGGACTTATATCCGTACCTTGTCAGTTGACTTGGGAGAGAAGCTGGGTTATGCGGCCCATATGTCCCATCTGACACGGACTAGTGCTGCAGGGTTACAACTGGAGGATGCTCTTACCTTGGACGAAATTGCTGAAAAAGTGGAGGCTGGTCAGCTGGACTTTCTCCATCCTCTTGAGATTGGGGCAGGGGACCTTGTCAAAGTTTTCCTAACTCCAGAAGAGGCTACAGAAGTGCGCTATGGTCGTTTTATCGAGCTAGACCAAACAGACAAAGAATTGGCTGCCTTTGAAGGTGGTAAATTGCTTGCCATTTTAGAAAAACGAGGCTATCTCTACAAGCCAAGGAAGGTTTTTGGCTAGTCTTACTGGGTGTAAGTATTAGAATTGTTATCCATAATCTATCCAAATCAGACTATAAATTTTGCAAAAAATATGATAGAATAGACGACGGATAAAAAAACGGAGGATAGCATGCAAAATAGACCAATCATTATCGGAGTGACAGGTGGTTCTGGTGGTGGTAAAACTAGTGTTTCAAGAGCCATTTTATCGCACTTCCCTGATGAAAAGATTTCCATGATTGAGCATGATTCATACTACAAGGATCAGTCTCACTTGACCTTTGAAGAGCGTGTCAAAACCAACTATGACCATCCATTTGCCTTTGATACAGACTTGATGATCGAGCAGATTAAGGAATTGTTGGCGGGACGGCCAGTGGACATTCCGACTTATGACTATACAGAGCATACACGGAGTAGCAAGACCTATCGTCAGGAGCCTCAAGATGTCTTTATCGTTGAGGGGATTCTGGTCTTGGAGGACAAGCGTCTGCGCGATTTGATGGATATCAAGATTTTTGTGGATACGGATGATGATGTGCGCATTATTCGTCGTATCAAGCGTGATATGGAAGAGCGTGGCCGTAGTCTTGACAGCGTTATTGACCAGTATTTAGGTGTGGTTAAACCCATGTACCACCAGTTTATCGAGCCAACTAAGCGTTATGCTGATATCGTCATTCCTGAGGGAGTCAGCAATACAGTTGCTATCGACCTTTTGACGACCAAGATTGCAAAGATTTTGGAAGAAGCTCGAAACAGCAAATAATCAGATGTGGAGGCCTTGCCTCCTTTTTCTATTTTTCACTCATAATGGTACATAAATGGAGATTTTTAGGCATATTTTTGGTATAATAATACCCATGAAAGAGCAAGGAAATGAGTAGTAGGTGGAGATGGAAAAGTATTTATCGGTAACAACTTTGACCAAGTATCTGAAAATGAAATTCGATAAAGACCCTTACTTGGAACGGGTCTATTTAACTGGTCAAGTTTCCAACTTTCGTAAACGACCTACTCACCAATATTTCTCCCTGAAGGATGACCATGCAGTTATTCAAGCGACCATCTGGTCTGGGATCTATCAGAAACTAGGTTTTGACCTCGAAGAAGGGATGAAAATCAATGTGATTGGGCGAGTTCAGGTTTATGAACCGAGTGGTAGCTACTCTATCATCATTGAAAAGGCTGAGCCTGATGGGGTTGGGGCGCTTGCGATTCAGTTTGAACAACTCAAGAAAAAATTGACAGAAGAAGGTCTGTTTCAAGAACGCTTCAAGCAACCTCTGCCCCAATTTTCTAAGCGTATCGGCGTAGTAACAAGTCGTAGTGGAGCTGTTATTCGAGATATTATCACGACTGTCAGCAGGCGCTTTCCTGGTGTTGATATCCTTCTCTATCCGACTAAGGTGCAAGGTGATGGATCGGCGGAGGAAATTACTCGAAATATCGCGCGTGCGAATCAACGTGACGATTTGGATTTACTGATTATTGGTCGTGGTGGTGGTTCCATCGAGGATCTCTGGGCCTTTAACGAAGAAATTGTGGTACGAGCTATTTTTGAATCTCGTTTGCCAATCATTTCTAGTGTGGGGCATGAGACAGATGTGACCTTGGCGGATTTTGTGGCAGATAGACGGGCTGCGACACCGACTGCTGCTGCTGAATTAGCAACACCTGTGACCAAGTTGGATCTATTAGCTCATTTGCAAAATCAGGAAAAACGGATGGCGACAGCAGTCCGAAATGTCCTATCAAGGAAAAAAGAGGCTTTGAAAAAATGCAGTCAGTCTGTTATCTTTAGACAGCCAGAGCGCTTGTATGATGGTTATTTGCAACGGTTGGATCAACTGCAACTGCGTTTAAAACAAAGTTTGCGAACACGGATTTCCGATAACAAACAGCTAGTCCAAGCAAGGACGCATCAACTGGTACAATTATCACCTGTTACCAAAATCCAACGCTATCAAGATCGTCTAGGTCAGTTGGACAAGCTCCTACGTAGCCAAATGGCGCTTGTTTATGATGCCAAGGTTGCTGAGGTGAAGAGACTTTCAGAAGCTTTGTTGATGTTGGATACCAGTCGAATCGTGGCGCGTGGCTATGCGATTGTCAAAAAAGAAGATTCTGTTGTGGATTCAGTTGAGATGTTGAAGAAAAAAGACCAAGTGACGCTTTTGATGCGAGATGGTCAAGTAGAATTAGAGGTTAAAGATGTCAAAACAAAAGAAATTTGAGGAAAATCTAGCAGAACTGGAAACCATTGTCCAAAGTTTGGAAAATGGTGAAATTGCTTTGGAAGATGCGATTGCGGCCTTTCAAAAGGGCATGGTCTTGTCAAAAGAGCTCCAAGCGACACTGGACAAGGCTGAAAAGACCTTGGTTAAGGTCATGCAAGAAGACGGAACAGAAAGTGATTTTGAATGAAGAAGCAAGAAAAATTAGCTCTTGTCGAGTCGACCTTGGAAGATTTTTATGGAGACCAGCAGTTTGCTTCTAGTCTACGAGAGTCCGTTCTCTATTCCATTCATGCTGGGGGCAAGCGTATTCGGCCTTTTCTCTTGTTAGAGGTTCTGGAAGCCTTGCAAGTCGCTATTAAACCAGCACACGCGCAGGTGGCTGCGGCCTTGGAAATGATTCATACAGGGAGCTTGATTCACGATGACCTTCCTGCCATGGATGATGACGATTACCGTCGAGGGCGTTTAACCAATCATAAGAAATTTGGTGAAGCAATGGCTATTTTGGCTGGAGATGCTTTATTCCTAGATCCATATGCCTTGATAGCGCAGACAGATTTGCCAAGTCAAATCAAGGTGGATTTGATTGCCAACTTATCCCTTTCTTCAGGAAGTCTAGGCATGGTAGCAGGTCAGGTTTTAGATATGGAAGGCGAACACCAGCATTTGTCCTTGGAAGAACTTCAGACCATTCATGCCAATAAGACTGGAAAATTACTAGCCTATCCCTTCCAAGCAGCTGCTATCATAGCTGAATTAGCGCCTGAAATCCAAACAAAATTGAAAACTGTAGGTGAATTGATTGGGCTGGCTTTTCAAGTAAGAGATGATGTACTGGATGTGACAGCTAGTTTTGAGGAAATCGGCAAGACACCACAAAAGGATTTACAGGCAGAAAAGTCAACCTATCCTGCCTTGTTGGGCTTGGAAGAGGCCATTGCCTTTTGTAACCAAACTTTGGATCAAGCCGAGGCTAAATTAGAAGAAATTGCCCAGCAGGTTCTCTTTGAAACAGCACCGATTGTGAAAATAGTAGAAAGTTTGAGAATCAATGGCTAAGGAAAGAGTGGATGTACTAGCTTATAAACAGGGTTTGTTTGAGACACGAGAACAAGCCAAGCGCGGTGTCATGGCTGGACTAGTCGTAGCAGTCCTTAATGGAGAACGCTTTGACAAACCAGGAGAGAAAATCCCAGATGACACTGAGCTAAAACTCAAGGGTGAAAAACTCAAGTATGTCAGTCGAGGTGGTCTAAAACTAGAGAAGGCCTTGGAGGTCTTTGATTTGTCAGTGGAGGGAGCGACCGCGATTGATATTGGGGCTTCCACTGGAGGATTTACTGACGTCATGTTGCAAAATGGTGCTGAGTTGGTCTTTGCAGTCGATGTTGGCACCAATCAGTTGGCTTGGAAATTACGCCAAGACCCACGGGTTGTCAGCATGGAGCAGTTTAATTTTCGTTATGCTGAAAAGACTGATTTTGAGCAGGCATCGAGCTTTGCCAGTATTGATGTGAGTTTCATTTCCCTCAGTCTGATTTTACCTGCCTTGCACCGTGTCTTGGCAGATCAAGGGCAGGTGGTGGCTCTGGTTAAGCCCCAGTTTGAAGCAGGTCGTGAGCAGATTGGAAAGAATGGAATCATTCGCGATGCCAAGGTTCATCAACATGTCCTTGAATCTGTCACTGCTATGGCAGTTGAACAAGGTTTTTCAGTGTTTGGATTAGACTATTCACCAATCCAAGGTGGACATGGAAATATTGAGTTTTTAGTTTATTTGAAAAAGGAAGAGGGAGCAAGTAATCAAGTTGCCCCAGAAATAGAAAAAATTGTAGAGAGGGCGCATAGTCAATTTAAAAATGAATAAAAAAGAGAGACTTGAAAAAATTAGAAGATTTGTTACGGATTATCAAATCGGGACTCAGGAAGAAATCGTTGAGCATTTGAAGGAAGCAGGTATTTCTGCTACTCAAGCCACTGTCTCAAGGGACATCAAGGAGCTTGGTATTGTCAAAATTCCTTTGAGAGACAACACCTATGTCTATGAATTGCCAAAATCAATCGTCAAAAGTTTGCAGTTGGCTGAGGACAATATTGTGAGTTCTGAGTTAATGGGAAATATGATCAACCTTTCTGTCATTCCTGGAAATACTATTTTTGTGAAGAGTCAGTTGGTTGAAGCATTTACTGAACAGATTTTTAGCTGTCTAGCTGATGATGATTCTATCTTCATTGTAGCTAGAACAGCAGAGGCAGCTGAAGAAATTGTTGAACAAGTCAAAAAATGGTAGGTCAGTATGTTACTTGAAATTTCGATAAAAAACTTTGCCATTATTGAGGCGATTTCCCTCAATTTTGAAAAGGGTATGACTGTTTTGACCGGGGAAACGGGTGCTGGAAAGTCTATCATTATCGACGCTATGAATCTCATGTTGGGAGCTCGTGCAACGACAGATGTTATTCGTCATGGTGCTCCCAAGGCTGAGATTGAAGGGCTTTTCTCGGTTGAAAATAGTCGCCTTTTACAGGAACTTTTTGATGAGCAAGGTTTGGAGATGGGTGATGAAATTATCATTCGCCGTGAAATTTTGCAAAATGGTCGTAGTATCAGTCGTGTGAATGGCCAGATGGTCAATCTTTCTGTCTTGCGTGCTATTGGGCAACACCTTGTGGATATCCATGGTCAGCATGACCAAGAGGAGTTAATGCGTCCTCAACTGCACATCCAGATGTTGGATGAGTTTGGTGATGCTGCTTTCTTGGAGTTGAAGGAGACCTATCAGACGAGCTTTGATGCCTATCGCAAAATGCGCAAGCAGGTTCTGGAAGTCAAGAAAAATCAGCAGGAACACAAGTCTCGCATTGAGATGTTGGAATTTCAAATGGCAGAGATTGAAGCAGCAAACTTGCGGGCTGGTGAAGACTTGGCTCTCAACCAAGAACGAGATAAACTTCTCAATCATAAAAATATTGCGGATACGCTAACCAATGCTTATAGTATGTTGGACAATGAGGAATTCTCCAGTCTGGCCAATGTCCGTTCAGCCATGAATGACATGGAAAGTGTTGAGGAATACGATCCTGAATACCGTGAAATTTCAAGTTCTCTATCAGAAACCTACTATGTTTTAGAAGATGTTACAAAGCGTTTGGAAGATATTATTGAGGACTTGGATTTTGATGGCAATCGCCTCATGCAGGTTGAAAATCGCTTAGACCTTATAAATACTATTACCCGCAAGTATGGTGGAACTGTGGACGACGTTTTGCTTTATTTTGCCAAGATTACGGATGAGTACAATCTCTTGACAGGGAATAACCTTTCTTCCGAAGACATGGAAGCAGAGCTCAAAAAATTGGAAGTCAAGCTTGTCGACTTGGCAGGTCAGCTTGCATCTGCTCGTCATGATTTGGCCCAGCAGCTCGAAGCTGAGATTAAGCAGGAATTGCAAGACCTCTATATGGAGAAGGCGCAATTCCAGGTTCGCTTTAGTAAGAGTAAATTCAGCCGTGAAGGAAATGAAGCAGTTGAGTTTTACATTTCCACCAATCCTGGTGAAGACTTTAAACCCTTGGTCAAAGTTGCGTCTGGTGGGGAATTATCCCGTCTCATGTTGGCTATCAAGTCTGCCTTTTCTCGTAAGGAAGGTAAGACCAGTATTGTCTTTGATGAGGTGGATACGGGAGTCTCAGGTCGTGTAGCCCAAGCTATTGCTCAGAAGATTCATAAGATTGGCCAGCATGGCCAAGTCTTAGCAATCTCTCACCTACCACAAGTAATTGCCATCGCGGATTATCAATTCTTTATTGAGAAGATTAGTGATGAGCATTCTACGGTATCGACGGTTCGTCTTTTGACTTTAGAAGAACGAGTAGAGGAAGTAGCTAAAATGTTGGCTGGGGAGAATGTAACAGAAGCTGCCCTTACCCAAGCCAGAGAATTATTGCAAATGAGGGAGAAATAAATGACAGACTATTATGTAATTGGAGACGTTCACGGGAAAGCAGGTATGCTAGAAGATCTGCTCAAAACCTGGGATGGTCAAACTCAGTTGCTTTTTCTAGGGGATTTGATTGACCGTGGTGAGGATAGTCGCCGTGTTCTAGAAATGGTCAAAGACTTGGTCGACAATCAAGGAGCTATCTGTCTATCAGGAAACCACGAGTATATGTTTCTGACTTGGCTCGATGACCCAGAAGAAAGCTATGACCATTATCGTCGCAATGGAGGAGATACAACCATTAACTCTATTTTAGGTCGTCCCTTGGATGCGCCAGTTGACGGCGTAGAAGATGCCAAGCGTGTTGCGACTGAAGCGGCAGACTTGGTCGAATTTATTCGTCAAATGCCATTTGTAGTAGAGACAGACAAGTATATCTTTGTTCATGCTGGTATTGATTTAACTTTGGATGATTGGCATGAAACGACTGATTACAAGAAAGTCTGGCTCAGAAAACCATTCCACGAAGCCGAAAATCATACTGGAAAGACCATTGTCTTTGGCCATACACCAGTTTATGGTTTGCTGAAGCAAGAGCGTGGTACTGCTGAACTTTGGATAACAGAGGATGGCAAGATTGGCATGGATGGAGGAGCTGTCTATGGCGGTGTCCTTCATGGAATCGTCTTTACAGACCAAGGAATGACCGAACACCACTTTATCGAAAATGATAGTTTTATTGCCGAAGATTAGTACTCCTAGCAGGGTATGGTCTTGTCAAAATGTTAAAAACAATTTATAATTAATAGATACCCTGAAAGGAAGAGCATCATGAACTTAGAAGAATTGAAGAAACGACAGGAGAAAATCCGCAACTTCTCTATTATCGCCCATATTGACCACGGAAAGTCGACGCTGGCAGACCGCATTTTGGAAAAGACGGAGACCGTTTCTAGTCGTGAAATGCAAGCCCAGCTTCTGGATAGTATGGATCTTGAGCGTGAACGTGGGATTACCATTAAACTTAATGCCATTGAGCTTAATTACACTGCAAAAGATGGCGAGACCTATATTTTCCACTTGATTGACACGCCAGGGCACGTGGACTTTACCTATGAAGTGTCGCGTTCACTAGCAGCCTGTGAAGGGGCGATTTTGGTGGTTGATGCGGCCCAAGGGATTGAGGCGCAAACTCTTGCCAACGTTTATCTAGCCTTGGATAATGATTTGGAAATTCTACCAGTCATTAACAAGATTGACCTACCAGCAGCTGATCCTGAGCGTGTGCGTATAGAGATTGAGGATGTCATTGGACTAGATGCCAGCGAAGCGGTCTTGGCTTCAGCCAAAGCTGGTATTGGTATTGAAGAAATTCTTGAGCAAATCGTAGAGAAAGTTCCCGCACCAACAGGAGATGTAACGGCACCACTCAAGGCCTTGATTTTCGACTCAGTTTATGATGCCTATCGTGGGGTTATCCTCCAAGTGCGTGTCATGGACGGAGTGGTCAAACCTGGCGATAAGATTCAGCTTATGAGCAATGGAAAGACCTTTGATGTGACTGAGGTTGGTATTTTCACGCCAAAAGCAGTTGGGCGCGATTTTCTAGCGACTGGTGACGTTGGTTATATTGCGGCTTCCATCAAGACGGTTCAGGACACTCGTGTTGGTGATACAGTGACCCTAGCAAGCAATCCTGCAGCAGAACCACTAGACGGCTACAAGCAAATGAACCCTATGGTCTTTGCAGGTCTTTACCCAATCGAGTCAAACAAGTACAATGACCTTCGTGAAGCCCTTGAAAAATTGCAGCTCAACGATGCCAGCTTGCAGTTTGAACCTGAAACATCTCAGGCACTCGGTTTTGGTTTCCGTTGTGGATTCCTTGGACTTCTCCATATGGATGTTATCCAAGAGCGTTTAGAGCGCGAGTTCAACATTGACCTCATCATGACAGCTCCGTCTGTTATTTACAAGGTTAACCAAACTGACGGTGAGTCTATGGATGTGTCTAACCCCTCTGAATTTCCAGATCCGACTAAGATCGCGACCATTGAAGAACCTTATGTCAAGGCGCAAATCATGGTACCGCAGGAGTTCGTCGGAGCAGTTATGGAACTAGCTCAGCGCAAACGTGGAGACTTTGTAACCATGGACTATATTGATGATAATCGTGTCAATGTTATCTATCAAATTCCGCTTGCTGAAATCGTCTTTGACTTTTTTGATAAGCTCAAGTCTTCGACACGTGGTTATGCAAGCTTTGACTACGAATTGTCAGAGTACCGCCCATCTAAGCTGGTCAAAATGGATATCCTTCTCAATGGGGACAAGGTGGATGCCCTCAGCTTTATCGTTCACAAGGATTTTGCCTACGAACGTGGGAAACTCATCGTGGATAAGCTCAAGAAAATCATCCCTCGTCAACAATTTGAGGTGCCTATTCAAGCAGCTATTGGGCACAAGATCGTGGCCCGTACTGATATCAAGGCCCTTCGTAAGAACGTACTTGCCAAATGTTACGGTGGTGACGTTTCTCGTAAACGCAAACTGCTTGAAAAACAAAAAGCTGGTAAGAAACGCATGAAAGCTATCGGATCAGTAGAAGTCCCACAAGAAGCCTTTCTCAGCGTCTTAAGCATGGATGAAGAATAGAAATAAAACTCTTGAAGATTTTTCAAGAGTTTTTGCTTTAAATGAGAGCGGGCAAAATTATCAAGTGACTGAAAAGATCAGGTTAGAATTTGACAGAAGTCCTTATTTTTCTTATAATGCAGATGGAAAGGTGGTAGGATGAAAAAATTATTAATTTTAGGTACGGTAGTTACTGTTAGTGCTTTTTTGGCTTCATGTTCCAATAAATCGCAAACAGCAACCGAAGAAAGTTCGTCTGCAGTTGTTAGTTCTTATAGCAGTCAGGAAACGAGTAGCTCTAGCTCTACCGTTTCTGAAGCGAAAAAGGAAGAGACGCAAATCATCGGTTCGAATGAATATGGATTTGTCAAGGTACCCAAATCATGGGTTCGATTCCATGAAGTAGAAGGTGGAAATGATATACAGTATAGTGATGGAACAGATATCAACATTGTTACGCTGAATACCTTCAAGGCTGAGCAGTTCAATATCAGCGAAGAAGAATATGCTAAACTGGATGTTGTGACAGTCTCATCTAGTATTTTAACTTCCAAAGAACAAAGCTCTGATTTTAGTAAGGTCTGGGGCTCCAAATCGACCATTGGAGGTTATGAAGCCTATGTTGTCAATGCAATTGCTAAGTCAGGGAAATACCTCTTTACCTGGGTTTTCCGATCAAATGATGGTAAAATCCGCTATGTTTCACTTGAAGGGGATGGGGAAACTTTAAAAACAATCTTACCGATGGTTGAAAGTAGCTGGTCAACTACTAAAGCTGAATAAATGAAAAAAGAAGATCCTTGGTCTTCTTTTTATTTTTTTTACGAATAGATAGATGAGTAGAAAAAGAAATGGAGTTGTATATGAAGATCACAAACTATGAGATTTACAAATTGAGAAAAGCTGGGCTGACCAATCAACAGATTTTAACTGTTCTTGAATACGATGAGACTGTAGATCAAGAACTTTTATTAGGAAATATTGCAGAAATATCTGGGTGCCGTAATCCTGCTGTCTTTATGGAACGCTATTTCCAGATAGATGATACACAGTTGGAGAAGGAGTTCCAAAAATTTCCATCCTTCTCGATTCTTGATGACTGTTATCCTTGGGATCTGAGTGAGATTTATGATGCTCCAGCGCTCTTGTTTTATAAAGGAAATCTGGACTTGTTGAAGTTTCCAAAGGTTGCTGTTGTAGGGAGTCGTTCATGTTCTAGTCAGGGAGCAAAGTCGGTTCAGAAAGTCATTCAAGGTTTGGAAAACGAGTTAATCGTGGTCAGTGGTTTAGCCAAAGGGATTGATACGGCTGCCCATATGGCTGCACTCCAAAATGGAGGAAGAACGATTGCTGTCATTGGAACAGGGTTGGATGTTTTTTATCCCCGAGCCAATAAACGTTTGCAGGAGTACATCGGCAATGACCATCTGGTTCTCAGTGAATATGGACCTGGCGAGCAACCTCTGAAATTTCACTTTCCAGCTCGAAATCGTATCATTGCAGGACTTTGTCGTGGGGTTATTGTAGCAGAGGCAAGAATGCGTTCTGGTAGTCTTATTACTTGTGAGCGAGCTATGGAGGAAGGTCGTGATGTCTTTGCCATTCCGGGAAACATTTTAGACGGCCATTCAGATGGCTGTCACCATCTGATTCAAGAGGGAGCAAAGCTGATTAGCAGTGGTCAAGATGTGTTGGCTGAGTTTGAATTTTAAGGAGAAATTTGTTCACACAGATAAACTTTTCTTCTATATATAGGAGTTAAGTCTTGACAGCTATAGAAAAATGGTTTACACTTTATAAAGTTTATTACTTTTAAAAGGTGTGATAGTGTGGCTACGGCAACAAAAAAGAAAAAATCAACAGTTAAAAAAAATCTAGTCATCGTGGAGTCGCCTGCTAAAGCGAAAACGATTGAGAAATATCTAGGCCGAAATTACAAGGTTTTAGCCAGTGTCGGGCATATCCGTGATTTGAAAAAATCCAGTATGTCAGTCGACATTGAAAATAACTATGAACCGCAGTATATCAATATTAGAGGAAAAGGTCCTCTCATCAATGATCTGAAAAAAGAAGCTAAAAAGGCCAATAAAGTCTTTCTGGCGAGTGACCCGGACCGTGAAGGAGAAGCGATTTCCTGGCACTTGGCTCACATTCTCAACTTGGACGAGAATGATGCCAACCGTGTAGTCTTTAATGAAATCACCAAAGACGCGGTAAAAAATGCCTTTAAAGAACCGCGCAAGATTGACATGGACTTGGTCGACGCCCAACAAGCTCGTCGAGTCTTAGACCGCTTGGTAGGTTATTCGATTTCGCCTATTTTGTGGAAAAAGGTCAAGAAGGGCTTATCAGCAGGACGCGTGCAGTCGGTTGCCCTTAAGCTCATCATTGACCGTGAAAATGAAATCAATGCCTTCCAACCGGAAGAATACTGGACAATTGATGGTGTCTTTAAGAAGGGAACCAAGCAATTTCAGGCTTCATTCTATGGTATGAATGGCAAAAAGATGAAATTGACCACCAATGAAGAAGTCAAAGAAGTCTTGTCCCATTTGACTAGTAAAGATTTTACAGTAGACCAAGTAGATAAGAAAGAACGCAAACGCAATGCGCCCCTACCTTATACGACTTCAACCATGCAGATGGATGCTGCTAACAAAATCAATTTCCGTACTCGAAAGACCATGATGGTGGCTCAACAGCTCTATGAAGGGATCAATATCGGATCAGGTGTGCAAGGTTTGATTACCTATATGCGTACAGACTCGACTCGTATCAGTCCTGTGGCTCAGAATGAAGCGGCAAGCTACATTAACGACCGTTTTGGTAGCAAGTATTCCAAGCATGGTAGCAAGGTCAAGAATGCCTCAGGTGCTCAGGATGCCCACGAAGCCATTCGTCCATCTAGTGTCTTTAACACACCTGAAAGCATCGCTAAGTATTTGGACAAAGACCAGCTCAAACTTTATACCCTTATCTGGAACCGTTTTGTGGCTAGCCAGATGACAGCTGCTATCTTTGATACCATGGCTGTCAAACTCTCTCAAAATGGAGTCCAATTCGCGGCAAATGGTAGTCAAGTTAAGTTTGATGGTTATCTTGCTATCTACAATGACTCTGACAAGAACAAAATGTTGCCAGATATGGCTGTTGGAGATGTGGTCAAGCAGGTCAATAGCAAGCCAGAACAACATTTCACTCAACCACCTGCTCGCTATTCGGAAGCGACTCTTATCAAGACCTTGGAAGAAAATGGAGTTGGACGCCCGTCAACCTATGCTCCGACCATTGAAACCATCCAAAAACGTTACTACGTTCGTCTAGCAGCAAAACGTTTTGAACCAACAGAGTTGGGTGAAATTGTTAATAAACTCATTGTTGAATATTTCCCAGATATCGTAAATGTGACCTTCACAGCTGAAATGGAAGGAAAACTGGATGATGTCGAAGTTGGTAAAGAGCAGTGGCAACGGGTCATTGACGCCTTTTACAAACCATTCTCTAAAGAAGTAGCCAAGGCTGAATCCGAAATGGAAAAAATCCAGATCAAGGATGAGCCAGCTGGATTTGACTGTGAAGTTTGTGGCAGTCCAATGGTAATTAAGCTAGGACGTTTTGGTAAATTCTATGCTTGTAGCAACTTCCCAGACTGCCGTCATACACAAGCGATTGTTAAGGAGATTGGTGTCGAGTGTCCAAGCTGTCATCAAGGACAAATCATTGAACGCAAAACCAAGCGCAATCGTATCTTCTATGGTTGCAATCGCTATCCAGAATGTGAGTTTACTTCCTGGGATAAACCAATTGGCCGTGACTGTCCAAAATGCGGACACTTCCTTGTGGAGAAAAAAGTCCGTGGTGGTGGCAAGCAGGTTGTATGTAGTAATGGCGACTACGAAGAAGAGAAAATTAAATAAAATGCAGAGTCCTGAAATTGAATTTCAGGCTCTTTTTACTTGAAGCTTGACAAATTTCCCCCTTGTATGCGAAACTAGAGGAAGAGTAATTTATCTAGGAGAAATCATGCGTATCATTTATCTCAGTATTGGCTTTATTTCACTGGCTTTAGCTGTTATTGGAGTTGTCTTACCACTTTTACCAACAACACCCTTTCTTTTGTTAGCTATCGCTTGCTTTTCAAAATCTTCTAAGCGTTTTGAAGACTGGCTTTATCATACAAAGCTTTATCAGACTTATGTAGCTGACTTTCGGGAAACCAAGTCAATCGCGCGAGAACGAAAGAAAAAAATCATCGTATCTATCTATATCTTGATGGGGATTTCTATTTATTTTGCCCCTCTTTTGCCAGTCAAAATCGGTCTGGGAGCCTTGACTATCTTTATCACCTACTATCTCTTTAAAGTCATTCCTGACAAAGAATAGTTAAAATAGTAGTTATTTGCCTTGATAAAAATGAAAGCATATTTAAAATAATATGATATAATAAATTTAAAGAAAACATCAAGGAGAATCAAATGATTTACGAATTTTGTGCTGAAAATGTGACCTTGCTTGAAAAAGCGATGCAGGCTGGAGCTCGTCGAATCGAACTTTGTGACAATCTAGCAGTAGGAGGAACAACACCTAGCTATGGAGTGACCAAGGCAGCGGTTGAACTGGCAGCTAACTACGACACCACCATCATGAACATGATTCGTCCCCGTGGTGGCGACTTTGTCTATACTGATCTTGAAATAGCGATCATGCTAGAAGACATTCGTTTGACTGCTCAGGCTGGAAGTCAAGGGGTTGTATTTGGGACATTAACTGCTGATAAGAAGTTAGATAAGACTAATCTTGAGAAGCTGATTGCCGCATCTAAAGGAATGGAAATTGTCTTTCACATGGCCTTTGATGAATTGAGTGATGAAGACCAGTTGGAAGCCATTGACTGGCTCAGCCAAGCAGGTGTCACCCGTATCTTAACTCGTGCTGGTGTGTCTGGAGACTCGCTAGAGAAACGTTTTGCTCATTATCACAGAATTTTGGAACATGCCGCTGGTAAAATTGAAATCTTACCAGGTGGGGGGATTGACTTGGACAACCGTCAAACCTTTATTGACCAGCTGGGCGTGACACAATTGCATGGAACTAAGGTTGTCTTTTAAAAAATAGAAAGGAACTGCTAGCTTTTGGTAGCAGTTTTCACTTATGTTTGAAATTTTTAAATCCTATCAGTTTAATAAAGAAAAGGCCAGAGACTATGGTTTTGTAGAAAATGGGGAAGTATGGAACTATAGTTGCCAGATTTTGCAAGGTGACTTTTCCATGACAGTCTCTATCACTCCTGATAATGTGAGTTTTCAGGTTTTTGATCAGGAAACGGGTGACCTCTATCCTCAAGTACATATGGAAAGTATGCGGGGAAGTTTTGTAGGAAGTGTCCGTGAGGCTTGTTTGGAGATTCTCTACCAGATTCGGAGGGCTTGCTTTGATGTGCAGGATTTTATCTGTCCTCAAACTAAGCGTATCATGACTAAAGTTCAGAAAAAGTATGGTAGTCAGTTGGAGTATTTGTGGGAAAAGTCACCTGATACAGCTGTATTGCGTCATGAAGGCAATCAAAAGTGGTATGCTGTTTTAATGAGAATTCCTTGGGATAAGCTGGAAAAGGGGAGAGAAGGGCTAGTCGAAGCAGTCAACCTCAAACACGACCAAGTAGCTGATTTGTTTTCAAAAAAAGGCATTTATCCGGCCTTTCATATGAACAAACGCTACTGGCTTAGTCTGGCGCTTGATGATAGTTTGCAAGATGAAGAAGTGATAGAACTCATCGAAAAAAGTTGGAACTTGACTGTGAAAAAATAAGGAAATTCGCTTGAGTTTTCAAATACTTTCAATTAGCAAAATATTCTTTACTGAAGAAATTTTCAGAAAATAATGGATTTTTTCTTGACAAGTGTTTTTAGCTATGCTAAAATACTAAACAAGATATCAAACGAAGGAGAAAGTCAAACATGAAAACAGCTAAGTTTAATCAATTTGCTTTGTTGTTGAGGTACTCGGGCTAGTGCAAAAGCATTAGTCCTGTTTGGCTTACCAAGCGGGAGTAAATCAACATCTCGCTTGGGCTTCTGAGCGAGATGTTTTTTTAAAACCACATTTGGAAAAGAGGAAATCTTATGCGTAAAGTTGAATTTTTTGATACAAGCCTTCGTGATGGGGAACAAACACCTGGTGTTAACTTCTCAATAAAGGAAAAAGTTTCCATTGCAAGACAGCTGGAGAAATGGGGAATTTCTGTAATTGAAGCTGGTTTTCCGGCTGCTAGTCCAGATTCATTTATAGCCGTTCAAGAAATTGCTAAAGCCATGAAAAAAACAGCAGTGACAGGATTAGCTCGTTCTGTAAAATCTGATATTGATGCTTGTTATGAGGCTCTTAAGGATGCCAAGTATCCACAGATTCATGTCTTTATCGCTACCAGTCCGATTCACCGCAAGTATAAGCTCAATAAGAGCAAGGAAGAGATTTTAGAAGCTATCAAGGAACATGTTTCTTATGCACGTTCTAAGTTTGAAATCGTCGAATTCTCTCCTGAAGATGCGACTAGAACAGAGTTGGATTTCCTCTTGCAAGTCGTTCAAACAGCGGTCGATGCAGGTGCATCTTATATCAATATCCCTGACACAGTTGGCTTTACGACTCCAGAAGAGTTTGCACGTATCTTTGATCACTTGACTGAAAATATTAAATCAGATCATAAAGTTGTCTTTGGTGTCCACTGTCACGATGATCTCGGTATGGCAACTGCAAATACTTTGACAGCAATTAAACACGGTGCTGGACGTGTCCAGGGAACTATTAATGGTATCGGTGAACGCGCAGGTAATGTTGCTCTTGAAGAAGTAGCTGTTGCTTTAAAGATTCGTGAGGATTTCTTCCAAGCAACTAGTGATATTGTTTTGGATGAAACAATGAATACGTCAGAAATGGTTTCTCGCTTCTCTGGTATTCCAGTTCCTAAAAACAAGGCTGTCGTTGGTGGCAATGCCTTCTCTCATGAATCGGGTATTCACCAAGATGGAGTTCTTAAAAATCCTCTCACTTATGAGATCATCACACCTGAATTGGTCGGCGTTAAGAGTAATAGTCTTCCGCTTGGAAAATTGTCAGGTCGCCATGCCTTTGTTGAAAAACTAAGAGAATTGGCTCTAGACTTTACAGAAGAGGATATCAAACCACTCTTTGCTAAGTTCAAGGCACTGGCTGACAAGAAACAAGAAATCACAGATGCAGATATTCGAGCTCTGGTAGCTGGAACCATGGTTGAAAATCCAGAAGGCTTCCACTTTGATGATTTGCAACTTCAAACCCATGCAGACAATGACATTGAAGCGCTCGTTAGCCTGGCCAATATGGATGGTGAGAAAGTCGAATTCAATGCGACAGGGCAAGGTTCCGTTGAAGCGATCTTTAACGCTATTGATAAGTTCTTTAACCAATCTGTCCGCTTGGTGTCCTATACCATTGACGCGGTAACAGATGGTATCGATGCCCAAGCTCGGGTTTTGGTCACTGTTGAAAACAGAGATACCGAAACCATCTTTAATGCAGCAGGACTCGATTTTGATGTGTTAAAGGCTTCGGCTATTGCTTATATCAATGCCAATACTTTTGTTCAAAAAGAGAATGCAGGTGAGATGGGGCATAGCGTTTCCTACCGAGACATGCCTAGTGTGTAAAGGAGAAGGCTATGACAAAGAAAATAGTAGCTCTAGCAGGGGATGGAATCGGTCCAGAAATCATGGAAGCTGGTTTAGCAGTTCTAGAAGCTCTAGCTTCAAAAACAGGTTTTGACTATGAGATAGATAGATGCCCCTTTGGAGGTGCAGGTATTGATGCTGTGGGGCATCCCTTACCTGATGAAACCCTCAAGGCATGTAGAGAAGCAGATGCGATTCTCCTTGCGGCTATCGGTAGTCCTCAGTATGATGGAGCATCGGTTCGGCCTGAACAAGGTTTGCTGGCTCTTCGTAAGGAACTCAATCTCTATGCCAATATTCGCCCTGTTAAGATTTTTGATAGTCTCAAGCATTTGTCACCTCTCAAACCGGAACGAATTGCTGGTGTAGACTTTGTCGTGGTGCGTGAGTTGACAGGTGGAATTTACTTTGGGGATCATATTCTTGAAGGGCGCAAAGCGCGTGATATCAACGACTACAGCTATGAGGAAGTAGAGCGGATCATTCGCAAGGCATTTGAAATTGCAAAAAATCGGAGAAAAATCCTCACCAGTATCGATAAGCAAAATGTTCTAGCGACTTCAAAACTCTGGCGCAGAGTAGCTGAGGAAGTCGCGCAGGATTTCCCAGATGTAACCTTGGAACACCAGTTGGTGGACTCAGCTGCCATGCTCATGATTACCAATCCTGCCAAGTTTGATGTCATTGTGACGGAGAATCTTTTCGGAGATATCTTATCTGATGAATCAAGCATTCTATCAGGCACACTTGGCGTCATGCCATCAGCCAGTCATTCTGAAAAGGGGCCAAGTCTTTATGAGCCTATTCATGGTTCGGCACCTGATATTGCAGGTCAAGGAATTGCCAATCCTATCTCTATGATTTTGTCAGTTGCCATGATGTTGAGAGATAGCTTTGGACGTTATGAGGATGCAGAGCGTATCGAACATGCTGTTGAAGCTAGTTTAGCGGCTGGTGTTTTAACAAGAGATATTGGAGGACAGGCTTCGACCAAGGAAATGACAGAAGCCATCATTGAAAGATTATGAAGATAAATGAAGGAATAACGCTTGCCCTCTTGATTTGGAATTTGCTGATTTTCTTGATTTATGGCATTGACAAATCCAAGGCAAGGAGAAGAGCTTGGCGTATCCCAGAGAAAATCTTACTTATTTTAGCCTTTACTTGTGGTGGTTTTGGTGCCTGGTTGGCAGGAATCACCTTTCACCACAAGACTAGAAAATGGTACTTTAAAACAGTTTGGTTTCTCGGGATGGTGACCACGCTAGTAGCCTTATATTTTATTTGGAGGTAATGGATGGCAGGAAAATCGATTTTTGATAAATTATGGGACCGCCATGTCATCACAGGAGAAGAAGGGCAACCCCAACTCATGTATGTGGATCAGCACTATATTCATGAAGTGACTAGTCCCCAAGCTTTTCAAGGATTACGAGATGCAGGCCGCAGATTGAGACGGCCCGACTTGACATTTGGAACCTTTGACCACAATGTACCAACGGTCAATATCTACGATATTCGAGATGTGATTTCTAAGGCTCAAATTGATAAGCTTGCTGAAAATGTTGAGGAGTTTGGGATTGAACATGCTGCCCATGGTTCTGAAAAGCAGGGAATCGTTCACATGGTAGGTCCAGAAACAGGACGGACGCAACCAGGAAAATTCATCGTCTGTGGAGACAGTCATACAGCTACTCACGGAGCTTTCGGAGCTATCGCCTTTGGGATTGGGACCAGTGAGGTCGAGCATGTATTTGCTACCCAGACACTCTGGCAAGTTAAACCTAAGAAAATGTTGGTAGAATTCACTGGTGTTCCTCAAAAAGGAGTTTATTCTAAGGATTACATTCTCGCCTTGATTGCCAAGTACGGCGTTGCTTGTGGTGTTGGCTATGTGGTGGAATATCGTGGGCAAGCGATTGATGCTCTGACCATGGAAGAGCGAATGACCATCTGTAACATGTCCATCGAGTTTGGTTCTAAGATGGGGATTATGAATCCAGATCAGACTACCTATGACTATCTAAAGGGACGGGAATGTGTTCCAAAAGCTTTCGAGGAGGCAGTTGCCGATTGGAAGACGCTAGTCAGCGATGATGATGCTGTTTATGATAAGGTTATCCGGATGGATGTCTCAGACTTGGCTCCTATGGTGACCTGGGGAACCAATCCTGCTATGGGCGTCGACTTTGACAGTAGCTTCCCAGAAATTAAGGATATGAATGATGAACGAGCTTATCATTACATGAACTTGGAGCCTGGTCAAAAGCCAGAGGATATTGAACTAGGATATATTTTTATCGGGTCTTGTACCAATGCTCGACTCAGTGACTTACAGCTGGCTGCGCGATTTGTCAAAGGGAAGAAGATTGCTCCCAACTTAACGGCTATCGTAGTACCAGGTTCTCGTCCTGTGAAACGAGCTGCGGAGAGGTTGGGCTTGGATAAGGTTTTCCTAGATGCTGGCTTTGAGTGGAGAGACCCAGGTTGCTCTATGTGCCTAGGGATGAATCCTGACAAGGTCCCTGATGGGGTCCACTGTGCCTCAACCAGTAACCGCAACTTTGAAGACAGACAAGGATTTGGTGCTAAAACCCATCTCTGCAGTCCAGCCATGGCAGCGGCGGCAGCTATCGCAGGGCGCTTCGTAGATGTTCGGCAAATGCCAGAGGCCCAGTAAGGAGAGGATATGGAGAAATTTACAGTTTATACGGGAACGACCGTTCCTCTTATGAATGATAATATCGACACCGACCAAATACTCCCCAAGCAGTTTCTCAAGTTGATTGATAAGAAAGGCTTTGGTAAGTACCTCATGTATGCTTGGCGTTATCTAGACGATAACTACACTGAGGATCCAGATTTTGTTTTTAACCGACCTGAATATCGTAAAGCCAGTATTCTTATATCGGGGGATAACTTTGGGGCGGGTTCTTCGAGGGAACACGCAGCTTGGGCTCTAGCTGACTATGGTTTTAAGGTTGTGATTGCAGGATCTTTCGGTGACATTCATTACAATAATGAACTTAATAATGGCATGTTGCCTATTGTTCAGCCTAGGGAGGTTAGAGAAAAGCTAGCCCAACTCAAACCAAGCGACCAGGTTACCGTGAACTTGGAACAACAAAAAATCATCTCACCAGTTGGAGAATTCACTTTCGAAATCGATAGCGAATGGAAACACAAGCTATTAAATGGTTTGGATGATATCGGTATTACTTTGCAGTATGAAGACTTGATTGCTGCTTATGAAAAACAACGTCCAGCCTACTGGCAGGATTAGAAAAAATAGAAAAGGAAATAGAACTATGACAAAACACATTCAATGGAACGGAGCACTTTCACAAGAAGGCTATGACATTTTAAAAGGTGAGGGCGGATGTATCGTTTGCCCTACAAAAGTTGGTTACATTATCATGACTAGCGACAAGGCAGGACTTGAACGCAAATTTGAAGCTAAAGAGCGTAACCGTAACAAACCAGGTGTTGTACTTTGTGGTAGCATGGACGAGCTACGCGCTTTAGCACAACTTAACCTAGAAATTGAAGCCTTCTACCAAAAACATTGGGACGAAGACATTCTCCTTGGTTGTATCCTTCCTTGGAAACCAGAAGCTTTTGAGAAATTGAAAGCATACGGTGATGGCCGTGAAGAACTTATGACTGACGTGCGTGGTACTAGCTGTTTTGTCATCAAGTTTGGTAAAGCTGGTGAACAGTTGGCTGCTAAACTTTGGGAAGAAGGTAAGATGGTCTATGCCTCATCAGCTAACCCATCTGGAAAAGGAAACCGCGGTAAGGTGGAAGGTATCGGAGAACGTATAGAAGGAGCAGTGGACCTTGTCATCGAGGCAGACGACTATGTGGCATCCATCCAACCGGACAAAACAATCGAAACTCGCTACGAGCAAGGTGTTATGGTGTCTATGGTTGATAAAGATGGTAAGCTCATCCCAGAACAAGGAGGAGACCGTTCAATCTCACCAGCTCCAGTTGTGATCCGCAAAGGACTTGACATTGATAAAATCATGATGCATTTGTCAGATACCTTTAACTCATGGGACTACCGTCAGGGTGAGTATTACTAAGATAAAAATGAAGTCTAGTGTTAAGAGTGAATAAAGCTCTCTACACTGGGCTTTTTGTTTGGAAATTCTTTTCTTTTTTTAATAGATATGATATTCCATATATGAAATAGGGTTTTGAAATATTAAATACTAACTAGCCTATAATATGAAAATGGAGCTACAAAATGGAAAAAAAATTAAATTATTGGATGATAGTTGCAGGAGGAGGTGGAAAAGTTTGGTCTTTATTCAAAGAAGAGAATATAGCTTGTATAGATTTCGATTCTAATTTATCTAATATTTTAGATTACAATAATCCTGAAGAATTGAAGCAAGGAAAGCGGAGCAATTTATTTATTTGGAAGTTTGCACATGACATAAAAATAAATGATTATATAATAGCTACCTCAGGATTTAACAAAATTTTAGGTATTGGACAATGTGTGAAAACATATTACTTTGATGAAACAAAAACAGAGTTTAAACATTGTATTGGTGTTAATTGGTTGAAAGTAGATGGTGGATGGGAATACCAAGGTAAAAAAGGTACAAGACAAACCATCAACTGGGATAGAAATTCAGAACGTATCAATTTATATAAATCTATTATAAATGGTACATACAGAAAAAATATAGAGAAAGTTGTTATAAATAAAAATATTGACGATTATTTAGATAAATTAAAAAAATCCAAAAACCTCATCCTCCGCGGTGCTCCTGGCACAGGAAAAACTTATCTTGCTAAAGAAATTGCTAAAGAATTAACGGGTGGCAACGAAGACCAAATCGAATTTGTACAGTTTCACCCTTCCTATGATTATACGGATTTTGTAGAGGGGTTGAGACCAATTCTGGGGGATGATGGGCAGATTAACTTTGGCTTACAGGACGGTATTTTTAAGAAGTTCTGTCAGAAGGCTAAAGAAGCTCAGAAAACTGGAGGACAAGATAATTTTGAGGAAGCGTGGGGTAAGCTAACGGATGCTATCAATGAAAAGCAGGGACAATACTTCTTACCTCGTAGTTCTGTTCCAGCCAGTCTAAACAGTCAAGGGAATGTGAAGTTTGATTCTCCTGTTGCCACAAAAGAAAAAGTGTATCTTTTGTACAAGGGTGAAGATACTAATTTAAAGTACGAAACTTATCAAAACATTGTTTTGGATCACATGAAAGAAAGTTATGGATTATGTGATTATGTATCTCCAACGATTGACACAGACAAGAATTTCGTTTTCATTATCGATGAAATCAACCGTGGGGAGATTTCTAAGATTTTTGGGGAACTCTTTTTCTCTATCGACCCTGGTTATCGTGGTGAAAAGGGGAGTGTTTCCACCCAGCATGCTAATTTACATGAGACGGATGACAAGTTTTATATTCCTGAGAATGTCTACATCATCGGAACAATGAATGATATTGACCGTTCAGTAGATACCTTTGATTTTGCTATGCGTCGTCGTTTCCGTTTTGTCGAAGTTACTGCTGAAAGCCAAGTTGCTATGTTGGATAAAGAACTAGATATCCATGCAGAAGAGGCAAAACTTCGTCTAAGAAATTTGAATGCTGCTATCGAAAACGTTCAGGAGCTAAACAGTCATTATCATATCGGACCAAGTTATTTCCTTAAGTTGCAGGATGTAGATTTTGACTATGAATTACTCTGGTCTGATTACCTCAAACCACTTTTGGAAGATTACTTACGAGGTTCTTATGAAGAGGCTGAAACTCTGGATACATTGAAAAAAGCATTTGATCTGACAAATATAGGAGAGGCAAGTGAGTCTATAATTGATAATAATGAAGGCGTTGAGAATGATGATGCGGATAACTGATAATCAGCATAGAATTGCTAAAGAGGACTTTGTCGCACAATATCCCAACCTAAGTCAAGCACTTCTTGATAGAACACTAGATAGCCTTTCTCGAGAGGACAATATTTTTATTTTTCCAAATGATTTGATAAATTCTCTTGATTTAGATAAGGACCAAAAGATTTTGGAAACAGTTAATCAGGAAATCAAGACAGGGAACGTGATTGGTTTTCTTGGATATGGTCAGGAAAGATTGACGATTTCCTCTCGTTTTTCTGATAAATATAACGACCATTTTTTGCATTATCTCTTACAAAAGGTTCTCAATATCAATCTGACTAGTTTGGATGTTAGTCTATCTCAAGAGGATAAGCTCTATCAACTCTTGGTTTACCTCTTTCCCAAGTATCTTCAAGCTGCTCTCCGAAAAGGTCTTTATAAGGAATACCAGCGATTTTTCCATAACGATAGTCATGTGAAGGGTGTACTAGATGCTGGAAATCATCTGAAAAAAAATCTCCCTTTTATGGGAAATATTGCCTATACAACAAGAGAGTTCACCTATGATAATCCACTCATGCAGTTGATTCGGCATACGATTGAGTACATAAAGAATCAGAAAGGTTTCGGAGTTCTGCTCGATAGTAATCGTGAAAATATGACAGAAATTACTCGTGTAACCTCATCTTATAAACTAGCTGATCGTGCCAAGATTATCAGAATGAATAAAATCAAACCCATCCGACACGCCTATTTTAGAGAGTATAGAAAATTACAGGAACTCTGCTTGATGATTCTGAGTAGAGAAAAGCATGGTCTTGGACCTCAAGCCCAAAGGGTACATGGCATTCTCTTTGATGTTGCCTGGCTTTGGGAAGAGTATGTTTACACCTTGTTGCCAAAAGGTTTCATCCATCCACGAAATAAAGATAAGACGGACGGAATTTCAGTATTTTCTGTTGGGAAACGAAAAGTATATCCAGATTTTTATGACAGAGAACGAAAGATTGTTCTAGATGCAAAATATAAGAAACTGGAGTTCACTGAAAAAGGGATCAATCGCGAGGACTTGTTTCAGTTGATTTCCTATTCTTATATTTTAGAAGCTGGGAAAACTTGGAAAGCTGGATTGATTTTTCCTAGTATGGAGCAGTCAGTAAATAGTGAGATAGGAAAAGTAGTGGGGTACGGAGTCTTGCTTAAAAAGTGGTCTATCCAAATTCCTCAGAATGCTTCATCCTACAGTGCGTTTTGTAAAATGATGGAAAACTCCGCAGAAATTTTTAAAGCGATTATTGATGAAGAAGTGGGGAGAATCTAATCTCTCCACTTTACTTCTCTATTCCTCAAATAAAAACCGAACAATATAGTTTGATTGTTAAAAATATTTGACAAAAACTGTACTTTAGTTTATAATAAATCAAGGAAACGTCGGAAAAGACGTAGTGATGCGAAGGCATAGGTAGGTCATTACAAAAGAAACGAGACATCGATATGTTAAATGAATTTCCAATTTTTGATTACGAAGATATTCAGTTGATCCCAAATAAATGTGTCATTAAAAGCCGTGCAGAAGCAGACACGAGTGTCACACTTGGAAATCACACTTTCAAACTACCTGTTGTGCCAGCAAATATGCAGACGATTTTGGATGAGAACGTAGCAGAGCAACTTGCTAAAGGCGGTTACTTTTACATTATGCACCGCTTTGATGAAGCGGGGCGCATTCCTTTTATCAAACGTATGCACGATCAAGGGCTCATTGCTTCCATTTCTGTTGGTGTCAAGGATTACGAGTATGATTTTGTTAGTCAACTCAAGGCTGATGCTCCTGAGTATATCACGATTGACATTGCTCATGGTCATGCGGATAGCGTGATTTCTATGATTCAACACATCAAGAAAGAATTACCAGATACTTTTGTCATTGCTGGCAACGTAGGAACACCAGAAGCTGTCCGTGAATTGGAAAATGCCGGTGCGGATGCTACCAAGGTTGGAATCGGTCCTGGTAAGGTTTGTATCACCAAGGTCAAGACAGGTTTTGGTACAGGTGGTTGGCAATTGGCAGCACTTCGCTGGTGTGCCAAGGCTGCGCGTAAACCGATTATCGCTGATGGTGGGATTCGTACTCATGGTGATATTGCCAAGTCTATCCGTTTCGGTGCTAGCATGGTCATGATTGGTTCCCTTTTTGCAGGACACATCGAAAGTCCAGGGAAGACAATCGAAGTCGATGGCGAACAGTTCAAAGAATACTATGGTTCAGCTTCTCAATATCAAAAGGGTGCTTATAAAAACGTGGAAGGAAAACGCATCTTACTTCCTGCCAAAGGACACTTGCAAGATACCCTTACTGAGATGGAGCAGGACTTGCAAAGTGCTATTTCCTATGCAGGTGGACGAAAAGTTGCCGACCTCAAACACGTTGATTATGTTATCGTGAAAAACTCTATCTGGAACGGGGATGCATCCCACTAATGGACGCTTAGTCCACCCATAAAAAACTTGTTATTAGAGCAAATTTCTGTTATAATAAGACAAGTTTCCACCCTTAGTGTAATGGATATCACGTAAGATTCCGGTTCTTGAGATGGGGGTTCGATTCCCTCAGGGTGGATGTAAAAAGTCTAAGAAAGCCTTAATTAAGGCTTTTTCTTTATCTCGTCCCAAGTTTGCCCCTAAAATTGAAAAGTTTGTTCTAAAAAATGCTCAAATCCCCTCTAGTCCCGTTTTAAAGTGACTCAGGGGGCTTTTTTTGATATAATAAAAGAGACTGTTATCAGTTAGAAAGAGGTTGGTATGAAAGAATTACAAACTGTACTAAAGCAGCGTTTTGCAATTGAATTTGCAGACAAAAACTTACTGGAAACGGCCTTTACTCATACGAGTTATGCCAATGAGCACCGCCTCTTAAAAATTTCACACAATGAGCGCTTGGAATTTTTAGGAGACGCTGTTCTGCAATTATTGATTTCAGAATATCTGTATAAAAAATATCCTAAGAAACCAGAGGGTGATTTGTCCAAGCTCCGTGCCATGATTGTCCGTGAGGAAAGTTTGGCTGGTTTTGCGCGTGATTGCCAGTTTGATCAGTTTATCAAGCTAGGAAAAGGAGAAGAAAAGTCTGGTGGTCGCAATCGTGACACCATTCTTGGTGATGCCTTTGAAGCCTTTCTGGGTGCTTTGCTTTTAGACAAGGATGTTGCTAGAGTAAAAGAGTTTATCTATCAAGTAATGATCCCCAAGGTTGAAGCAGGTGACTTTGAAATGATTAAGGATTACAAGACACACCTGCAAGAGTTGCTCCAGGTTAATGGCGATGTGGATATTCGCTACCAGGTGACCTCTGAGACGGGGCCTGCCCATGATAAGGTTTTTGATGTAGAAGTTCTGGTTGAAGGCAAGAGTATCGGAAAAGGACAAGGACGCTCCAAAAAATTAGCAGAGCAGGAAGCCGCGAAAAATGCAGTGGAGAAAGGGCTGGATTCATGTATTTAAAGGAAATTGAGATCCAGGGATTCAAGTCCTTTGCTGACAAGACCAAGGTCGTCTTTGATCAGGGTGTGACAGCTGTCGTTGGACCAAATGGTTCTGGAAAGTCAAATATCACTGAAAGTCTGCGATGGGCCTTGGGAGAGTCCAGTATTAAGAGCCTTCGTGGTGGTAAGATGCCTGACGTTATCTTTGCTGGAACTGAAAGTCGTAAACCGCTCAATTATGCTTCGGTTGTCGTGACCTTGGATAATGAAGATGGCTTTATCAAGGATGCAGGGCAAGTCATTAAGGTAGAACGCCATATCTATCGTAGTGGAGATAGCGAGTATCGAATTGATGGCAAGAAAGTCCGTCTGCGTGATGTGCATGACCTTTTCTTGGACACAGGTTTGGGACGGGATTCCTTCTCCATCATCTCTCAAGGGAAGGTTGAGGAAATTTTTAATTCCAAGCCTGAAGAACGCCGTGCCATTTTTGAAGAAGCTGCTGGAGTTTTAAAGTACAAAACTCGAAGAAAAGAAACAGAGAGCAAACTGCAACAAACTCAAGACAATCTAGACCGCTTAGAGGACATTATCTATGAGTTGGACAATCAAATCAAGCCCTTAGCAAAACAAGCCGAGAATGCTCGTAAGTTTCTCGACTTGGATGGTCAACGCAAGGCTATTTACTTGGATGTACTTGTTGCCCAAATCAAGGACAACAAGGCTGAACTAGAGCTGACAGAAGAAGAAATTACGCAGGTTCAGGAACTCTTGACTAGCTATTACCAAAAGCGTGAAGAGTTAGAAGAGGAAAATCAAAGTCTTAAAAAGAAACGTCAGGATCTCCAAGCTGAAATGGCTAAAGACCAAGGGAGCTTAATGGATTTGACTAGTTTGATCAGTGACTTAGAGCGAAAACTAGCCCTATCCAAACTGGAATCCGAGCAAGTAGCCCTCAATCAACAAGAAGCGCAAGCCCGTTTAGCGACTCTGGAAGATAAGAGAAAGGCTCTAAGTAAGGAAAAGGCTGAAAAAGAAGCGAACTTGGAACAGTTAGAGAAAAGTCTAGCTGAAAACAACAAGGAACTCAATCGCCTAGAAGCAGAGTTGTTGGCATTTTCTGATGATCCTGACCAGATGATCGAGCTCTTGCGTGAACGTTTTGTGGCTCTTTTACAAGAAGAAGCGGATGTCTCAAACCAGTTGACCCGCATTGAGAATGAACTAGAGAACAGCCGTCAGTTATCTCAAAAACAAGCAGATCAACTTGAGAAACTGAAAGAACAACTGGCTACAGCTAAAGAGAAGGCCAGTCAACAACAGGCTGAGCTTGAAACTGCCAAGGAGCAGGTTCAGAAATTATTGGCAGACTATCAAGCTAGTGCCAAGGAACAAGAGGAGCAGAAAGCTTCTTTCCAAGCCCAGCAGAGCCAACTCTTTGACCGTCTGGACAGTCTCAAAAATAAGCAGGCTCGAGCCCAGAGTTTGGAAAACATCCTAAGAAATCATAGTAACTTTTACGCGGGTGTTAAGAGTGTTCTTCAAGAAAAAGACCGTCTTGGTGGGATCGTTGGTGCAGTCAGTGAACATTTGACCTTTGATGTACATTATCAAACTGCTTTGGAGATTGCACTTGGAGCTAGCAGTCAGCATATCATCGTAGAAGATGAAAACGCGGCAACTAAGGTAATTGATTTCCTCAAACGTAACAGAGCTGGTCGTGCGACCTTCCTTCCTTTGACAACGATTAAGGCGCGTACAATCTCTAGTCAGAATCAAAACGCTATCGCCGCAAGTCCAGGATTTCTGGGTATGGCAGATGAGTTGGTGTCGTTTGACAAGAGACTAGAAGCCATTTTCAAGAACTTGCTAGCAACGACAGCAATTTTTGATAATGTAGAACATGCGCGTGCCGCAGCTCGTCAAGTTCGCTATCAGGTTCGTATGGTGACACTGGATGGGACAGAGTTGCGTACAGGTGGTTCCTACGCGGGTGGTGCCAATCGCCAAAATAACAGTATCTTCATCAAGCCAGAGCTGGAGCAATTACAAAAGGAAATTGCTGAAGAAGAAGCTAGTCTGCGTTCGGAAGAAGAAAGTTTGAAGACCTTGCAAGATGAGATGGCAGTATTGACAGAAAGGTTAGAAGCTATCAAATCTCAGGGGGAGCAAGCTCGTATTCAGGAGCAAGGCTTGTACCTTGCCTATCAACAAACCAATCAGCAGGTCGAAGAACTGGAAACGCTTTGGAAACTTCAAGAAGAGGAATTAAATCGCCTTACTGAAGGAGATTGGCAAGCGGACAAGGAAAAATGCCAAGAGCGCCTTGCTACTATTGCCAGTGAAAAGCAAAATCTAGAAGCTGAGATTGAAGAGATTAAGTCTAATAAAAACGCTATTCAAGAACGCTATCAAAACTTGCAGGAACAGATTTCTCAAGCGCGCTTGCTTAAGTCCGAACTGCAAGGACAAAAGCGGTACGAAGTGACTGATATTGAACGCTTAGGCAAGGAACTGGATAATCTGGATATCGAACAAGAGGAGATTCAGCGCCTCCTCCAAGAAAAGGTTGATAATCTTGAGAAAGTGGATACGGATTTGCTAAGCCAGCAGGTGGAAGAGGCCAAAACTCAGAAAACAAACCTCCAACAAGGTCTGATTCGCAAGCAGTTTGAGTTGGATGATATAGAGGGTCAACTGGAAGATATTGCCAGTCATTTGGATCAGGCTCGCCAGCAGAACGAAGAGTGGATTCGCAAACAAACACGTGCTGAAGCTAAGAAAGAAAAGGTCAGTGAACGCTTGCGCTATCTACAAGCTCAATTAACAGACCAGTACCAGATTAGCTACACAGAGGCTTTAGAAAAGGCTCATGAACTGGAAAATCTCGATCTGGCTGAGCAAGAGGTTAAGGATTTAGAGAAGGCTATTCGCTCACTGGGACCTGTCAATTTAGAAGCTATTGAACAGTACGAAGAAGTTCACAGCCGTCTGGATTTCCTAAATAGCCAGCGTGATGATATTTTGTCAGCGAAAAATCTGCTTCTTGAGACCATCACAGAGATGAATGATGAGGTTAAGGAACGCTTTAAATCAACCTTTGAGGCTATTCGTGAATCCTTTAAAGTGACCTTTAGACAGATGTTTGGCGGTGGTCAGGCAGACTTGATTTTGACTGAAGGAGACCTGCTGACAGCTGGGGTTGAGATTTCTGTCCAACCACCAGGTAAGAAAATCCAATCTCTCAACCTCATGAGTGGTGGGGAAAAAGCCCTATCAGCTCTGGCTCTGCTCTTCTCAATCATCCGAGTTAAGACCATTCCTTTCGTTATCTTGGATGAGGTAGAGGCGGCACTAGACGAAGCCAATGTTAAACGTTTTGGGGATTACCTCAACCGCTTTGACAAGGATAGTCAGTTTATCGTCGTAACCCACCGTAAGGGGACGATGGCGGCAGCGGACTCTATCTATGGAGTTACCATGCAAGAATCAGGTGTTTCTAAGATTGTTTCGGTTAAATTAAAAGATTTGGAAGAAACAGTAGACTAGTTACCAAATGATAGCATCTCTTAGGAGGTGCTATTTTTTAAAACTAAAGTGCTAAATTTTCTCTTAAGGTCAGTTCAGGCGCAAAAAACGACATTTGGGATTTCCTCTTAGCGAAAAGACTTGCTCTATGATATAATAGTTTCATGATTACAACAGTACCTATTAAGAACGAAAAAGATATTGCAGTACCGAGTAAAACAGTCCTTGTACTAGGTTATTTTGATGGCATCCACAAGGGGCATCAGAAACTTTTTGAAGTGGCCAGTAAGGCTTCTATGAAGGATTATCTGCCAGTTGTCGTGATGACCTTTACAGAGTCGCCAAAACTTGCCTTACAACCTTACCAACCTGAGCTCATGCTCCATATCGTCAATCACGAGGAACGTGAGCACAAGATGAAGTGGCACGGAGTAGAGGCTCTTTTCTTACTTGACTTTAGTAGCAAATTTGCTAGTTTAACGGGTCAAGAATTCTTTGATACCTATGTTCGAGCTTTAAAACCAGCGATTATTGTAGCAGGATTTGACTATACCTTTGGTTCAGATAAGAAAACTGCGGATGACCTGAAGGATTATTTTGATGGAGAGATCATCATTGTTCCTCCGGTCGAGGACGAAAAGGGCAAGATTAGTTCTACACGGATTCGTCAGGCAATTCTTGATGGAGATGTAAAGGAAGTCAATCATCTGCTCGGCACTCCGCTCCCATCTCGTGGGATGGTCGTTCATGGAAATGCTCGTGGGCGTACTATCGGTTATCCAACAGCCAATCTGGTCCTAAGAGATCGAACCTATATGCCAGCAGACGGTGTATACGTAGTCGATGTTGAGGTGCAACGTCAGAGATATCGTGGCATGGCGAGCGTCGGTAAAAATGTCACCTTTGATGGTGAAGAACCACGCTTTGAGGTTAATATCTTCGACTTTTCAGACGATATTTACGGTGAGACAGTTATGGTCTACTGGCTGGACCGTGTCCGCGATATGGTCAAATTTGACTCCGTAGAGGAACTGGTAGACCAACTCCAGAAAGACGAAGAGATTGCTCGGAACTGGAAGGATGGAGAGTCTATCATTCAAGAGTCTCAGGTATAGAAAACATCTGAAAATCTACTAGAAGGATTAGTTGTTTTGGTGCTAGTTTTGAGAGTTGCTCATAAATTTATAGAGGAAATAGTACCCTAAAAGGAGACTGTAAGTATTTTGTAATTCTTACAGTCTTTTTCTTGCTAATATAGTATAATATAGTTAATAGGTTTGAATCCTTGTTCTACAAATTACTCATATTTCTAGTAGAGAATGAATTATTCTTCTTAGCTGTATATAATTCATTCTCTAAATTACTAGTTAAAAATTCAAAAAGGAGAATTGCATGAAACGAACGAGAAAAGTAGTAGCCTTGGGATTGTGTTTGCCCTTATTTCTTGGATTGGCTACTTGTCAGCAAAATAATACAAGCACTGACGCTACAAATCAGACACAGACCAGCTCAGATAGAGTTCCTTGGACGGCTTCATATTCCAATCTAAACGGTCAAGTCAGTACCGAAGAGGTCAAATCTCTCTTATCAGCTCACTTGGATCCAAATAGTGTTGAGGCATTTTTCAATCTTGTTACAGACTATAATGCGACTGTCGGGTCTACTGGCTTAAGTGGTGATTTTACCTCCTTTACAAAAACAGAATACGACGTAGAGAAAATCAGCAATCTCTGGAATCAAAAAAAGGGTGACTTTGTCGGGACCAACTGCCGTATTAATAGCTATGCGCTCTTGAAAAATTCGGTCACAATTCCAAAACTTGAAAAGAATGATCAGCTACTTTTTGTGGATAACGACGCTATCGATAAGGGAAAAGTATTTGATGCAAAAGATAAGGAAGAGTTTGATATTCTATTTTCTAGGGTGGAGACGGAAGCAACGACGGATGTAAAAGTTCACGCGCAGAAGATGGAGAAATTCTTCTCCCAGTTTCAATTTAATGACAAGGCTCGAATGCTGTCAGTTGTGTTGCATGATAATTTGGACGGAGAGTATCTTTTTGTCGGACACGTTGGTGTTTTAGTGCCAGCTGATGATGGTTTCTTATTTGTAGAGAAACTGACTTTTGAAGAGCCATATCAAGCTATTAAGTTTGCGAGCAAGGAAGATTGTTACAAATATCTATCCACCAAATATGCGGATTACACAGGTGACGGCCTAGCTAAGCCTTTCATCATGGATAATGAAAAGTGGGTTGAAGATTATTAAGCTAGGAAAAGGAGAATCAAATTGGAAACAGTAATAGCGCTTTTAGTTGTCATTCTTATCGGATTCTGGGCTGTAAACATTCTCAGTCCTCGTAAGTCAAATAAAAAGGAAAGATTTATAGGCTATACTCAGCGCTATGATATTGACGGCGAGGGCTACCAGTCAGAAGTTTGGGAAGCGACAGAAGAAGAGAAGTAGAATTTTTTGTGACATATCTACAACAATTGCTTTTTAGAACCTCAATATTAAATATCATTAACATAATATAAATTGAGTGTTATTCGTAATTTAGCATATTCTATATAAAATATTTTGAAAGGAAATTATATGTACAATACATTTTCTGATATTCCAACTGTAAAAGACGAATTTATGATTGACGAGTATATTCTTGGATTATCAAACTTTATTACTGGATGCGAGACTCCTTTAACACTAGCTATTCAAGGCGATTGGGGGACCGGAAAAACCAGTATTATGTATCAAGTTGAGGAAAAACTTAAAGAAAAATCGTCAAGTAATTCAAAAAGAAAAATTAAAACAATATTTTTTAATACTTGGCAATATTCACAATTTGATATGGATAAGAATTTAGCAGTCACGTTAATTACAGATTTAATTGATGAATTAGAAGTAACGGATGTAAATAAAAGAGAGAACTTTAAAAAATCTTTGGCAGTTATTACAAAAAGTATGGAATATCTTAAACTAGATTTTGGTATCTTAAATATTGAAAAAATTAATGATCAACTTCTAAAATTAATAAGCAATGAAGAAAAAGCTAATAATTTAAAAAATCTGAAACAAAATCTACAAAGTATCATTGATGACTCTATCAAAGAAAATAATTATGAAAAGATAGTAATTTTCATTGATGACCTTGACAGATTAGTCCCCAAAAAAGCGATTGAATTCTTAGAAATTTTAAAACTTTTCTTAGATTGCAGAAATTGTGTCTTTGTTTTAGCTATTGATTATAATGTTGTTTTAAGAGGAATAAAAAGTAAGTATGGTGATGATTTGGACAACGAAAAGGGAAAAGCTTTTTTTGAGAAAATAATTCAAGTACCTTTTACTGTACCTGTTGCAAATTATCATATGGAGAATTTTGTTAATGTCTCTTTGGAAAAACTTAATTTTTATTTTAATGATGACGTTACAAAGAATGTAACTCAATTAATTAGAGACTCAATCGGAAATAATCCTCGCAGTGTTAACAGATTATTCAATTCTGTCAGTCTTTTAATGCATATTATAAACCCAAATAATGAGTTAGAAAATGATGATAAATTACTAATCATAGCTACAGTATGTTTTCAATTACGATTTGATGAAGCTTATGACTATTTATTAACTTCATATAATAACAGTCCCGAAGATTCTGAAGAAACTAAATATTTTCTCATTGATTTACTTGAAAATTCATTTGAAATACCTGACGATGCTGATTATAATTCCCTCGTGTCTCGCTATGGTATCTTTAGTTTTAAAAACCAAAAGGAATTAGAATCTTTCAGAAAATTTTTTAATACTTTGAAATTATTGCTTAAATATAATGTTGATAAACTAGAAGTTGAAGAATTCGAAAATTTGATGAAAAGAATGATCTCTTCAAACACAATTTCAACCGGAAACTTTGATATAGATATAAATAAAACCTCAACTCAAAATCATTCACCGAATGAAGATGTTCAATTCGTTATTCGCAAATTATTTAATACACTGGTTAATACTAATCATTTCGATCTTTCGAAACCAGAGTATTTTGGAAAAGAGAAGAAGGAAGAACGCGAAATGCCAATTTCATTAGATTTTATAAAGATAGCTAATGAATATAATATAGTTCGATTAACACAAGGAAAAGGACAAGGATTAAATATTTACTCTCAAAATAATAAATCGAACTCAATTTATATATCGGGTGATACTTATGGAAATATAAATAATGATGGTATACAAATCTATGTTAATAAGAAACTAATAGGAAAGATTAATAGAAACACATATAAACATTTTAAAGCTAAAATGTTACGACAGAATCTCCAAAAATATGACGAATTTGAAAAAATTTTTTTAAGTGATTTTTCAAGGCTCTTAGAGGATGCCAAAAAATATTTTTAGCTTTTTAGTGCTTTTTGATTTCACTAGTTGACTAAACGATGAAATCTCATTATTGAGCATATCTTACAAAATTTATTCTGTGTAGTTTTTCTCTCATTGGTATATAATTTACCATAGAAATATTTTTAGATAGGAGAAGGCTAATGAAATTAAAAGACTTTACTGAAAAAGAACAAGAGATGATTAAGCAAGGACTAACAACTTCTGAGATTAGTGATAAGGAAACAGCGGCTAAAATACTAGATTTGGTTCCCCAAGAGTGGATCAAGCGCATCCCCTTTTTCGTGCGAAAACACGCTACAACTCGGACAATAAAGCGTATTTCTGTCGAACATCCAGAGCTCTACGCAGTAGCCAAAAGAAGTAGTGAGATTCCTGAGAAGGAACGAGAAGAATTGCGCAAAATCATTACAGACATTTTTCAGGAAAAAATGAATAAGCATAAGATTAAATAATCTTGAAATGAACTAAAAAAATTAGTTCATTTTATAATCGTTTTCAGTTTGTTAAACATGAACTTTTTGGTAGCAATTTAACTATTCACGAACAAAATTTAAGAAAATTCAAAAAAGGTACTTTACAAGCTCTTGTAAACATGATATAGTTATAAGGCTTAGAAAATGAGAAGATGTTTTCTAGTAAATATAAACCCGAGTAAAAAATGCCTACGGACAGGCAGGGTTGAATGCCGAAGCGTGGTTGAAAAGCCACATTATTGATAGGGTTAAAAGCCTACTTTTATAAGTTGATGTTAGGACACTTGTCCTAATTCATAAATTTTAGTGTGGTGAAAGCACACGTCATCTTGTGAAACGATCAATAAAGTACGTAATATTTGCTACTAGAGAGTTAGGAAACATCAGGAACAGACATACTCAACAGAAACCAAAATACACACGTCAGAAGATTGCAGAGCAGGTGAAAACCTGCTCTTTTTTCATAAGTCAACCTTTGGTCGCCTTCATCTTTTAAGGCTCTAAAAATATGGTAAAGGAGTATGTCTTGAGAAAGTTAGATCAGAATCAGGCTCCTATTTATGAAGGTCTGATTAAGTTACGAAAGAAAAGGATTGTTCCCTTTGATGTGCCAGGTCACAAGCGTGGACGAGGAAATCCTGAACTTGTTGAACTATTAGGAGAAAAATGCGTTGGTATCGATGTCAATTCGATGAAACCCTTGGATAATCTTGGTCATCCTATTTCGATTATTCGAGATGCGGAGGAATTAGCTGCGGATGCTTTTGGAGCAGCCCATGCCTTTCTCATGATTGGCGGTACAACCTCATCAGTTCAAACCATGATTCTTTCCACCTGCAAGGCGGGAGATAAGATTATTCTGCCACGTAATGTCCACAAATCTGCTATCAATGCGCTGGTTCTATGTGGTGCTATTCCAATCTATATCGAGATGAGTGTAGATCCTAAAATCGGCATCGCTTTAGGTCTTGAAAATGACCGTGTTGCGCAGGCCATTAAGGAACATCCAGATGCTAAAGCTATCCTAATCAACAATCCTACATACTATGGAATTTGTTCAGACCTCAAGGGTTTAACGGAAATGGCCCATGAAGCGGGCATGCTTGTTTTAGTGGATGAAGCCCATGGAGCGCATTTGCATTTTACAGATAAACTTCCAATTTCTGCTATGGATGCAGGTGCTGATATGGCGGCGGTCTCTATGCATAAGTCTGGTGGGAGTCTGACCCAAAGCTCCATTTTACTTATCGGGGAGCAGATGAACCCTGAGTACGTTCGTCAGATCATCAACCTGACCCAGTCTACATCTGCCTCTTACTTGTTGATGGCTAGTTTGGATATTTCTCGACGGAACTTAGCCCTTCGTGGAAAAGAGTCTTTTGAGAAAGTCATTGAGCTATCCGAATACGCTCGTCGTGAGATCAATGCTATCGGTGGTTACTATGCCTACTCAAAAGAGTTAATAGACGGTGTATCTGTTTGTGATTTTGATGTGACCAAGCTGTCCGTTTACACTCAGGGAATTGGGCTAACAGGGATAGAGGTTTATGATTTCTTGCGAGATGAATACGATATTCAGATTGAATTCGGGGATATTGGCAATATCTTGGCCTATATTTCAATCGGTGACCGCATCCAAGACATCGAGCGCTTGGTTGGTGCTTTGGCGGATATCAAGAGACTCTACTCAAGAGATGGAAAAGATTTGATAGCTGGAGAATATATCCAGCCCGAGTTGGTGCTGTCTCCGCAAGAAGCCTTCTATTCAGAAAGAAAAAGTTTAACCTTGGATGATTCTGTTGGACAAGTCTGTGGGGAATTTGTCATGTGTTATCCTCCAGGGATTCCAATCTTGGCCCCAGGTGAACGCATTACACGAGAAATTGTAGACTATATCCAATTTTCCAAGGAACGTGGTTGCTCCCTCCAAGGGACGGAAGATCCAGAGGTCAATCACATCAACGTCATTAAGAGAAAGGAGAACTAGATGGATTTATGGTTTTCTGAAGTTCATACTCCAGATGTGAAATTGTCCTTGAGAACTGCCAAGCAACTCTATGCTGGAAAAAGTGAATGGCAGGATATCGAAGTCTTGGATACGCCAGCTTTTGGGAAAATACTGATTTTAAATGGGCATGTCTTATTCTCAGATGCGGATGATTTTGTTTACAACGAAATGACCGTTCACGTTCCCATGGCTGTGCATCCTAATCCCAAGAAAGTTTTGGTCATTGGGGGTGGTGATGGCGGTGTTGCCCAAGTATTAACCCTCTATCCTGAACTTGAGCAAATCGATATTGTGGAACCAGATGAGATGTTGGTTGAGGTTTGTCGTGAGTATTTCCCAGACTTTGCAGCAGGGCTAGATGATCCTCGTGTTACCATTTATTATCAAAATGGGCTACGCTTTTTGCGAAACTGCGAAGATGATTACGATATTATCATCAACGATGCAACAGATCCATTTGGACATACGGAAGGGCTCTTTACCAAGGAGTTTTACGGAAACAGTTACAGAGCCCTCAAAGAAGACGGCATCATGATTTATCAGCATGGGAGTCCCTTCTTTGATGAGGATGAGTCAGCTTGCCGAAGCATGCACCGCAAGGTCAATCAAGCCTTTCCAATCAGCCGAGTTTATCAGGCCCATATTCCAACTAGCCCAGCTGGCTATTGGTTGTTTGGATTTGCATCGAAAAAATACCACCCTGTCAAAAATTTTGACAAGGAAGGCTGGAAAAAACGCCAGCTTTTCACAGAATACTACACTGCAAACTTACACGTGGGAGCCTTTATGTTGCCCAAGTATGTTGAGGACATTTTAGAAGAAGAGGAAGGAAAAAAATGAGTCGTTTACTAGTTATTGGATGTGGGGGCGTTGCCCAAGTTGCTATTTCAAAGATTTGCCAAGATAGCGAAACTTTTACAGAAATTATGATTGCTAGCCGTACCAAGTCAAAATGTGATGACTTGAAGGCTAAATTGGAAGGCAAAACAAATACTAAGATTGAGACAGCCGCTCTTGATGCTGACAAGGTAGAAGAGGTCATTGCCTTGATTGAAAGCTACAAGCCAGAAGCTGTTTTGAACGTGGCACTCCCATATCAAGATTTAACCATTATGGACGCATGTTTGGCAACAGGTGTCCACTATATTGATACAGCCAACTACGAAGCTGAGGACACAGAAGACCCAGAATGGCGCGCCATTTATGAAAAACGTTGCAAGAAACTTGGCTTTACAGCTTACTTTGACTACTCATGGCAGTGGGCTTACCAAGAAAAATTCAGAAAAGCTGGCTTGACAGCTCTTCTTGGATCTGGTTTTGACCCAGGTGTGACTAGTGTCTTTTCAGCATACGCCCTCAAACATTACTTTGATGAAATTCACTATATCGACATTTTGGATTGTAATGGTGGTGACCACGGTTATCCATTTGCGACAAACTTCAACCCAGAAATCAATCTGCGTGAGGTTTCTGCGCCAGGTTCTTACTGGGAAGATGGAAAATGGGTAGAAGTTGAAGCTATGTCTATCAAACGCGAGTATGATTTCCCTCATGTTGGGCAAAAAGACATGTATCTCCTTCATCATGAAGAAATTGAATCATTGGCCAAGAATATCCCAGGAGTCAAACGGATTCGTTTCTTTATGACTTTCGGCCAATCCTATCTAACGCACATGAAATGCTTGGAAAACGTCGGGCTCCTTCGCACGGATGCAATTAACTTTAACGGACAAGACATCGTACCAATTCAATTCTTAAAAACTTTGCTTCCAGATCCTGCCAGCCTTGGCCCACGCACAGTTGGTAAAACCAATATCGGCTGTATCTTTACAGGTGTCAAAGACGGTGTTGAAAAGACTATCTATATCTACAATGTTTGCGACCATCAGGAATGTTACGCAGAAGTTGGGTCACAAGCAATTTCTTACACAACTGGTGTTCCAGCCATGATTGGGACAAAATTAGTGATGAATGGTACTTGGAAACAAGCTGGAGTTTACAACCTTGAAGAGTTGGATCCAGATCCATTCATGGAAGCTTTGAATGAGTACGGTTTGCCTTGGGTTGTGGTTGAGAATCCACAAATGGTGGACTAATGAAACTAGAACAAGTACCAACACCAGCTTACGTCATTGACTTGGCAAAGTTAGAAGCCAATTGCCGTATTTTACAGCAAGTTCAGGAGGAAGCGGGCTGCAAGGTTTTACTGGCCCAGAAGGCTTATTCTCTCTACAAAACCTATCCCATGATTAGCCAGTATCTGTCTGGTACGACAGCTAGTGGACTCTATGAGGCTAAGTTAGCTAGAGAAGAATTCCCGGGGGAAGTCCATGTTTTTGCACCAGCTTTCAAGGATGCGGACTTGGAGGAATTGCTTGAGATAACAGACCATATCGTCTTTAACTCCGAGAGACAGTTGCGTAAACATGGTGCTCGTTGTCGAGCGGCTGGTATCAGTGTCGGTTTGCGTATCAATCCTCAATGTTCAACCCAAGGAGATTACGCACTCTATGACCCTTGTGCACCAGGTTCTCGGTTTGGAGTTACTTTAGAGAAGATACCGAGTGATTTGCTGGACTTAGTAGATGGTCTTCATTTTCACACACTTTGCGAGCAGGGGGCGGATGATTTAGAGACAACTTTGAAAGCTGTAGAAGAACAGTTTAGTCCCTACTTGCATCAAGTAAAATGGCTCAATATGGGTGGAGGACACCACATAACGAGAGAAGACTATGATGTGGATTTGCTGATTTCTGAAATTAAGCGTATCCGAGAAACTTACAATCTTGAAGTATATATCGAGCCAGGTGAAGCTATTGCGCTCAATGCAGGTTATCTGGCAACTGAGGTATTGGATATTGTAGAAAACGGTATGGAGATCTTGGTTTTAGATGCCTCTGCGACCTGCCATATGCCTGATGTACTTGAGATGCCCTATCGCCCACCTTTGAGAAATGGATTTGAGGCGCAGGAAAAAGCCCATACCTATAGACTTTCTTCCAATACCTGTCTGACGGGTGATGTGATTGGTGATTATAGCTTTGAAAATCCAGTTGAGATTGGAGACAGACTTTACTTTGAAGACATGGCAATCTACTCCTTTGTCAAAAATAATACCTTTAACGGTATTGGCTTGCCAAGTCTCTATCTTATGGACGAGCAGGGAGACTGCAGCTTAGTCAAAGCCTTCGGTTATCAAGACTTTAAAGGGAGATTATCATGATAGACAATCCAAAGAAATTAGGCTATCGTATGCCAGCAGAGTACGAACCCCATCATGGTACCCTCATGATATGGCCGACTCGACCAGGTTCATGGCCCTTTCAAGGAAAAGCTGCCAAAAGAGCATTTAGCCAAATTATAAAGACCATAGCAGAAGGGGAAACTGTTTATCTTTTGGTGGACCAGGACCATCTATCTGAATCCAAATCCTATCTTGGAGACAAGGTTGTTTATCTAGAAATTCCGACAAATGATGCCTGGGCGCGTGATACGGGTCCGACCATTCTCGTCAATGAAAAAAGAGAAAAATTGGCAGTCGATTGGTCTTTCAATGCCTGGGGTGGTACAGTCGATGGTCTTTATCAAGATTATGAAGAGGATGACCAAGTAGCCAGTCGTTTTGCTGAGGCCTTGGAAATGCCTGTTTACGATGCCAAACCTTTTGTACTGGAAGGCGGCGCGATCCATAGCGATGGTCAAGGAACCATTCTTGTGACTGAAAGTTGCCTACTAAGTGCTGGTCGCAATCCTCATCTCAGTAAAGAAGAAATCGAAAACACCTTATTAGAGAGCCTTGGAGCTGAAAAAGTTATCTGGCTTCCTTACGGTATTTATCAGGACGAAACCAATGAACATGTTGACAATGTTGCAGCTTTCGTTGGCCCTGCAGAGCTTGTCTTGGCTTGGACAGATGATCAAAATGATCCCCAATATGCCATGTCAGTAGCTGATTTAGAGCTTTTAGAGAAGGAAACGGATGCAAAAGGGCGTCTCTTCACCATTCATAAATTGCCTATCCCTGCAGTTCGACAAGTTGTAACCGAAGAGGATTTGCAAGGCTACATCTATGAAGAAGGGGAAGAGGAGCGTTATGAGGGCGAGCGCCTTGCAGCTTCCTATGTCAATTTCTATATTGCCAACAAGGCTATCCTTGTTCCCCAATTTCAAGATAAAAACGACCAAGTTGCCCTAGATATCCTCAGCAAGTGTTTTCCAGACCGTAAAGTCGTAGGAATACCAGCCAGAGATATTCTCTTAGGTGGTGGCAATATTCACTGTATAACCCAACAAATCCCAGAATAGGAGAAAAAGATGAGAAATGTTAGAGTTGCAGCGATCCAGATGCAATGCGCCAAGGATGTGGCAACAAATATCCAAACAGCTGAACGTTTAGTTCGACAAGCTGCAGACCAAGGCGCACAAATAATTCTCTTGCCTGAATTATTTGAACGCCCTTATTTCTGTCAGGAACGCCAGTATGACTACTACCAGTATGCCCAGACGGTGACAGAAAATATCGCCATTCAGCATTTTAAAACCATTGCCAAGGAGCTAAAGGTCGTTTTACCGATCAGTTTCTACGAAAAAGATGGCAATGTCTTATATAACTCAATCGCCGTCATTGATGCTGATGGAGAAGTGCTGGGCGTTTATCGGAAGACCCACATACCAGATGACCATTATTATCAAGAAAAGTTTTATTTTACGCCTGGCAACACTGGTTTCAAGGTCTGGCATACTCGCTACGCTAAGATTGGGATTGGCATCTGTTGGGATCAATGGTTTCCTGAAACAGCTCGATGTCTTGCGTTGAATGGGGCAGAATTGCTCTTTTATCCAACCGCTATCGGTTCAGAGCCTATCTTAGATACGGATAGTTGTGGTCACTGGCAACGTACCATGCAAGGGCACGCAGCAGCAAATATTGTCCCAGTTATTGCAGCCAATCGCTATGGCTTGGAAGAAGTCACTCCTAGTGAGGAAAATGGCGGACAGAGTTCTAGTCTTGACTTCTACGGTTCCTCCTTTATGACGGATGAAACAGGAGCTATTCTAGAGAGAGCTGAAAGACAAGGAGAAGCTGTTCTGTTAGCAACTTATGACCTTGACAAGGGAGCAAGTGAACGCCTCAACTGGGGACTGTTTCGTGATAGAAGACCCGAAATGTACCAACGAATTACGGACTAGAAGGTAAATTTCATAATAAATTTTTGATATTCACGCCTGTCTTACAAAAATGTAAGATAGGCTTTTTAAATGTAAGATGGGTGTACGATTATACGTGGAAATGTATGTTATACTCTATCTAGATCAAAAAAAAGAGGTTTATTATGAAAAAATGGAATGCGACACAGTTGAAGTATCTGATGGCGGCAGTAATGGTTCTAGACCATATTCCGCATATTACCGGAATCGTTTCTCCTCTGTGGGAAGGTATCTTCCACGCCTTGACCCGTTGTGTGGGAGTTTGGTTTGCCTATATGGCTATGGAAGGATTTATCCATACTCGAAACCTGAGAGACTATCTCATCCGCCTTTGGAGTTGGGCGCTTATCATGTTTGCTGGAAATAGCCTTCTCAATGCCTTATTTGCATCCAAAGGAGTAATGGTCAATAATAACATTTTCCTGACTTTGGCCATCGGTGTTACCATGCTTTGGATTGGTTTTCCCAGAAAAGAGCTGGATCAAAAAGAGAAGTTGTGGCGTCGGATTGGGCTTGCTGGTCTCTTGATTTTCGGTTGTCTTTTTACCGAGGGTGGTATCACCATGCTACCATTTCTCTTGATTAGTTACTCTTGTCGAAATCGCAAGGGATTGCGAAATCTCCTATATGCCTTTCTGTGGGCCTTCTTGTTAGTGACTTCCATCCAAATTTACGACACTTGGCACCAAACACTGGAAATGATGCTTTACAATTCTGACTGGCTCTTTATCACCGTCTTTCCTCTCATGGCCTTGTATAATGGACAGCGAGGAAAGGAAACTAGCTGGAGTAAATATTTCTTTTATATTTTCTACCCAGCTCATTTATGGATTATAGCCTTGATTGCTTATTTGATTAAGTAGATTCAATATTCATTAGCTCCTTCTTACTTAAAATGTGAGAGGAGCTTTTCTGTATCTGGAATTCCTAATAAAACATGTTATAATAGTTTTAGAAAGGACGAGGTTTATGGCTAAGATATTGGTTATTGAAGATAATAATGAAATCCAGGAAATTTTAAGAACCCTTCTTGCAGAGGAACACGAGGTGATACAAGCCTTTTCTGGCACAGAAGGTATTATGCAATTTGATAAAGGTGGCATTGATCTCGTTTTGCTAGATATCATGCTCCCTGGGAAAAATGGTGACCAAGTCTTGCAAACTATTCGACAAACGAGTCAGACTCCGGTCATCATGCTCACTGCTTTGAGTGATAAAAAGCTCATCAGCCAATATCTCTTAGATGGCGCCAATGATTACATAGTAAAACCTTTTGATTTGGACGAAGTCTTTGCCAGAGTCACCGTGCAATTACGCCAAAGTGGTGAACATCAGTCAGAAGATCGAAGAAAAGCTGAAAACTCAGTACAAAACTTTAAAAATATCCAGTTTGATGCGGATAGTTTTGAAATAAGCAACGCAACTGAAACCATTCGCCTTGCAAAGAAAGAGTGTCAGATTCTCCAAATGTTGCTCCATCATCCTAAAAAGATCTTCACCAAAGAAGAACTCTATGAATTGATTTGGGAAGAAAGTTACCTGCCTAGAGACAATACGCTCAACACTCATCTAAGCAATCTTCGTAAGAAACTACATCAACTGGATCCAAATCACGAGTACATCGAAACCATTTGGGGAGTTGGTGTTCGATTAAAAGGAGACAAATAATGAATTACATTTTGATATCAATATTGCTCCTTACTAACATTATTTTGGCGATTTCTTTGATTCGCTATCACCTAGCAGTTAAAGATTTAAGCAGACAAATCGAAGAAAAGATTCGTTCTGGTAGCATGAAGAGGATCGGGGTAAATTTCTTTTCAAAGACCATTTTGCGTCTACATAACCAAATTGAGAATCTATTTCAAGAAGTGGAGCAAAACCAGCTAATCATGAAGCGTGAAAAACACACCCTAGATATGGCAATCAGTAACATCGCTCATGATATTCGGACACCTTTGACAATCGCTTCAGGATATACTCAGCAACTAATAAAACACCCCGATAATAGTCAGGAAACTTTAAGCAAAATAGCCCATCATCAGGATTTGGTTTCCAAACGTTTGGAGGCTCTCCTCGAATACCGTCATTTGATGGAAGGAGCAGTCAAACCAAAACTGGAAGAACTTGATTTATCAACTTTTATAACGAAAAAAACTTTAGCCTATTACGACGTTTTTCAATCTTCACATATTGTTCTTGATTTTAATGTTGAACCAGGATTGAAGACGACGACTGATGAGGACTTGCTTGATCGAATTATACAAAACCTCCTTGGAAATGTTCTCAAGCACGGCAAGGAGAAGGCTCGACTTTCCTTGAACAAGGAAGAAAAGAGGCTTGTTTTGGAAATTGATAATCTTGTCAAAAAGCCTATCAAGAATATAGACAATCTCAGCAATCGTTTTTATTCTGAAAATATGTCAGATACTGAAGAATCCTCTGGTTTAGGTCTCTATATTACCGAGGAATTAGTTCATCTTCTTGGAGCGGATATGAAGCTAGTTGCTGATGACGAATGGTTTTCAGTCTTTATTTATTTTTAACAGAAGAAACCTCCTCTATAAGTTTAGAGGAGGCTCATTTTATAAGCTTTTCTTCTTGAAAACAGTCAGTCCACTGAAAGAGAAGAAAAGTATGATAGCGATGCAAACCGTAATAGTATAGAGAACGGATTGACTATCAGCAGTCATGGCATAGGCAAAATTTAAGCTCAGATATCGTAAAATTTCGATATTTGGAAAGATAAGCATTGGCATAGAAAGGATGATAGAGGTAACTAGATAGCCGATAAATACGGCAAGATAGGAGTGAGTCACATAGAGAATAAAGGAAATAATCGAAAGCCAAGCGAGGAGGCAGAGAAATTGAAGGAAAATCGTTAAGAGGAGATTAGCAATAAAACCATCAGGTATCGTACCAAGTCCGTTTAATAGAGTTGAGGGAATAAAAGCAATCACAAGGCTGGCGATGAGTTGTAAGAGAGCGATACTTGCTAGTACAAAGGATTTAGCAAGGAAAAACTCTGTACGAGAAACGCCAACAGTCAAACTATTTTTATAGAGCTTGCCGATTAGATCAACTCCGAGAACGAGACATGCTAGAACAATGCAGAGAAAAACGAGGTTTGAACCATTGCTAGACGTGTTGATAAGAGCTTGAACGCCGTCCCAACCATGGGTTGGAGTCTCTGGTGGTGCTGTCTGAACTGACATTAGATGTCCTGTAGCGCCAATAGTAGCACCCAGTAACATAAGCACAAAGAGAATGAATTCTGTAATCCAGAATCCTTTGGAGCGGAAAAGACGGTAAAAATCTGCTTGAATGGTATGTATCATGATTTTTCTCCTATTCTACCAATTGGGTGAAGTATTCTTCTAGGTTTTGACGGGCAAAATAAATCTCATCAATAGCAACATCGGCCAAAGTTAGTTGCTTGAGAATCTGTTTGACATCTTGTTCATTACCAAAGATATGGATTTCATTTTCAGGATTGACAACCTTAAACTGGAGCTGGATTTGTTCTTTCAATACCTGACAAGCTCTTTCTTTTTCGCTTGTTTTAAGCACAATATAATCCTCACTCAGTGTTTCAAATTCAGCTTTACTGATTTCACGGATAATCTTACCTTGATCCAGAATACCAAAGCGATTAGCTAAGAGATAGAGCTCTGACAAGATATGGCTAGAGATGAGGATAGTTATGCCTTTTTCTTGATTGAGCCGCTGGACCATGAGGCGAAATTCTTTGATTCCAATTGGGTCGAGACCGTTAATAGGTTCATCAAGAATCAGGAAATCAGGTTTGGATAGAAGGGCAATGGCGATGCCAAGTCTTTGTTTCATTCCTAGCGAGAAATCACGAAAAACTTTTTTTCCTGTATCTGACAAACCAACATAGTCTAAGGTCTCATGAATCACCTTATCAGCATTTGGAATATGGCGAATCATACAATAATATTTCAGATTTTGATAGGCTGTTAAGTGATTATGAGCTACAGGTGATTCGATAACTGAACCCACTCGAGATAAAGCCTTGGTCCACTCATTTTGTTCTTTGCTAGAAAAGAGGGAAACTGTACCTTTTTCTGCAAACAATAATTGTGTAATGATTTTAATAAGAGTAGTTTTACCTGCTCCGTTTTTTCCAATTAGACCATAAATATCTCCCTCTTTTATGGTTAGACTAAGGTCTTGAAGAATAGCTTGTTTACCAAATTGTTTGGTCAGTCCATGAATTTCGAGTACTGTTTTCATGATTTTCTCCTTTTGATTTGTTTTACTAACTTTAGTATAAGGTATAGAAATCAAAGAAACATCAAGTAATTCTAAAGAGTTTCTAAAGTTTTGTGATTCTAAAAAAACAAAACCCAGTTGACATGAACTGGGCTTCTCAATTATAAAATATACTTCTCAATGGCACGCGCAACGCCGTCTTCTTCGTTGCTAGCTGTAACGTCGTTGGCTAAGGATTTGACATAATCACTGGCATTTCCCATAGCAATGCCAAGCCCTGCAAACTGAAGCATTTCGATATCGTTATTGGCATCGCCCATGGCCATAATTTCTGAGGGCTCGATCTTCAAAATCGCTGCCAGTCGAGAAAGAGCAGTAGCCTTTGTCGTCCCAAGTGGCATGGCTTCATAAATGACAGGCTGCGAACGAACGCCGCTAAATCGTTGGCAGAGCTCCTCAGCAAACCGTTGCTCAAAATCGTCTGTTTGTTCTTTTGTGCCTAAAAACATACCTTGGAACATACGATACTTGCCACTAGTCGCATCCTCAAGGGAGATTTCAGTCAGGTCTGAAAAGACTAGCTTGGCATCATTTTGAACGATTTGATTAGGCTTGCCACCGAGGACAAAATAATGCTCCTCATCAAAAAGAGTCAACTGGACGTCGCTTTTTTCAGCTAGGTCATAAAGGTATTCAATGTCAGCTGGACTGAGTTCTTGCCAGTCAACTAGACTCCAGTCACTGGTCTGATGGGTTGAGCAACCATTATTGACAATGACGTACTCGTTCTGAAGGTCCAGTCCCAGTTTTTTGTAGTAAGGAAGAACACCAAAAAGCGGGCGACCTGTACAGAGAACCAGTTTGACACCTTTTTCAATAGCTTGGTGAATGGCAGTGATGTGGGCTTGCGGGATTTCCTTGGCTTCATTGAGGAGGGTTCCGTCCATATCCAAGGCAAGTAGTTTAATCATAAGACTTCCTTTTCTAGGTGTTTTGCTTTTATTATAGCATATAGACTATAAAATGTCTGATAGAATTGTAACATTCTACTTTCCTTTTCTTGAAAAACAAAATAAATTCTTATATAATATGTATACTTAATATTTAAGGAGAAAAAATGTCAAAGTATCACTTTAATTCAATTTACAAGAATGATGAAACAGAGTCTACAGGTCTTCTTTTCATCAAAGTCTACAACAAGTGGGAAAGCAATTTGAAAAGAGTCTTGAAATCAGTTGGCCTCACTTTGCCTCAATTTATCGTTTTGACTTCGCTTTTGTTTCTGTCTAATAGAGAGGAATATGTAACGCAAGTTGATATTGCTCGGTTCTCTGGTATGGATGTCATGACGGTTTCCCAGATTGTTAGGCTACTGGAGAAGAAAGACTACATTAGACGCGATCAACACCCAAAGGATAGTCGGGCAAAACTGGTCTCAGTGACGAAGTCTGGCGCAGAGAAGGTCAATCAAGCTTTACCTTTAGTAGAAGGGGTTGATGAAGAATTTTTTGAAAAACTATCTAACGATAGAAAAGTTTTTAATCGCATGTTGGTAGAGTTGGAGGATAAAAATGCCTAGATATTGGGTCGGAGTTGTTTCGAAGAACCATGTTTTAAGAGGAGTTGAAGGGAATTTTTGCCAGGTCTGTCATGGAAAGGGCGGCCCCTTAAACCGTATGAAAAAAGGTGACTATCTTTTATACTATAGCCCAAAATACGATATAAATGGTCAAGATAAGTTACAGGCTTTTGTGGCCGTAGGTAAAATTACAGATGACAAAGCCTATCAAGTAGAGCAGTTTGAAGGATTCTTTCCCTTTAGACGAAATGTTGAGTATTATCAACCAGTCAAAGATTGCTCCATAGAAATAGCCAGACAGCATCCTGAATGGAGAGACTATACTTCTCGACTTCGTTATGGACATTTTGAAGTTTCCAAAGACTTTTTTCTCTATATCTTTCAGCATATGAAAGTGGATGATGAAGCATGATTGATTTGCTAATTAAATGATTGTCAACTAGAATTTTGGATTTGGACTGTGAAACGAACTTTGCTATAATAGAGTAAGAAACTTTGATAAAGCAAACGAGGCTGAGATGAAATTACTTTATACTGATATTCGGACTTCTTTGACTGAAATTTTAACGAGAGAGGCAGAAGAGCTAGTTGCTGCAGGCAAGCGGGTTTTCTACATCGCCCCCAACTCTCTTTCTTTTGAAAAGGAACGCGCCGTGCTGGAATGCTTGTCCCAGCAGGCTTCTTTTGCGATTACCGTTACCCGTTTTGCTCAGATGGCTCGTTACCTGGTTTTAAATGATTTGCCAGCTAAGACGAGTCTAGATGACATCGGTCTTGGGATGGCTTTTTATAAATGTCTTGCAGAACTAGATCCCAAGTATTTACGTGTTTATGGTGCGATTAAGCAGGATCCTCAATTTATCCAGCAATTGGTTGAACTTTATCATGAGATGACGACTGCTCAGATGAACTTTTTGGACTTGGAAGGTTTGACTGATGAGGATAAACGAGCGGATTTACTCTTGATTTTTGAGAAAGTAACAGCCTATCTTAACCAAGGGCAGTTAGCACAGGGCAGTCAGTTGTCTCAATTGATTGAGGCTATTGAAAATGGCAAGGTAAGTAGTGATTTTAGTCAGATTGCCTTAGTCATTGACGGATTTACCCGTTTTTCTGCTGAGGAAGAGCATGTGGTGTATCTGCTCCATCGAAAAGGTGTCGAGATTGTTATTGGGGCTTATGCAAGCAAGAAAGCCTATATCAGTCCGTTCACTGAAGGGAATCTCTACCAAGCAAGTGTAGAATTTCTTCATCATTTGGGGGCAAAATACCAAACACCTGCTCAGGATTGTTCTCAGACACATGAGAAAATGGATAGTTTTGACAAGGCCTCTCATTTGCTGGAGTCTTCTTATGACTTTTCAGAATTAACATTGGAGGTTGATGAGAAAGACCGTGAAAATCTGCAAATTTGGTCTTGTTTGACGCAAAAAGAGGAGTTGGAGCTGGTGGCTCGCGCTATTCGTCAGAAATTACATGACCATCCAGAACTGAGTTACAAGAATTTCCGTATTTTGCTGGGGGATGTGGCTTCTTACCAGTTATCACTGAAAACTATTTTTGACCAGTATCAGATTCCTTTCTATCTTGGTAGAAGTGAATCCATGGCTCACCACCCTTTGACTCAGTTTGTCGAATCTATTTTGCGTTTGAAACGCTACCGTTTTCGTCAGGAGGATTTGATTAATCTCCTCAGAACTGGTCTGTATACTGACCTTAGTCAAGCGGATATTGATGCTTTTGAGCAATATCTCCGCTATCTTGGCATCAATGGCTTGCCTGCTTTTCAGCAGACCTTCACAAAATCCCACCACGGAAAATTTGATTTAGAGCGTTTAAATTCTCTTCGTCTGCGAGTTTTGGCTCCACTTGAAACTTTATTTGCCAGTCGGAAGCAAAAGACTGAAAATCTCTTGCAAAAGTGGAATACTTTTCTAAAAAATGCTGCTTTAAGCAAGCAGATGCAAGAATTGACAGCTACTATGGAAACTCTAGAACAGGAGAGACAAGCCGAAGTTTGGAAGGCTTTCTGCCATGTTTTAGAACAATTTGCGACCGTTTTTGCTGGTTCACAAGTTAGCCTGGAGGATTTCCTAGCTTTGCTCCATTCTGGGATGAGTTTGTCCCAGTATCGCACCATTCCAGCAACAGTAGACACCGTTCTGGTGCAGAGTTACGATCTGATTGCCCCTCTGACCGCTGACTTTGTCTATGTCATCGGGCTGACTCAGGATCATTTACCAAAAATCTCGCAAAACACCAGTCTGTTGACAGACGAAGAACGACAAAGCCTAAACCAAACGACTAAAGAGGGTGCGCAATTACTGATTGCAAGTAGTGAAAACCTCAAGAAAAATCGCTACACCATGCTTTCTTTAGTCAATGCTGCCCGTAAGCAGTTGGTGTTATCCGCTCCAAGTCTCCTCAATGAAAATGAGAGCAAGGAATCAGCCTATCTTCAGGAACTGGTAAATTTTGGATTTAGCCGGATAGAGAAGAAGATTCATCACAAAGGCCTGTCTAAGGATGATATGGGGTCATATCATAGTCTCTTATCTAGTCTAGTTGCCTATCATCAGCAAGCTACTTCTAGTGAAAATGAGCAGGATTTGACCTTTGTCAAGGTTCTGGCGCGTGTCATGGGGAAAAAACTTGATCAAAAAGGCCTTGCGAATCCTGCACTCCCAACTAGCCCAAGTAGCAAGCCATTAGAGAAAGAGACCTTACAGGCTCTCTATCCCGCTGACAAGGAGTTTTACCTGTCTACGTCTGGTTTGACGGAGTTTTACCGCAATGAATACAGTTATTTCCTCCGTTATGTCTTAGGTTTGCAGGAAGAATTGCGCCTACGTCCTGATGCTCGCAGTCACGGGAATTTCTTGCACCGTATTTTTGAACGTGCCTTGAAACTACCTGCTGAAAATCCATTTGACCAACGCTTGGAACAAGCTATTCAAGAAACCAGCCAAGAACGCGAATTTGAAGCCATTTATCAAGAAAGTTTGGAAGCCCAGTTTACCAAGGAAGTTCTACTTGATGTGGCTCGGACAACAGGCCACATCCTTCGTCATAATCCAGCCATTGAAACCATCCAAGAGGAAGCAATATTTGGTGGTAAAGATCAAGCCTTTATTCAATTGGATAATGGTCGCAGTGTCCATGTGCGAGGCAAGGTTGACCGTATTGACCGCTTGAAAGCTGATGGAGCGCTAGGAGTGGTGGACTACAAGTCTAGTTTGACCCAGTTCCAGTTTCCTCATTTCTTTAATGGACTCAATTCTCAACTGCCTACCTATCTTGCTGCCCTAAAAAGTGAAGGGGAGCAGAACTTTTTCGGCGCTATGTACTTAGAAATGGCTGAGCCTGTCCAATCTTTATTAGCTGTTAAGAGTTTGGCTGGAGCAGTAGCTGAAGCCAGCAAGTCAATGAAATACCAGGGGCTCTTTTTAGAAAAAGAAAGCAGTCATCTGGGCGAATATTACAACAAAAACAAGGCCAATCAGCTGACAGATGAGGAGTTCCAGCTCTTATTGGACTACAATGCCCATCTTTACAAGAAGGCCGCTGAAAAGATTCTAGAAGGCCAGTTCGCCATCAATCCATACACAGAGAACGGCAGAAGTATTGCGCCATACGTCCAGCAACACCAAGCCATCACAGGTTTTGAAGCAAATTACCACTTGGGACAAGCCCGTTTCCTTGAGAAATTAGACTTAGCTGACGGCAAGCGTCTGGTCGGAGAAAAACTCAAGCAAGCTTGGTTTGAGAAAATGAGAGAGGAGTTGAATCGATGAAGCCCATTTCCTTTTTAACTGAGGAAGAAATTCAAAAACTGCAAGAAGCAGAAGCGAGTTCGAGCAAGGAACAAAAGAAAACTGCCGAGCAAATCGAAGCCATTTATACGGCAGGGCAAAATATCCTTGTTTCAGCGTCTGCTGGTTCAGGGAAGACCTTTGTCATGGCAGAGCGTATTCTGGATCAGTTAGCGCGTGGTGTAGAAATCAGCCAACTCTTTATCTCGACCTTTACCGTCAAGGCTGCTACAGAACTAAAAGAACGCTTGGAGAAAAAAATCAGCCAACAAATCCAAGAAACCGATGATGTCGATCTCAAACAACACTTGGGACGCCAGTTGGCAGACCTGCCAAACGCTGCCATCGGAACCATGGATTCTTTCACACAAAAATTCCTTGGCAAACATGGTTATCTGATTGATATCGCACCGAATTTTCGTATTCTGCAAAATGAAAGTGAACAGTTACTCTTAAAGAACGAAGTTTTTCGTCAAGTCTTTGAAGATCATTACCAAGGTGAGAATAAAGAGAAATTTAGTAGCTTAGTGAAGAACTTTGCTGGGCGTGGCAAGGATGAACGAGGTCTGCGCCAGCAAGTCTACAAAATCTATGATTTCCTTCAATCCACCAGCAGTCCTCAAAAATGGTTGAGCAACTCTTTCCTCAAAGGATTTGAAAAAGCTGACTTTGCAAATGAGAAAGACAAACTAACTGAGCAAATCAAGCAGGCGCTTTGGGACTTGGAAAGCTTTTTCCGTTATCATCTGGATAACGATGCCAAGGAGTTTCCAAAGGCTGCTTATCTAGAGAATGTTCAGTTGATTCTGGATGAAATTGGTTCCCTAAATCAGGAATCCGATAGTCAGGCTTATCAAGCAGTGCTTGCGCGTATTGTCGCCATCTTTAAGGAGAAAAATGGTCGGGCTCTAGCTAACTCTAGTCGAAAGGCCGAATTGAAGCCACTGGCTGATTCCTATAACGATGAGAGAAAGGCCCAGTGTGCTAAACTAGGACAACTAGCAGACCAGATAACGATTCTCGACTATCAGGAGCGTTATCATGAAGACACCTGGGAGCTAGCTAAAACCTTCCAAACCTTTATGAGTGATTTTGTGGAGGCTTATCGAGAACGTAAACGCCAGGAAAATGTCTTTGAATTCGCTGATATCAGTCATTTCACCATTGAGATTTTAGAGAATTTCCCACAAGTCCGTGAGGCTTATCAGGAACGATTCCACGAAGTCATGGTCGATGAGTATCAGGATACCAACCATATTCAAGAACGGATGCTGGAATTGCTGTCGAATGGTCACAATCGCTTTATGGTGGGAGATATCAAGCAGTCCATCTACCGTTTCCGTCAGGCAGACCCGCAGATTTTCAATGAAAAATTCCAACGCTATGCGCAAAATCCTCAAGAAGGCAAGTTGATTCTCCTCAAGGAAAATTTCCGTAGTAGTTCAGAAGTGCTGTCAGCAACCAATGATGTTTTTGGACGCCTTATGGACCAAGAGGTCGGCGAAATCAACTATGATAGCATGCACCAGCTTGTTTTTGCCAATACCAAACTGACTCCTAATCCAGACAACAAGGCAGAATTTCTCCTCTACGATAAGGACGACAGTGGGCAAGAGGAAGAAGAGAACCAAACAGAAACAAAACTCACAGGAGAAATGCGCCTGGTCATCAAGGAGATTCTTACACTTCATCAGGAGGAAGGTGTAGCATTTAAGGAAATTGTCCTTTTGACCTCTAGCCGCAGTCGAAATGACCAGATTCTACTTGCCCTGTCTGAGTATGGGATTCCTGTTAAAACCGACGGTGAGCAAAACAACTATCTCCAATCTTTAGAAGTGCAAGTCATGCTGGACACCCTGCGCGTCATTCACAATCCCCTGCAAGACTATTCCTTGCTTGCCCTTATGAAGTCTCCTATGTTTGGTTTTGATGAGGACGAGTTAGCACGTCTGTCCCTTCAGAAAGCAGAAGATAAAGTCCAAGAGAATCTTTTTGAGAAACTAGTTAATTCTCAAAATCAATCAACTAGCCAAAAAGACTTGATTCACACAGAACTAGCTGAAAAACTAAGTCAGTTCATGTATAGCTTGGATTCTTGGCGCTTGTATGCCAAAACCCACTCTCTCTATGACTTGATTTGGAAGATTTACAATGACCGCTTTTACTATGACTATGTTGGAGCCTTGCCAAATGGTCCTGCTAGACAGGCCAATCTCTATGCCCTAGCTCTGCGAGCTGACCAGTTTGAAAAGAGCAATTTCAAGGGTTTGTCGCGTTTTATCCGTATGATTGACCAAGTCCTAGAAGCTCAGCATGACCTCGCAAGCGTAGCCGTCGCACCGCCAAAAGATGCAGTGGAACTCATGACCATTCACAAGAGCAAAGGATTGGAGTTTCCTTATGTCTTTATCCTCAACATGGATCAGGACTTCAATAAGCAAGACTCGATGTCAGACGTCATTCTCAGCCGTCAAAATGGGCTTGGTGTCAAATACATTGCCAAGGTAGAAACAGGAGCAGTGGAAGCACACTATCCTAAAACCATCAAGCTCTCCATTCCTAGCCTAACTTATACGCAGAATGAAGAAGAATTGCAACTGGCTAGCTATTCAGAGCAGATGCGTCTGCTGTATGTTGCCATGACGAGAGCTGAGAAAAAGCTCTATCTTGTCGGCAAGGGTTCTCGTGAAAAGCTAGAAGCAAAGGAATACCCAGTAGCAAACAATGGAAAATTAGATAGCAATACCAGACTGCAAGCAAGAAATTTCCAAGATTGGATCTGGGCTATCACCAAAGTATTTGCCAAGGACAATCTCAACTTTAACTATCGTTTTATTAGTGAGGACAAGCTGACCAGAGAAGCTATTGGAGAGTTGGAAAAAAATAGTCCTCTGCAAGATAGTTCTCAAGCAGACAACCGCCAGTCAGAAACCATCAAAGAAGCTTTGGAAATGCTGAAAGAGGTGGAAGTTTATAATACTCTTCACCGCGCAGCCATTGAACTACCAAGTGTTCAAACCCCAAGTCAAATCAAGAAATTCTACGAACCCGTTATGGATATGGAAGGGGTAGAAATTGCTAACCAAACTCAATCAACTGATAAGAAAATCAGCTTTGATTTGCCAAATTTTTCAACTAAAGAAAAAGTCACTGGAGCTGAGATTGGTAGTGCCACCCATGAACTGATGCAGAGAATTGACCTCAGTCAGCAACCAACACTTGCTAGCCTGACAGAAACTCTCAAACAAGTTCAGGCTAGTCCAGCTGTCAGAGACAAGATCAATCTTTCTAAAATTCTAGCATTCTTTGACACACCACTTGGTCAGGAGATTCTCGCTAATACCGACCATCTCTATCGCGAGCAACCTTTCTCCATGCTCAAAAAAGATCAAAAGAGTCAGGAAGACTTTGTTGTTCGTGGGATTTTGGACGGCTATCTACTTTACGAGGACAGAATTATTCTTTTTGACTATAAGACAGACCGTTACGATGAACCAAGACAACTCATAGACCGCTATCGTGGTCAGTTAGCCCTATACGGAGAGGCTTTATCTCGAGCTTATTTGATTGAAAACATAGAAAAATACTTGATTTTGCTCGGCAAAGATGAGGTTCAAGTTGTAAAAGTATAATTTAGAAAGGAAACCTCATGTCACTTCCAGTTAGAAAATCCCTGCACGATGCGGTTTTACAGGCTTCAAAAGCTGATACTTGGGAACAAGCTACCAAGGAATGGAATGAAGTTTCCTTGATTTTTAATGGTATTGGTCGTAGCAATTGCGTCTGTGGGAATGCCATTAAATACGCCTACGAACTCTTTAACTGCGTTACAGGCCAACGACTCTTTCCGATTGGCAGTGATTGTGTTCGCCATTTTCACCGACTGAGTTTAGACCAGCAACTGGAAGAGGAAGAAAAACTACTCAGAAAAGTTGAAAACCTAACCAGAAAGGCTCAGAAAAAGGAAAAAATCAAGGTTAATAAAAGCGACTTTGACGAACGACTTTTAAAATGGTTTTGGGAAAAAGGTGTTTTCAAAGCCAATCGTGGCAATCAATTCACGCCTGAGAAAGATTATCAGCTCTTCCTAGAGGTCTTTCAAGGCGGAAGTTGGACCAAGGCAGAGCCAAAGAAGAAGGCTCGTATGGAAGAAGTGCTGGAAAAGTGTATCAAACCTTTTTTACTTGGTAAGACAGATGACCAACTCTACCTTGTCAAACTAGGCAAGGAGAAAATTGACTACGAGCAGCATTTGCGGATTCAGGCAGAGAAAGAACGCAAGAAAAGAGATAAAATCGCCAAGCAATACGCTGACAACCTCATTCTTGCCATGGGACCTGCAGAGCGAGCCTATCAAGATTACTTTGGCTTTACAGAAACCTTGACTCAAGAAGAACGAAAGTGGGAGAAAATCCTCTTTGGAAAAAATAGAGACGAACGGGCTATCAAGGCTAAACAAAACCAGAAAGAGCTGGAAAAGGAACAGCGAATTGCAAATCAAGATCCTATTGAACGAAAGCAGAAGCAGACTTGGCTTCTTAATTCCTATTTTCGTGATTTACCTGATGAAAAAGCCAGATTTTCTCGACTCTTATTAGAATATCGAAAAAGTGGAGAAGTACGCTTTTCAGATGAATATTTATCTGAGCATCTCATCGACTTTTTCTACAAGATGAAAGCCTTTGAGTTTGAAATTGCACCAGAACAAGTCCGTGATTTTCTAAAAGAATGCCTTCAGCTAGAACATCTATCATCCGCACAAGAAAGCTGGATTAGAGGAATTCTCCTCAATTGCCTTCACCCATTTTTAGATAGGTTACTCATATAGAAAAAATCCTACCTTGTCTATGCATGGTAAGATTTATGTATCTTCAAAAATGTATTGGTAAAGTTGGACGACTTTCTGAAAACACTGCGTGTCCATTCTTGTTATTTTTTGAGCATTGCGCATCCTAAAATCAAAGGTATACAGTTGAAATGGATTGACAGCACCATCTACCTTATCCGACGAGACAGGAACGAGCAGGCCTTTTTCTGCTAAATGCTTTTGACCATGGGTAATGGGACAGACAGCCACAAAACCAGTTTGCAAGGCATATTCTCTCCTAGAAACAACCAAGGCAGGACGCCGTTTCTGAATCTCCCGACCAACTGATGGATCAAAATCGAGCCAAATGATATCCTGCTTTTCAGGAATATACTCAGATTTCGCTATCAATGATTTTTACCCCTTCAAAATCGTTTGTCATTCTTAAGTCAGCAATCCCATCAAAAGGATCTTTCAGTTTTGGAGCTAAGACAATGACTCCATCAACTCCTTTGTAGACAACCATTTCTTGACCTTCCGTCATACCCAAATTTTTAGGAATGGTCACAGTGAGAGAATTTCCCACCTTCCGAGTCTTTACTGTATTCATCACTCTACCTCCACGAAATCGTATATACAAAGTATATACCAAACGGCAAATAAAGTCAAGCAAACGTTTAATTACATAAATTAAGTTATGTGCTATAGTGTGGTTTTATTTTAGTCAAAGCCTGTGCAAAAGCACCTAATTTATGATAGAATAGATGGTGAGAAAGAAAACGTTTTTACTACGTTTTTTTAGTCGGAAGGGGAAAATATTATGGCTACTATTCAATGGTTTCCGGGTCACATGTCTAAGGCTCGACGACAGGTTCAGGAGAATTTAAAATTTGTTGATTTTGTGACGATTTTGGTGGATGCTCGGCTACCTTTATCTAGTCAAAATCCTATGTTAACCAAGATTGTGGGTGATAAACCAAAGCTTTTGATTTTGAATAAGGCAGATCTTGCTGACCCCGCAATGACCAAAGAATGGCGTCAGTATTTTGAATCACAGGGAATCCAAACTCTGGCTATCAACTCCAAAGAGCAAGTGACTGTAAAAGTTGTGACAGATGCGGCTAAAAAGCTCATGGCTGATAAGATTGCACGCCAGAAAGAACGCGGTATCAAAATCGAAACCTTGCGGACCATGATTATCGGAATTCCAAACGCTGGTAAGTCAACTCTCATGAACCGTTTGGCTGGGAAAAAGATTGCAGTTGTCGGCAATAAACCAGGTGTTACCAAGGGGCAACAGTGGCTCAAAACCAACAAAGACCTGGAAATATTAGACACGCCAGGTATTCTATGGCCTAAATTTGAAGACGAAACCGTTGCTTTGAAACTAGCCTTGACTGGAGCTATCAAAGACCAGTTGCTTCCTATGGATGAAGTGACCATTTTTGGTCTCAATTATTTCAAAAAACATTATCCAGAAAAGCTAGCTGAACGCTTCAAACAAATGAAGATAGAAGAAGAAGCGCCTGTTATTATTATGGATATGACCCGTGCCCTTGGATTCCGAGACGACTACGACCGCTTTTACAGCCTCTTCGTCAAGGAAGTCCGTGATGGCAAACTCGGTAACTACACCTTAGATACATTGGACGACATCGATGACGATGATTAAAGAAATCAAAGACCTTCTTGCTACTGTCAAAGAATTAGACAATCCCCTTTTTCTTGAACTGGGAAAGGATCCTCGTTCTGGAGTTCAAAAGGAAATCAGCAAGCGTAAAAAAGCCATTCAGGCTGAACTGGATGAAGACCTTCGTTTGGAATCTATGCTTTCCTATGAAAAAGAACTCTATAAGCAAGGATTGACCCTAATTGCAGGTGTTGATGAGGTCGGACGTGGTCCTCTTGCTGGCCCTGTAGTCGCTGCAGCTGTTATTTTACCTAAAAATTGTAAGATTAAAGGCCTCAACGATAGCAAGAAGATTCCTAAAAAGAAACATCTGGAAATTTATCAAGCTGTTCAAGATCAAGCCTTGGCAATAGGTATTGGTATCAAGGATAATCACATCATCGACCAAGTCAATATCTATGAAGCTACCAAACTGGCCATGAAGGAAGCAATCGCCCAGCTCAGTCCGCAACCTGAGCACCTCTTGATAGATGCCATGAAACTGGAGTTACCAATTTCACAAACCTCCATTATCAAAGGAGATGCTAACTCCCTCTCAATCGCAGCAGCATCTATAGTAGCCAAGGTGACACGGGATGAATTGATGAAGGAATACGATCAGCAATATCCTGGCTATGATTTTACAGCTAATGCAGGCTATGGAACAGCTAAACATCTAGAAGGGCTTGAAAAACTAGGTGTCACCCCAATTCACCGAACCAGTTTTGAACCAGTCAAAACACTGGTTTCAACTAAGAAAGACAAGTAAGAGGAAATGATTATGGAGGAACAGTCAGAAACACTCAGTTCCAAGAAAGAATTTGCCTTTGCCTCAAGCACCATATTATCCCAAGTTGGACGAGGAATCATTGTTGGTCTCGTCGTCGGGCTAATCGTCGGATCTTTTCGTTTCTTAATCGAAAAGGGTTTTCATCTGATACAAGGGCTCTATCAAGATCAAGCGCACCTAGTGCGCAATCTTTTTATCATTGGCCTATTTTATTTAATCGTTTGCTGGCTTAGTGCGAAACTAACTCGGTCAGAAAAAGATATCAAGGGTTCAGGAATTCCTCAAGTCGAAGCCGAACTAAAGGGACTCATGACTCTTAACTGGTTGAGTGTTCTCTGGAAGAAATATGTATTAGGAATTCTTGCTATTGCCAGTGGGCTCATGCTAGGTCGAGAAGGGCCAAGTATTCAACTTGGAGCAGTTGGTGGTAAAGGCATCGCCAAGTGGCTCAAATCTAGTCCAGTAGAAGAACGTTCCCTGATTGCTAGTGGAGCTGCTGCAGGTTTAGCAGCTGCCTTTAATGCACCAATTGCAGGCCTCCTCTTTGTTGTAGAAGAAGTCTATCACCATTTTTCCCGCTTTTTCTGGGTCTCAACTCTAGCAGCCAGTCTCGTAGCAAACTTTGTTTCTCTGCTCATATTTGGCCTAACACCCGTACTGGATATGCCAGACAACATTCCTCTCATGACCCTAGACCAGTATTGGATTTACCTCTTTATGGGAGTTTTTCTCGGACTTTCTGGTTTTCTCTATGAGAAGGCTGTACTCAATGTTGGTCGAATTTATGACTGGATTGGTCAAAAAATCCATTTGGATAAAGCTTATTATCCAATCCTAGCCTTTATCCTTATCATACCAGTCGGGATTTTCTTGCCACAAATTCTCGGTGGTGGAAATCAGGTCGTTCTTTCCTTGACTGAGCAAGATTTTAGTTTTCAAGTTCTATTAGCTTACTTTTTGATTCGCTTTGTTTGGAGCATGATTAGCTATGGAAGTGGCCTCCCAGGAGGAATTTTCCTACCCATTTTGGCGCTCGGTTCCTTACTTGGTGCCCTAGTTGGTGTCATTTGTGTCAATCTTGGGCTTGTCAGTCAGGAACAATTCCCTATATTTGTCATTCTGGGAATGAGTGGCTACTTTGGGGCAATTTCCAAGGCTCCCTTAACCGCTATGATACTTGTTACTGAGATGGTAGGGGACATTCGAGACCTCATGCCACTTGGCTTAGTGACCTTGGTTGCTTACATCGTCATGGATCTACTCAAAGGTGCGCCAGTCTATGAGGCCATGCTAGAAAAAATGCTACCAGAAGAAGCAACAGACGAAGGAGAAGTCACCCTCATAGAAATCCCTGTGTCTGACAAAATCGCTGGAAAACAGGTTCACGAGCTCAACTTGCCACATAACGTACTCATCACCACCCAAGTCCATAATGGCAAAAGCCAAACCGTTAACGGCTCAACTAGAATGTATCTTGGTGATATGATTCACCTAGTGATTCCAAAAAGTGAAATTGGAAAAGTCAAAGATTTGTTGTTGTAAGCTTTAGTTTACATAATTTATTTTACGTAAAAATTATTGAAAGGATTCTCAATGAAAAGAAATAAGGCAATTGCAGTATATTTGCTAGGCACATTTAGCCAAATAGTATCAGTTTGTCTCCTTTTCTTTTCTTTCTCTTGAATCATTTTTCTGTTCAGTCCAATCTATTAACTATTTTAGGAATCATTTTAGGTGGCATTTCTTCAGCACTTTGGGGAATCATTGTTGCAAATCACTATTTTCATATTCCTTTTAAGAAGATCGTTAACGATTTTTTAACATTCATACCAGTTACAAACATTATTTATTATCTTTTTTCCTTATTGTCCTTGATTTTTCTTTTCTAATGTTTGGTGGGCAAATAGTAGAATTTAGCTGGTATCTCCCATTTTTGATGTTCTTCAAATTTATTGTCTTTGGCGGTATAGAAGAGATTGGATGGCGATATGTTTTTCAACCAATTTTACAAGAAAAGTTGCCATATTTTTACTCAACAATCCTAACCTTTTTCAGCTGGACGATTGGGCATCTGTTGTTCTTTTACATTGATGGTTCCCTAGCAACTCTGCAAATTCTACCGTTTTTATTTGGATTGCTGACGAATTCTTTCATACTCTCAGCTCTTTATATCAAAACAAAGAATCTCTGGATTTGCGTTATGACACATTCGATCATTAACGTCTTGTCTCAGCTAACCATAGATATTGATTGATACGAAACCTACCTAATCAAAATTTTCGTCATCTTGGTATCCTGCTATATGGTAATACATAAAAAAGATGCGCATAGTCGGTAGCTGATTTTGTTGGAAACAGTATTATTCTTTGGAAAAGTTATTTGCTAAGGAAGACATACATCATAATGAAAATACTCGATGTTTTATATAATTTTTATGGTGATTTTGATTTCATTGAAGAAAAATACAATGAAAAATACGAAGGTATTCTTATCAATATAAAGGAAGAGCAAGGGTATAAAAGATGCCGCTTGGCAAAAAGAACACCAAAAAAAGAAGGATATTTTACAGTTTTTTGGAAAAAAGACCAAAACAGCAAGAACATTCCTTATACCAATGAGGACTTAGGAAATGAACTTATAATCGTTATCATTGATAATGATAAGAGGGGACTATTCATTATTCCAAACGAGGTGGCTATTCGTAAAAACATTCTGTCGACAAAAGATAGCAATGGAAAAATGTCTATGCGATTTTATCCTCCTTGGTGCTCAAATTTAAATACAACAGCTCGAGCAACACAAAAATGGCAATTGCAATATTTTAGAGAAATTGAAATATAAACATATTGCCGGATTACATACACACAAAAGACCTGTTTCTTATGATTGCAGAATCAGGTCTTTAAAACTAAAAATTTATGTACAATTGAATCAACAAGGGTTAACCCTGGATATAACTGAATTAGAAGCATAAAGTACATTGATTGTAAAATGTACTTTATTTTTGTTTTGTACATTATTTTAGAGGTGAATAATGTACATTTCGAGTAGTGCATTATTGTTGTTATGTAGTAGGTTCAATTGTATATTTTGGTGGTTATAGAGTGGGTGAGGTGAGTTGGGAATAATGTACATTTTAGTTCTATATTTATCTGCTTAAATCATATAAAAACCGTGTTATAATTTAGAAAAGGAAAATTATACTTTTAGGAGAACAACATATGAGCAGTCGTGATAAATACACAGTAGAGTTAAAACCTTCAGTATTAGATATTAAACAAGCTTACTTTGACTATCCTGAATTGAAGAATTTGCTAGAAAATTCTTCATATGATGATGGTGGTTTCTTCATTCTGAATAACAATAAGATGTTTGATGCTGATAAACGGCCTAGTATTTGTCAGCATAAAATTATTTTAGACGAAATACAAAATATTGAAATTAAAACAATAAAGGTATTGTTGTCTAAACGGTTTAATAAAACCAAAGATAATTCTGAAGTTTCCGAGACTCATAAGGATAAAAAAGGGAAGTATTTAGAGTGGACAATTAAACCTAATAATGTCTATGGCAAACAACAAATAGACATTGATTGCTCAGTGTGTTCCAGTGAGGATATTTTTAATCGAGGACATTTAATAGCAGATTCAATTATTGGTTATTGTAACGAATTTGATTACCGTAAACGGGAAAACTTCGTTATGATCACTAATTGGTGTAATCGAGCCAATACTAATCACAAAACTAGAAAAGCTTGTGGTATGTTCTATTTTGAGAATGTTATACTTAATACATTAGAAAAAGGAATTGATGTTGAATATAGAGTTACGCCTATCTTTAAAAAGAATTCAGAAGGGGCAAAGCAAGAATTTGAATATCTTCCTAGAGGTGTTATTTTAGAAGCTAAAACGCCAAATAAAGAAGCGTTTGAAGTAGATGATGATTATGTTATCATGAATGAATTTAATGTCTTTATTCCAAATGCTCAAAACGGTTTAGACATCAATTATAAAAAAGGTTCAATAAAAGCCACTTCATCCTTAACTGAAGCAAATTCAAACCCTGCCGACCCCATTAAAAAATTACCTGAACATATTATAAAGGACGCATTATCAACTATTGCAACATATCCTAAAGTAACAGAACAAGCTAATTTATCAAGAATAGCAGCTGCTACAAGCGTGTTGAAAAATAAAGAAATTGCACAACTTCCAAAGAAAATAGATAGTGTGATAGAAAAATCAGGTTTGAAGCGGTTTTCAGAACAGAATAAGGAACTGTTTAAGAGTCTAAATAAATCGTCACAAATCATTAGCACGTTAAGCCAAAGTATTGCCACAGACTATCTCGTAGAATTAAGAACACAGCTTTCAAATTTATCTGAGGTAGTAAAAAATGCTCTTACTCCATACACGGAAGAAGAGAAAAAGAGGATAATCGATAAAGTAGAGATTTTTGCTAATAAAGGCTGGGTTATCTTCTTCCAAAACAGAGTAGTCGTTAGTCAGCTTTTGTTAGATGATACTGAAGACATTGAGGCAGAGTGGTTAGATAATCTTAAAGAGATTATTTCAGACAGATCTAACATAGAGTATTTAGCGAAATCACAGTGTTTTTCTTATCATCTAATCCAGTCAATGGCATTGAGTTATTCCGAACAAAACTACTATGCAGCCTACACCCTTGCTTCAATAGCTATTGATGGCGCACTTAATAGATTAGCAGAGCCATTATCTAGTGATGCGGATAAAAAGACAGCAGTTGGACACAGAGCGATAAGAAAAATTGATGAACAAATAAGGCCTGGAGAAAAAACAGTTTTTGACTATGGCCTTTTGCGTTGGTGTTATAACTTTTTTGCAGATACCCAACGATTTACTATTAATTATCCAAATAGACACATGATTGTACATGGACGTTGGGATGACGATATTTCAGAAGAAGAGTTTTTAAAACTATTTAATGTGTTACTTTATCTTGAGGAGAATTTTGATTATTGGGCAGAAATTATTGATGAAAAATTTTAAAACCCTAACAAGGTATAAACAGTTGGAAAATTTTAGGTAGAATATAAAAAATGAAACACGGCCAGAACTGAACTCATAAGCCGTGTTTTTGAATTTGATAAAATACAAAAATGTACAATTGAAAAAACTTCCAGTTTTCACTTAAATGGAGTACATTATCGGGATTAAGTTTAGTTTGAAAAATTTTGGGTTACAAAATTGTTTTTTCTAGAATTCATCAAACACTTATAATATCTTTCCGAAAAACTATAATTTTCTTGAAAAATATATAAGTCTATGCTATACTACTAGTAGACTTAATTATGGAGAAAATACATGAAACGTGAGATTTTACTGGAACGAATCGACAAACTAAAACAAATCATGCCCTGGTATGTTCTGGAATACTACCAATCAAAGCTTGCTGTGCCCTACAGTTTTACAACCTTGTACGAATATCTCAAGGAATACGATCGATTTTTTAGCTGGGTTTTGGAGTCTGGTATTTCAAATGTTGATAAAATGTCCGACATTCCTTTATCGGTCTTAGAAAATATGTCTAAGAAAGATATGGAAGCTTTTATCCTATATCTACGTGAACGACCTTTGCTGAATGCCAATACAACCAAACAAGGTGTCTCTCAGACAACCATCAATCGCACCTTGTCAGCACTTTCCAGTCTTTATAAGTATCTAACCGAGGAAGTCGAAAATGATCAGGGTGAGCCTTATTTCTATCGTAATGTAATGAAGAAAGTTTCAACCAAGAAAAAGAAAGAAACTCTTGCTGCCAGAGCTGAAAACATCAAGCAAAAACTCTTTCTAGGTGATGAAACAGAAGGTTTTCTGACTTATATCGACCAAGAGTATCCACAACAGCTCTCAAATCGCGCTCTCTCGTCATTCAATAAAAATAAAGAACGTGATTTGGCCATTATCGCCCTTCTCCTAGCATCTGGTGTTCGCTTATCTGAAGCTGTTAATCTGGATCTAAGAGACCTTAATCTCAAAATGATGATTATTGATGTCACTCGTAAGGGGGGGAAACGTGACTCGGTCAATGTCGCTGCCTTTGCCAAGCCTTATCTAGAGAATTATCTAGCCATTCGAAATCAACGCTATAAGACGGAAAAGACGGATACAGCTCTCTTTTTGACCTTATATCGTGGCGTTTCCAATCGTATCGATGCTTCTAGCGTTGAAAAGATGGTTGCTAAGTACTCTGAGGACTTCAAAGTCCGTGTAACTCCCCACAAACTACGCCATACGCTGGCTACTAGGCTCTATGATGCAACTAAATCGCAAGTTTTGGTCAGCCATCAGCTAGGGCACGCTAGTACACAAGTCACTGACCTCTATACCCATATCGTCAATGATGAACAAAAGAATGCTTTGGATAGTTTGTAAAATACATAGAATTAATTATGTAAATTAAAGATTACTTAAAAACGAAAGACCAATTCCTATTATCTTTCGTTTTTTGTTTATTTAAACTCAATCCAGTAGTTACGATGGGGCTCGATTATTACTGGATTACCCCAAAAGGCTTTCAGATAAGCTAAATTTGCGTGGCTTACTGGTCTTTTTGCATCATTATATTGCTCAGCGCACTCTTTAGTTAGAAAGCATTTTACTGCTTCATAAAAAGTTCCATCAGCTGATTCTCTTTCGATTCTCATATACGAAATTTCGTCACCTTTTTTAAGACTGTCAGTCAACAGTTTACCAATAAAATACACTGTCTTATCCTTCATCAGTTCATAAGCTTTACCATTTTCCAGTCGGTTATTTGCTGCAGCGTACATAATACAAAAACTATCAACAATGTCTTTCAAAGGCATTAAGTCCTCTTTCTTTACTTTGATTTCATCGGGAAGAAGACCGCCAATTATAAGATTTTGGAAATAGGCTTGCTGGATTACATTATCTAAAGCCATTCCTAAAGGTATTTGAACAGCTTGGTATCCTAAAGGCTGCAGCTCTTTATTTTTCTTATCATAATGTTCTTGTGTGATACTTATATTTAAACTTTCTGTTTGGGAAATTTCTTCATTTCTATAAAAAGCAACAACATTGCGGTCTAACTGTTCAAATAGATTAAGACTTTCTACTGGAATTTCTAACATTAATGAATAACTCCTTTTCATTTTTCCTCTCTATTATACTCTAATCAGCTTGATTATCAAGTCTAAATGTAATAAAAGAATCCATCTTAAATGGATTCTTTTATTATCCTACTACTGCTTCAGCGATTTCTTCGCGGCTAATGCCAGCAAAGTAGCGTGTGATGTCAATAGTTTCTAGTGCCTTAAGAACATCTTCGCGTTCATATTTTACGCCACGAAGGACATCTTCTACAGCTGCAACGTCCTCGATACCAAAGAAATCACCGTAAATCTTGATATCTTGGATTTTTGATTCAATGACGTTGGCAAAAACTTCAACCTTACCACTAGTGAATTTTGTTCCACGACGGACGTTAAATTCAGGTGATTTACCGTAGTTCCAGTCCCAAGTATCGAACTTGGTCTCCTTGATGCGGTTGATTTCCGCCAATTCTTGCTCAGAAAAAACGTATTCAGTCATCTCTGGGTACTCTTTTTTCATGTATTCCAATAGCAAATCACGGAATTCTTCAACTGTGATTTTTTCTGGTAATTCATTGACAATATTGGTTACACGGGCACGGACGGATTTCACACCTTTTGACTCAAATTTGTCCTTTGAAACCTTGAGAGCATTTGCTAGGACTGACAAATCAACGTCAAAGAGCAAGCAACCGTGGTGCATGATACGGCCATTGATATAGGCTTGGGCATTTCCACAGAATTTCTTGCCATCAATCTCTAGGTCATTACGCCCTGTAAATTCAGCTTTAACACCAAGTTGAGCCAAGGTATTGATAACTGGAGTTGAGAAGCTCTTGAAGTCAAAGGCCTTGTTTTCATCTTCTTTTGAAATGATGGTGTAGTTGAGGTTGTTTAAATCGTGATAAACAGCTCCACCACCACTGATACGGCGGACTACCTCTATGCCATTTTCACGGACATAATCACGATTGATTTCTTCGATAGTATTCTGGTGACGACCAACAATGATAGAAGGTTTATTAATCCAAAGTAGGAAGATTTGATTCTCATCCAAAAGGTGTTTAAAGGCATATTCTTCCAGGGCGATATTAAAAGCAGTGTCGTTTGAATGATTGATAATGTATTTCATGATATCCCTTTATACGATAGAGACTGGAAATAATCTTCCAGTCTAGTCTATCTTCGTTTTATTTTTTCTTAGGTGAATGGATAGCCATTCCTAGAACATCCGCAAATGCTTCGTACATCACTTCAGAGTAGGTTGGGTGTCCGTGGATGGTCTTCAGCATTTCCTCAACAGTGATTTCCATTTCGATAATGCTTGATGCCTCGTTAATCAATTCTGCGGCTGCAGGACCAATGATGTGCACACCAAGGATTTCCCCGTATTTCTTATCTGCAATGACTTTTACGAAACCTTGAGCAGCATCCGATGCAATGGCACGACCGTTAGCAGCAAAGTTGAATTTACCGATGGCTACATCGTATTTCTCACGAGCTTGTTCTTCTGTTAGACCTACTGCTGCTACTTCAGGGAGAGTGTAGATGGCTGCAGGAGTCAAGTTGAGTTTCGCAACAGCATGATTTCCTTTGAGGGCATTTTCAGCGGCAACTTCACCCATGCGGAAGGCTGCGTGAGCCAACATCTTAGTACCGTTGATGTCACCTGGTGCGTAAATGCCTGGAATAGAAGTTTCCATGTACTCGTTGACCTTGATACGTCCACGATCCAATTCAAACTCAACATCGCCAATACCTTCAAGGTCTGGCACACGACCGATTGAAAGAAGAGCTTTGCTTGCGATGATATCGTCTTTTCCTTCAACCTTGATACGAAGTTGACCATTTTCTTCGATGATTTCTTCCAATTTTGTACCTGTTAAGATAGTCATACCTTTGCGTTCCAAAATCAAGCGAAGGTTCTTAGACACTTCCGCATCCATAGCTGGAACGATACGATCCATCATTTCGATAACAGTCACTTTTGAACCAAATGTCATGAAGGCTTGGCCGAGTTCGATACCGACAACCCCACCACCGATGATTACGAGGCTTTCTGGCACTTCGTTCATTTCAAGAATGTCATCACTTGTCATCACGAGTGATGATTCCATACCAGGAATGTTAATCTTGCTGACTTTAGAACCACCGGCAAGGATAATTTTCTTGGTTTCAAGCAATTCAGAATCATTTACCAAGACATTCTTATCTTTAGTGATTGTACCAATTCCCTTATGAACAGTAACTCCATAGCTGCGAAGAAGACCTGCAACTCCACCAACCAAGGTATTGACAACCTTAGACTTGGTTTCAAGGAGTTTGTCCATATCAACAGTGAAGTTTGGATTTTCGATGACAATACCACGGTTTGCTGCATGACCGATGTTTTCGATGATTTCAGCGTTGTGAAGGTAGGTCTTAGTTGGGATACATCCACGGTTCAAGCAAGTTCCACCGAGTTCAGATTTCTCAACAAGGGCAACTTTACCACCGAGTTGGGCAGCTTTAATGGCCGCTACATATCCAGCAGGACCTCCACCAATCACAACGATATCAAAGGCATCATCGCTCTTACCGTCGTCGTTTGAAGCACTTGCTTCAGGTGCTGGGCTAGCTTCTGGTGTCGCTGATCCAGCTGTTGGGATGTTTTCTCCTTCTTCCCCAAGGTAACCAATAACTTCCGTTACAGGGACAGTTTCACCATCTCCTTTGAGGATGGCAATCAAGTACCCATCTTCTTCGGCTTCCAATTCCATGCTGACTTTGTCAGTCATGATTTCCAAAAGGATTTCTCCTTCTTTTACAAATTCTCCGACTTTCTTATTCCATTGGACGATTTGTCCTTCTGTCATATCCACGCCGGCTTTTGGCATAATTACTTCTAAGGCCATGTCTTACTTCCTTTATCTATATCTCTAAAAATAAATACTGTATTTTTAAACCAACATTGAGATTGGGTTCTCAATTAAGGCTTTCAAGTCTTTCATAAACTTAGCACCAGCCATACCATCTACGACACGGTGGTCAATAGTTAACCCTAGGCTCATGATAGGGCGAATGACAATCTCACCATTGACAACTACAGGTTTTTCAACTGTTGAACTTACACCAAGGATAGCTGAGTTCGGTTGGTTAATGATCGGACCAAAGGATTGAACACCAAACATTCCCAAGTTACTGATTGTGAAGGTTGAGTTTTGTAACTCACTTGGAGCCAATTTACCATCCAAGGTACGACCAATCACATCTTTAAAAGCTACAACTAACTCTGACAAGCTCATCTTCTCAGCATTGTAAACAACTGGTGTCATTAGACCGTTATCCATACCAACCGCCATCGCAAGGTTGACATAGTTATGAGTGATAATGGTCTTGCCGTCTTCTGTCAATGAAGCGTTGATGTATGGGTGTTTCATCAATGTTTTCACAACAGCGAGTGAAAGAAGGTCTGTTACAGTAGTCTTCTTACCAGTCGCTTCCATAATCGGATCAAGAACCTTCTTACGAAGGGCCAACATTTCTGACATATCGACATCATAGTTGAGTGTGAAGGTTGGCGCAGTTAGGTAAGATTCAACCATACGTTGCGCTATAACCTTACGCATTGGTGTCATTGGAATACGCTCAATCTCACCATAAGGAGTGATAGTATCAGGAACCTCTTCCACTTTTTCGATTTGAGCAGGAGACTTGATAGTATCGTTTTCGATATTTTCAGGAAGCAAGGCCAAAACATCCTTCTTCATGATTTTACCACGATGACCTGTTCCTTGGATTTCCTGCCAAGCAATGTTATGTTCGAGGGCAATTCGTTTTGCAAGTGGCGAAATGCGAACCACATTTGTGTCTTTATAAGTTTCCACGTCTTCTTTGTGGACACGACCGTTTGCACCTGAGCCAGAAACGTCGTAGAGGTTGATCCCTAGATCATCCGCTAACTTTCTAGCCGCAGGAGTCGCTCTTAGCTTGTCATCAGCCATGACCTCTCCAATTCTATACTAAGATATTAAGGACGAAGAGGGTAAGGAAAAAATAGGAGATTGACGATGTGTTCGATGAACACAAGGAAATCTACCTTTTTTCGCAGACCTCCGTCCGAATTCAATTACATGATACAAAGGGCGTAAAAAGCGACCGAAAAATAGGAAATCGACGCTGGCTTCGATGAAGCCAAGGAGATTTATCTTTTTTCCGAGCTTTTAGCCCGTGTTCGAATATAAGATATTAAGGACGAAAAGAGTTCTGCACCTAAAAGATACAAAGTTTCTCGTCTTTTTTATTTACATAACTTATATTATGTATTATTCTTTGTTATAAGTCTTACGGATTGCATCTTTGATGCTTTCAACTGTTGGAATCATTGCATTTTCAAGGTTTTGCGCGTAAGGCATTGGTACATCTTCTCCGGCGCAACGGCGGATTGGTGCGTCTAGATAATCAAATGCTTCTGATTCTGAAATAATAGCTGAAATCTCTCCGATATAGCCACTTGTTTTGTGAGCATCGTTGACAAGCACTACCTTACCAGTCTTCTTCACTGAGTTAATGACGATATCTTTATCAAGAGGAACAAGCGTACGTGGGTCCACAATTTCAACTGAAATTCCTTCTTCAGCTAATTCTTCAGCAGCTTGAACCACACGGCGAAGCATTTTGCCATAAGTAACGACTGTTACATCTGTACCTTCGCGTTTGATTTCCCCAACCCCAAGTGGGATTGTGTAGTCTGGATCAACTGGCACTTCCCCTTTTTGGTTAAATTCTGATTTGTATTCAAGAATGATAACTGGGTTGTTATCACGGATAGAAGATTTGAGAAGTCCTTTCATGTCCGCAGGTGTACCTGGTGCCACAACCTTAAGTCCAGGAATATGAGTAAACCAAGACTCTAGAGATTGCGAGTGCTGGGCGGCAGAACCAACTCCGTTACCAGCTGCACATCGAACTGTCATTGGAACCTGACCTTTACCACCAAACATATAACGTGTTTTAGCAGCTTGGTTGACGATATTGTCCATGGCAATAACCGAGAAGTCCATGAAAGTCATATCGACGATTGGACGAAGTCCTGTCATGGCTGCTCCTGCTGCTGCACCTGAGATAGCAGCTTCAGAAATCGGACAGTCACGGACACGTTCTGGACCAAATTCTTCGAGCATTCCGACAGAAGTTCCGAAGTCTCCTCCGAAGACACCGACGTCTTCTCCCATCAAGAATACATTTTCATCGCGACGCATTTCCTCAGACATAGCAAGGATAATGGTGTCACGGAACGACATTGTTTTTGTTTCCATTTTTATCTCTTTCTCCTTAGTCTGCGTAAATATCTTCAAAGGCTGATTCAAGCGGTGGGAATGGGCTTTCTTCTGCAAATTTAACAGAAGCTTCTACTGCTTCCTTAACTTGCGCTTGGATTTCTTCCAATTCTTCGGCACTCGCAATATTATTTTCAACGAGGTACTTGCGAAGGTTTTCGATTGGGTCTTTTTGTTTCCACAATTCCACTTCTTCACGGGTACGATATTTACCAGGGTCAGATGATGAGTGACCAAGCCAGCGATAAGTTACACTTTCAATCAAGACTGGGCCATTGCCACCACGAACATGATCTACAGCTTTCTTAAATCCTTCATAGACATCGATGACATTGTTGCCATCTTCAATAAACATTCCAGGAATTCCATATGCAGCGCTACGTTGATGGATGTGCTCCACATTGGTCATTTTCTTGATATCCGCAGAGATTCCATAACCGTTGTTAATGCAGTAGAAAATAACAGGAAGTTTCCAAATAGAAGCCATGTTCACTGCTTCGTGGAAAACACCTTCGTTGGTCGCGCCATCTCCAAAGAAGCAGACAACGATTTTACCAGTATGTTGCATTTGCTGACTGAGGGCTGCACCGACAGCGATTCCCATACCACCACCTACGATACCATTGGCACCAAGGTTACCCGCATCAAGGTCGGCGATATGCATGGAACCACCTTTTCCTTTACAGGTCCCAGTATACTTCCCAAGGATTTCTGCCATCATTCCATTGAGGTCAATCCCTTTGGCAATAGCTTGCCCGTGACCACGGTGGTTGGAGGTAATCAGATCATCTGGATTAAGAGCCAGCATCGCTCCGACGTTAGCCGCTTCCTCTCCGACAGAAAAGTGAGTCATGCCGGGAACTTTTCCCTTTTTCACTAACTGAGCGATTTTTAAGTCCATGCGACGGATTTCTTCCATCTTACGGAACATCTCTAGCAAAAGATTTTTATCTAATGTTGACATAATCTTGCCTTTCTAACTTTGTACTTACCCTACTATTTTACCTCTTTTTGAAAACACTGTCAAAGTATATGACCAATAAAATTTCACAATATAAAAAAATAAATCCCTGTTAAAACAGGGATTTTCTCAAGTTAGAATATTTTTTCACAAAGTGTTTTTTCAAGTAATTTTCCAAAAATTAGTTGATTTTTTTCATGATTGTTTGCAAACGCCATTGATACAAACAACCAGAAACGATTAAGCTAGCAATTAACCCAATCCAGTAGGCAAAGGCACCTAAATCAGTTACCTGATTTAGTAGATATCCTAGAGGTATCGCTATTCCCCAATATCCGATTAAGCCAAGATAGAAAGGAACGATAGTGTCCTTATAGCCTCTTAAAATTCCTTGGAGCGGAGCCGCAAAGGTATCAGCTAACTGGAAAAAGAGACTGTAGGTCAGGAAAACAGCAGTTGTTTCAATGAACTGAGGGTCATTTCCATATAGACTAGCTACACGATCTCTAAAAATGTAGAGAAAAGATAGGGTAAGACCTGCAAAAATAAGGGCGGTTACTCTCCCTAGACGAGCATAGATTTTTGCATCCTCAAAACGTTTAGCCCCCACCTCGTAAGACACAACAATCGCCATAGCAGAGGAAATACTCATGGGAAAAGCGTACATGAGGCTCGAAAAGTTCATAGCTGACTGGTGACTGGCGATGATGAGTGATGAAAACTTAGCCATGATTAGTCCCACAACGGAGAAAATAGCAACTTCAGCAAATACGGTTCCTCCGATTGGTAGACCTAATCGGAGACCTTCCTTGATTTTATCTATATTAAGTGGAATCGGTTTTTCAAGATGTAACGTTTTTAATCTTTCTTGTTTGAACAAAACAAGCAGGGAAATGCCCAATAAAACCCAATAGGCTAGCGAAGTTCCTAGCCCTGCTCCTGCACCACCAAGCTCAGGAAAACCGAATGCTCCATATATCAAAAGATAGTTAAAACCACTATTGAGCGGAAGTAATAGGAGCATGAGGTACATAGATAGCTTGGTCAATCCAAGAGAATCCAACAAAGAGCGAATGACACTGAACAGCAACAAGGGTATAATTCCAATAGACAGGTACCAAAGATAGGAAACTGCAACCGCCGCTACTTGAGCTTCTAGTCCGATATGGTTTAAGACAGGCGGCGCTAAAAATACTACCATGCCAAGCAAGACCAAAGACAGTCCGAAAGCCAAGTAGATAAATTGGTAAAAATCAGATGATACTTCTTCCTTTTTGCCCCGCCCCAGATGATGACCTATGATGGGCACCATGGCCGAAACAATCCCTGTTAAAAAAGTAAAGAAAGGATTCCATAGACTCGTTGCAGTTGATACTCCTGCCAAGTCCATGGTATTGTACTGCCCAGTCATGGTTGTATCAACAAATGAGGCAGAATAATTGGCAAATTGATAAATCAGGATAGGGAAAAATATCTTAAGAAATAAAATAAACTTATCTTTAAATTGATGGGTTGGGTACATATACGCTCTCTATTCTTATCATTTTCAGAGCAGAGTCCCATCTAGTTTTGATAGACGATTTGTCCCTTGCAGATGGTATATTTAACCTGCCCTTTTAAAGTTTCCCCGATAAATGGTGAATTAGCTGCTTTTGAAGCAAAGTGTGAGTCCACAAGGCGGTCAGCCTTGACATCAAAGATAGTGATGTCCGCTGGACCATTTTCAGCTAAGTAGCCTGCTTCAAAGTTGTAAAGTTTGGCTGGATTAACAGTCATTTTTTCAAGCAATTCCATCAAGCTCAACTCACCAGCTTCCACCAAATAAGTCAAACCAAGAGAAAGAGAGGTTTCTAAGCCAGTCATACCAGATGGTGCTTTGGTGATATCCTCTACATTTTTCTCATCTGCATGGTGAGGCGCGTGATCTGTCGCGATAACTGTGATGACGCCTGACTTGAGACCTTCAATAACAGCACGACGGTCTGATTCCAAACGAAGCGGAGGATTCATCTTGGCATTGCTTCCTTGAGTTAAAAGAAGAGTTTCTGTCTTAGAGAAATGCTGTGGCGCTACTTCTGCTGTGACTTGTGCTCCCAAACCTTGAGCGAATTCCACTACCTTGACACTTTCTTCCTTAGACAAATGCTGGATGTGAACATGGGCCTTGGTTGCATAGGCAATCATAACATCACGCGCAATCATAGCGTATTCTGCCACTCCTGTCGCTCCACAGATATGAAAATGTTCCTTAGCGATGTTTTCGTTAAATCCAAGAATCCCGTTCAAACCTGGATCTTCCTCATGAAGACTAATAAAAGTATTAAGTTTTTTAGCTTCTTCCATGGCTTCCTTAACCACTTTACTACTTTCAAGTGGAATACCGTCATCTGAAAAACCAACGGCACCGGCTTCTAAAAGTGCCTTAAAGTCGGTCAAATCTTGGCCATTAAAGTTCTTGGTAATAGTTGCAACCGTTCTGACGTTAATCTTTTCCTTGGTAGCAGACTGGAGAACTTCTTGTAAAGTCTCCACGTCTGAGATGGTTGGATTGGTATTAGCCATCATGACAACCGTTGTAAAACCACCTGCAGCGGCTGCTAGAGCACCAGTATGGATATCTTCCTTGTGGGTCTGACCAGGTTCACGAAAATGAACATGAATATCCACGAGTCCAGGTGCAACCACGAGACCCGTAGCATCAATCAGTTCTGCTCCTTCTTCCTTAATTTCAGGCGCAATTTTAACAATTTTCCCATCTTGGACCAAAACATCACACACTTGATCCAAACCAGACTTGGGATCCATTACACGACCATTTTTGATTAGTAACATCTGCTTTCTCCTTTATTCATAGAAATCAACTTGGGTATCCAACAATTTATCCCCATCATAAACAAACTTGGCTGAGAAGAAGGGTTTGTCCTCTAAAAGCCACTCAACAAAGGTGTGATCACCTTCCCAAGTTGGCTTGCTCAAAACTTCATCATAGGGAACCCATTCTAAGGTCCCCTCATTGCAGTCAATCAAGTCACCCTCAAACTCCGTCACCTTAAAAACATAGGTGTACCAGTCTAAATCAGGCGTGAATTCAGGAAAAGTGATAACGCCTTTTAACACAGGCTTGGCTTTCAGACCTGTTTCTTCGAGGATTTCACGTGCCGCGCATTCCTGAGGCGTCTCTCCCCTCTCTAGCTTACCACCCACACCAATCCATTTACCAGCATGGACATCATTGGGCTTTTTATTGCGATGGAGCATGAGCAGTTCTTTTCCGTTATCAATGTAGCAAATCGTCGCTAACTGAGGCATATTCTCTCCTTATCTAAGCCAATCGATTGGCTCTTGTCCAGTCTCTGTTAAGAATGCATTAGCCTTGGAAAAAGGCTTGGAACCCCAAAATCCTCTATAAACCGATAACGGACTTGGGTGAGCTGATTCGATAATCAAATGATGAGGATTGGTAACCAAGGCCTTCTTCTTACGTGCATAGGATCCCCAGAGTACAAAGACTACAGGTCTGTCTAGATCATTGACAACCTCAATCACGGCATCTGTAAAAGGCTCCCATATCAGCCCAGCATGACCATTGGCCTGGCCGGCAGGAACGGTCAAACAGGCATTGAGAAGTAAGACTCCTTGCTCAGCCCAAGCCGTCAAATCATGGGATTTCTTAACTCCGACGTCATCTGCTAATTCTTTCAAGATATTTTGCAAGGATGGCGGAGCTGGAATGGTATCCGGTACTGAAAAACTCAAGCCCTGCGCCTGACCTGGCCCGTGATAGGGATCTTGCCCTAGAATCACCACCTTCACTTCTTCAAGCGGTGTAGTCAAGAGAGTCTGAAAAACCTTTTCCTTAGGTGGATAAACAGTTCCCTGAGCATAGAGCTGTTCCATAAATTGATTGATTTTCCCAAAATAACCCTCAGGTAATTGCTCCTTAATCAAAGCATGCCAAGATGAGTGTTGCATAGCCGACTCCTTCGTTTTTCCTGCCTCTATTATAGCAAAAAGTGGCTATCTAAACCACTTTTTACAGTTTATCCAAACAATCCAGCAAGTCTTGGTAAGAATGAACTTCATAGGTCGGCTGGGCTTGTGTATGATTTTCGAGGTGATGAGGATTATACCAGATAGTGTCAATCCCTGCATTATTGCCACCTTGAATATCAGCCGTTAAGGAATCTCCAATCATCAGGACTTTTTCTTTATCAAATCCATCAATCTTTTGACCGATTTTTTCATAGAATAGTGCATCAGGTTTTTGTGTTTGCAACTGCTCTGAGATAAAAACTTGGTTGAAATAGGGAGCCAGACCAGATTGAGCCAAACGACCTGTCTGGATGGCAGTAATCCCATTTGTCGCAGCATACAAATCATAATCACGCTCGATGAGGCTGTCCAAGAGTTCATGAGCGCCCGAAAGAGTTTGTCCCTGCTGTGCGAGATAAAACTGGTAACGCTGGGCAAGTATAACACCGTCCTTCTCCAGTCCAAAATGAGAAAATAAACGAGAAAAGCGCGTGTTAACCAGTTCTTGTTTACTGATTTTCTTTTGCTCCAAGTCCTTCCAGAGAGCCTTGTTCATAGGAACGTAATAGTCTTTATAGGCTGGAATATCCGCAACTCCTTCTTCTTTTAGAAGTTGCGTCAAAGCCACATCCTCAGCAGTATCAAAATCAAGCAAGGTGTGATCAAGGTCGAAGAGTAGAAATTTGTAGGGCATTGAGTTTCCTTTCTGAAAATTCATTAAGAATATTATAGCATAAATGAAACAGGTAGTTATCATAATCTGAATTGACTTAAAGGACTTATTCACCTTATTTTTATACTTTCTCCACTTTTACATCGTTTTCGGATACAACGTCCACTAAAAAATGCGTCGACATTAATTTGTAGTGATGGAGCTTTTTATTAGCTATATTTGCAGAAGCGACCAAGTCTCCAAATTCTGCATTCTCGACTTCATAGATATAGTTGGTCAGATAAAGTGGTCTGTTCTCTGCCAATCCTTGCTCCCAGTAACTATCTATTAATTCTAGACTTTCGTAGACTGAACAGAAAGCCCAAACTTTTGTAAAGGTAAATTTAAATTTTTCTGAATCCTCTAAGTAGGCAATTAGAGTATCACCATCTATATGTATCTCAATACCATAGTCACCAAAAGGGATGAAGCCCGGTTTAATTTCCGTCCATTTTTCCATATCATTTCTCCAAGTTCTATTTTCTGATAATTGTACTACAGCGGTGTACATATTTAATTAGCAAATTTTCTAGTGTTGACTGATACTTAAATCAGAATTTGCAGACACAAGAATCTCCACTACACTATCTTGAGTTATGATTATATAATGTTGTGAATACCGAGTTCCTGCACTACCATAGGCTGTATATCCGAGTTTATTCACTAATTGACTATTTTTGACTTCATAAATGATATTTTGAAAATTATTTTTTTCAAATTTTTTAAACATCTCTTTATCCAGAATTGCAGATAAATACAATTCCCTGCTAAAGAATCGTGCTTCATCATAGCAAAAACATGATAATTTAAAACGATTCTGTTCTCCAATCAGCCTAATTTATTGACCATCTGACAAGTTTGTCAACAAGACTTTTAACTTATACTTATCTACGGGAATCAAACCTTTAAAGACTTCTACCCATTCTTCATTTTTAGTCTCCATATCTAATTTCATACTCAACTCCACTATTCCTTTTTATAAAATTAAACATCTACTTTCCATCTATTTCATTTGATACTTCAATAAGCAAATCTTGAAGTTCTTCTAAATCAAGATATAAGTTTCTAACACCTACAAGTAACTGAGAAAATGCTTGTCTATCTAATTGACGATTTTCGCTTAATAACTTAATTATTCTAGAATTTCCCTTCTCTATCCATTTTAAATGAAGAGGTAAATAATCATTTAAAATATCATCTATATTCTCTAAATTAGTAGAAGATATCTTGTTAAAGGTTTGGTTGTCATTTATTAAAGATAGACTTTTACTAATTCTTTTCAATTCTGTTTCTATCGTCACTTTCATCTCTTTTCTTATCTGGTTGCTGCTACTGTCTTCGAGTTCAATTTTTCTTCCAGTATTTGTATCTATAAAATATCTCTGCTCACCTTCGTAAATAAGTGTAAGTTCTGTTCCGATAGGCATGTCGTAAATCAATAATACAGCAGGTTCAATTTCAACAATTGTACTCCAGTCGCATACTGACATATTTTCAGGATTTGATAAGTATTCTTCGGTATCTATTTCAGAAAGAAAGCGCCAGCCATTGTCTAGCTCATCTACGGCATCCTCGCGAAATACCCATTTCAATTTTGCTTTATTTTCTAAAATATGATTAGAAACCACTGAGCCACCTAGATGCATTTTTACTTCCTTTCCAAAAACATAGGATAATAATTCCTTAAAAAACTCATATGTCATATCCTTACCTCCCAATAATTTTTCCCCATCCGAATCATAAAATCTTCTAGTAAGTAAATCCCCTGTCCTTTTATCAACAATATCTAAGCTAGAATCCGATTGACCTCCAAATAGATCTGGATTATCGAGGTGCGGACATCGTATTAAGCCTTTCAATAATAGGTGGTATTGGAATTAGAAACTCTCATTTTTATCCAATCTAATCTAAGATTTCTATCATCATCAAAAATATAAAAGATAGCTTCCTTCATTTACTGGTCTCCTGTATGCCCTGTTTTTCTATATATTCTTGTTCCTCCTTATCTTCAGCAACTCTATAGAATGCAAAACCAGTCCACTTATGTTTCATAACCATTTGACGAAATTTCTCTGATACATATATCACAGTAAAATTTTTCGAAGCGCGAAAAACATCTACTCCTTGACACTTTAAGGAGTCTATTCTTTCTCCTTTGGGTTCGAAAAAATAAACATCGTATTTCTCATTATAACGGTATTTACTATTTTTCATATCAAATGCATCAATTACACAGAGCACATGTAAAACAAAATAATTTGTATTGATGCTTCCAGTAGCTACATCAATTAATTTTACAGGATAAAATTCTAAATTGGGGTATTCTTTTTTTAGTATTTTTACTACATTCTTTCTAAATATAGGCCATGAATCAATATTACCTAAGTAATCACTTTCCTCTGTCATCTCCAATGAATTATAATAGAATTCTACATTTGGCCACGACTCTACTTTCTTTTCAGAATGTATTATTGTATGAAATCTACCTTTAGGATAATTTTCATATTCGATGTCATTGATATTATTACTATCCCCATAAATATAGCATTTCTTTTTTTCAATAACCTTGTCTAAAAGATCCATATCATATTTTAATTGATAAAACATTAGTCTAAACCTTTCCAATAATTCGAGTAAAGCTTTTTTTCATCTTGCAAATCTAACCCCATCTCAATAATCATCTTCGTTATCTCTAACAGTTATTAAGAGACTAAAATCACCTTTTTAATTTTAGAATCCATCCGAACAATCTTGTTCAATAAAAATTACTTGTCCAGAAAGGAACTTCTTTATATTTTTTTGAGTCAGACACAAGTCTCTTATGTCCGAATTCAACCTCAAAATAATCATACAAATCCATCCCATAATAGATAATATCTAAATCTACAACAGATAAAACGGGCATTTCCTTGTTTTCAAATATCGGGAGAAAACGATACCCATATAAAGGAATTAGAGGTGGAGCTGATTCTAGCATTTTTCTTATTTTCTTATTTTTATCTTCTACTTTAGCAGGCTCTAGTCCCCAGGAAATATCCCAAACTATTTCATCGATACTTTCCAAAATTCCATTATAAGGACTCGCTAATCTTTCTTTTATAGCTGCTATGTTTTCAACTGAAAAACCTCTCCAGTTATAAAAACGTTCTGAAACAGGCAGTATATTTTGATAAAATTCCAACCACTGCTGGGGAAATTTTACATTATATATTTTCTCAATTTTTCTTACTTCGCTATCGCTTAAGCCTTGCTCTATATGAACATTATTCTCAAGCAGTAGCTTTTTAATCTTATCTATTTTCATTTTCAAATCATCTCGCTTCATATCTATTTCCTATACTCTCATTTGAAAATTTTAGGTAGATGTTAATCTTGTCCTTTCTACCCCTTCAATATTCCTCATAAATAACTTCGATGTCTTTATCTGAAATATTAATATCAGACTCTAGTATAAAATTCTTAATATTATTTATTTCCTTATTCGTCAGAGACTCAGCTTGAAACTCAATAATGAAATCAATCATATCTTTATCTCCAGAAATGATAATGATAGCATCTTCAATATACTCTCCCAAAAATATTCGCTTCAAATGCAGATAACCAGTTGAGGGAGTGGAGAAATATTCCTTCCAATTTATAGTCTCTGAATAGTCCATATCTACATTCTTATAGAAAAAGTTTGAATGATCTATTTGATGACTAGTATTCAATAATTTCAACAATCTATCTATCACAACTAACTCGGTTATAACTATTCTCAGTTCAATACCTAACATAATCTCATTTCTATATAAATAATTTAAAGATTGGCCTAGTAGTCCGTATCTTGCTAGGGCTTCATCTCAGATTCTTCAAGTGCTGTATACTTGTATTTGTTTAAATCTCGATGAAGTGGCATTATTCAATGATATAAACATTAAATTTTTTTCTCTTACCACCAACTATGTATCTCTCAACACCTTCATCCCACCATAAAACTGTGTCAGATAAAAAGGTGCTTTGCATTATTTATAAAAATATTAATGCTATCTGGGATTATATAGTTAGGACGCTCAAGACGATCAGCTAGTGCCTCCCAATTACCATCTTGAAGGTCATCAATATTAAAACCTTCCGCTAATATCTGTACCGCATCTTTTTCACTCTGTACTGTTTTTCCATCAATATGTAGATAAAAATAACCAGAGAATTTGAACATTAAATATATTTTCTCTAATTTTGTTATTTTTTTATATACATTCACCTTATTTTACCTTATAAATTGTTCTCAATGCTTAGTTATGTAATACAAACCAGTTTCTCGTTCTTTGATTCTTTGGGTGATTTATCTATAAAACATCATTATCCTGCCAAAAGAAATGAGCACTCTTTAAATCAAGATGTTCTATCTGAATGTCACGACAAACAATTGTCATTTGCAACAAACCAATATCAACCATACACTTCACAAAATCAGGATTCTCCTCATAAATTTGTAAAGAAATTTCTTGACCATGATGATGTAATTCTCCTCTAGTCATGTTTTTAACGGGTTGATCTTTTCTCCACTGAATGTCTAAAGCATCATTGCTATACTCTACTTTTGCGCATACTAAAAACTTAATTTCCCAGTATTTTTCTTTGTTATGATAATCTTCTATGCACAAAGAAACCTCATCTCCAAAATAGGATATCTTTAAATCTAGTATTCCCATTTCCCAATAATCTATTGCTGCAATCTCTTTTTGTTTGCTTTTTAAATCAAATCGTAACACGACTTCTCTCCTTAATACTTATATCTCAAATTTGTCTATGATGTTTATAGTAATATTATTTTCATGAAAAGTCCGAATCTCTAGCAATCTGCTTTTCAATTCATCAATCATTTTTTACCTCACTTAATTAATAAAATCTTTAGCCCTATTTTTCCAATAATTTCTTATCCTACTTATATTTATGATTTCTATTTGTACTGAGCAATTCTTTTTGACTATCAATTCCATCTATGCTGAAGTAACTACTGTAAAATAAAAATGTTTTCCATTACTATCTATATACTGGTTGATATAATCTTTTGCTACAAAAATTGACTGGAGTAAGTCGCTATCATTATTTTTAGGAGAATAATACCAGCTATCATAAGTCAACTCAAGTCCCCCATCTCCTTCTACATAGACATCGCCACCAAGAATCATAAACTTTTTCGACTCTATCCAGTCAATATATGCCAACATATCTTTATACGTGTATGCATAACTTGCAACACCCAATTCTGCTAGCGACTGACCTCTATTTTCAAAATTAAATTTACCTAGTTCCATATGATTAGACTCCTACTTTTTCATTTTTAAAAAGATAAGAAAAACATTCAATTTCATATTTTTCATATGCCACGACAACCTCTACTTCTCCAATTTCCTTATCAAGTCATGTAATAGCTTTTACTATCATATATCCTATTTATAAATAATTCTAAGATTAAGAGTCAATCCTAACAAATCTGTCAGAGATTTTAAATGGAGGACAGGAATTGATTGAGCATTCTGTCATAAAATAAATTTCCTGAATAATTCTGGAATTCCACCTTCCTGTGTAAATAAAGTCTTTACAGCAAAATCATTATCGCAAAAACAACTTCTTGAAAGTCATTATCAATTCTCCACTTAATATCCGTATAAGGAATATTATCATTTTCTACATTAACGATTTCAAACCAACCTATTGCCATTCCATAAAAAATAATCTCTTCCAATATCTGAATTGAATATCCTTTGTTTCTAATAAAAAATGAAAATAAAGTCGAAATGATAGCATCTTCTTCCGCTATTGATAGTAGTAGTTCTCTTAAATCCTCAATAGTCATTCTTATCTACCTCAAGTTAATAGAATTAAGGCTCCCAAAAGAAGTTCTGTTCTCTGACTAAAACCTTAGAGACTTGAATTTCTTGGCACACAATCTTAATTAACATACTTGATAAAGTAATTGTAGCTTGTATCATATCATTTTTCTCTTCGATAAGTCTAATGTCATGTACAGTGTGAGACATGAGATTTTCAAAAGGAATATCTTTCATATTGAAATTTCTTGTTCTAGCCTCACTTTCCCAACATGTCCAACCAGCATCCGTCTCATAGTCAACCTTAAAACAACGGTAGAAAACTATCTCCCAGCAATACTGATCCGATTTGCCATTTTCAATCTCGATATAGAGTTTACATTCGTCCCCGAAAAATGAAGCTCTAAAGTCTAATGCGTAGGAATCCCAGTACTTCGTACTGTCAATCTGTTCCTGTATTTTTAAAATATTCATTTCCTCTCTCCTTTATTTTATGAAAAGGCAATAGTTTTCTTTATCATTTTTGTACTCAATGATAGCATCATCACCAAGATACAACACATAAAAACGGCAAACCATTAGGTTCCTGTAGCCGTTTCATTATTTTTATTTTTCATCCGATATATTTTTTAGTTCATACAACACTACTATATCTATTATCAGTTCAGTTACTCTATTCAGAAAAACTTAGTGGCACAATCTCTACATCCCCAAGATTGTCAACTGAGTAGCGTTGACTACCATTTTTAAACCAGCGTTCTAGAACGACATCATAGAGCATAAAGTAGGATTTTTCTTTAATCCAAGTTTCATCAATCTCATGAGGTTTTAAATACTCTAGTACTTCGTTGGGATTAGTTAGGTAAAAATTAGGTATCGAATCCCCTGTTTTCGACTGACGTGATAATTCTTTATATGCCTCCAAATCTAGTTTTCCCTCATCCTTATGGAGTATATTGTAACTAGCTAAGTCATACGCTACCGACCATTTAGAATCTGAGATTTCGACTGATTGGTTGAGTTTCTTATCATTGTAGTCATATTTTATATAAAGATATCTCCCATCAGATAATAGTCGCTGGTATTCAATAATAAAAGTTTCTTCAAAACCTACAATCACTTTTAAACTTTCATTTTCAGACAAGCCTGCATCAAGTCCTATGGGAATTATCCAGTCTGGATCTCTAAACGACTGACTTCCGTCAACGGCTTTACTAAAATCAGCGAGGCCAGGTAAGATACCACTATGGGTTTCTGCATAGTTCATTTCTAAAAAGACATTACTTAAAGATTCATACACTCCCTTATAATAATTCTTTTGATAGACACGATATAGACAAAACAAAGTTAGAAAACCTAATACAGTTATGAGTACAATTTTTAAAATTTTTTTCATTTCCCTTTTTCTTCTCTATATACTTACGTATAACTTTTCTGCTATATTTGAAATCAAAATAATGATAGCCCCCCTACCCCAACTCCTTGGCTATTCTGCTCTTTTCAAGTTTTCCCTTTGCAATCCGTTTCCATAAAATAAGTGGATTCAAACTATAAGATAGGCGTACGAGGAAATAGTTAACCCATTCGATAAGGGCAAAGGCTAGGATGGTCCCTAGGATACTCTGTGTGTTCCAGACTATAAAAGGAAAGCCTGAAATAAGTAAAATAAGATCTAGTATTCTGAAACCACCATATAGTTTGGGGACACTACCGCTTCCAAACTGAGGTTTCGATAGTCTTCTAATCAAAATCGCCCAATAGATTGAACCTTGAAGCAATATAAATGTCAGTAAAGACAAAGGATAGAGAATGGTTGCTAGACTACTCCAATCAGAAAGCCGATTTTTCAAAAGGAAAAAACAAAACCAAAAGGATAGGACGGCTGTAAACTCTCCCAAACAGAGGGATACCAACTCTTTTCTAACGTTCTCTTTTTGTATGTTCATCCTCTCACCCATCTATCTATCATCCTGTATCAGAAAAAAGCCATTCGAACCATTTTCTAGTCAACATTTCTCAGAATCAAGGCATTCTAACTATCGAATAGCTTAATTACTTTAATATAAATGCAATTCTAAGTTTAGAATTACACTGATATAAATGTTTTAGACCTATTCTAAGTCTATGATAGCCTTAAATTTTAATTTTTGAAGGATTCTAAAGCTAGAAGAGCTCAAAAATCACGAGAACTAAGCTATTCGAAGCTTAGAAGACTTTTTTCTAAACTTCATACGCAATTTAACTAGTAACACCTACAATTTTTCTGATGAGCTTTCAGTTTTTTCAGAGCCCAATCATAGTGACTGGAAGTGGCACTCACAAAGTAGGAGCCTAGACTTGTCCCACCCGTCCATTTATAGATACCTTTTGTGAACAATTCGTCATTACTGAAGCCTTCCATCAACTCTAAAACCTCTCTATGCGATTGATCGAGGAGTTTGGTGGCTTCTTCTAAGGAAGTTCTCTGGTGCTTCTTCCAAAAAGCGACATTCATTTCTCCATAAGTTTTCCAATTATAAGGTTCGGGGAGAAAAGGTCTTTCATGACCCTTTTGATTAGAATCTACCCAATTCAAAAGTAACTGATGCCATTCATAGAGATGGATCAGGACATCCCGTAGATTTTTATCTCTATTCCAGTGAGCTTCTTTTTTCTTTTGGTCTTTTGAAAAATCAAAAGGAGTCTGTAGCTCCTCTTCACTTAACTGAGAAATTAGGAGATTAAGTTTTTCATAGTTTTCCTTAGAGGCTAACACTAGCTCCTCTTTTGTTTTTGGTCTAGGCATAGGAGTTCTCCCTTCGTTTTCTAGTAGGTTAAGGTGTTTTCTTACTTCATTATACCATAATCAAAAAGCAGTTCTTCATTTTACGGAAAACTGCTTTTACTTGCCATTTTATAAAAGTTAGGAGCGCCCCTAGACTTGCTTATTTACATATAAATCTCTAAAGCGACCATCCACTTCTGCTATCTGATAGAGCAAGCGGGATAGTTCTTGGTAATCTTCTTTTAAACATGAAAGGTGGGCTTGGCCAAATAGAGTAGCCAATTCCTCTTTTAATCTTGCCCCTTTCGGATCATGGTCTTTTAAGAACTTACTGAGATAGAGATTTCGAACAGCAGCAAGTTTAAAGCTAAAATACTGATGTAGTTGTTTTTGCTCCGTATTTAAGCCGTTTTCGGCAACTGCTTTTGCATAGCATTCCAACACACCACTTTGACCATTCTGATATCGGGTCTTCATAATCCTTGCTGTTTCTTGATAGACTTCAGTCTGACTAGGAGTCTTAACCTTCCTAAAATTTCCCCACATGGAGTAGGCTCCACGCTTATAGTCAATAGCCTCTGCCTTCCAGGCTTCTGAGATGTCATTAAAAGCAACCTTCATACAGGCAAAACCAGCTGGGTCATGCAAATAAAGGTACTGATTATCAATGCCATACACGGTTACAAAATGATCCACACCATAAAGGTTTGTGTGATTGGGATTGTAGGTCAGATGGCCCATATCAAGAGGTCCCAGTACGACAGGTCCATTGGACAGAAATGTTTCCAACTTTCTTTTAATCTCTTCCAAATCTACTTCTGCTCCATCCTTTAGATAGAAGTCCTCATAGTCAAATCCAAGTATTTTTAAAGAATGTGAGATAGAAAGATCTGGCATTCCGTTATCAAAGAATACTAGAGGGTGCTGGTCATCTTCCTTTACAATACTAGCACCATTTCCCATCACCATTATTGCCTCTAGAAAGTCTGCTTTATAGTCACAACCATAGCCATCCAGTGCCATTGCCAATGAATAGCTATAGCAAAGTGACACATCTCCAAAATACATCTGCATATTCTTGCCTCCTTATCTTCTATGGGACTATTATACCGAGAAAACTATTTACATGCCCCATAAAATCCAAACAAAAAATATGGGTATTTGTGATTTACGGGCATGAATGTCAATAATTAAAAACTCTGTAAAAGCTATCTTCTACAGAGTTCGATTTGCATCTTTATGAAATGTCAAAAAATTATCTAGTCCTTGATTACTGGTATCCAGAGTTCCATTTGATAGTCAGGTGACGACATATCACCTTCTGTATAGACTTCGAAGTCTGGTGAGCCTGAGTGGCGATAGCCTGTTTCAGGGAAAAAGACCTCCAAGACATATTTCCAAGCATTGTGAATGCTAGCTGGTATAGCCCCCTTGACTGGTACGATGGCATATTCAGCTTCTGGAATTTCTTTGATGGACAGACCTAGTTCTTCTGCTTTAGTTTTATCCGTCACATCATAAGCAGCCATATAGTTGATGATTTCGCCTTCTTTGACATCCGAGCAGACGCCGAAGGATTGACCACTGCCTAGACTCTCTAGGCTTTCCAAACTGTTATTGTTATAGAGATTCTCCCAAGCAGACGGGCATTTGCTATTGTCAATAGCTTCCAATAGGACGCCTGCAACGGTAAATGCAGGTTTCTTTTGAATCTTGATATCCATGTTCTTTCCTCCTGTGATTTTTAAGGATAATTGAAGTCTAGGAAAGATCCGATAAGGTTTTCCATTTCGAACTTCTGAGGGTGTTGCCCCATGGAATTTCTTGAAGGCTGTGCTGAAGGCGTCAGCAGACTCGTAGCCGTACTTCATTGCTATGTCAATGATTTTGTCAGAGCCTTCCCGCAAGTCTGTCACAGCTTCTGACAACCTGCGATTGCGCAAGTATTCTGCTAATGTCATATCTGCCAGGATAGAAAATAGCCTGCTAAAGAGAGGGTAAGAATAGCCCGATAGCTGCTGAAATCTTTTCATATCCACTTCTCCAGTCAGTTGCTGCTCCAAATAATCCATGGTTTGATTGAATTGATGCATCATATTCTTCTTTTCTTACCTCCACAAGATACAAAGGTCGTTAAAAGCAAAGTGAAAATGGGAAAATTAACGCTGGTTCTTCTGATTCTAGGTAAGTTTTTCTTTTTCGCATAGCTTTTAGTTCGTGTTCAATTCTATCTATATTCTAACAAATACAAGATACTTCCACCCTAGAATCTTTGTACAAGATTTAAAGGTGTAAATTCTATAACTTATCTTTTAATTTCTCAACAAAGAGATAGGCTGCGGGACAGGTCAAGGTATTCTTAATCGTCAAATGGTTGATTTGGTGGATCTTTTTACGATCTGTATGGGGGAATTCACGACAGGCCTTGGGACGAACGTCATAGATGGAGCAGAGATTGTCTCCTCCTAGAAAGGGGCAAGGCATGGATTTGAAAACTTTATCACCATCTTCATCCACCTGAAGGAATTCCGCTTCAAAAGCCGGTAATTTCATCTTAAAGTACTTAGCAATACGGGTAATATCTGCTTCTTTAAAGTCGGGCCCCAAAGTCTTGCAACAGTTGGCACAGGCAGTGCAATCAATCTCAGCAAAGACTTCTTGGTGAATCTGCTGCGCAGTCTTATCTAAGTTTTTAGGAGGTTTTTTCTTTAGATTAGCTAACACTTTGCGGTGCTCCTTCTGCTTTTGCAAGGCTAGCTGATGGTAATACTCAATATCAATTTCTTTAGACATATTTTCTTTCTAATTCAAGTGTTTTTGTCTATTATACCATAAACATTGTCCCCTTTTTGCCCCCTGAACAGAAAAAAGCCCTTCGGATAAAATCCGAGGGGCTAAAAACGTTGTTAAATCAACGACCGAACTTTTGAATTTCAAGGTTCGGGATAAAATAGTTCACTGAACTATTTTATTTTTTAAGGTTGTAGAATGATTTCAATCCACGGTATTCAGCTACTTCACCAAGTTGGTCTTCGATACGAAGCAATTGGTTGTATTTAGCGATACGGTCTGTACGTGAAAGTGAACCAGTCTTGATTTGTCCTGCGTTAGTTGCAACTGCGATGTCAGCAATTGTTGAATCTTCAGTTTCACCTGAACGGTGTGATACAACAGCAGTGTAACCAGCTTCTTTCGCCATTTCGATAGCGTCGAATGTTTCAGTAAGAGTACCGATTTGGTTAACTTTGATGAGGATTGAGTTAGCAGCACCTTCTGCAATACCTTTTTCAAGGTAAGAAGTGTTTGTTACGAAGAAGTCGTCACCAACCAATTGAACTTTACCACCAAGACGTTCAGTAAGAGCTTTCCAACCGTCCCAGTCATTTTCGTCCATACCATCTTCGATAGTGATGATTGGGTATTTGTTTACCAATTCTTCAAGGTAGTCGATTTGTTCTGCAGCAGTACGTACAGCAGCGCCTTCACCTTCGAATTTAGTGTAGTCGTAAACTTTACGTTCTTTATCGTAGAATTCTGATGAAGCACAGTCAAATCCGATAAATACGTCTTTACCAGGAACATATCCAGCAGCTTCGATCGCAGCAAGGATAGTTTCAACTCCGTCTTCAGTTCCTTCGAAACGAGGAGCGAATCCACCTTCGTCACCTACGGCAGTTTCCAAACCACGTGATTTAAGGATTTTCTTAAGTGCGTGGAAGATTTCAGCACCCCAACGAAGAGCTTCTTTGAATGATGGTGCACCAGCAGGTACGATCATGAATTCTTGGAAAGCGATTGGAGCGTCAGAGTGAGAACCACCGTTGATGATGTTCATCATTGGAGTTGGAAGAACTTTAGTGTTGAATCCACCAAGGTAGCTGTAAAGTGGGATTTCAAGGTAGTCAGCAGCAGCACGAGCTACAGCGATAGACACACCAAGGATTGCGTTCGCACCCAATTTACCTTTGTTAGGAGTACCGTCCAAAGCGATCATTGCACGGTCGATAGCTTGTTGGTCACGAACATCGTAACCGATAATAGCTTCAGCGATAACGTTGTTCACGTTGTCAACTGCTTTTTGTGTACCAAGACCGCCGTAACGAGATTTGTCACCATCACGAAGTTCAACTGCTTCGTGTTCACCAGTAGAAGCTCCTGATGGAACCATACCACGTCCGAAAGCACCTGATTCAGTATAAACTTCTACTTCAAGTGTTGGGTTACCGCGTGAGTCTAGGACTTCGCGAGCGTAAACATCAGTAATAATTGACATTTTTTACTCTCCTTTGAGTTAAATTTTTTACACCTCTATGATACCTTAAAAATAAGCGTTTTTCAAGAAAAAACGTTATCTTTGTGCAAATTTTCCTTAACTTTATAAAGTAATCGCTTTCTTTTGTCTGTTTTCTTGCGATTTTTGTGATATACTGTTTTTATGACAGATTTATCAAAACAACTACTAGAAAAAGCTCATGGTGGGCCGAAATTAAACCCTGACGAACAACGCCACTATCTCGGCACTTTCGAGGAAAGAGTTCTTGGCTACGCGGATATCAGTACTGCCAATAGTCCTGAATTAGAACATGGATTTTTCTCTATTTTAGAGGGTTTTCAAGAAAAGGTAGAAATACTTTTTGTGAAGATCTCTCCAAATATCGAGTTTGACAAACAGGTCTTTTACTTAAGACAAGCAAAGGAAAGCAACTGCCAGGCGACTATTGTTTCAGATGATCATATCACCTCTCCTTTTGGTCTTGTCATTCATACAAATGAACCTGTTCAAGTAGACGAAAAGGACCTTAGACTTGCATTTTCAAGTCTTTGGGAGGGGAAAAAGGCAGAGGCTCCTAAAAAATCTATCTGGAAGAAATGGTTTGGTTAATCTTTTCTCAAATTTAACAAACGACCAATATTAGCAGCTGTGTGCTCCAAATAGAGGCTTGCATTTTTCAGACTATCTTCTAGTGGTTCACTTTTCTCTAAAATAGAAAAGGCAGCTTCTATATTTTCGAATGGTAGGGGAGGCAAATCGTCAGCAAGACTACCGCAAATAGCGATAACAGGAACTCCGTTAGGGGTTCTTTTTGCTACACCGATAGGAGCTTTTCCAACAAAGCTTTGACTGTCCAGTCTACCTTCTCCAACGATAACCAAGTCGGCCCCTGCAACTTTCTTCTCAAAGTCTATCAAATCCAAGCAAGTATCAATCCCAGATACGATACAGGCCTCAGCAAAGGCACATAGCCCAGCAGCAATGCCACCGCCGGCTCCTGCTCCTTTCAGAGATAGGGTTGATGGCGAAAGTTTTTCATAGAACCGCCGCATAGCCAAATCTACTGTCTCAAACAGAGCAGGATCCAGACCTTTTTGTCTGCCAAATGTATAGGTCGCTCCTTGGTTGCCACATAAAGGGCTCACGACATCTGCTAAAATGCGAATCTTCACATTTTCGGGAATCCTATACAACTCGCTGTCTGAAACTGACTCGAACTCAAGCAAAGTCTGACCGCAAGCTGGCAATTCCTTTCCATTCTTATCATAAAAACGATAACCCAGACCAGTAGCAATGCCTATTCCGCCATCATTACTAGCCGTACCACCTACACCGATATAGATTTCTTTCATCCCTTGATCAATGAGATGACGAATCAGCTCCCCGATACCTCGAGTTTGGATGTGAAGAGGGTTTCGTTTCTCCTGCGGAATCTTTCCAAGACCAACCAAGTCAGCAACTTCAAAGAGCGCTGTTTTTCCTTTCTGAAAGTAGCGCATTGCTTCATTTAGGCCAAAAGGTCCCGTCACCTCTTGCCATTTTTCTTCGAGGTCAAGAGAATGTCGAATAGCATCTACAGTTCCTTCCCCACCATCACCAACAGGGCATAACTGACATTCTACATCCGCTATTGACTGTTCGAAACCTCTTTTTATAGCTTGAGCGACCTCTTCTGCCGTCAAACTCTCTTTAAAAGAATCGGGTGCAATTACAATTTTCATAGTTCCCTCTCATTCTAAGAAATCAATCAAAGGCAGAACTTCTAAAAGATCCCTCGTATCTACATGACAAGCTATCTCAGCTTTTACGACTTCTTTGGCACAAAAGGCAATACCACGTCCTGCTGACTTTAACATCAAGAGGTCATTGGCACCATCACCGATGGCAATCGTTCTTTCTTTGGGTAGTTTTAATTCTTTTCTCCATTTCTCAAGAGTAGCTTGTTTTTCTTGGGCTGTCACAATTTCACCAACTAATCTTCCTGTTAAAAAACCATCTTTGACTTCCAACTGGTTGGCAGAGAAATAGGAGATACTAAGGGATTTTGCTAATCTCTCAACTATTGGTGTAAAGCCACCAGACACTAGACCGACTAGAATGCCCTTCTTTTGAAGTATGGAGATAAATTCCTGAGCATTCTTGGACAGATGGATGGATTTGAAGACAGTATCAAAGACTGAAATCGGAAGGCCTTTTAACAAAGTCACTCTCGCTCGTAAACTTGTTTCAAAGTCTAGTTCACCTCGCATTGCATGACTTGTAATCTGCGATATTTCTTCTTCACAACCTGCTTTTTTTCCTAAAAGGTCAATCACTTCTTCTGCTATCAAGGTGCCATCAACATCCATAACACACAGTCCCTTTACTTGAGTCATCACTTCTCCTCTTTTCTAAACAGCCCAAAAATCGTATGAAAGAATCATACGATTTTATCTATTAGTTGACTAAACTATGGTACAAGTCAAGATAAGACTTACAAGCTGTATCCCATGAAAAATCGCATTCCATAGCTTGTTTTTGTAGATTTCTCCAAACTTCCGGCTGGTACTTATAAACATCCAAGGCTGTTTGGAAACTCCAGTTAAGCCAGTATGGTGTTAAATTGTCAAAGCTAAATCCAGTACCACTTCCTTCGATTGGATTGAAGGATTGAACCGTATCACGCAAGCCACCCACTTCATGAACCAATGGTAGAGTTCCGTAGCGCATAGCCATCATTTGAGACAAGCCACATGGTTCAAAACGACTCGGCATGAGGAAGAGATCACAAGCTGCGTAGATTTCTTGAGCAAGTTTGACGTCAAAAGTGATATTTGCTGATAGCTTGTCAGGATAGACTTGAGCAAACCATGAGAAAGAATGCTCAAAAGCAGGATCGCCTGTTCCTAAAAGGACGATTTGAACGTCCTCCTGTAAGAAACGATGCAAGCTTTCTACAACAACATCAAAACCTTTTTGGCGTGTCAAACGAGAGACAATCCCAACTAGAGGTACATCTGCTCGTACTGGTAGACCAACTCTCTCTTGCAATTTTGCTTTGTTTTGTGCTTTTCCTGACAAGTCATCCTTATCAAAATGATAGTCTAAAAGAGCATCTGTCTCTGGATTATAGAGATCAGTATCGATTCCATTAACAATACCCGAAACCTTACCTGACTCCATACGAAGAATCTGATCCAAACCGCAGCCGAACTGACTGGTCATAATCTCGTGCGCATAGCTAGGGGAAACGGTTGAGACACGATCCGCGTAGAGAATACCTGATTTCATCCAGTTGAGACATTCATTCCAGCGAAGCGTTCCATCAGCATAGCGTTCAAACCCAACACCGAACAAATCCCACAACATTCCTTCAGAAAATTGACCTTGGAATTCCAAATTGTGAATGGTTAAAACAGTCTTGATTCCTTGGTAAGCCTGAATCCAATGGTACTTTTCTTTTAACAAGAAGGGAATCATGGCTGTGTGGTAATCATGAACATGGAGAAGTTCAGGGATAAAGCCGATGCGTTCCATGGCTTCAAGAGCAGCCAGTTGGAAAAAGGCGAAGCGTTCACCGTCGTCAAAATCACCGTACACATGACCGCGGAAGAAATAATACTGATTATCAATGAAGTAGAAGGTTACCCCATTCAAGACCGTTTTCTTAATACCACAGTACTGTCTACGCCATCCTACACTAACTTCAAAGTGGAGAACATCCTCAATCTGGTCGCCGAATTTAGCCTCTACCATGTCATAGTAAGGTAAGAAAACTGCAACTTCGTGCCCTGCCTTTACCAGTGATTTTGGAAGAGCGCCAATGACGTCTCCCAAACCACCTGTTTTTGAAAAGGGCGCACCCTCTGCTGCTACAAATAAAATTTTCATGAATGAATATCCTCTGTTACTTTTTCGCCTTTTTTGATTACGACAGGGTGTTCAGCAGTACCGCGAATAACGACACCGTCCGCAACTTCAACTCCTTTGTCTAAAATTGCATACTCAACTTGGGCTCCTTGACCAATCACAACACGTGGGAAGAGAAGACTGTCTTTAACTAGACTATCCTTATGAACGTGAATATTACGTGATAGGACCGACTGAACTACTTCACCCTCTATGATACTACCAGAGGCAAACTGAGAAGTACTTACTTTTGAAGTATTCGCATAGTAGGTTGGTTCTTCATTCTTAACTTTTGTGTAAATCTTTTGATTTGGTGAGAAAAGCGAGTAGAACTTTTTAGATTCAAGCATATCAATATTTGCTTGATAATAGGACTGAACAGAATGAATGTTTGCTAAGTAGCCTGTGTATTCGTAAGCAAAAGCTCCTTCTTTTGCAGCTAAATCGCGAAGGACATAGCGCAACTTTTCAGGATATTCTTTCTGAGCCTCTTCTTCAAGTCGTTCAATCAACCAAGGAGTATCCACAACAAAGATATCTGTAGACATATTGAAAAGTTCATCAGTAGATTTGTTATCAAAGAGTTTATGCGAACGAACATGGTCTGTTTCATCAATTTCCAAGATAGCATTCACATCTGAAATATCTTTCTTCGGAAGTTTCTTATATACAACTGTAATCGGACCATTCGTTGTATTGTGTAGGTGGAAGACTTGATTCAAGTCAATATTCACCAGTACATCGCAGTTAATCGAAACGGTTTGGTTTGAACCTGAACGTCTCAAGTAGGTAAGAAGTTGTTGGTAATATTCTTTTCCAACTGTGCTACTTTCAACACGAGTATTGTAAATTCCTAGATAGTAGTGACTTAGAAGGGTAGACAAGCCCCACTCACGACCTGAACGGATATGGTCGAAAACTGAGCTGATATTATCTTGTTGGAAAATACCAAAGATACTACGAACACCTGCATTTGCAAGACTAGAAAGAGGGAAGTCAATCAAACGGTATTTCCCACCGAAAGGCAAGCTAGCTACCGGACGGTGTTCCGTTAACGTTGACATATCATGAAAACCAACCGTGTTTCCTAAAATGGCTGAATATTTATCAATCTTCATCTGTTGCTACCCCCACTACTTCATTGTATCCTACTACTTGTACTTCATCAGTTCCGTCAATCTCTACGCCGTCTGCAATAATGGCACCCTCACCAATAATAGCACGAGTAATCTTTGCTCCGTGACCAATAATAGCTCCGCTCATGATGACAGAATCAACAACTTCTGCCCCTTCACGGACTTGTGCTTCTGTTGAAAGAATCGAACGTTTAACAGTTCCATCTACAAAACAGCCATCCACGACCAATGAATCTTCAACGTGTGCATGCGCACCAAAGTAGTTGGGTGGTGAGATCAAGTTTCTTGAGTAAATTTTCCACTGACGATTACGGCTATCCAAAGCATTCTCTGGCGAAATGTACTCCATATTGGCTTCCCAAAGTGACTCAATCGTACCAACATCTTTCCAGTAGCCATTAAATTCATAAGCATAGACACTTTCACCAGACTCGAGATAGTTAGGGATAACGTTCTTCCCAAAGTCTGACATATCCACATTGCTCTTTTCAGCAGCAACAAGCATATTGCGAAGCCGTTTCCAGTCAAAAATATAAATCCCCATAGAAGCCTTTGTAGACTTAGGTTGAGCAGGTTTTTCTTCAAATTCCACGATACGGTTGTTGGCATCTGTGTTCATGATACCAAAACGGCTAGCTTCTTTGAGAGGAACATCTAGAACCGCTACCGTCAAACTGGCATTGTGATCCTTATGGGACTGAAGCATATCATCGTAGTCCATCTTGTAGATGTGGTCACCAGAAAGGATCAAAACATATTCTGGATTGATACTGTCAATGTAGTCAATGTTTTGGTAGATAGCATGGCTAGTCCCTTCAAACCAACGGTTTCCTTCACTTGCAGAGTAGGGTTGAAGGATAGAAACACCTGTGTTAATGCCGTCTAGTCCCCAACTCGAACCATTTCCGATGTGGTTGTTCAAGGCAAGGGGTTGGTATTGTGTAATCACACCGACATTGTGAATCCCAGAGTTAGCACAGTTTGAAAGCGCGAAGTCAATAATACGGTAGCGCCCACCGAATTGCACGGCTGGTTTAGCAATGCTTTGAGTGAGTTTTCCGAGACGTGTTCCTTGCCCACCTGCAAGGATCAAAGCTAGCATTTCATTCTTCATTTTCTACTCCTTTTTGAGTTTTATTTGCGACAGTTTTAGTTGGTTTCAAACGACGCTTGATCTTCCAGATACTTGCGCCCATGGCAGGCAAGGTAAAGGTCAAAGTCTGCTCATAATCCTTCCATAAACCTTCTTGAGTCTGAACTGTTTGATTGTGCTCTTTCCAAACACCTCCCCATTCTTCCAGCTCTGTATTCCAAACTTCTTCGTAAATACCTGCAACAGGCAAACCAATCGTAAAGTCCTTACGCTCAACTGGTGCCATATTAAAGATACAGACTAACATTTCGTCCTTCTTGCCCTTACGAATAAAGGAAAGGACACTCTGATCTCTATTATCCGCATCGATAATCTCGATGCCGTCGTAGCTGGTGTCAATTTCCCAAAGGCAACGATGCTCTTTATAGAATTGATTGAGTTGAGAAGTGAAGTGCTTCATCTTGGCATTCATAGGATCTTCTAGATTAGACCATTCCAACTGCTCCTCAGACTTCCATTCTAGGAATTGCCCGTACTCACTACCCATGAACAAGAGTTTCTTACCTGGATGACAAATTTGATAGGTGTAGAGATTGCGCAGACCTGCGAACTGATTGTAGCGATCACCCCACATCTTATGCATCATACTCTTCTTGCCATGAACCACTTCATCATGTGAGAAAGGTAAGAGATAGTTTTCATTGAAAACATACATAAAACTGAAAGTCACAAGATTAAAGTCATACTTGCGATAAATCGGATCTTCCTCGTAGAAACGGAGGATATCATTCATCCAGCCCATATTCCATTTATAGTCAAATCCAAGGCCGCCCATTTCTTTCATACCAGTAATCTTTGTCGCTGATGAACTTTCTTCTGCAATCATCATGATGTCTGGATGAGCTAACTTAATCACTGTGTTTAACCGTTGAAGGAAATAATAACCTTCATAGTTAAGATTTCCACCGTCTTTGTTTGGAGTCCAAGGAGCATTATCATAATCTAGATACAACATATTGCTCACTGCATCGACTCGAATACCATCTAAGTGGTAAAAATCAATCCAAAATTTAATACTTGAAATCAAAAAAGACTGGACCTCATTTTTCCCGAGGTCAAAATTCAGTGCACCCCAACCGTAGTTATGAGCCTTGTTGTGGTCTTGGTATTCAAAAGTTGGTGTGCCGTCATAATATGCCAAGGCATCATCATTAATAGTGAAATGACCTGGAACCCAGTCTACGATTACACCGATATTATTTATATGACACTCTTCAACGAAATCTTGGAATTCCTCAGGTCTGCCATAGGAATGTTCAAAAGCAAAGTAGCCCATAAGCTGATAGCCCCAGCTCAATCCAAGTGGGTGAGCCATTAAAGGCATGAACTCAATATGTGTATAGTTCATCTCAACCAAGTATGGAATCAACTCGTCTTTCAGTTGCGAAAAAGTGTAGGGACTACCATCTGGATTTCTCTTCCAAGACCCTGCATGGGCTTCATATATATTAACTGGTCTCTCGAAAAATCCCAAACGTTTGCGACGTGCTAGCCAAAGGCCATCTTTCCATTTCTTTTCACGGATAGTGGTCAGAACAGCTCCTGTACCTGGTCGGGCTTCAAAACGAACTGAAAAAGGATCAATCTTCATAATCTGGTGACCATTTGCACGCGTAATATGATATTTATAAATCTGACCTTCCTGGGCTTGACTCGTAAAGACTTCCCAAATACCTGCTTCATTACGAACCATAGGAATCTGATTCTCAACCCAATTAGTAAAATCACCAACCAGATGAACTGCTTGTGCATTTGGGGCCCAAACCCTAAAGGTATAGCCAATTTCTCCGTTTTTCTCCTCTCTATGCGCTCCTAAATAATGCTGGAGGTGAAAGTTCTCACCTGTAGTAAAGGTTCTTAATGCTTCTTGATTATTCATTCAATCCCCTTTCTTTTGTAAGCGTTTTCTATAATTCTATTATACACTCTTTTAAGATAACTTTCAAGTAATTTACGGAATTTCACCAAAATTATCTTGAAAATTTTAGAAAATATATTTTAACATTATATAATTTTTCATTTAATTGTTGAAAAAATAAATGATTTACATATATTTTCTTAGTATAATATCAAAATATTCGTTATTTTTCAATTTCTAGCTGGATTTTTGAGTGAAAATAAAAATCAGGAAGCTAAATTCCTGATTTTTTAGATTACTTCACATCAAAAACGATGGATTTGACATTTGTCATCGCTTCGATACTGTATTTAATTCCTTGCACTCCTGCACCAGAACCTTTTACACCAAGGAATGGGAAATTATCTGGTCCACGTTGTGTTTTGTTATTAATATGAACCGTTCCAACTTCAAGTTTTTCAGCGATTTCAAACGCCTTCTTAAAGTCGTTTGTAAAGACTGAAGATTGAAGACCGAATTCTGATTCATTAGCAATTGCTACTGCTTCATCCGCATCAGCTACACGGATAATTGGGAGAACAGGTCCAAATGGTTCTTCCCAAGCTAATTTCATATCTCTTGTTACATAATCAAAAAGTCCAGGCCAAATGAGATTTTTCTCACGTTTGATTGGGCTGAGCGCTTTGGCACCCTTTTCCTGAGCATCTTCAATCAATCCCCAGATGAAGTCAGCTGAAGCATTATCAATAACAGGTGTGATATCAGCATTGTCAAATGGATCACCGACTGTCAGATTAGCAACTTCAGCTTGGAGCAATTCAGCCAATCTGTCAGCTACACTTTCCACAACCAAAACACGCTTGATAGCAGTACAACGCTGACCAGAGTAGCTAAAGGCACCACCTACGATTTGTTTAGCTGCATTTTTTAAATCTGCATCTTCTAAAACAATTGCAGCATCTTTTCCACCAAGTTCAAGCATAATTGGGCGCATGCCCGCTAAACGACCAATACGCTCCCCAATCGGTGTTGAACCCGTAAAGTTAATGAAGTTCACTTCCTTGTGTTCAATGATGTAGTCCCCGATTTCAGAACCACGTCCAGTTATCGTATTAAATACTCCTGCTGGGATACCTGCCTCATCAAAAGCCTTGGCTAATAACAGACCTGAGATAGATCCTTGTGTTGGCGGTTTAAACATGACGACATTCCCTGCAATCAAAGCCGGAGCAATCTTAGATCCAGAAAGGTTAACTGGATAATTAAATGGCGCGATAGCTAAAACGACACCAACTGGCTCACGACGGACAACGGCTAGTTTGTTTTTACTTGCAGCTTCAAAACCGCCACCTTCCATTGCTTGTCCAGTGATACGGAGACCTTCTTCAGCAGCAAAACGAATCAAATCTGCTGTACGTACTACTTCTCCAATGGCTGCTTTTATCCCTTTTGCAACCTCTTTGGCAAGAATTGTACCAATTTTTTCTTTATCACGTTCCAAAATGTCTGCTGTCTTATGCAAATAGGCTGCACGCTCAACTGGTGCTAAATCACGCCATGCAGGGAGAGCTGCACGCGCAGCTTTCATAGCCTCATCTACTTCAGCCTGACTCATTGCGGGTACTGTCCCCAGCTTTTCCTGATTGATGGGAGAATAGATGACAATTTCATTCTCTGATGATTTCCATTTTCCATTCACTAAATTCTGATAATGTGTCAAATTCTCTTCCTCCTGAAAATGATTAAAACTTATTTTATCAAATTTTCAGAAAATTACAACCCTTTTTGGAAAAATATTGATATTTTTTCACAAACTTGATTCTTCAAATTATTTGACTTCTACTGCTAATAGATAGTAGTTTGTCAATAAAAACAAAAAAGGTCTAGTTAATCTAAACCTTTTTAGAACATTAATTTACGAGAGTACTTTTAAGACTACGACGCTGGTATCATCAATCACATTTGATTCCTTAGAACGACTATTAGACACCAGCATTTCAAGATTTCCTGCATTTTCAAAGTAGAAGGAAGTCCCCTTCGCATTAAAGACTACCAATAAGTGCTCTGGTCCACCGTGAATTTCGTAAACAATCCACCCACTATTTTCAGCAGCTGTATGGACAAAAACATGACGGTAAACTTCTTCGTATGTAGGATAGGAAAAGGCACTGGTCTGTGTTTTCAGTCGAATAATCTGACGGACAAACTCAATGCTTTCTTGTCTTTCATTGATCAAATCCCAGTTTACCTGATTGACACTATCAGGTGCATTGTAACTGTTCATAGCGCGTTCTCGGTCTGCTGGAGTGAGTTCTCCGTGTTCACCAGTTGGAATCAACTTAGTTCGTCCAAACTCTTGACCAAGTTCCATAAAGGACATACCTTGCATGAGAAGGTTCATGGCTGTCGCTGTCTCGACCTTGCGCATAATCCGGTCGGAACTCTGATCAGGATGAAGAGTTGCCAACAAGTCATGAAGATTGTAATTATCATGGGCTTCTACATAGTTAAGGACTTGGTTTGGACTAAGATATGACCCCAACTCTCGGCTACCAAGAATTGCCTTGGCTACGATTGGTTCTGTGGCAGCACCACTGACAAATCCTGACTTGATTGTACCATAAACTTCTCCTCCTTTGACCGCATCACGCTGATCATCGTTGAAGAATCCAATATTTGGCATCTGGTAGGCATTGTCCTTTTTAGCCTTGTCATAAGGAGCAAGACCTGTCCCCATATCCCAGCCTTCTCCATAAGTGAGAATACGCGGATCAACTTCATCAAGTGCCCAACGAATTGCCTGCATGGTTTTGACATCGTGGATTCCCATCAAGTCGAAACGGAAACCGTCAACATTGTATTCTTTCACCCAATAAAGGAGTGAGTCAATCATATACTTGCGGTACATTTCGTGTTCACTTGCGGTTTCATTTCCTACACCTGTGCCGTTTTGGAAGGTTCCATCTGGATTCATACGATAGTAATAATCAGGAACAGTTGTTTGGAAAGGTGCATCAACCGTTGAGAAGGTATGGTTGTAAACGACATCCATAATGACACCAATTCCTGCATCATGATAAGCCTGAATCATGGTCTTGAGGTCTCGAATAACCTGTCCAGGATCATCTGGATTACTAGAGAAACTTGGTTCTGGTGCATTATAGTTTTGAGGGTCATAACCCCAGTTATAGGTTACATTTCCATCCTCGTCGTATTCCTTATGGCGATCAAAGATTGGTTGGAGCTGAACATAATTACAGCCGAGTTCTTTGATATAGTCAAAGGCTGTTGCTTGACCAAACTGGTTAACCGTTCCAGTCTGGGCAGCCCCAAGGAAAGTTCCTCGAAGGTTTTCTGGAACACCAGATGTTGGTGATTTTGTAAAATCACGAATATGCATCTCACAGATAACTGCTTTACAAGGATTTTCCAAACGCCAAGAAGCTTTCGTACCATGTTTGACTTCAAAGCCTTCTACCTGTCTCTCTTCATGAGATAGAATTACAGAACGTTTTCCGTCAGGGCTTGTAGCGATAGTATATGGGTCTCGTGTCAAAGTCTGGTGGTGTGGAAACTCGATCTGATACTGATAAGCTTTACCTGCAAGATTTTCATCCAGATCTAGACTCCAAACACCAATAGTATTGTACTTATGGCTGTATGAATAGCTATTCCCACGTTCAAGATTAAAGGTTTTCCAAACAAGCGCGTCGTTACTTGTATTTTCATAAACAACCACCTGAACAGCTGTAGCCGTCGGAGCCCAGAGTTTAAAGCTTGTCTGGTAGTCTGAGATACTATAACCCAACTCTCCCTGGTATCCCCAATGATGGTCAAAACTAGCGCTGTGGATAGCTTTATCAAAAGCAAAAGGATTTTGGTCTTTGTAGTAAGGACTTGCGATAGCTGGATTTTCAGAATAGTAAACCGTATCGTCTCCTTCTAAGATCCAAACTTCCGTCAAAAGTGGATAATGGTTGAAACGGACGAGATAATCTTTGGGCTTTTCGTCTATCTCAACAGAAAAGGTCAAAGACTCCAGTTTTTCAACACTTTCGACTGTAAAGGAGAATTTTGCTCCAAAATAGTTATTCTCATAATCTAAACTTTCTTTACTGTCTGCCTGTTTTTTACTAAATGAACAAGCAGCATAATCTCCATTTTTTCGATGAAAATGGATGACTACTGGGTATCTATACATTTCTTTTCCTAATTCCTAATTTCAATTTTAATTTTAATTTTTTAAGTCATGCTGAAGAATTTATCGGGAATTTCAGCACAATAGAGAATAGCGTTAATAGATGTAAAAACACCTCAAGAGAGCTAGTTTCATACTATCTGACATCTAGTTTTCAACTATTCTTTACAAACTTTCCAACCAAGCTTCGTCTCGAACTTCGATACCTAGTTCTTGCGCTTTCTGGAGCTTGCTTCCTGCATCTGTTCCTGCTACGACAAGATTCGTTTTCTTAGATACACTGCCTGTAACTTTGGCACCTAGACTTTCGAGTTTGCTTTTGGCTTCTGAGCGTGTGAGACGTTCCAATTTCCCCGTTAGTACAACCGTCAAACCTGACAAGGCCGCATCTGCTACTACTGTCTGTCCTTTGTAGTCCAGATTAACTCCAGCTTCTTTCAGCTCGTCTAAGAGAATCTTCGACCCTTCTGTAGCAAAATAAGTCTGAAGACTTTGCGCAATCACACTACCCAAGCTTTCAATACTTGCAACTTGCTCAGGATCAGCTTGGGCTAGATTTTCAATAGAGTGGAAATGTTGGAGTAAGAGCTGACTAGCCTTACTTCCGACATGGCGAATTCCCAGACCAAACAAGAGCTTTTCAGCAGAGTTTTCCTTGGATGCTTGAATGGCCTGATACAGTTTAGAAGCAGACTTTTCCTTGACACCTTCTAAAAGTAGGAAATCGTCTTCTTTCAAACGGTAAATATCCGCCACATCCTTTACTAAATTGGCAGCAAAAAGCTTTTCAACGATAGATGGACCAAGTCCTGTAATATTCATGGCATCGCGAGAGGCAAAGTGAATCAAACCTTCCATGATTTGAGCAGGACAGCGAGGATTGATACAACGAAGAGCCACCTCATCTTCGAAATGAAGTAACTGACTGTCACAACTTGGACAGTTAGTCGGAATATCTAGTTTTTCTTCAGAAACACGCTTGGACTCTACCACACGCAAAACAGCAGGTATGATATCCCCCGCCTTATAGACGATAACCGTATCGTCTTTTCGGATATCTTTTTCAGCAATATAATCTACATTGTGCAGGGTCGCTCGGCTAACTGTTGTTCCAGCGAGCTGAACAGGAGTCAGATTGGCAGTTGGGGTCACAACACCCGTACGGCCAACTGTCCAGTCAACTGAAAGGAGCTGAGCTTCTTTTTCTTCAGCGGGAAATTTATAGGCGACTGCCCACTTGGGTGCTTTAACGGTAAAGCCGAGTTCTTCTTGACCTGCTAAATCATTGACCTTAATTACCACCCCATCGATATCGTAAGGTAGTTTCTCCCGTTCTTGTCCTACTTCTTGAATGAACTCCCATATCTCATCTATGTTTTCAGCCAGAATTCGTTTAGGATTAACCACAAAGCCAAGCTGTTCAAGATGCTTCAAGACCTTTTCTTGACTATCACGAGTAGAAGGGCTAGCTTCTTGATAGAGAAAAGTCGCAAGGTTGCGCTTAGCTACTACTGCCGTATCCAACTGACGGAGGGTTCCTGCTGCTGCATTACGAGGATTGGCAAATTCAGGCTCCCCATTTTCTTGGCGGGCTTGGTTAACCTGATCAAACGAAGCGCGGGGCATGTAACACTCTCCACGAACGGTGATATCTAGTTCTTCTGGCAAGGTCAAAGGAATGTCCTTGACACGCTTGAGGTTCTCTGTGATATTCTCTCCAATAGAACCATCCCCACGTGTCGCACCGACTACTAAAATTCCCTTTTCATATGTAAGCGAGATAGACAAACCATCGATTTTCAGCTCGCAAATATAGGTCGGTTGGGGTAATTCCTTTCGAACACGCGCATCAAAAGCTTCTAACTCTTCACGTGAAAAAGCATCCTGCAAACTATAAAGAGGATACTGATGACTGTATTTTTCAAAACCATCTAAAACCTTACCACCAACACGATGGGTCGGACTGTCCGCTAAAACTTGATCTGGATAGGTAGCTTCCAACTCGACCAACTCTCTGTAGAGGCGATCATACTCGCTATCTGACACCGAGGGATTGTCACTCGTATAGTACTCGGTCGCATAGCGGTTGAGCAAGGCAACTAACTCATTCATTCTTTCATTCATAAAACTATTCTACCATAAATCAAGCCCTCCTCACAATAGAGAAGGACTGAAAAATGGATTGTAGAGAAATATTTTCTAAAAAAGAGAAATTATAACTCTTTTTTTAAATGACTTCGCACATAAACGAGGGATAGACAAGATAGGATGATAACCCCGCTTCCAATTATCAAGAAAGAAAAGAGATGAACACTTGGCAGCACTGTCATAAAGCCTTTTGCAATCGGCATAAATAGAATGGCTAAGGTAAAAATTGTACTTAGCACTCTTCCCAAGTATTCCCCCTCAACCTTGGTTTGCACCTGGGTAAAAAAGTGAATATTAAATATCGTCATAAACAGTTCACAAACTAAATTCCCAGAAAAGGAAAGAAAAGTTGGCAGTGGTAATCCCATCATAAAAACTCCAACTCCAGTCAAAGCTAGTAAAATCAAAAGATTATAAACACTTGCCTTTATCTTACTAGCTAGAAGAGCTCCGATAATCGAACCAATAGCGCCCATGGTCAAAATAGTTGCATAAGCTCCTTCTACCCCGTATAGTCGATTTGAAAAAGGGAGGAGAAATTCAAAAGCTGCAAAAAAGAAATTAACACTGGAAGCTACTAACAAGAGGAAAAAGATCTCTTGCTGGAGCCAAATATAGCGAATCCCTTCTTTCATATCAGAAAAAAGATTTTTCCAACTGAAAGTCCTTTTCACTTGTTCCTTAGCCTCTTTTTTGGGGAGAAAAGCTACTAAAGTAAATGCAATGAAAAAACTAATGGCATCTAAAACAAGCGTCATATGGAGACTGGCAAATTGTAAAACGAGAAAAGAAAGCACCGGGGAGCTGACACCGACAACCTGCAAAACGAGCTCTAAGCGAGCGTTATAGGTCACAATCTCGTCTTTCTCTACAACCTCAGTTATAATGGCTTTATTAGCCGTACGAGAAAATGCAAAAGCAACCGCCTGAACAATATTGGCAAAAATCAGAGCAGCAATCATCAAGCTATCATTTCTGATGAAAGAAATAGTTAAACAGAGAAGACCGCAAATCAAGTCCGTCGTCATCAAAATTTTGCGACGCGAAAAGCGGTCTGAAATCACTCCGCCAAAGGGATTGACTAGAATCGATGTAACCAACTCAGAAATTTGGTAAATCCCAAGAACAGTCTGTCCTATCGTTCCCATTGATGCTAACCAAACACTGTTTCCATAATCATAGAGCATATTTCCTATCTTATTAATCGCACCACGACTAATCAACTGGATTGCATGTCGATTCATATAAAAAGCTCCTCTCAAATTTTGAAACTATTGTATCAAAACTGAAAGGAGTCTCTTCGTTTTTCCCTTATTTGGGAAATTTAAGGATTTACAAATTTTTCATAATGTTCCTGATAATAGGCCACTTGCTCTGGAAGTCCAAGCACATCAAAAATATGCATGGCTTCCTGCATCTGACTACAACCTTCTTCTTTCAAGTCTCTCTGGTAGAGGGCAAAACCTTTGAGATAATGGAAGATATTGCGCTCATAAAGCTTGATACCATTTCCAATCAACTTCTCCACATAGCCCTCAAAATAGTCCGCATCCGCAAAGGAACGGTTTTCCAAACAATGCTGGTAACAGTTAAGAGCTAAAATCAAAACTAGTTTACGATGCCGACCAATTTCCTTGTAGTACTCTTCCCGCTCCATGACTTCTCTACCAATCCGTGTGACATAGTCCACATTGTAGAAAGTATAGAGATTACCGAAAAGAATCAACTCATACATAGTCCATTCTTCTGTTTGAAAAAGATAATCTGCTACTTTTTCCAAATCACTCTGACTCATCGTGTAATGAGCATCTCTTTGACAAATCAGCCCCTGTAACAAAATCCAATTCAGCTCAAAATAGAGGGGATTGGTCGAACTCTTAGCCTTTTCAAGTTGTTCTCTTTGAAGCTTTTGAAAACCTGCAATATCATTTGAGTAGTAAAGCGGAATAATCTGTGCCATTAAGGCAACATGTTCATGATTTTGAAAATCCCTAGCCTTATCCATGAAATTTTCAATAGTCACATGAATATTGTCCAAAATCTCAAAGAAACGAGAAACTGCTAGATCAGACTCCCCAAGCTCGAAGCGAGATAATTGAGAGGTTGAACAGGACTCGCCTGCCGCCTCTTTTAAGGAGTACTTCCCACTTGTTCGAAATTCACGAAATACCTTTCCAAGATGTTCCATTTTTTACATCCTTTTTAACAAAATAAACACTCAAAATTAATGAATTAACGATAAGATATTTGCGACTTAGTTACTTCAATATTTCTATCAACGAATTTTATATAGGGAGCAATAAAATCAATATCATCACATTTAGGACCAAGTTTAATTTTTGAATATTTTAGTTCTTGGTCAATATAAGAATATAATCCAGGAATCACACTATTAGAATTTTCGCTAATAAAAATATCATTTTCCTTACCTTCATAAGATTTAATAATCCTATATTCATTTTCATAACTGTAATCTGCATCTTTAAATAAATAACGAATGTCATCTATTAAATTCAAGGCTAAAGAAAAGTATTCTTGTCTTTTATCAGATGTATGCTTTTTAATTTTGTCAAATGCTGATTCTATTGCATTTATTTCTTCCTCTAGTAAATCTTCCTTAACATTATAACAAACTTTATAAATTTCTATTCCATCGTCCATTAACTTTTGAATATAATCTGAATGATAAGTTAAATTAATACCCTTTGCGTCGTCACCATATTGTTTCCACATTGGAAGACTATCATCTAGATTTTGCCCATTTCCAGTTTGTGTCATAGAAGCAAAAAAGAACGGCGATGTATCATAATCAGTTTGAGATAATTCCTCTTTCTTAATTCCTATGAGATTAAGAAATGTATACCCTTCATTTGGATCATTCATTTGTCTGGCATTACTAAGTCGTAATCTAGGATAATTATCTTTATCATCAATTTTATAAAGCAAAAATTTTAAGGTATTTAGTGAAGTATAGTGAATAAAATCCTCACCTTCTACTCTATATTTTAATTTATCTTTTATAATATTTACATTGTCCGATATTTCTTTCAATTCATCTTTGTCAATAGTTTCTAACTCTGACTTTAGCTGTTTGTAATTTTTCTTTTCAACCAATGAAAGCAAAGTATTATAATACACTTGATGGGTATCTTTAGATGAATTCTTAATACAATGTTCGATTAACTTTTTTAATAGATTATAGTTAAAATTACTTTTTTCAACTAAATCTTCAATTTCTTTTTTTAAATCTTCTACTCGTTCCTGTTCTAATAAAGTCAAAAAATACTCCGTAATCTTATCCGAAGAAAGATAATTACCAACATTTAATTCTGAATCGATTCTTTGGAGTTCACTATTAAAATCTATTATATCTTTACTTTTTGTTATCCCATCATTTCTTAAAAGAGCATTCTTTACTCCTTCGTTTTCTTTTATTTCTTCCGGTAAGTCTGTAAGCGTTAAATCATTATTTTTTTCAAGAAAATTATTATAATTTTCTAAACCTATTTCATACAAGTTTTGATAGAATTCAATATTACAAGCTAAAGAATATTTTTGATTCCTATCAAAATCATTTTTAGTCAGTTTAAAAATAGATTTTATTTCGTAATCATTCTTTTGTTGCTCTATTTCAGATTCATAAATTCTATATCTACCTATGTACCTTTCATTACGATCTTTGTCATAGTAGTAAACATGGAAAGTGATATAATATCCATAGTCATTCCAATCATCTTTAAAGAAAACGAAACTATCTAAATAATTTTTTTAGTCACATCTTTATAGACTCTATCAAAATATTTATATTCTACCATTATTTCTCCTCTTACACCTGCTCTGATAATTCTTCCCACTCAAGCATGGCTTCTTCCTGACGATGGCTAATTTTGTCCAGTTCAGCCTGCAATTCCATGAGTTTTTCGGCGTCGTTGGTTTCCAGCATCTGTTCAGAAATGGCTTGACTTTGAGTTTCTAACTCTTCGATTTCAGCCTCTAAACTCTCTATTTGTCGCATGAGCTTGCGGGCTTCTTTTTGACTTTCTTTCTGGGCTTGGTAGTCATTAACTGAACTTGTTTCTTTTGCTTGATTACTTGTTGAAGTTTCTTCTGTCTGGCTGACTTCCATTTCAGCCTTTTTATCAACATAGTAGTCATAATCTCCTAGATAGAGAGTCGAACCATTCTCGGACAATTCCAAAACATGAGTGGCTACACGGTTGATGAAATAACGGTCGTGGCTGACAAAAAGAAGGGTTCCATCAAAATCAATCAAGGCATTTTCTAACACTTCCTTGCTATCAATATCCAAGTGGTTGGTCGGCTCGTCCAAAATCAAGAAATTGTTGTTTTCCATTGAAAGTTTGGCAAGCAGTAAACGAGCTTTCTCGCCACCAGACAGCATTCCAACTGATTTTTTAACATCATCCCCTGAGAAGAGGAAAGCGCCAAGACGGTTACGGATTTCAACTTCTGGTGTCAGTTTAAAATCATTCCAAAGTTCATCCAGAACAGTATTACTTGGTGTCAACTTGCTTTGAGTCTGGTCATAGTAGCCGACCTCAACATTGGCACCAAAACGCTTCTCTCCTTTGATAAAAGGAATCTGGTCCACGATAGACTTGATAAGGGTTGACTTACCAATACCATTTGGTCCTACGATGGCAACAGCATTCATTTTACGAAGGTCAAGATTGATAGGTTCTGACAATATTTCCCCATCATAGCCAATAGCAGCATTTTCAACAGTCAAAACGACATTTCCCGACGTTTTTTCAGACTGGAAGGTCATATTGGCTGATTTCTTGCCAGCTTCAGGCTTGTCCAAACGCTCCATTTTTTCTAGTTGTTTACGGCGAGATTGAGCACGTTTGGTTGTTGAAGCTCGGACTAGATTGCGATTGACAAAGTCTTCCAGAGCAGCGATTTCCTTCTGCTGCTTTTCATAGTTTTTTGCCTCAGTAGCTAGCTTTTGCTCTTTTTGTTCAACGAAACGAGAGTAATTTCCCACATAACGGTCTAAAGAATGCTTGGTTAAATCGAGTGTAACCGTCGCAACCTTATCCAAAAAGTAACGGTCGTGACTGACAATAATGAGGGCACCGCTATAGTTCACCAAGTAATTCTCTAGCCAGGCAATGGTTTCGATATCCAAGTGGTTGGTCGGCTCGTCCAAAACCAAGAGATTAGGCTTTTCAAGGAGCATTTTTGCTAGAGCCAGACGAGTATTTTGACCACCAGAAAGCTCGGCTATTTTCATCTGCCACATAGACTCGTCAAACTTGAATCCATTCAAAATCGCTCGAATATCAGCTTCGTAAGTAAAACCACCAGCCTGTCGAAAATTCTCTGATAAGCGATCATAATCCGCCATCAGTTTATCCAAATCTTCACCTGACTTTTCACCCATCTCCAACTCCATCTGACGAAGTTGCTTCTCTGTCCGACGTAGATCATCAAAAACATGGAGCATTTCATCGTAGATGGTATTTTCAGACTCAAAACGGCTATTTTGGGCTAGGTAAGACAGAGAAATATCTTTTTTCTTATTGATTTCTCCACTAGTCGGCTCCTCTTCCCCAACTAAAATCTTCAAAAGAGTAGACTTACCTGCTCCATTTCTCCCAACGAGGGCAATTCGGTCTCGCTCATCGACTTGCAGATTGATATTATCAAAAAGGACTTCACCTGCAAAAGAACGTTCAATTTTATTAGCTTGTAAAATAATCATATATCTATTTTACTATCTTTTTCATTTTTGCACAATTGCAATGAAAAAAAGTTCGAGTGGTAAACTCGAACTTTTAACCTTAATATCCAATGCCTCCACGGAATGTGCGAGCCATATCTTTTAAGTCATAGTTTTTAGAAGAGGTATCGATGGTCCATTTTCCATCTTTCTTGGTCATTTTAATTTCATAACCCTCTTTCTTCATGTTATCACTAGTGTCTAGTGGAGTTGAATCAAATTGACTTGGTGCATTTTCTAAAATGTACTTCTCACCAGCTTTCATAGCTTCTGAGTAGTTGCTGTATTTTCCTTTATTTTCTTCGTAGAATTTACGGCTCAATTCATGAATATCCAAGTTATCCAAGTCAATTGTCTCTGGTCTTACATAAACGACAGCATAATCTGGCAAGTATGTCTTCACCTTGTAATCAACTTTTGCTCTCTTAGCGTTTGCTTTGATGTAAGCATCTGCGAACGTTCTAAGTTCTGCATCAGAAGGTTTGTAGTTATAGAACCCTTTTCCAAATGACTCTACAAACTTCTTAATGAACTCTTCTTTATCTGCCTTAATATCATTTGAAATTTCATCAACTTTATCAGAAGATTTCTTATCATCAGCAAGTGCAATAATCTGATTTTTATTATCAGTGACACTTAGCTTCGATCCCCCTCCAGTATTTTCACCATCTAAGAAAACACTATCAACATATTTCTTCATCGCATCTTTGGCTTCATCAATATGGTCTTCATATTTAGAAGGGTCAACCTTGATTGCAATATCATTGTTTTTGTTTTTTGATTGTTCTTTGATATCTTCATAAAGACTTGGTGCAAAGTGAAGCTCATATTTAGCATCTTTGTCGATTTCATACACAACATAACCAGCTACACTCTTACCTTTAGAAATACTATCTCCATAAGACATAAACTTAGTCTTACTGTCTGTTTCGTATATTTGGAGTGGCTCTACTTTTTCGTCTTTTTCATTATAAAGTGTAATATCGCGGCTAGTAAAACTAAATGTTTTATCGCGATTATTTTTTATTTCTACTTGAAGCGCAAGATAGTGTGAAGAGGAATCCTCATCTTTCGGTAAAATGTACATACCGTCTTTGACTGAAACTTCGAAATTCGAGTTCGAAGCTGTTCCATTATCACTAGCCTTTTTCGAAGCCCCACAGGCAACAAGTACTAAAGCTGATAAAAGCAAAGCAGAGTGCTTAAGAATCTTTTTCATAATAGAATTCTCCTTTAATTATTTATTATATTTTACCATATTAATAAAAAAAATCAACCTTTTATAGGTGAGACTTAAATTTTTTTGAATGATTAGATTATGAATAATCCTATGATAAGGTGAGATATCAATTGGTAAAATCTGAATTTTCCAATTAAATTAAGATAAAATCTTCATTCTAAATAGAGTAAGAAACTTTTTTGTCAAATGGATGCAGACTAATAATGGGAGAAACCACCTCCATACTATTCTTTAAATAAAAAAGAGACTAATCAAACTCTGAAGATTATTTTGAGAGAAGTCAACTGTTTGTCTAACCTATTTCCAGAGGTATACAGAGAATGACTCTGAATGTACCATTCCCAACAGAATTATAGATAACTTGAACAATACTGTATCTATTATGTCAAACAATAAAGCATTCAAAAACAAGTTTCAAGCTTTTTCAGAAAGTTATGCTAACGTTTTACTAAAATGTCAAATCGTGATATAATGAAAGCGATTAAAGCAAATAAACAAAGGAGACACTCTATGACTTACCAAGAAAATTATCAAAAATGGGTCGATTTTGCTGACCTTCCAGACTACCTTCGTCAAGATTTGGAAAATATGGACGAAAAAACAAAGGAAGATGCCTTTTATACCAATCTTGAATTTGGTACTGCTGGTATGCGTGGTTTGATCGGTGCTGGTACAAATCGTATCAATATCTATGTTGTTCGTCAAGCAACTGAAGGTTTGGCTCGTTTGATTGAATCAAAAGGTGGAAATGAAAAAGAACGTGGTGTGGCAATTGCCTACGATAGTCGTCACTTCTCACCTGAGTTTGCCTTTGAATCTGCGGCAGTTCTTGCTAAACACGGTATCAAATCTTACGTATTTGAAAGCCTCCGTCCAACTCCAGAACTCTCATTTGCGGTTCGTCACCTCAACTGTTTTGCAGGTATCATGATTACTGCCAGCCATAACCCTGCTCCATTTAACGGTTACAAGGTTTACGGTGAAGACGGTGGACAAATGCCTCCACATGACGCGGACGCTTTGACGACTTATATCCGTGCTATCGAAAATCCATTCGCTGTGGAAGTTGCTGATGTCGAAGCTGAAAAAGCTTCTGGCTTGATTGAAGTTATCGGCGAAGCTGTTGACGTAGAATACCTTAAAGAGGTTAAGGACGTAAATATCAACCCAGCCTTGATTGAAGAATTCGGTAAAGACATGAAGATTGTCTACACACCACTTCATGGTACTGGTGAAATGTTAGCTCGTCGTGCTCTTGCCCAAGCAGGATTTGACTCTGTTCAAGTTGTTGAAGCGCAAGCAACTGCTGACCCAGACTTCTCAACTGTAAAATCTCCAAACCCAGAAAGTCAAGCAGCCTTTGCTCTTGCTGAAGAACTGGGTCGTCAAGTTGGTGCGGATGTTCTTGTCGCAACTGACCCTGATGCTGACCGTGTTGGTGTTGAAGTTCTTCAAAAAGATGGTAGCTACCTCAACCTTTCAGGTAACCAAATCGGTGCTATCATGGCCAAATACATCTTGGAAGCTCACAAAAATGCTGGTACTCTTCCTGAAAATGCAGCCCTCTGTAAGTCTATCGTATCAACTGACTTGGTAACGAAGATTGCTGAAAGCTACGGCGCAACCATGTTCAACGTTTTGACAGGTTTCAAATTCATCGCAGAGAAAATCCAAGAATTTGAAGAAAAACACAATCACACTTACATGATGGGATTTGAAGAAAGCTTCGGTTACTTGATTAAACCATTCGTACGTGATAAAGACGCCATCCAAGCCGTTCTTGTCGTTGCTGAGCTTGCTGCCTACTACCGTTCACGTGGTTTGACACTTGCTGACGGTATCGAAGAAATCTACAAAGAATACGGCTACTACGCTGAAAAGACTATCTCTGTTACCCTTTCTGGTGTTGATGGTGCAGAACAAATCAAGGAAATCATGGCTAAGTTCCGTAACAATGCTCCAAAAGAATGGAATGCAACAGCTATCACTGTCGTAGAAGACTTCAAGGCTCAAACTGCTACTGCTGCTGATGGTACTGTTACAAACTTGACAACTCCTCCAAGTGATGTGTTGAAATATACACTTGCTGACGGTTCATGGATTGCTGTTCGCCCTTCAGGTACAGAACCAAAAATCAAATTCTACATTGCTGTTGTGGGTGAAAGCAATGTAGATTCACAAGCTAAGATTGCCAACATCGAAGCAGAAATCAATGCTTTTGTTAAATAAGAAATTATAAAAGATGAGACCAACCAATCTCATCTTTTTTTCGTATCAAATCTAAGCATTTTTAGAAACTTTATGGCATACTAGACTTATCAATGAAAGCGAGGTAATCTCATGGAACAATTTTTAGAAAACATCAAAGACCTTGAAGTCACTACAGTTGCGCGTGCGCAAGAAGCACTTGATAATAAAGAAACTGCAACCTTCTTTATTGGTCGCAAAACTTGCCCTTACTGCCGTAAATTTGCTGGCACTTTGGCTGGTGTCGTTGCTGAGACAAAAGCGCACATCTACTTCATCAACAGTGAAGAACCAAGCCAACTCAATGAGTTGCAAGAATTTCGTTCACGCTATGGAATCTCGACTGTTCCAGGCTTTGTCCACGTTGCAGATGGTCAAATCAAGGTCCGTTGCGACTCTTCAATGTCAGCACAAGAAATCAAGGACTTTGCTGGATTTTAAAAATCAGCTAACAATTCTTAAAATCACAAAAACGCATAATGTAAGGTGTCGGAAAACCTTGATATTATGCGTTTTATTATGAGAATTTTTCCAAATGTTGTCCTCAGAGTGAATTTTCCCTAGTGTCTTGTATATATTAGTTTATGTGTAGTAAGTCTGTTATTCTTCAAAAACAAATTCACACTACGTAAGCATCGTCTTGACAATTAATTTTTACTGACTTAGCAATTTTTTATTTTACAAACTTAAAGAGATGCTTAGAGCACCCTATATATAGCTATATATTTTTCTCTTTGATTTCCTTGAAAATTTCAATAAATTAGTTTAAAAAAGTATTCTACTAATGTTCAATAGAAATATTATAATGGCTACACTCTATTTTTTAAATAACTTATTACTATCCCTATATATACTTCCTTAGTTGGATTGTGTTCATAGTTTTCGATCATTCTTTGTATAGTATCTTTTTTATTCATATGCTTATTTTTAAAACGATTATAAATTTTTTGCTTAAAGTCATCTAATACTTTTTTCCTGTTTTGTTTTAGTCTCTTCAAATTTAGATTTAAAATTGTATGTAAATCATTGTGATGAGAGGTAGAGTTTATGGTTCCATCATTAGAATATGTAATATTATTAATATGAGTTTCATTTAATGGGCTTATTCTAATAATTTCATTTGATTTTTTTGTGTCACAAGTCTGCATTTCTAAACATTGCCCCTCATTTCCTTTACAAACAGCAAAAAGGTTTAAATAACACAAGCTTAGTTCTGAATATAAAGATTGAGGTTGAAAATGCTCTATTTTCATATTTTCTAAACTAATCCTAGACATACAATAAGCGCACAAATACCCTTGTTCTTCTAATAAACTTTTTTTTAATCATATTTTACATCGCTAGGCATGTTAGCATAGCTAGCATTTTCACTCAATCGGTATGTAGTAAAGGATCTTGGTTCATCATTTTTCGAGATAAGAATCATTCCAACTCCTTAAATATTTCTTCTAACTCTATAGAATTTCTAGCTGATATAACTTCCGAATCTGTCTCTCCAAGGATATCCTTTAGCTTATTCAACAATTTTTTAGCTTTAACTAAATTTTTGGAATCAAGATTCTGATTAATTTCGTTAATTAATTTTCTTACTTCTTCCGGTCTATAGTCAGTCTCCATAATATTATTCACTATATCATCTAATTCTCTATTATAGTCAACAGGTGAATTTATGATTTCGTTATTTTTTAAAATCCTTAAGTATTCTGATTTTATATTAGAAATAACAATAGGTGAATGAGTTGTTGTAATAATCTGAACATTAGTAAAAGTTTCTAATAAACTAGTAATAATCTTACTCTGCCATGATGGATGTAAGTGCATATCTATTTCATCTATTAAAATTACTCCTGGAGTTTCTAATACATTATCAAGTAGTTGTGGATTCAATTTTGCCATTCTAGTAGCAATATCTGCAACCATTGTTAAAGTGATTCGAATTCCATCACTAAACATGTGTAGCGGTAATTTTTCAATCTCATTGTTTTTACGATATGATACTTCGATATCTTTCGATTTCACAGAATAATTTATAGATACATCTGTAATATCCTTGTTTCCAATTTCAAAACATTTTTCTATAGCAGTTTTAACCATTTTTAATTCTGGAATTTCACGATCTTCTTGAATTTTTATTAAGGTCATATCCTCAAACCAACGTAATAATTGTTTTTCATTAGTTCCTGAAGATAACGCATCTGTATACCCATCTAGTCTTGAACTTTTTTTGTTCCTTCCTTAGAACTTCTATTATTCTTTTTTTTGTATAGTCTACCAGTATCATAATATGCAATTATTGGAAGAATAGTATCTGTATTTCCGTTCTGAATATTTTGCTGTTGTGTATGACCAATCTTAATTAGGCTACTAGCATTTTTTACTGTTGTCTTATTTTTTAAGCCATTTATTTCACGTTCCCATTCTATATGCTCATCACAAACAATCCCTTTTGTAGATATAACAACAGGAAATTGATACTCCGTACTAATGATACTTCCAGTTAAAAATGATTTTCTTAGAATATCTTCTTTTTGAATTGGGAGAGAGTAAGCAGTTGGTATTTTAGCAAAATAAGTTCCAATAGAAATTGCTAAAGCATCTAAAATTGTGGATTTTCCTGCACCATTAACTCCTACAATAACATTACATCTTTCATTAAGATCAATATCTAACTCTTCAAAGCATCTAAAATTTTTAAGTTTTATATTTTTTACTTTCATTGCAACTTCCTATTTTTGTTGATAAATTTTATTTCTACTATTTTTATTATAACAAAAAGAAAATCAAAAAGTATTATATTTCTTTGAAAACAACTTAAATCTTAAAAAATATAAAAGGAACACCTCTCGGCGTCCATTTTTAGATATCTGTCAGTGGAGTTGCGGTATCTGGTGAAGTATCATAAACTTTAAAGTCTACTCCGACTCCCAGATCCGCTTGGGCTAGCTGGTTGACCATAGTCATATGAGCCAGCTCCTTAATATTGTTCTCTTTGGACAAATGCCCAAGATAGATTTTCTTTGTTCGATTTCCCATTGTACGAATCATGGCCTCAGCACCGTCTTCGTTAGAAAGGTGACCGAGATCCGATAGAATTCGCTGTTTGAGACGCCAAGCGTAAGATCCTGCTCGCAAGATTTCTACGTCGTGGTTGGACTCGATGAGATAACCGTCTGCATTTTCGACTATTCCAACCATACGGTCACTGACATAACCTGTATCGGTCAACATGACGAAGCTCTTGTCGTCTTTCATAAAGCGGTAAAACTGGGGTGCTGCCGCATCATGGCTAACTCCAAAACTCTCAATGTCGATATCGCCAAAGGTTTTGGTTTTGCCCATTTCAAAGATATGCTTCTGCGAAGAGTCTACCTTACCGAGATACTTGCTATTTTCCATAGCCTGCCAAGTCTTTTCATTGGCGTAAAGGTCCATACCATATTTGCGAGCCAATACACCAACTCCATGAATATGATCTGAATGTTCATGCGTAATCAAAATCGCATCCAAATCTTCAGGCTTACGATTGATTTCACTCAACAGACTGGTAATTTTCTTACCAGATAAGCCTGCATCCACTAAGATCTTCTTTTTTGGCGTTTCTAGATAAAAGGAATTTCCACTGGAACCTGATGCTAAAATACTGTATTTAAAGCCTATTTCACTCATTCTAGTCTTCTATTTCGTCCTCCCATATTTCTTCTTTTACGGCATCCTTATCATAAGGGAGCACAATGGTGAAGGTTGATCCCTTACCGTATTCACTCTTAGCCCAAATAAAGCCATTGTGCTGTTTGATGATTTCTTTGGCGATGGCTAGGCCTAGACCAGTTCCACCTTGGGCACGACTTCTAGCACGATCGACACGGTAAAAACGGTCGAAAATCTTCGGTAAATCTTGTTTTGGAATACCTAGACCTTGGTCTTTGATGGATAAAATCATCTGATCATCAGTGGTTTTCATGCTGACAGTGATTTTCCCACCATCTGGTGAGTACTTGATAGCATTATTGAGAATATTATCAATCACTTGGGTCATTTTATCGGTATCAATCTCAATCCAAACTGAGTTAATTGAGTAATCTCTAACCAACTCATATTTTTTCTCGTCATCCTGACTTCTCATCTTATCAAAGCGGTTGAGAATAAAGGTGATAAATGCCGTAAAGTTAATCAACTCCACATCCAGTCGAGTGGTCGCATTATCAATGCGAGAGAGATGCAAGAGATCTGTCACCATCCGCATCATACGGTTGGTTTCATCGAGCGAAACCTTGATAAAATCAGGGGCTACAGGGTCATACAAAGCTCCCTCGTCCAAAGCTTCAAGATAAGATTTAACACTGGTCAAAGGAGTTCTCAACTCATGACTCACGTTTGAAACGAAGAGTCTCCGTTCACGTTCTTCCTTCTCCTGCTCGGTTGTATCATGTAAAACAGCAACCAAACCAGAGATGAAACCTGACTCACGGCGAACCAGAGCGAAACGTACACGAAGGCTTAGGTATTCACCATTGGCATCCTGAGAGTCAATCATCAACTCAGGAATCTGTGTAATCAGGTCACGCAGTTCATACTCATCTTCTAGTTTAAGTAATTCTAGAATACTTTTGTTGAGGACATCTTCTTTCTGCACACCCAGCTGTTTCTTAGCCATATCGTTAATCATGGTAATCTGGCCACGACGATTGGTCGCAAGAACTCCATCTGTCATATAAGAAAGAATACTGTTAAGCCTTTTTGATTCTTGCTCCAGATTCTCCTGCGTTAAACGAATAACCTCAGACAAATCATTTAGATTATTGGTGATGTTGGTAATTTCAGAGCTTCCTTGCGTATCCAAAACTCGAGAATAATCCCCTGCAATCAAATCCTTAACCTTTTGATTTATCTCTTTTAAGCGTTTATTATCTCGGCGATTTTCTAGCAATAGTAAGGTAACCACCAAGATAAAGCCGACTAAAATCAAGATAAAGATAAAATCTCTGTTCAGAATACTTTGTTTAATTGCTTCAATCATTATTTCTCATATAGTAGCCAACACCACGACGGGTGAGGATATACTCTGGACGGCTTGGAGTATCTTCAATCTTTTCACGCAAACGTCGGATGGTCACATCCACTGTGCGAACATCACCAAAATAATCATAACCCCAAACAGTCTCAAGCAAGTGTTCACGCGTAATCACTTGACCAATATGGGAAGCTAGGTGATATAAAAGCTCAAACTCACGGTGGGTCAAATCTAATTCCTCACCATATTTCTTAGCCACGTAAGCATCTGGAACGATTTCCAAATCACCAATTTGTAAAGGTTGCGTCTTCTTCTCATCAGACTCTTGGTTATCTACTGAAATTAGGTCGGTACGACGAAGAAGGGCCTTAACACGAGCCTGCAACTCACGGTTTGAGAAAGGTTTTGTAACATAATCGTCTGCACCTAACTCTAAACCAATAACCTTGTCAAACTCGCTATCCTTAGCTGATAGCATGATAATCGGAACGCTACTAGTCTTACGAATAGCTTTAGCAACTTCTAAACCATCAATTTCAGGTAACATCAAGTCGAGGATAATAATATCTGGTTGCTCTGCTTCAAATAGCTCAATTGCCTCACGACCATTAAAGGCTGTTACAACTTCGTAACCTTCCTTGGTCATATTGAACTTAATAATATCTGAGATTGGTTTCTCATCATCTACAACTAATATTTTTTTCATATGTTCACCTTTTCTCTATCTATTATAACAAAAAAATGCAAAGAAGGCACAAATGGCTACTGTCAACCCTCATCTTCAAGAGCTATTTTATAAGCCTGCCAAATCTTTTGTTGAGGTTTAGCGAGTGGGTAGTCAGAAAACTCCTGAGGGGAAATCCAACGAATTTCTCTATCAGAAAACTGTTTTGATTCTGTCACCTGACCTGCTAGGATTTGAATATGCCATTTACGATGACTAAAGACATGCTTGACTTGATCAAAAACTTGATGGGACCAATTAACTTCTAAATCATAATCCTGCTCAAAACTTTCTTGGGGGGTTGGACCGAAAGCATCGCTTTTTTCAGCAACCTGAGCAAATAGATTCAGCTGTTCCTCTTCCTGTGAAAACTCCTCTACTTCTATCAATGGAAAATGCCAAAAACCAGCTAGCAGTTTCTCACTTTCATTTTTCTCTAGTAAATATTGACCTCGATCATTGCGCACAACCAAGGCCTTGAGATAGATTGGAAGAGGCTTTTTCTTGGGTTCTTTAATCGGATAACGATCCATAGTTCCATTCTGATACGCTGCACTAAATTCCTTAACAGGACTTTCTTCTGGTCGAGGATTAACTGGAGCCTCTATATCAGAGCCTAGGTCCATCAAGGCTTGATTAAAGTCTCCCGGCCGCTCTGGATCAATCAAGATTTCCATCATAGCTTGGAAAATCTTTCGATTGCTGGGAACTCCGATATCATAGTTGACCTCAAACAGGCGTGCCAAAACTCGCATGACATTGCCATCAACTGCTGGCTCGGGTAGATTAAAAGCGATACTAGAAATAGCTCCTGCAGTATAGGGGCCAATCCCTTTCAAGCTAGAAATTCCTTCGTAAGTGTTTGGAAATTTCCCTCCAAAGTCAGCCATAATCTGCTGGGCTGCTTTCTGCATGTTACGAACTCGGGAGTAATAGCCCAACCCCTCCCAAGCTTTTAGCAAACGCTCCTCAGGCGCATTCGCCAAACTTTCTACAGTTGGAAACCAATCCAAGAATCGTTCGTAGTATGGAATAACTGTATCCACCCTAGTCTGCTGGAGCATGATTTCAGATACCCAGATGTGATAAGGATTTTTACTTCTCCTCCAAGGCAAATCTCGCTTGTTTTCATCATACCAGTTGAGGAGTTTTTCACGAAAAGAAATAATCTTCTCCTCCGACCACATGACGATACCGTATTCTTTCAAATCTAACATATATCTAGTATAACATAGAAGCTTCTAACTGTCCTTTTCTCAGTACTAAAAAGTCCCTTCCCATGGGAAAGAGGACTAAATCTTATTGATGAACTGCTTGAGCTGCTGTGATAAGGGTCAACTTGTACACATCATCTGCATTACATCCACGAGAAAGGTCGTTAACAGGTTTGTTCAAACCTTGCAAAACAGGTCCGACAGCTGCAAAGCCACCGAGACGTTCTGCCATCTTGTAACCGATATTTCCAGCTTCGATTCCTGGGAAGATAAAGACATTTGCTTGACCAGCTACCGTACTTCCTGGAGCTTTAAGTGCTGCAGTTTCTGGAACAAAGGCAGCGTCAAATTGCAACTCACCATCGATTTCAAGGTCAGGACGCAAGTCGTGAGCAATTTTAGTAGCTTCTACTACCTTATCAACACTTTCACCAAATCCTGAACCTTTAGTAGAATAGCTTAGCATAGCAATTTTAGGTTCAATGCCAAACATCTTAGCTGTGATTGCTGAGTTGATAGCAATTTCAGCCAATGCTTCTGCATCTGGATTGATGTTAATGGCACAGTCCCCAAAGAGGTAACGTTCCGTACCACGTACCATGAGGAAGGCACCTGAAGTACGAGTTACATTTGGACGAGTTTTGATGATTTGAAGGGCTGGGCGAACTGTTGAGGCAGTTGAGTGAATCGCACCAGATACCATACCGTCAACCAAGCCCAAGTAGACTAGCATCACACCAAAGTAATTGACGTCTTCAACCAAAACTTTGCGCGCTTCTTCTTCAGTCATTTTGCCCTTACGACGCTCTACTAAAGCAGCAACCATTTCTTCAAATCGAGGATAGTGTTGAGGGTCAATGACTTCATAACCATCCATGATTCCTTCAATTTCAAGATAAATTTTAATTTTTTCAGGATTTCCAAGCAAAACAGGGATTACTTCTGTTTCTTTTACCAAGCGTTTTGTCGCTTGAAGAATACGTGGCTCTTCCCCTTCAGGGAGAACGATACGAGCATTTTTGCCAACCAGGTTGGCTTTGAGACTTTCAAAAACTTCCATGAGTTTTCTCCTTTAAGAAAATAAATTATACTCCAAATTGTTTTTAAAGAGTATTAGTTGATAACTGAGTAATTAGATTGCTGAAATCATCCGGTAAGGGACTTTCTAGTTGCAAATCTTGCTCTAGAAAGGGATGATAAAAAGATAAATAATGGCAATGCAAGGCTTGGCGCTGAATACCGTCGTCTAGGCTGCCTCCATAGAGATCGTCTCCCAACAAAGGAAAGCCAATATAAGAAAAATGCACTCGAATCTGATGAGTTCGTCCAGTATGCAGGCGAATATCGACTAGGTGAATATTTCCATAAGACGCTACAACTTTGTAAGATGTATGGGCGTATTTCCCACCTTTGGCAACACGTCTTGTGATAATAGAATCTTCATCACGCGCAATCGGGGCAATAATCTCCCCTTCAGGCTCCAAGAAACCAGCTCCTTTAACTAAAGCAAAGTAGCGTTTCTCCATAGACTTTCGTTGCAGTTGCTTGTCTAAACGTGCATGAGCGTAGCCGTGCTTGGCAAAGAGCATCAAACCAGATGTATCTCTATCAAGCCTCGTCACGATGTGAACTTGCTGGTTTTCATAGTTTTGCTTGACATAGTAGCCCTTGATAAAATTGGCAATGGTATTGGAATGATTGACACTGGGGATGGAAGCTACTCCATAAGGCTTATTCAAAACCAGAAAATGGTCATCCTCATACAAGATATCGAGTGGTCGACCAATAGCTTCAAGGCTCTCAAACCCTTCCTCTGCAGGGATATCAATAGTCACCCTGTCTCCAATATCTAAGAGATAAGTCGCATTTTGAGGTTGGCCATTGACCAGTATAGCCCCGCCTCGAAACTTAATCTTGGCTAAAAGTCCCTTAGAAACCTCGTGTTTCTTGAGAAAGGTTTTGACTTTGACATGTTCATCTGCGATAAATTCAAACCTCATTCGTCCACCTCGCCGATGAAGGCATCTTTGACACGATTCCAGAAACTAGTATGGCTTGGAGTCGCTACGAAGTGAATCTTGTGATGGTCGATTTGATACTCAATCCGTTCGATATTACGGAATGAATAGACGCTGTTATCGACTGATATCGTGTGGTAATCATTGCGTGTTGGTAAGAGTTCAATCTTATCTTTTTTGGGAATAATGATTGATGATCCCAAAGTGCGATAGACTCGGTTGTTAATACTCGCTATCTCCGTCAACTGCAAGGCTTCAATGGTCGGATGCAAGACAGCTCCACCCAAGGACTTGTTGTAGGCAGTACTTCCCGTCGGCGTTGAAACAGTCACTCCATCTCCACGAAATCTCTCAAATGGAACGTGGTTAATGATGACATCCGCAACCATGGTGCGATCAGACCTGCGGATGCTGGCTTCGTTTAATGCACGGAAGGTCTTAACTTCTCCGTTTTCAAGTGTCACCTTGACATTCAAAACAGGATAGGAAACCTTGGCACCAGTATCGAGTAGGAGATTAGTCACCAACTGATCCAGCTCAAAATCACGATAATCTGTGTAAAATCCCAAATGCCCTGTATGAACACCTACAAATCGAACCTTGTCTAACTGATTCTCATACTTGTGAAAGGCAGACAAAAGCATCCCGTCGCCACCAATCGAAATGACGATGTCGGGATTGGTATCGTTCAGTATAAAATGTTGTTTCTTGAGTTTTTCCCTCAGCTCGTACAAAACCTTCTGACTTTGCGGTTTTCTGTTTGCTATGAGATCAACTCGCTTACCTGTATTCTTCATCTGTATCGTCACTATTTCCTACACCATCGTTTAGTTTTCTACTCAAAGGATCAAAAAGCGCCTGCGCTTCCTGGATATCGTCACGAATTTTACCCATTTCTTCGTCCAGTTGATGGGCTATTTTTGCCGTAATTTCCAGTCTTTTCTTAATTTCCTCTGGAAAATCACCCTGATACTTATAATTGAGTGAGTGTTCAATCGTAGCCCAGAAATTCATGGCTAATGTCCGTATCTGAATCTCCGCCAAAATCGTCTTAGCCCCGTTAATTGTATCAACCGTGTATTCGATAACCACGTGATAAGAACGATAACCTGAAGCCTTACGATGAGTGATATAATCCCGTTCTTGAATGACTCTCATATCTTGGCGCTTACGTAGAATTTCAACTACCTCTTTAACGTCATTAACAAACTGAACCATGACACGTAAGCCCGCAATATCCTGCAAGTCATTTTCCAAAGTTGCATAAGTAATTCCTCGACGAGCCATCTTTTCTTTGATACTTTCAATCGGTTTGACACGACCCGTTACAAACTCAATTGGAGAATGCTTGTTTTGCTTACGATACTGTTTGCGAATTCCTCGAAGTTTAATCTTCAATTCACCAACAGCCTGAATGTAAGGATCTAAAAATTCTTCCCATTCTATGGTCATACTTTCTCCCTTGTAATGTTTGATTGCTCTGTCGAAAATCTTTGATTTTTTCAGTACATTCGTATACAATAAATACATTGTCCATTATACCATAAATCGCTTTCAAAGATATAGAAAAGGTTGAAAAAATGAAACATTTAGAAATAGAATTGAAAACACTTCTGAAAAAAGAGGAATATGATCATCTAAAAAAACAGTTTTCCCATATCCAACCCGTCCTTCAGAAGAACTACTACATTGACACACCAGATTTCCAATTGCGTGAAAAGAAGGTTGCCATGCGCATTCGCACCTTTTCAGATTGGGCGGAGTTGACCTTAAAAGTACCTCAAACTGTAGGAAATATGGAATACAACCAGAAACTAACTCTTCCAGAAGCTGAATCGTACCTAGAAAAACAAAAACTACCTCCAGGGCTCGTTCTAGAGAAACTCGCTAAGATTGGCATCGAAAGCCATGACTGGCTTGTTCTAGGCTGCCTTTCCACTCTACGTTATGAAATGAAAACTGAGATTGGCTTAATGGCCTTAGATGAAAGTCGATACTTTGACCAGACGGACTATGAACTCGAGCTTGAAGTCACCGACCATGAAAAAGGGAAAGAAGATTTTCAGAGATTTTTAGATGAAAATCAGATTACTTATCAGAAAGCTCCTTCAAAATTAATTCGTTTTATTAAAAGCATGAAAAATTACTGAAATAATCTCCATTTTTTGGTAAAATAATAAAGATAAAATAATTTGAGTTTACAGAGGACGGTCTATAATGTCAGATAGAAACAACATGAAACTTTTCGCACTTAACTCCAATCATGAAATTGCGCAAAAAATTGCTGAAACGGTTGGTCTACCTCTCGGGAAATTATCCTCTCGTCAATTTTCTGACGGCGAAATCCAGGTCAACATCGAAGAAAGTGTCCGTGGTTACGATGTCTACATCATCCAGTCCACTAGCTACCCTGTCAACAACCATTTGATGGAGTTACTAATTATGGTTGATGCCTGCGTACGTGCAAGTGCCCATAGTATCAACGTTGTGCTTCCTTATTTTGGTTATGCACGCCAAGATCGTATCGCTTCTTCTCGCGAACCCCTCACTGCAAAACTCGTTGCTAATATGCTCGTCAAAGCAGGTGTTAGTCGTGTTCTAACCCTTGATTTACACGCCGTTCAGGTGCAAGGTTTCTTTGACATTCCTGTAGACAATCTTTATACAATTCCTCTTTTTGCTAAACACTATTGTGACAAGGGCTTACTTGGACCAGATGTGGTTGTCGTTAGTCCTAAAAACTCTGGTGTCAAGCGCGCTCGTAGCTTAGCCGAATACCTGGATGCACCAATCGCAATCATCGACTATGCTCAAGATGACTCAGAGCGGAGCCAAGGTTATATCATTGGAGATGTTGAGGGCAAGAAAGCTATCTTGATTGATGATATCCTAAACACTGGCCGTACTTTCTCAGAAGCAGCACAAATCGTAGAGCGTGAAGGTGCAACTGAAATCTATGCTGTATCCAGTCATGGTCTCTTTGTAGAAGGCGCTGCTGATCTTCTTGATGCTACCAACATCAAAGAAATCCTCGTGACAGACTCAGTAGCAACCAAAGAAAGAACTCCAGAAAATGTATGTTACATTACTGCTAGCGAATTGATCGGTGATGCGATTGTCCGCATCCATGAAAGAAAACCAGTCAGCCCACTCTTTGCTTACAACAAAAAGAAATAAGGTGATTTTTTGATTTATTTGGACAATGCTGCAACAACTCCTATGTCTGCAGTAGCTATTTCTTGCATGACCAAGGTCATGCAAGAAACTCATGGTAATCCTTCTAGTATTCATAGTCATGGTCGTCAGGCTGGTAAACTCCTCCGTGAAGCGCGTCAAGAATTAGCCCACTTACTAGGAACCAAACCACAACATATCTTTTTCACGTCTGGCGGTACAGAAAGTAACAATACAGCCATTATCGGCTATTGTCTCCGTCATCAAAATCGTGGAAAACATATCATTACGACAGCTATTGAGCACCATTCTGTGCTTGAGACCATCGATTATCTAGTGCAACATTTTGGCTTTGAAGTAACCATCATCCAACCAGTGAATCAAGAAATCACTGCACAGCAAATTCAAGAAGTTTTACGTGACGATACTATTCTCGTTTCCACCATGTATGCTAATAATGAAACGGGCAGTCTCTTACCTATCGCTGAGATTGGACGTATTTTAAAAGAGCATCCTGCTGCTTATCATGTAGATGCTGTTCAAGCTATCGGGAAAATCCCTATCCATCCAGAAGAATTAGGAATTGATTTCCTCAGTGCTTCTGCCCACAAATTCCATGGGCCAAAAGGAGTTGGTTTTCTCTACGCTTCGTCTGTAGACTTTGATTCCTATCTTCACGGTGGAGACCAAGAACAAAAGAAACGGGCTGGAACAGAAAACCTTGCTGCCATTGTAGGGATGGTTGCTGCTCTTAAAGAAGATTTAAAATATCAAGTTGAGCATTACCAAAAACTAAGTGCACTCAAATCTGCTTTTCTAGAAGAAATTGCAGGTCTCGACTACTATCTCAATGAAAGTCAACACCAACTCCCTTATGTTTTCAACATTGGCTTTCCTGGTCAAAAAAATGATTTGCTCTTGCTACGGTTAGACCTTGAAGGAATCTCAATTTCTACTGGTTCTGCTTGTACTGCTGGTGTTGTGCAAACTAGCCATGTCCTAGAGGCCCTTTATGGAGCGAATTCCCATCGCTTAAAAGAATCTGTCCGTATCAGTCTGTCTCCTCTTAATACTGAGGAGGAACTGAAACAACTGGCACAAACCTTAAAAAATATTATTGGAGATTAATCTAATGGCATTTGAAAAAACCATTAAACTACAAAACTGCCGCTACGACTACACACTTAGTCCAACTGTCAAAAAATTCACACTAAAAGACAATACTTTCTTTGAAACAAAGGTAGGAAACTATGAACTGACTCGTCTACTTGAAAAAGTTCCCAACAGCGGTGAAGGTTTCCAACTAAAAATTATCATTAACAAGGAACTTACTGGAGCCAAGCTTAACATCACTGACAAATCTGGTCTACGTTTAGTCAATATCTTTAAATCAGAAGATCACCATATCCACCAAGAAAAATTCTATTTCCTCATGGATAGTCTTGTAGAACGCGGAATCTTCACAAAAGAAGAGAGATGATTGGCTATGTTTCGTTTGACTTATAAAGATAACTATCAAGTAGAACGTACACTTGAGTTTGCTGATTACGAAGAACTCATGTTATCCCTATCGGGCTGTGTGACCCTACCGGACACTCTCCTAATCAGCTCCTTAACACTCAATGATAAGGTAATTTATCAAGGATTGGTTGGCGATCTCTACCGTTTTCTATCACAAGCTCATTTTTCAGATTAAGACTAAGAATTTTCTTAGTTTTTTCTTGTTTTTGTTGATTTTTTCACAATGTTTCTATAAAATAGAAGAATAGAAAGGTTGTGATTTTGTGAAAGATAAACAGTCTGCTATTCCAAAAGCAACAGCAAAAAGACTCTCTCTTTACTATCGAATTTTCAAGAGATTTCATGCAGAAAAAATCGAACGTGCCAACTCCAAGCAAATTGCAGAGGCTATAGGAATCGATTCTGCGACTGTCCGTCGAGATTTTTCCTATTTTGGCGAACTAGGTCGTCGTGGTTTTGGTTATGATGTCAAGAAATTGATGAATTTTTTTGCTGACCTCCTAAATGATAACTCGATTACTAATGTTATGTTGGTTGGAATTGGAAATATGGGTCATGCCCTTCTCCACTACCGCTTCCATGAGCGTAACAAGATGAAAATTATCATGGCCTTTGACCTAGATGACCATCCAGAAGTTGGCACCCAGACACCTGATGGGATTCCAATCTATGGTATCTCACAGATTAAAGAAAAAATCAAAGAGACAGATGTCAAAACTGCTATCCTAACTGTTCCAAGTGTTAAATCACAAGAAGTTGCCAATCTTTTGGTCGATGCGGGTATAAAAGGTATTCTCAGTTTTTCACCCGTCCATCTTCACCTTCCAAAAGATGTAGTCGTTCAGTATGTCGATTTGACAAGTGAACTGCAAACTCTCCTCTATTTTATGCGTAAAGAGGATTAGAAAGCGAAAGCATTTATGAAAAAACCAGTTATTGGGATTACAGGAAATGAAAAAGCTCATCCAGATGATGATGTCATGATGAGCTATGCGGCAAAAGGCTTTGTTGAAGGAGTCAAGGACGCTGGCGGAATTCCCATCATCCTTCCGATTGGTGATCAAGAAATGGCAAGCCATTACGTCGCTATGATTGATAAACTCATCCTTACGGGTGGGCAAAATGTTGATCCAAAATTCTACGGTGAGCCTAAAACCATTGACAGCGATGACTATCATCTTCAAAGAGACCAGTTTGAATTAGCCCTTATCAGAGAAGCCATCAAGCAGAAGAAACCAATTTTCTCTGTTTGTCGGGGTACCCAGCTCTTCAACGTCGCTATGGGAGGTACGCTTCACCAAGATATCGAGGATCATTGGCAGGACTGTTCAGCCGAATACACGACCCAACGCCTCGTAACGGAGCCTGATACCATTCTCCGAGAAATCTATGGAGAAATCTCTCACATCAACTCCTTCCATCACCAGAGCATAAAAGATCTAGCTTCAAATCTTAAGGTTGTAGCACATGATCCTAAAGATGGAATAATTGAGGCTGTGGCAACTACGGACGGCTTTCCTTATCTTGGTGTCCAATGGCATCCTGAATTTCTTTTTGAAAATCGCCCCAAAGATAAAACTCTATTTGACTATGTTGTTAACGAACTCTAAATCAAATCCGTCTTTTCACGGTAACTAAAGTAATCAGAGTGAGAGACAATCAAATGGTCCAAGAACACAATTCCCATCAGTTCACAAGCTTCCTTGACCAGCTTAGTGACATGGTCGTCATTTCGACTAGGAGATACGGCACCAGATGGATGGTTATGAACGAGAATCACAGAGGTAGCCATATGCTTAATGGCATAGTGAAGGATTTCCCTCGGTTCAGCAATACTACGTGTTGCAGATCCGATAAAGATGGTCTGCTGATGAATGATTTGATTTTGAGTATTGAGATAGAGCGCCACTAGGTGCTCTTGTTTTTTGTCGCCAAGTTCCTGTTGCATTTTCTTGGCTAGTTTTTGACTACTGAGAATACTTTCCATCTCAAGGGCTTCATGTTTGTGAATACGATGCCCCAGTTCAATCACCGCTTGTAGTTCAATGGCCTTAATCCGTCCAATACCAGACAGACTCTGCAATTCCTGCAGGGTCATTTTTTTCAAATCAGTTAAACTGGTAAGACTATTCAAGACTTTCTGAGCGATTTCAAATACATTAGCCTGACGTGTTCCCGTTCTGAGCAAAATAGCTAACAACTCTTGATTGCTTAGAGCCTCTACTCCTTCTTTAACTAGTCTTTCTCTAGGCAAGAGTGAATCTTCTTGGAATGAAATACTGTACATAAAAATCCTCCTCACTTTATTATTCGTGAGAAGGATGGAAAATTAGATTTTTTTCTCAATTGGGGCTACACTAGCTAAGAGTTTTTTCAGACCGACTTCTGGGAAATTGATTTTTAGTTCCTGCGTATCGCCACTACCCGAAACTTCAAGGACCGTTCCCTCTCCCCATTTCTTGTGAAGTGCTATATCTCCAATAGACCAACTTGTATCAGTCGAATCTTTTTTATTTCCGGCTGCTAACTGTCCAAATGGGAGACCACTTGACTGGATAGAACTTGGTGCAGCCTTGCGTTTTCGTTCTTGAAGCGCCTGAGCCAAACTCATTCCTTGACCGAAAGCAATCCCACCACTGCTATAAGAGGCTTTAAAGCTAGTATTCGCTGGACGGGCCAAGCCTTGATAGTCAAGCAAATCCGAACTAATTTCATCGATGAAACGAGTCGGACGATTGTAGTTGGTACGCCCAAAAAGCAAGCGAGAGTTGGCATTGGTCAGATAGAGGATTTTCTCCGCTCGCGTGATACCTACATAGGCCAAACGGCGTTCTTCTTCCAGTTCATCCGGATCTTCTGCTGCTCGACTGAGTGGAAAGACATTCTCCTCCATCCCGATGATAAAGACAACTGGGAACTCAAGTCCCTTAGCAGCGTGCAAGGTCATCAAGGTCACTTCTGATGTCTCCTGACTGCCCGAATCCGTGTCTGCAATCAAAGCCAAGTCATTCAAGAAACGACTGAGTTTATCCAAACCTGTTTCTTCTTCTTGACTATTAGGGTTGTCATCAAAGTTTTTGGTAACAGAAAGGAACTCCTCGATATTTTCAACCCGAGCTTTGCTTTCTAAGGTCGCTTGGGCATTGAGAATATCGATATAACCAGTTTTTTCTAGAACAGCCTCAACCAGCTCAGTGATGGTTAACTGGTCCAGTTGCTCCCGCAAATCCAGAATCATATTGGCAAAATCCCAGATAGACTGGGCTGCTTTTCCTTTGATGCCAGACAGCATGATATTGGCTGAAGCATCCAGCATAGACATCTCTTGCATATTGGCAAAATCACGGATTTTCTCAACCGTTCCTGGGCCAATTCCGCGTTTTGGTTCGTTAATAATGCGCTCAAAACTGATATTGTCACTTAAATTGGCAATGAGATTCAGATAAGCGATAATGTCACGGATTTCTTTACGGCTGTAGAACTTGGTCCCGCCGACCATAGTATAAGGAATATTGGACTTTAGGAGGGCTTCCTCAATGGTACGAGACTGGGCGTTAGTTCGATAGAGAACTGCAAAATCTTTATGAAGAAAGTTTTGACTACGACCAAGTTCATCGATGGTTTTGGCTACAAAAACAGCCTCATCCTGTTCGTCATTTGCACGATAGTAAATAATCTGTTCCCCATCAGCATTCTGGGTCCAGAGATTCTTAGGACGACGATTTTGATTGTTTTTGATGACGTCATTGGCAGCTTGGAGAATGGTTTTTGTTGAACGATAATTTTCCTCTAACAAAACGACCTTGGCGTTAGGGTAATCTTTCTCAAAATCCAAGATATTCTGCATATCAGCCCCACGCCAACCGTAGATAGATTGGTCTGCATCACCGACCACGCAGATATTTTTAAAGCGTGAAGCCAAAAGTTTGACCAATTGGTACTGGGCATGGTTGGTATCTTGGTACTCATCAACATGAATGTACTGGAACTTCTGCTGATAGTAGGTCAAGACATCAGGATTCTGATCAAAGAGACGCAAAGTCAACATAATCAAATCATCAAAGTCAACGGACTCAGACTGACGAAGCTCCTTCTGATAGGCCGTATAACACTGGGCCACGATTTGCGCATACATATCACCAGCTTGAGCAGCATAAGCCACATCATCAATCAGGTCGTTCTTGGCATTGGAAATGGTTCCCAAAATGGTCCGTTCATTCCATTTTTTCGGATCCAAGTTTAATTGCTTGAGAATACGCTTCATAAGAGTTCGCTGTTCTCCGGGATCTACAATGGTGAAGTTCCGATTGTAGCCAATATTATACGCATCGCGACGCAGGATACGAACACACATGGAGTGAAAGGTCGCAATCAGACAGTCCTGAGTTGCTGGATTGAGCCCATAAGCACGCTCCTTCATCTCACGCGCCGCCTTATTGGTAAAGGTAATGGCCAAGATATTCCAAGGATTGACCATCTTTTCATCAATCAAGTAGGCGATTCTGTGAGTTAAAACACGAGTCTTCCCAGAACCAGCCCCCGCCATGATTAACAAGGGTCCTTCTGTCGTTTGCACCGCCTCAGCTTGACGGTCATTCATTCCATTCAATAATGCGTTCATTTTCTCTTCCTTACTCTTGAAGTCAATGTTTCTATTATATCAGAAATCGAGGAAAATATCTTTACCTAGACTGATTGCGTCTAGAAAGTAACTCTATTATCAGCTGAAGACAACTCCTTAAAGCTAGATAAAAAAATGAGCTTGGATATTATTTCCAAACTCATTTTAATTCAATTAAACTATTAGAACAATCCTAGAACAGTTCCGTCGCTTTCAACATCCATATTAAGAGCGGCTGGTCGTTTTGGAAGGCCTGGCATGGTCATGACATCACCAGTTAGGGCAACAATAAAGCCTGCCCCTAATTTTGGTACCAATTCACGAATGGTAATTTCAAAGTTTTCTGGTGCTCCAAGTGCATTTGGATTATCAGAGAAACTGTATTGAGTTTTCGCCATACAGATTGGCAATTTGTCCCAACCATTCTGAACGATTTGAGCAATTTGCGTTTGGGCTTTCTTCTCAAAGTTCACTTTGCTACCACGGTAGATTTCAGTGACAATTTTTTCAATCTTTTCTTGGACAGAAAGGTCATTGTCATAAAGACGTGTGTAGTTGGCTGGATTTTCTGAGATTGTTTTGACAAGCGTTTCAGCAAGCGCTACTCCACCTTCTGCGCCATCAGCCCATACACTAGCCAACTCAACTGGAACATCGATTGAGGCACAAAGTTCCTTCAAAGCTGCGATTTCAGCTTCTGTATCAGTGACAAATTCATTAATCGCAACAACTGCTGGAATACCAAACTTACGGATATTCTCAACGTGGCGTTTCAAGTTAGCAAAACCTGAACGAACTGCTTCTACATTTTCCTCTGTAAGAGCGTCTTTAGCCACACCTCCATTCATCTTAAGGGCACGAAGGGTTGCGACGATGACAACTGCATCTGGAGATGTAGGCAAGTTTGGCGTCTTGATATCAAGGAATTTCTCAGCACCAAGATCTGCACCAAAACCAGCTTCAGTAACAGTATAATCAGCCAAGCGAAGGGCTGTGCTTGTTGCCAAAACAGAGTTACAACCATGAGCGATATTGGCAAATGGACCACCGTGTACAAAGGCAGGTGTACCGTAAATTGTCTGAACCAAGTTCGGTTTGATAGCATCTTTCAAAATCAATGCTAACGCTCCCTCAACCTGTAAATCACCAACAGTAACTGGTGTACGGTCATAGCGATAGCCAATAACGATGCTAGCCAAGCGCTTTTTCAAATCTTCAATATCAGTCGCCAAGCAAAGAATGGCCATGATTTCTGAAGCAACGGTAATATCGAAACCATCCTCGCGAGGAATACCATTTAGAGGACCACCAAGTCCAACGGTCACATGACGAAGGGCGCGGTCATTCAAGTCCAAAACACGTTTCCAAAGAATACGACGTTGGTCGATTCCCAGCTCATTTCCTTGGTGCAAGTGGTTGTCAATCAAGGCTGAAAGAGCATTGTTGGCTGTTGTAATGGCATGCATATCCCCCGTAAAGTGGAGATTGATGTCTTCCATTGGCAAGACTTGGGCGTAACCACCACCAGCAGCACCACCCTTAATCCCCATGACTGGGCCAAGAGACGGTTCGCGAATGGCAATCATGGTTTTCTTGCCAATCTTGTTCAAGGCGTCTGCCAGACCAATGGTAATGGTTGATTTCCCTTCACCTGCAGGCGTTGGGTTGATAGCAGTTACCAAGATCAATTTTCCAACTGGATTGCTCTCAACTGCACGAATTTTATCAAAACTCAGCTTAGCCTTGTACTTTCCATACAATTCCAAATCGTCGTAAGAAATACCAAGCTTATCCACAACATCCACGATTGGTTCCAACTCAATACTTTGTGCGATTTCAATATCTGTTTTCATAACAAACTCCTCTAATCTCTAATGTGATAATTCATTATAACACAAAACAAGATTTTTAACACCCTTAAACTCTTAGAACGTTCGTAAATATCAATATTTCAGGGGTTATAATAGCGCTTTTTAAAATTTTATATGCTTTTATAGTTTTAGACTATAGTAGACCTTCATTTTCACCAATAATTTATCGCTTTCATTTTACTTACTGTTTATTTTTGTGTACAATAGTTCTATGAAAATTTTAGTTACATCGGGCGGTACGAGTGAAGCTATCGATAGCGTCCGCTCTATCACTAACCATTCAACTGGTCGCTTGGGAAAAATCATCACAGAAACCTTGCTTGCTGCGGGACATGAAGTTTGTTTGATAACGACAAAACGAGCTGTGAAGCCAGAAACTCATCCCAACCTAAGCATTCGAGAAATTGACAATACCAACGACCTTCTTGTTGTGATGCAAGAACTTGTTAAGGAATATCAGGTCTTAATCCACTCAATGGCTGTATCAGACTATACTCCTGTTTATATGACGGGGCTTGAGGAAGTTCAGGCTAGCTCCAATCTAGAAGAATTCTTAAACAAGCAGAATCATCAAGCTAAGATTTCTTCAACTGATGAGGTTCAGGTTTTATTTCTGAAAAAAACACCCAAAATCATCTCTCTAGTCAAGGAATGGAATCCAGCTATTCATCTGATTGGTTTTAAACTGCTGGTTGATGTCTCTGAAGATTATCTCATAGAAATTGCTAGACAGAGTCTTATCAAGAACCAAGCAGACTTGATCATTGCAAATGACCTCACTCAGATTTCTACAAAACAGCACCGAGCAATCTTTGTTGAGAAAGAGCAACTCCAAACCGTTCAAACCAAAGAGGAAATTGCAAATCTCCTCCTTGAAAAAATTCAAGCATACGATTCTTAGAAAGGAAAGCCATGGCAAATATTCTCATCGCAGTGACAGGTTCCATTGCCTCCTATAAATCAGCTGACTTGGTCAGTTCCTTGAAAAAACAAGGCCATGATGTCACTGTAATAATGACTCATGCTGCTACAGAGTTTATCCAACCGTTGACACTACAAGTCCTCTCTCAAAATCCTGTCCACCTTGATGTCATGAAGGAACCCTATCCTAATCAAGTCAATCATATTGAACTAGGCAAAAAAGCTGATCTTTTTGTCGTTGTCCCTGCTACTGCTAATACCATTGCCAAACTAGCTCACGGATTTGCGGACAATATGGTGACAAGCACAGCGCTTGCCCTTCCAAACCATGTCAAAAAGTTAGTCGCACCAGCTATGAACACAAAAATGTATGACCATCCGGCAACTCAGGCTAATCTAAAAACATTAGAAACCTATGGTTATCAGATCATCTCTCCAAAGGAATCTCTACTAGCCTGTGGCGATCACGGTAAAGGCGCCCTGGCTGATCTGAATACTATTTTAGAAAGAATAAAGGAAACCCTCGATGAACAAACGCTCTAACATTGCACCGATTGCTATCTTTTTTGCGACCATGTTGGTCATTCACTTTCTGAGCTCACTCTTATTCAATCTATTCCCATTCCCAATTAAACCAACTATCGTGCATATTCCAGTAATCATTGCTAGTATCATCTATGGTCCTCGAGTTGGAGTTACACTTGGTTTTCTTATGGGGCTATTGAGCTTAACGGTTAACACGATTACCATCCTTCCAACCAGCTACCTCTTCTCACCATTCGTACCGAACGGAAACATCTATTCTGCGATTATTGCTATTGTCCCTCGCGTTTTGATTGGTCTGACGCCTTACTTGGTTTATAAATTATTAAAAAACAGAACGGGTCTCATCTTTGCTGGTGCTCTCGGTTCCCTAACAAATACCGTCTTTGTCCTCGGTGGAATCTTCTTTCTTTTTGGAAGTGTCTTCGATGGAAATATCCAAAAACTCCTGGCAACAGTTATTTCTACAAACTCAATTGCCGAGCTTGTCATTTCTGCCATTCTAACAGTAGCAATTGTCCCACGTCTCGAAACCTTGAAGAAATAACTCCACTTTAAATTGTACTGACCATAAAAAATCGACAAATAATTTATTCAATGGATTTAGTTTAATATTAAACGAAGCTAAATCCTTTTTATTTGACCTTAATTTATTCATTATTGTAGCAATCATTATAGTATTTAAACCTTCTTAGAATCTAAGAGTAAAAAAAGAAGGCTATAAACCTTCCTATTTTTGTCGTATTAGTTAATAGAAGAGAGGATTTCTTCTAATTTTTGGTAATCCTTTACACTATCAATTTCGTAGATACTGTTTTCTTCTAGTTCTTCGACATACACATCTAATTCTTTGATATTGTCTTTAACCATGTTGTCCCAATAGAGATCAACAAATTCACCGCTTGCGTATGCTTTGTCAATAAAACCAACAATCTTTTCAGCAGTTGGAGCATCCCAGAATGAAACCCCACTCAAAATACGGCCAGCCTTGCTATCAACGATGATATCTTGAACTTTATAATCATCACCATAAACCAAGAACCATTCATTCTCACAGTCTTCACGATAAACACTGAAATAGGTTGAACGTTTAAGATCGTTTCTAAACATATTTTTAAAAAGATAATTATCTGCATCAATGACATAGCTATTTGCCAAGTCTTCTTTAACGAGGTAAAGTGAGTAAAAGTTATTGTAATCAGCATACTTGTCGTTAAAAACTAAACGGACTCCATATTTTTCTTTTAGGTAGTCAAATTGTTCTTTGAGGTAACCAACAACGATGATAATCTCATCAATTCCTCTCTCTTTCAACAACTCGATTTGGTATTCTACCAAGGGTTTTTGATTAACCTTAACCAAAGCTTTCGGGGTATTTTCAGTCATAGGGCGCAGACGAGTTCCTAAGCCCGCTGCCAAGATAATTGCTTTCACGCTATTCTCCTTTATTCTTTAATAATAATATAAACACCAGCCATAACAATAAGTGAAGTGATGATTGTCAGCATATCTAGCGGTGCACCCAAGAAAACAACTGCAAATAAGACAGTCCAAACTACATAGCTCACATTCAAACCTGTTGCTTTCGCAGGTTGCAAGCGATTAATAGCGATATAATAAGCTAAGTAGGAAATCATATCAAAGGCCGCAAAGATAAGTAATAGACCAAACAATTGTCCATCTGCCACTTCTGCAAATGAATGATGAGAAAAGAGCACAATAACAAGATAGGACAAGAATGAAGTTACTTGGCGGATTAGTAAGGCTTCAATTTCACTTAATTCACTTTCCATAGCATAGGAGCTGAGAACACTTTCACTCCCCCAGGCAATGGCACAGATAAGGGCACAAAGAATTCCGATATAAAAAGAATTAACCTGCTCAACTTTGTAAGTCTGGGCAATAATACCAGCGATAATCAACAAAATACCAAACACAGTATTCTTAGATACCTTGTGTTTCAAAATGAAGAAAGCTAGTAAAACTGAAACTGCTGGGTAAATAGCTGATACAGATGAAGCTAGAGAACTACCGATATACTTAACCGCATAAAGATTGGCCTGCATACCAATAGGTCCAGCTAGCAAGGCTCCGATTATAACACTGACATTTCGAATATTTAAGAAAATAGAGAGTCGAACTTTTCCTTCTTTTACCAAAAGAAAAGCTAACAAGATAAAGATACTCAAGAAATCATGAGCGGCAGCCACCACAAAAGGTGAAAGATTGGTAAAAACTGAAAAGATATAAGAACTAATCGTTAGACCTAATCCCCAGAAGATACCAGAGAGCAGACCGAAAGAAACACCATTTTTATTCTTCATCCTAACCTCCATAATAAGTCAGACCATCGACAGCTCTTTGGTAACGATTGATACCATAATCTCCAAAATCGGCCCCTTGAGCTTCTTTATACACTGTCCACAAACTCCAGATAGTATCTTGCAAGATTTTATAGATATGAATCTTCTCGCTAGATACAGGCGTTTTGTCACTCTCATAGTAGGAAAGAAAGTTTTCTTCCTCTTGCTTTGTAAATTCAGACTCTAAGAAAAGAGCTGCCAAATCCCACATCGGGTCATTCATAGAAGAGTATTCCCAATCAATCAAATACATGCGTCCTTGGGGTGACTCGATAAAGTTTTCTGGCACCAAATCGATATGACAAGACTTTTTGTCAATACCTAAGTCAGCCAATCTTTTCTCTAGTGAAAATACTTCTTTTCTCACAGCTTCATAGTTGGCGTAAGGGATATTTCCCTCAATCAAGGATTCATATTTTCTGATTTCCTCAAATGGAGCAAACTCTCCTCTTAGCTCTTTTCCTGAAGCATGAATGGTTTGTAAAATTGGTGCAATCTTTTTAAACTTGGACTTGATTGATGTTGAATCAAGAGTTACTGCTGATTCGATGTACTCATTGACCTTAATTCCTGACTCTATATCAAAGAGATAATTCTTGACATCAAGATTCAAGTCTTTCAACAATTCAAGATTGTATTTCTCATCTTGACGATTGATGAACTTTTCAGTTCCTTTTCCGAAGAACTTAACAATATAGGGTTTGAAGGTTGTTTTAACTAAATAATTCTGATTGGTCATACCGCCTAGCTGTTCAACACTAAGGACTTCCTCTTCATCAGATAGCAAAGAAGAAATTTTTTCTCTAATGAGTTTCTCCACAATTAGCCTCCATCTCCTACACTTCCCACTTAAATACTGTTTTAAAAGCAGTATTTAGGTCGGTAGCAAAAACACGGTGAATGTCCTTGATTTCTCTCACTGGTTCTTCGATATAAAGGATATTTTTCAAACGATTCGCAAACTTCTTGACTTCCATCATCTGGATGGCCTTCTCAAAATCAATGCGTCCTGAGCGAGATGAACCAACCAAGAGCAAGCCTTTTTCTAAGGCATCTCGTGTATTGATATTGACCTTGTATTCACTCACTCCCATCATGAGAATCGTTCCCTGAGGGCAAATATAACGGATCAAGTCATTGATGGCTGGGCCTGTACCATCACCACCGCAACATTCAAATCCATGATCAAAGGTCAAATCCTCTGGGATATTGTCCGTGATGTAACACTCTTTTGCAAAAGAGAAGAGCTCCAGTTTTTCCCAATGGCGACCAATCACGATAATCTCTGCTTCTGGCAAGGTATAATTGATAATATTTGCAACCACAAAGGCCAGACTGCCATCTCCGATAACTGCGATGCGCTCTCGCTTGCTATGAGCGAGATTCAAGAAACGATCCATGGCATGCATACCAACACTCACAAACTCGGTAATGGCTGCAACTGTATCTTCAATGTCATTATAAGACACAACACGATCTTTGGGAAGAGAAACGAACTCTCTCATAAAGCCATCATAGCCACTAGATAGGAAGTAGGTCCCTGTCATGTAGTTCTCGTAGAATTCCTCGTCACTTTGCATAGGTGGTTGATTCGGAATCATAACTACCTTTTGACCGACTTTATAAGTCCCAGTTGGATCAGAAATAACAGTTCCACAAGACTCATGTATCATAGCCATAGGAAGCTTTTTAGCCAATATCTTTGGATCGCGTTTCCCTTGATAGTAACGTTGATCTGCATGACAAACCGCCATATAATTTGGACGAATAAGGATATGATTCTCCTGATCAATGTCCTCTTCTTGGTATTTTACATTGATAAACTTTGGTTTGGTCAGTTGATAAATTTGATTAATCATAGCCTTAGTCTTTCTCAATCATGCTTTTTGCAATTTTCAAATCTGTCACAGTTGTAATTTTAAGGTTTGAATATTCCCCTTTTGCTAGGGCAACATCTTTCCCTTTGATAACAAAAATCTTACATGCATCGGTCAGGATTTCCTTTTCATGATCAGATAGGGAACCATACAAATCCATGAAATCCTTGCAGCGGAAGGTTTGAGGTGTTTGACCTTGATAGAGGTGAGCACGATTTGGTATATCCGTGATAAACTGACCATTGGTACTTTCAACAATGGTATCAACTGCTTCTACTACTGTGTCAACCGCATCATGATTTTGCGCCAATTTGATGTTGTCCTGAATCATGCGAAGTGTGATAAAGGGACGAACAGAGTCGTGGGTAATCACGATATCTTCTGGAGTAATTGGACGGTAAGCATCAATAGCTTCAATAATTTTCTCAATACTGGTATTACGATCAGCGCCACCTTTGGTAATAATGATGCGATCCTTGTGAAGGGAAAGATACTTGTCAATCAAGTCCTCAGCGTGTGAAACCCAATCTCCATGAACTCCAACTACAATTTTTTCAATGCTTGGCTCCAAAACAAATTTTTCAATTGTATGGATCAAAATAGGACGATCACCCAACTCCAAGAATTGTTTTGGTAAATTGCTGATTCCCATGCGTGTGCCAGTTCCTCCGGCTAGGATTCCTGCATAGATCATATATATTCTCCTTTAGTTTGTTCTAAAAAACTCATTCTCATCTATTATATCACAATCTAAGCCTATCATGAAAAAAAGACTGATAGTGATTTCGTTAAATTGACTCAGTGAATTTCACATTCAAATTAGATGATCTGAAGAATCCTACTATGCGACTTGTAAATCAAGCTTTCTTTGAATAATTATTTATCCATTTTTGATGAAAGCGAATTTTTGAAGTCGTTTTCTGTATTCCTTTAGAGATGCGTTAGACAAGACAGTTCAATTCTTTTCCATTAGATAGAATTCTTGTGCACCCTCAAAACAAGCTTTCGATTTCGACCAACTCTCTCGTCTCCATAAAATGTTCAAACTTAAGAATAGCAAACAAAAACTCTATTAAGCTCTTGTAAGAACTGGATAATAAAACACCCCAGAAGTTAGGCAAAAAAATCTAACTTCTAGGGCAAAATTCTCTAATTGAATGCTTTTTTATTCAATTATATCTTATATTCCATCTCGTTTTACAATGATCAAGTTAATTCATCTAGGTAGATAAATCGCTATGAACTATGCTAAATTACCAATCACTTGATGATCCACCACCATCAAAACCACCGCCAGACCAATCATCACTTGACCAAGACGATGAGGAATCACTGCTATTTTCCTCAGGATACTTATCTCTATTTTTGCTACGGAAGTCTCTTAATGCTTTTTTCGACCATGAACCATCATTAATAAAGGCAGCATCATAGGGAAATAATTTATCATTACCTTTATACGATTTATTAGATTTTCGTTTTCTTTCCGCAACAGTACCATTCTTAAAAAGATTAATCAAATAAGAAATTATAAAATATCCGCCACATAACAAAATAATTCCTATTGGCGTATCCCATAATACTTTTGCGATTTCAAGTAAATAATTTCTCTCCACCACAGGTGCATCAGCTAATTTATACTCTTGATTGGAAATGTTTTGGATTATATCAAGAACAGCACCGTCATAGTCTTTGACTCGCATCTTATCACGAGAGGCATCTAATATTTGCTTAGCCTTTGTATCAGTCAATGTAATAGCTAGATTATTAGAAGTTTCAATCCGAAACTTTCTATCTTTTATAGCAATCAGTAATAATGCACCCTTATTTGAATCCGAATAACCGATTTTCCAAGTTCTGGCTATAGTATTGGACAATTCTTCTAAAGATTCACCATTTAGGCTCTCAACAATATAAACGCCAATTTGAATTTCCGATTTGCTATTTAGTTCCTGTAGTTTATCTGAAACAGCCCCTGATAAATAATGATTTGGATCATAAATACCATTGGAAGGTCTATCTGGTATCGCTAAATCTGCTTGAGCTGGTCCAATAAAGAATAACAGGATTGTAAAAAAAGACATTAGGATTAAAGCTATTTTTTTCATCATGAAAGTAGAAGCTTCCTTCTGTTGAAAATTTACAATTTATTAAGAATGAGAATAAACGATATTCTTTTTTTAAATAGAATTACTTCGATAAAGTCATCTTTCTATCAATCTATTGTAAAGGGTAGTTTCATTATAATCTATTTATCTCACTTAATCAACGTAAAAATATAGGAAAACTTGTACTAAATTTTTATTAACAATATCGTAGCTCAGCACTGAATGTTACTTCAAATTTGATCAATAAAATCATATTTCCATAGTCTTCATACTAGAATTGAAGTACGAAATCAGATTGTCTACAGGTGTAATAATCTTTCTACCATGCGAAATTTTGCTGATTCATGATATAGTTCTACGGATTGAATTGTAGCTTATTGACGCTAATAGATTCGACTTAGAGGTATCTTGTCCACTCTTCCAAGGAACTGACATGAGAGTGACTCTAAGATAGTCCAGATTCCCTCGATAAGTCCGCCCATCAACTTTATACTCAATAATAGGAGGTTCTGCTGGTTGTGAATACTTGTATCCTACTACAACCCCCTCAACACATACAGTAGATAAATTTTTAATCCTTAGTTCTCTTTTGTAAAAATAACAGCAAAAGAAGAATACAAATGAACAGGGCAATAAACTTTAAAATAGCAACAAAAAATAAAGTTTTAAATCCGTCACACAGTTCCCCTACTTCATCTGAATATCAGATATACTTAGGTTCATTTCTTCTGCTTCAACTATACTAACGTTTGACATCTATACCTCATCTCCCTAACAAATAAGCAAGCACTACAACGGCGTAGGCCATGGTTAACAATATAGCACTTCCAATCCCCAACCATTTATAAAGCTTATTGATCCCACAGTATCGTTCCACATAAGCTCTGTTTGGTTTTTCAGGGTCATACCATACCGTCATCTTCGAATAGACGGGAAAATGCGTTCGCATTAAGTTATTAAACGATATAAAAGAATTACGATAAAAGGTTAGAGAATTTGCCAACATATCCTCTCTTGTAAAGTTATCAGATGTACTTATAGGACCCCATGGAAGCGAAATCGTTTTGATTATAAAATACCGTAATGGCTTGCTATAAGTAGTTCCATTAACCGTATATTCAACAATCGGAGGATTCCCAGCCTGAAAATTACTATAGCCCACAACCGTTCCCTTAACAGACGATTTGGCAAGACGTACCATTTTTTTATCCCGAAAATAAAGATAGAAATACGTACCAGATAAAAAAATCAAGGATAAAAGAATAACGATGGTAGCAAATAAAAATAAAATGGTTTCTGTTGTCATATTCAACTCCTATCTTATTCTACGCTCTTCACATCGGACATTGAAAGTGTCATCTTAGATGGATCTGACATCGAATCAACAATCTCCAGTTGCTCTGAATTAAGTGGTAACAAAATTAATGTAGTTGTGTAAGAAGGTAACTTACCACTATCCTTGATAGTATAGCTAATCTTTTGATTATCAAAAATGGTCTTGCCATCGTAGGACCAGCTCAGTGAAAACTCCAAATCTTTTTTGATGTCTACATCAGTTTTATTGACGAGCATTAGTGCTGCCCTACCATCTGAGACGGCTCCTGTAAAGTAGATAGCCATATTTCCCTTACTTCCAATTTCTGGATGTTCTTTGGTCAATTTTTTACCAAGTTCAATTAAATCTGACGTTTGGCCTTCATATTGAGGTGCTACTACAAATTTCAACTCTTTCTCTTTCTTTATAGCTGCCTCGCGTGTACTTTTCTCTGCTCTCCCTGCTTCCTTTCCATTAGAGCAAGCTCCAAGAATCAACAGCAAGATGATGACAACTAGTTTCTCCATTTTCTCCTTTTATTAAAAATCAAATAAACCTCTATCTCTTTTTAGATTTTTTACATGTTCCTTGTACATTTTTGACTTTTTCCCATACCATTCCTCAATGGTATAGCCATATTCCTCACGGTATTTCTCTTGATTTTTATTGACTGCATTAAGATTAAATAATGTAGAGAATGTTGATTTACTCAATGATATTAAGATAATAATGAGAAATATTGGAGCAATGGGTAATATAGCCAAAAGTAAATGAGCAAGTAAATTTTTAAAGCCTGAAATAAGGATACCCGCAATAAAATTTATAAACCATAAAGCCAAGATAATATTTGTATATTTCTTTATTTTCTCCTTGTCAATATCAAAAACTCTAGTATATGACTTTGTTATGAGACTATAAATAATATAGACAACTGCTACGGAATAAGCTAGCCAATAAATAATCCGAATGATTAAAAAAGGAACAAAGAATTGCAAGCCTAAAATTAGTCCAAAAATGCTTAAATGAATAAGAGTGAATAAGACGAGTAAATTGAGTAAATAAGCATAAATTCTATTTCTTTTTGAAATGATATAAATAATCATATACATCGCCCAATAAACTAAAAATAAAATACCAAAAACTTTTTCTGGGATGATTAGTTGATACTCTAATTCAGTAAGCGGCTGCAAAAAAGTTATACTATTCTTACTCATAGATGTTCCTAAACCAATTGCAAGCTGAGGTGCAAGTATACATAAACCAAGAAATAATGGCATTACGAAAATCATTACTAATATATTCCATCCTCGCGTTGTTTCAAGTGCTTCATTAATATCTTTTTGTATCTTATCCATTTATTTTCTCCTATTATCCAAACAAGGATGAGACTGCCTTCAGACCACCATTGAAAAAGTCAGAAACATTCTTGCCCACACTTTTGACAGTCTCCAAGCCCTGGTGGATTCCATTTCCGATAGACTCCACTCCTGATTCTACCACGTCCACAGCACCATAAGCAAAATTTTTAACTCCGTCATAAACAGACTTTTTAAACTCTGGTGCAACTGCAGAACCGATAAGATTAAGCGTTCCTAAAGCAAGACCAGCGATAGCTCCAAGCCACATACCATCTAAGGGACTGACGTTAGATATGGTATCAATGGTACCACCGATTACAGACTTCCCGATTTTCCCTACGGTCGTCTTCGAATCAGCCTTGGAATTGTTGCCAAACAGAAACAATATCCTTCTCCATTATACCATATGAGAGATACGGCGGGAAAGGGAGGAGAAAAAGAAAGGCCTGAGGCAAAGACCCCAGACCTACTGTCTACTCTATAGATTATTCCTTTCTCTTACTATCCTCATAGAGACTGGGCGCAAACGCTTTTGTCACCATGGCCGTCACGAAGCGAAAACCTCCCGCTGCCAGACCAAAAATCGGCGCCAAAGAACGGAAGAAAAAATCACCCCGCATAAAATAACAAAGCAGACCAGTAATCACAAATATAGCCAAACCCTGCACCACAACCACCAATAATATTTTCTTCATTATTCCCTCGACTTTCTATAGACTATTATAGCATAAGGGGAGAGAAACTATCCTAAGGAGTAATAAATGCAGAATGATTAAGAAGGAAAGTCATTATATAGGTCTATTTGTTTTTGAGTATAATGTTTCTTTGTGTTCATATCTGCATCGGTTAGACCATTGGAGTATTCCTGCAGTGCTCCTCCATCTATCACACGCCCAATCTTAGTATCTATTCTAGTAAATTCATCAGCCACCGCATTCAAATATTCATCGAATGATTCAACGACCGGAACTAAATCTTTCGTTAGTGCTTTCACCTCATTTGTAGCTGAGGAAAAATTAGCAGTTGCAGAAGATTCAATTAAGCTAGAGCTTTTGTCCTCAAGTCGACCACTCATATCTTCAAAGCTATGCTCAATCCCTTTAATATGTTCTGGTAATATCCGTTTTCGTCCCATTATTTTATTTTCCTTTCTTGTACAAATTTCAAAAATCTTTGATTATTTTAGCTTTATAATAGCGTAAAAACTCTTCTTCATTCTGAATCACATAGACATTTCAACTCAATCAAAAACAGGGAAAGGATATTTTTGCTCAAGGTATTGTATAAATGCTTCTCCATCACTTCCCCTTTTTAGAGGAACATCCGTAGCTCTTATAGCTTCCCATAATTCTATGACTTGCTCTTTACTCATATCTTCTAGTTTGAGCTTAGAATTTTCATCACCAGTTACATATTGTACTATCTCGTTACTAAAGCGAGATTGAATTCGCTCTTTATACGTTTTCATTTGTTCTTCGTTTAGCATTCCTGACACACCTTTATCATTCAATTCTGCCAATCTCAAAGTTGTTTCAAGGCGATAGAATCCAGAACCTGATAATTTATCTGACTTACGATCATTAAGAACTGTTCCTCCTTCACCAATCAGAGTGTTTTTGAGTCTTTCAATTTCTTTTGCTTCGTTTTTATCAATCTTATTAAACGTAGTGGCAATTTTCGCTACCGAGCCAACTCCCAGTTTGTATCCTTTGTTACCTTCAGGTGATGATGCTATCATACCACCTGTATCACCTGATGTCACCGACCTCAGAAATCCTAGCCCCACTGACACCGAACTATTAGGAATAGAAACCATCATTCTACCTATCGCCAAATCTCTCAAAAGTTCAACAACCGCTTGCTTTTTGTTGCTGTCAATTTCTTGTATATTTGTTTCAGCCTCTTGTGCTCTAGCGCTATTGTTACCTGGAGCAATTGAAATGACTCGTTTCCTATACCCAACTCCATCCTCAGGTTTTTTTCCAATTGTATCCCAACCTGGATAATCCACGGCTTCTATACCCGAAACTGATCCTCTTGTATAATATACTAAATCTTTATCTTGAAAACCAAACTTAATTATCTGAGGATCATCTATCTTTGCATTTGTGCCAGGCGGAGTATAAAGTTTCCTACTGAATTTTGTTTTATATAAATCATCTGTCAGTCTTATTAATATGTTAATGCTGTCTTCTTTCTGAAATAATGCAAAATCCATTTTTTTATAATCACCATCATTTCCATAATAAGCATTCAACATTTCATTTTGATGAGTTTCACCTAAAGCAATTGCAGCTGTATTTATATCATCGAGCCATCTCTGACTATCAGCGTATGACATCTCCCCAAAAGGACCGAAAAAGTCATCTAATTTTTTTGTGTCCTCATTTGAAATCCAAAGAGCTATTCCTGTTGCCATAATATACTTGATTTCATTGCGTACATTGTCAACATTTGCTTTTGCAATCTGTTTTTGATTATCACCATAGACAGAATCTAAGGCGATAGCTTCGTCTGAATTTTGAAGACCGGTGACTGGATTTACATAAACACCTTGAGCTATCATATTAAACACAGCCTTTGGTGAAAAATTCAGCGTGATTTGTGCCTGATCAACAGTCCCCTTTAAAGCTGAAATGGTCCCAATTACTTGCTGTAAATTTGAGTTAAAGGTATCATGTGCTGCTTGAAAAGGTGTGTGGGTATTAAGACGAGCAGTAGCTGCATCTTCTAATCCATTTATAGCATTATTTGTGATATTAGAAATATCTATAGACCCTTCACCTAAAGCTTTGGCAGCAGTATCCAATACTGTTTGTAGATTCTTATCCACAGTTAGAACACTATCCTTTTGATCACCTGTTAATTTTGTCCGAACATCACTATTGCCTGACTCACTAGTCCAAGCTTCTTTACCAAAACCTATACCACTAACAGATGATGAAAAACCTTCAACAATTTTCGCATAATTCCCTAAAACTTCCGGAATTTGGTCAAATATCTGAGTTTGTAAATCATTCAAGCTTTGTAAAAAAGAACTAATTGCTATACCTTCTGAACCTTCAATTTTATTATTGAACGCTCGAGCAGTATCATTTGTTGCGGTATCTAAAGCTTTTGAAAACTGACTAATAGATTCACTATATTGTTCTATTCCTGATAGGTCATGTACCTTAATAACATCATCACTCATAACTGATTAATCCTCCTTTGTCATAGTAAGCTCACGACTTACGATGTTCATTCCAATTCGAAACCCAACTGCCTCTGATTCTAAACTCTCAATTTTCGCTTTTAATTTTGTCATCATATCTGTTTTCTGTGCTTCATATTTTGTTGATGTATCAGTTAACAGTTTTTCCTCATTAGTTGCTTCTTCACCATACGGTTTACCTGCCAAATTATAAGCTGCTTTAATTGACTCTTCACTATTTAAAAGATATTTGATTTCTGTTGAAACAGCCGAAAGATTCTCTACAATACTTTCTAATTTTGCAATTTCTTTATTGACGTCTGATAATTTTCTTTTTAATTCAGCTAACTCAGCTAGTAGTGCTGCTTTCCCCATTTTATTCCCTTTCTATATCATTAATGCTTTCATTTTACTTGCTAATCCGTCGGCTACATAGTAGTGCTCTTGCTCTTCTAACTGTGGCTCGCGGATAGGTTTATTTGTGACAGTTAGAATACTCTGATCCGTCAATCTCATAGAGACAATAGCTTGTTTATAGTTTCTAATTGTCTTAGAAACAACATCTATTTGCTTATACAGCTGGCTGCCACTCATCGAAACAGAAGCATAGCCAGCTCGCAGTCCTTTTTCCAGAATGTAATTGAGAGAGGTCTGGTCATCAAGACTCAACTCACCAATTAATTCCAGTTGATTAAATAGAACGACAGTTGCTTCATGCTGATTGTTGCGCTTTTCCAAGCGCGCCTTGACATTTTCTTCCATTGCAATAATTCCAGTCTGATATTCCTCTGGACTAGCAAGAATCGTCACACCTTCCATCTCAGGCAAATTATGAGACTTCGGCGCCAGCACAATCACCTTCTGCTTGCCTCGCGCAATCTGCTCAGTCAAAGCACTCATCTGCTCTTCCTTATCTGTTAAGTAGAGAAGATTGCCCTTAGATAGGTTCCAAGTAATTGGTTCAACCGTCTCCATATCCAGTCCTAGCGGTACCAAGCCCTGCTCATAAGCTGCTTGAACACTAGCCCGGCTATAGAAGTCTACCTCTGTCAACTCCTCCGGCACCATCGGGATGGCACTTGGGCGCTGTCCTGTCCAAGCTTCTTGGAGAGAAGCGACTTCCTGAC
>ERZ773075.19-NODE-19-length-165453-cov-48.2405_pt1 | contig 165453 bp, 147 predicted proteins | sample MGYA00580614_ERZ773075 | MGnify/ENA primary metagenome ERZ773075 (study PRJEB29015, sample SAMEA2738021) | human oral metagenome | biome: human oral; feature: human-associated habitat; material: dental | place: China | collected 2043 ...
GATGCACTCGCCGATGTACTTGCGCTTGCTGAAGCACTTGTTGAAGCGGATACGCTCGCTGACGTACTTGCTGAAACTGAAGCGCTTGTTGAAGCGGATGCACTCGCTGACGTACTTGCACTTACTGAAGCGCTTGTCGAGGCGGATGCACTCGCTGACGTACTTGCACTTACTGAAGCGCTTGTTGAAGCGGATGCACTCGCTGAAGTACTTGCACTTACTGACGCGCTTGTCGAGGCGGATGCACTCGCTGATGTGCTTGCAGAAACTGAAGCGCTCGTTGAAGCGGACGCACTCGCTGACGTACTTGCACTTGCTGAAGCACTTGTCGAAGCAGACTCACTTGCCGATGTACTTGCTGAAACTGAAGCACTTGTTGAAGCGGATACGCTCGCTGACGTACTTGCACTTGCTGAAGCGCTCGCTGATGTACTTGCTGAAACTGATGCACTCGTTGAAGCAGATACGCTCGCTGACGTACTTGCACTTACTGACGCGCTTGTCGAGGCGGATACGCTCGCTGACGTACTTGCACTTGCTGAAGCACTTGTTGAGGCGGATTTAGAAGCACTTGTCGAGGCTGACTTGGATGCGCTTGTTGAAGCACTTACTGAGGCACTCGTTGAGGCAGACACACTTGCCGACGTACTTGCGCTTGTTGATTGTCTTTGACTTAGACTAGTTGAAGTACTGCTACTCTTATACTCACTATCAGAAAGTTTTACAGTGAACGTATCCGTAGTCTTATCTTTATAGATAATGGTAACTGTTCCATTGTTACTAATAGTAAAGGAATCAATACGTTTTTCCTGCTTATTGTTTAGTTTCTCAACAGCCGCCAATATACGAGTTTTTTCTTGAAGTTTTAATTCAGAAACATTCTCTACTTGGAAGGTTTCAGTCGGTGCTACCCCTTCCATAATATCTGTCAGTCTACCTTGCACAATACGGACATTACCTGGCGAAGCATTTCCTGCACTATTTTTATTCCCAGCCTTATCCGTTGCTACTGCATTACGTTGCCAACTATTTCTACCATTTTTATCGTACTCTAGATTATCATTCAAATGAGCTCTTACAGTAATACGGGCTGGACTAGCAGTAGTCGCTGTGATATTCCCCGTTAAATGCTCTACAGTTCCCGTCCCATATTTATTATCTTCAAAGAAATTATTTTTAAGGGCTGAACCATTTACATCTGCATTTGAAACGATCTTAAATTCTGACAATTGCCCACTATTATCTGTAGCAGTGAAATTAATTTGAATATCATCTCCTGCGTACACAATATAGTTGCCATTTACAGGGGTCAGGGCTTGACCATTACGAGTCACCGTCGCACTTGGAACTGGAACAGCATCCACATTAGCTGGGATAACAGTTGTAGTATTATCACGGTAGGTAATGGTAATATTCCCATTTTCAGCTACCGAAATCGTTCCGGTTACGCCATCTTTCGTAAAATCACTACCAGATAAAAGCGACTGGTTTTTTTCTTTAAATTTTTCAAGTACTTGATCGCGTTCACTTTTAGTCAAAGAAGAGGGATTCTTAACAATAACAGTATCCCCACTAACTGGGTTGTGGCGTTCGTTGAAGCCTTTGATATGGAAATTCGTACGTGCTGTAGCAGTCAGGCCATGAATATCTCTTACTGTGTACTCCAGAACATAGGTACCAGGTTTATAGGGTTTCCAAGTTCCGTTTTCACGACCCACTGTCCCTATTACGTTAATAGTGTATGTTCTTTGAGCACCTGTTTGATTTCCCCATCTATCATAGGTATATAGATCCCCATATCCCCTTTTCTTAGTAGCTGGATAGTCCGGTGCATTTAAGCCTGTAATAATAGCATTGGATGGGGAAGCCGTGATTTTATCCATCCCTTTATCATCATTCAGCCTTATCTGGTAATTAACTGATTCATCATTATAAATTGTGATATTAGATGGCATAGAGATTGTAGGTGGATTAGAAGCTGCACGTAGGTGTGCCCCTCTAGTAATCACTGTCCCATTTCGTACATCGCGTACACCAGAATTAGTCGCCAAAACAGCATTAATAATCGAATTACGTGCTAAAGTAGCTTTTTGCACTACTGTTGTTAAATCACTAGTTGGATCAGTCAGGGCCTTTTCAATTTCTGTTAGCGCTGCATTGGCCTTAACAAGAGCTGAATCCGTATTTGGCAAACCAACTGCTTTTGCTAGATACTCACCTATCTCAGCTGAAAGATTGGTCAACTTCTTACGGTTTTCATCTTGCTGTTTAGCTGTAACTTCTGATGATGCTATTGCAGCAGCTGCAGCCGCAACCAAGCTAGTTGTGACAGAAGTTGATTGAACTGCACTGACACTATTCTTACCAGTAATTTCAGTTGTTTTTAATGCAGCTGAATCAATTTCAAGGTTCTTTGCTTCTTTTGAAGTAGAAGACTGCTGTTCAATTGCTGGCGTCGATGCGCTCTGTTCAACAGACAGACTTGATACTATGGAAACATTCGATCCACTTGTTGATTGACTGGCACTAGCAGAAGTACTGATAGACTCACTGAATGAAGTGCTGGCAGAAAGACTAGTAGAAGTGCTGGCGGAAGCACTAGCTGACGAACTATGAGACACAGATTCTGATAGCGAAGTACTTTCACTCACAGAAGTAGACAAGCTAGCAGAAGTTTCTGAGTCACTCATTGATGTCTCACCCAGAACCACAGTGTTTCTTGTAGCCAAGATATCCTTTGATTCTACCGTCTTTTCAACTGCAATAGTATCATTAGCGTATACTCTCGTCTGAGTAGCTGCAAAACCTCCCAAAATGGTTCCAGTTGCTGCTACACCTTTCAACAAATCTAAGGCAGTCAATTTTTGACTTGCCTGATCTTCTACTAATTCTGTTTTTACCTGCGTAGCATCAACACCCCCACGCATAACTTTAAACAGACCAAATAGGGAAGTTGAGGCCCGCAACCAATGTTTCCCCGACTTGATTAATTTATACCTTGTGATGCGGTCGGTCTCTCTATATTCACCTCGTTGGCGTCTAAAAAACATGTCCACTCTCCTAACTTAAAAAAGAAATTCTTCTTCCTAAAAAATTTTATCTCCTTATTATATCCTAAACATACCTACAATTCAATATTTATGATTAGAGAAAAAACGAAAATCGGCCTATTTTCTACCAACTAGGTGCGGCAAAGCAAGAAATGGAAACTCCAGCACAATCTAGGAATAAATTCTGTTCAACTATTCATAGAAAAATAAGAATCAAGTGGCTTTCCCTCAGACAAAAGAGCCTAAACGACATTTATAAAAGGCACGTGATTTCAACTCCAAACTGAGGAGGAATATCATTTTCGGATAATTGAACAACAAAATCATCCCAGAGGAAGTAACTGTATCCCCTATTAAGTTAGACTTTTTCACTAAATTATCTTCATTATAAAAAATCCCACGAATAGTTTGGATTCGTAGGATTTTCTTGCTATAACGATTATTATGCTACAACACGGAGTTTGGCAAATCGATTCCATTTGTAAAACTCAGTTAGTGAGGTAGTTAGGCAAGTCTAATAGGACTTGCCGTAGCCTACTTAGATTGCTTTGCAATCAAGTAGGCTTACTGAATCACATCTTCTCTTCCAACTCTACATCTGGATATTTATCCGCAAACCAGCGGAGGGCAAAGTCATTTTCGAAGAGGAAGACTGGTTGGTCGAAACGGTCCTTGGCCAAGATATTGCGGCTTGATGACATCCGTTCATCCAAGTCCTCAGGCTTGATCCAACGAACGGTCTTTTTACCCATTGGGCTCATGACCACTTCTGCATTGTACTCGCCTTCCATGCGGTGTTTAAAGACTTCAAACTGGAGTTGTCCGACAGCCCCCAGCATGTACTCACCAGTTTGGTAATTCTTGTAAAGCTGAATGGCTCCTTCTTGCACCAACTGCTCAATCCCCTTATGGAAGGATTTTTGTTTCATAACGTTCTTAGCAGAAACTTTCATGAAAATCTCAGGTGTAAAGGTTGGAAGGGGTTCAAATTCAAACTTGTTTTTTCCAACCGTCAAGGTGTCTCCAACCTGATAAGTACCGGTATCGTAAACCCCAATGATATCACCTGCTACGGCATTGGTCACATTCTCACGACTTTCTGCCATAAACTGGGTGACATTAGAAAGCTTGGCAGTCTTCCCAGTACGAGGCAGATTGACACTCATTCCACGCTCAAATTCACCTGATACGATACGGACAAAGGCAATGCGGTCACGGTGACGAGGGTCCATATTAGCTTGGATTTTAAAAACAAATCCTGAGAAATCCTTGTCATAAGGATCCACAATGTCGCCATCTGTTTTCTTGTGGCCATGTGGTTCTGGAGCAAACTTAAGGAAGGTCTCAAGGAAGGTCTGCACCCCAAAGTTAGTGAGGGCTGAACCGAAAAAGACCGGAGTCAGTTCTCCTGCAAGAATAGCTTCTTCTGAAAATTCATTTCCTGCTTCTTGCAACAGTTCGATGTCGTCCTTAACCTGAGCGTAGAAAGGATTGCTTCCAAAGAGCTTAGCCCCTTCTTCCAGACTGGCAAAACGCTCATCCCCTTTATAGAGCTCCAAACGTTGGTTATAGAGGTCATACAATCCTTCAAAAGCTTTCCCCATCCCGATTGGCCAGTTCATAGGATAGCTCGCAATGCCAAGGACTTCTTCTAGTTCTTGCAAGAGGTCCAGTGGCTCACGACCATCACGGTCCAGCTTGTTCATAAAGGTAAAGACTGGAATGCCACGGTGCTTCACAACCTCAAACAATTTCTTGGTTTGGGCCTCGATACCCTTGGCAGAGTCCACGACCATGACGGCAGCATCCACCGCCATCAAGGTACGATAAGTATCTTCTGAGAAGTCCTCGTGCCCTGGTGTGTCGAGGATGTTCACGCGCTTGCCATCGTAGTCAAACTGCATAACAGATGAAGTAACCGAAATCCCACGTTGTTTCTCGATATCCATCCAGTCAGATTTGGCAAAAGTCCCTGTTTTCTTTCCTTTAACCGTACCAGCCTCACGAATCTCACCTCCAAAATAGAGCAACTGCTCAGTGATAGTCGTCTTACCCGCGTCTGGGTGAGAGATGATGGCAAAGGTACGGCGTTTCTTGATTTCTTCTTGAATAGTCATAAGTTCTCTTTCTTTGATTCTCTATTTTTAGTTGTTTCAGTAGCTAAGAATGATTCTACATTGGATTTTACCATTCCTTTCAACTCTCCATTATATCGGATTTTAGGGAGTTTTTCAATTGCTCATCTGGTGAAAAGGCAAGCTAGAGTACAGATTTCATCTGTTTTCTCTTTTTCCATCGTTTTTTGAACAAAATATCAAAGAAAACAAGAGCCAGTGAAAGGATGACCGACACAAGGAGGTACTTTATCCATAGAGGAGCATTCGAGATAAACGGTGTATCTCTTAAGAGACCATAATTTCCACCAGTCACCTGATTAACCCCAACTAAAAAGAGATTGAGGATAAAAGTATAGGCTACTATCATATATTTCTTGAGTAGGCTCTTGTCATAGTGATTCATCAAGTAAACCAAGGAATTCACTAGAAGGGCATAGTGCCCAATCAAAAATGAAAAACTGGTAATATGGGGAAAATCATAGGGATCAAAAACCGGGTAAACCAAGGCAAAGACCGCTCCACTTGCTCCTAAGAGGGCAAAATATTGCTTGCTCCGCCATTTATCTGGCAAGAAAACCACCGCAAACATGGCCAAACGGCAATGATAAAATGGAAGGCTATTAGAAAATGGAATCTCAAAACCAACATACCAACTATATAGGACTAGCAACTGGAGGATCTGAATCCCCTTAAACAAGCGGACAAATTTCGGATTATTGTGATAAGCAAGTGCTCCATAAATACAAAGTACTAAGAGAAGCATCATGATTCCATACCAAAAAAGAGAAATGGGAGGAGGAACAGTTTGAGATCTGGTGATAAATTGATGGAACATTTTTTATCCTAACTCTTATTTTTTCTATTCTCTAGTTTAACCATTATAGCGAATTAAAAGCGATTTTTCAATTTCTATTTCTTTTCGCTTTGCCTTAGCTTATTTATAGGAAAATATGGTAAAATAGAACAGACTAAAAATCATCATTTCACGAAAGGATGCAAGATGAAAATTACGCAAGAAGAGGTAACACACGTTGCCAATCTTTCAAAATTAAGATTCTCTGAAGAAGAAACTGCTGCCTTTGCGACAACCTTGTCTAAAATTGTTGATATGGTTGAGTTGCTGGGAGAAGTCGACACAACTGGTGTCGCACCTACTACGACCATGGCTGACCGTAAGACCGTACTCCGCCCTGATGTGGCTGAAGAAGGAACAGACCGTGACCGCCTGTTTAAAAACGTACCTGAAAAAGAAAACTACTATATCAAGGTACCAGCTATCCTAGATGATGGAGGAGATGCCTAATGACTTTTAATAACAAAACTATTGAAGACTTGCACAATCTCCTTGTCTCTCAGGAAATTTCTGCAACTGAATTGACACAAGCCACGCTTGAAGATATCAAGTCTCGCGAGAAAGCTATCAATGCTTTTGTCACTATCGCTGAAGAACAAGCCCTTGCTCAAGCTAAAGCCATTGATGAAGCTGGAATTGACGCGGATAATGTCCTTTCTGGAATTCCACTGGCTGTTAAGGATAACATCTCTACAGACGGTATCCTCACAACTGCAGCCTCAAAAATGCTCTACAACTACGAGCCTATTTTTGATGCAACAGCCGTTGCCAATGCAAAAGCCAAGGGCATGATTGTCGTTGGGAAAACCAACATGGACGAGTTTGCCATGGGTGGTTCAGGTGAAACTTCTCACTACGGTGCGACTAAAAATGCTTGGGACCACAGCAAGGTTCCTGGTGGTTCATCAAGTGGTTCTGCTGCAGCTGTAGCTTCAGGCCAAGTCCGCTTGTCACTTGGTTCTGATACTGGTGGTTCCATCCGCCAACCTGCTGCCTTCAACGGGATCGTTGGTCTCAAACCTACCTACGGAACAGTTTCACGTTTCGGTCTCATTGCCTTCGGTAGCTCCCTAGACCAAATCGGACCTTTCGCACCAACTGTTAAGGAAAATGCCCTCTTGCTCAACGCTATTGCCAGCGAAGATGCCAAAGACTCCACTTCTGCTCCTGTCCGCATTGCTGACTTTACTTCAAAAATCGGTCAAGACATCAAGGACATGAAAATCGCTTTGCCTAAGGAATACCTCGGTGAAGGAATTGATCCAGAGGTTAAGGAAACCATCCTCAACGCAGCCAAACACTTTGAGAAACTTGGCGCTATCGTCGAAGAAGTCAGCCTTCCCCACTCAAAATACGGTGTCGCAGTTTACTACATTATCGCTTCATCAGAAGCTTCATCAAACTTGCAACGTTTTGACGGTATCCGTTACGGCTACCGCGCAGAAGATGCAACTAATCTCGATGAAATCTATGTAAACAGCCGTAGCCAAGGATTCGGTGAAGAAGTGAAACGCCGTATCATGCTGGGTACTTTCAGCCTTTCATCAGGTTACTATGACGCCTACTACAAGAAGGCTGGACAAGTCCGTACCCTCGTCATCCAAGATTTCGAAAAAGTCTTTGCGGATTACGACTTGATTTTAGGACCAACTACTCCTAGTGTTGCCTACGACCTGGATTCACTAAACCACGACCCAGTTGCTATGTACTTGGCTGACCTTTTGACCATCCCTGTCAACTTAGCTGGTCTTCCAGGGATTTCTATTCCTGCTGGATTTGCTCAAGGTCTACCTGTTGGCCTCCAATTGATCGGTCCTAAATACTCAGAAGAAACCATTTACCAAGCTGCTGCTGCTTTTGAAGCAACAACAGAATACCACAAACAACAACCCGTGATTTTTGGAGGTGACAACTAATGAACTTTGAAACAGTCATTGGACTTGAAGTCCACGTAGAGCTCAACACTAATTCAAAAATCTTCTCACCTACATCTGCTCACTTTGGAAATGACCAAAATGCCAACACTAACGTGATTGACTGGTCTTTCCCAGGAGTACTGCCAGTTCTCAATAAAGGGGTTGTCGATGCCGGTATCAAGGCAGCTCTTGCCCTCAACATGGACATCCACAAAAAAATGCACTTTGACCGCAAGAACTACTTCTATCCTGATAATCCAAAAGCCTACCAAATTTCTCAGTTTGATGAGCCAATCGGCTACAACGGCTGGATTGAAGTAGAGCTAGAAGACGGTACGACCAAGAAAATCGGTATCGAACGCGCCCACCTAGAGGAAGATGCTGGTAAAAACACCCACGGTACAGACGGATACTCCTATGTTGACCTCAACCGCCAAGGGGTGCCATTGATTGAGATTGTATCTGAAGCCGACATGCGTTCCCCAGAAGAAGCCTATGCTTATCTAACAGCCCTCAAGGAAGTCATCCAGTACGCTGGTATTTCTGACGTTAAGATGGAAGAAGGTTCCATGCGCGTGGATGCCAACATCTCCCTTCGTCCTTATGGTCAAGAGAAATTCGGTACCAAGACTGAGTTGAAGAACTTGAATTCCTTCTCAAATGTTCGCAAGGGTCTTGAATACGAAGTCCAACGTCAAGCTGAAATCCTTCGCTCAGGTGGTCAAATTCGCCAAGAAACACGCCGTTACGACGAAGCTAACAAAGCAACCATCCTCATGCGTGTCAAGGAAGGGGCTGCAGACTACCGCTACTTCCCAGAACCAGACCTACCCCTCTTTGAAATCTCTGATGAGTGGATCGAAGAAATGCGTACAGAGTTGCCAGAGTTTCCAAAAGAACGCCGTGCTCGCTACGTTGCTGACCTTGGCTTGTCAGACTACGATGCTAGTCAGTTGACTGCAAACAAAGTTACTTCTGACTTCTTTGAAAAAGCTGTTGCCCTCGGTGGCGATGCCAAACAAGTCTCTAACTGGCTCCAAGGCGAAGTCGCTCAATTCTTGAATGCTGAAGGCAAGACACTGGAACAAATCGAATTGACACCAGAAAACTTGGTAGAAATGATTGCCATCATCGAAGACGGCACTATTTCTTCTAAGATTGCCAAAAAAGTCTTTGTCCACCTGGCTAAAAATGGCGGTGGCGCGCGTGAATACGTGGAAAAAGCAGGCTTGGTCCAAATCTCAGATCCAGCTATCTTGATTCCAATTATCCACCAAGTCTTTGCTGATAACGAAGCCGCTGTTGCCGACTTCAAATCAGGCAAACGAAACGCAGACAAGGCCTTCACAGGATTCCTTATGAAAGCAACCAAAGGCCAAGCTAATCCACAAGTCGCCCTTAAACTGCTTGCACAGGAATTGGCGAAGTTGAAAGAAAGTGAGTAATTCGCTAGTAGTCACCCAGTAGTCTACCCAGCAAGAGAGAAATCTACCTTTTCAATCATATAGTTAGGAGACACATGAAAAAGTTTTACGCTCTTTTAATGACCTGTATATTACTTGTTTTTCTAACCGTGCCTCAAATCGTTGATGCGGGGGTCGGACATTCCAGAAGTGGAGGGAGCAGCCGCAGTAGCTCCAGAAGTAGTAGCCGCTCAAGTGGAGGTGGAAGTCGTTCTGGCGGCTCATCCTATCACTACTACCGCTCTGGATACGGATCATCCTCTGACAGTTCTACTAGCTCTCCCTATCTAGGATTTATGTTCATATTAGTCGGAGGAATCATACTAGTTGTTATCGTCAAATCCTTGCAGAATAAGTCTGGAGATTCGAGTTCAACCTATACTAGTAATGATTATCAGACGCTCCATCGTCGAGTTGAACACAACACACTGGCCATTAGTCGTGTGAAATACGGGGATCCAAACTTTGACGCGGAAGCCTTCACATCTTGGGTTAAGGAAGTCTACCTTAAATTGCAGGTTGCCTGGACTGAAAAAAATTGGAACTCTGTCCGCGCTTTAGAAAGTACCAGTCTCTACTCCCAACACAGTGCCCAACTCGAAGACCATATTCGTGCTAAAACAACCAATGTTTTAGAGAAAGTTTGTATCGAAAATGTTCGCATCAAGGAGTTCATTGAAAATCCTGACGGAAACGATACCTTAGTGGTGATTCTATCATCAATTTTACGAGACTATGTCATTGACGATGAGACTCGCCGTGTCATTGAAGGAGACCCTAAAAAAGATCTCTTCACCGTGTATCAATTAAACTTTATCCGTCAACACGGTAGCCAAACGCAAGCAGTCAATTCAGACGAAGTTGTGAGCGACCACTGTCCAAACTGTGGTGCCCCATTGAAAATCTCTGCAGTTAGCGAGTGCGACTACTGTGGTGCCAATCTCTCTCGCAGTCCAAACCAATGGGTACTCGATACCTACGATGTCGTGGATGAAGACGAACTATATAATTAGGAGGAATTATGGGATTTATACGTGCAGCCTTATCAGCAGGCTTAAATAGTTTTAATGATAGTAAATTCAAGGAAGCCATTGTCCTTCCAAATAATGTCTCTGGCGATGCCTTGGCCATCAAGGGACAATTACTCACAAAAGACCCAGATGGACGTTCTCGTCACAGCAATCAAAATACAGGCCTCTTGTCGGACGGCAGTGTGGTTATCGTTCCCCAAGGCTATACCGCTGTTTTGGTAAACAACGGTAGCTTCCTTGGTGAAGTCCTAGACGCTGGTAGCCACGAATGGCAAGCTGGTGATAATGCCTGGCTCCTTGAAAAAGGTGGTTTAAAAGGTACTTGGGAAAACTTTAAAAACCGTTTCTCTTTTGGTGGACAAGTTATCACCCAACAGGAAATTATCTTTATCCGCATGCAACCCATCGCGGGCAATAAGTTCGGCACTCAAAATGCGGTCGAATATTTCAGTGAACGTTACCAACAACTACTCAACATCCGTTTCTATGGCTTGTTTGATGTAAAAATCGCGGATCCAGTTCTCTTCTACGTAAGCTCTGTTAGCCATCAAATTACTGACGGACAGCCATTTACTCTCCAAGATGTGGCTCAAGGAACGCTCCGCCAAAATATCGCACCAAAAATCGCAATTGCCATTGCCAAATACACCAATGAAAACAAGGTTGATATCTATAGCCTCAATGCTAATCAAGATACCTTTAACGAACTCGCCAAACAAGAGGTCAACAAGGTTTGGACAGGTCTCTACGGGATTGAAGCAACCAATATCTTGCTTGAAGACCTCAGCTACGACCAAGAAAGTCTTGCCATTGTTCGCAAACTTGATAGTGAGCTCGCTGCTATGAAGTACAACACGATTGAGATTGAAGAACGCCGTGCGCGTAACGAAGCCCTCATTGCTGCAGCTGCCAATGAAGGGAATGGCAATGGGATGAACATGTTTATGGGTATGAATCTTGGCCAAACTCTCGGTGGTCAACTAAGCCAACAAGCCCAAATGCAAGCACCGACTCAAAATGCTGGGCAAGCTACTAGCAAGAATTTTTATATCGAAGTCGATGGAAAATACGTTCTCGTCACCAAAGACGAAGATGGAAATATCGTACCAGTCAACTAATCAAGCTCATTCTGATATTTGAGTAATGTCGTCTTTTATGGTACAATAAAGAGTAAATTATTTTATTAAAGAGGTAAAAACATGATTGAAGCAAGTAAATTAAAGGCTGGTATGACCTTTGAAACATCTGACGGAAAATTGATCCGCGTTTTGGAAGCTAGCCACCACAAACCAGGTAAAGGAAACACCATCATGCGTATGAAATTGCGTGATGTCCGTACTGGTTCTACATTTGACACAAGCTACCGTCCAGAGGAAAAATTTGAACAAGCCATCATCGAGACTGTCCCAGCTCAATACTTGTACAAAATGGATGACACAGCTTACTTCATGAATACAGAAACTTACGACCAATACGAAATCCCTGTAGTCAATGTTGAAAACGAATTGCTTTACATCCTTGAAAACTCAGAAGTGAAAATCCAATTCTACGGAACTGAAGTGATTGGTGTTACCGTTCCTACTACTGTCGAATTGACAGTTGCAGAAACACAACCGTCTATCAAAGGCGCTACTGTCACAGGTTCTGGTAAACCAGCAACGATGGAAACTGGACTTGTCGTAAACGTTCCAGACTTCATCGAGGCAGGGCAAAAGCTCGTCATCAACACTGCAGAAGGAACTTACGTTTCTCGTGCCTAATCTCTAGAAAGAGGTCATTCTATGGGAATTGAAGAACAACTAGGCGAAATCGTTATCGCCCCACGTGTACTTGAAAAAATCATTGCTATTGCTACTGCAAAGGTAGAGGGTGTACACTCTTTTTCAAACAAATCAGTATCTGACACCCTTTCAAAACTTTCTCTTGGTCGCGGTGTTTATCTACGAAATGTTGATGAAAAACTAACAGTGGACATCTACCTCTATCTTGAGTACGGGGTAAAGGTACCAAAAGTCGCTATGGCTATTCAAAAAGCTGTCAAAGATGCTGTTTACAATATGGCTGATGTGGAATTGGATGTTGTTAATATCCATGTTACAGGTATCGTTCCAGATAAAACACCAAAACCTGACTTGAAAGACTTGTTTGATGAGGACTTCCTCAATGACTAGTCCACTATTAGAATCTAGACGTGAGCTTCGCAAGTGCGCCTTTCAAGCTCTCATGAGTCTTGAGTTCGGTACAGACACCGAGACTGCTTGTCGTTTCGCCTATACACACGATCGTGAAGATACTGATGTGCAACTTCCAGCCTTTTTGACAGAGCTCGTTTCTGGTGTTCAAGCTAAAAAGGAAGAACTTGACAAACAAATCACCCAGCATTTAAAAGCAGGTTGGACTATTGAACGTTTGACGCTCGTGGAGAGAAACCTCCTTCGCTTGGGAGTCTTTGAAATCACTTCATTTGACACCCCTCAATTGGTTGCTGTTAATGAAGCTATCGAGCTTGCAAAGGACTTCTCAGATCAAAAATCTGCTCGTTTTATCAATGGACTGCTCAGCCAATTTGTAACAGAAGAACAGTAATTAGAAAAAAGTGTTTGACAAATATCAAACACTTTTTTCTTTGACTCCACTATCTAAAAATCAAATAATAAATATAAAATAAGATCGACGGAGCTTAGGGAATCGCATTATAGAAACTATGACAAACAATAGTAAATCGAAGACTACCCGTAACTCGATAAGCGACTGCAAATAGAAGACCAAGAATACTGTAAATTATGAGACTGATGGGATCACGATGGGATAGAACTAAGTGACTGAGCCCGAAGATGAAAGAAGACAAGATCACATCCAAATAAAACTCCGACTTCGGAAAGAAGGTATTCATAAAATAACCCCTATAGATTGTCTCCTCAACAACAGGTACAATCGAAATGTTAAAGATTAAAAATATAAGACTTGATAGAGTCGTTTCTCTTCCGTTTAAGTAAAGTTCCGAAAGAAGGTCTTGGAAAATAAAGCTATGGTCAATCAATCGAATATTCTGAATTCTAAATCCATTTAAAAAAGAATAGATAAGAAAGCAAGCCACTAAGAAAGCGAGATAAGACCAGCGCCAACCCTTTTTCTCGAAGATAAAGAGCATCTTCTTCTTTTTCAACCACAAAACGAATAAAAAGAAAATAAGCAACACTTCTCCAACTAGGAAGATTATATAGCTGTCCATTCCTAAACCGAAGATCCTAGCTAGACTTATAGCTCCTAATGGTGTTAAATAAATGTATAGGAACATTAAAACCATACAGATTCCTAAATGTATTGTCTTTTTCATTCTTTCTCTCCTAATGGGAAACTCTCTATTATGGTTATATAGAGGATAGACTATTGATTGTTTTTCTTATTTATCTAGAGTATTCATGTTTATCCATGCTCTATTATCAAAATAGCTAGAACAAAATGTTCTAGCTTTTAAATTTTCTTAGTATTTTCTAAAGCGTTGGTAACGTTCTTCAATAAGTTGGTCAAGTGGTAGTTCTTGCAACCTATCTAGTTCTGCTCGCAATTCATTTTTAACGCAACCTAGCAGTTCTTTACTTGACAGCCCTGTTTCTGAGATTACCTTGTCTACGATTCCCATTTCTAGAAGTTCATGTGAAGTGATTTTCATCAATTCCGCCGCTTCCATAGCACGACTTCCATCCTTCCAAAGGATAGAGGCAAATCCTTCAGGGCTAAGTACTGCGTAGATTGAGTTTTCTAACATCCAGACACGGTTAGCTACGGCTAGTGCCAATGCACCTCCAGATCCTCCTTCACCGATAATAATCGCGATGATTGGAACCTTGAGGTCACTCATTTCCATCAGGTTTCGAGCGATTGCTTCCCCTTGTCCACGTTCCTCGGCTCCTACACCAGGGTAAGCACCCGCCGTATTGATAAAGGTCACAACTGGACGACCAAACTTTTCTGCCTGTTTCATCAGGCGAAGAGCCTTACGATAGCCTTCTGGATGAGGTTGGCCGAAATTCCGTTTGAGGTTGTCATGAAGACTCTTCCCCTTTTGGATACCAACAACAGTTACTGCTTGGTCACCTAACCAGCCAATTCCACCGATGACCGCACCATCATCGCGGAAAGAGCGATCTCCATGCAATTCGATAAACTCGTCAAAGATTCCATTGGCAAAATCAAGTGCAGTCAAGCGACTCTGCTCGCGTGCCTCTCTGACTATTTTTGCAATATTCATCCGCGACTTCCTCCATGCAATCTTACTAATTTAGCAATTGTTTCAGGCAATTCTCTCCGTTTGACAATTGCATCAACAAATCCATGTTCAAGCAAAAATTCTGCCTTTTGGAAGTCATCCGGCAAGGTCTCACGAACTGTATTTTCGATAACACGACGCCCAGCAAAACCAACCAAACTCTGGGGTTCCGCTAGGATAATATCTCCTTCCATAGCAAAAGAAGCAGTCACCCCACCTGTTGTCGGATCGGTTAAAATAGTTAGGTAAAAAAGTCCTGCCTTGGAATGACGTTGAACTGCTGCAGAAATTTTAGCCATCTGCATCAAGCTCATGATTCCTTCTTGCATACGGGCTCCACCAGAAGCTGTGAAGAGAACGACTGGCAAGTTTTCTACCGTCGCATACTCAAACAAGCGCGTGATTTTTTCACCCACAACGGTTCCCATAGAAGCCATGATAAAGTTTGAATCCATAATCCCAAGGGCAACTTTTTGTCCCTTGATGCTAGCTGTACCAGTTAGTACTGCTTCATCCAAACCTGTCTTTTCACGCATTGTTGCAAGTTTTTTCTGGTAGCCAGGAAAGTTTAATGGATCTTGAGTTTCAACACCTGTAAACATCTCCACAAAGCTACCAGAATCAATCGTCAAATCCAAGCGTTCCTGAGCTGAAATACGGAAAGTATAGCTACAATGGGGACAAATTCGTTCGCTCCCAAGATCCTTTTGATAAATGGTGTGTTTACAACCAGGACACTGGGAAAAGAGTTCATCCGGAACCTCAGGCTTGGCTTGTGGTTTCTGCCTTACGGAACGGTTAGGATTGATCCGAATATACTTATCCTTTTTACTAAATAGAGCCATAACTCCCCCTTTTAGTTCTCATACTGTTTGAAAGTCTATTCTTTTTCTTGGTATTTTGGCAAGAAAGTTTCCATCAAGAAGGAAGTATCGTAGTCACCAGCGATAACTCGGCGGTCTGAAATCAGATCCAACTGGAAGTCTGCATTGGTTTGCACTCCTTCAATATCAAGTTCATAAAGTGCCCGTTGCATCTTCATAAGAGCATCAAAACGATTCTCCCCATGAACAATGATTTTGGCAATCATACTATCATAGTAAGGGGGAATGGTATAACCTGGATAGACTGCTGAGTCCACGCGCAAGCCAACTCCACCACTTGGTAGATAGAGATTGGTAATTTTCCCTGGGCTTGGAGCAAAGTTAAATGCTGGATTTTCCGCATTGATCCGGCATTCGATAGCATGACCTCGTAGGACAATATCTTCTTGTTTGAAAGGTAAAGGTTGCCCGGCAGCAATGCGAATCTGCTCTTTCACGATATCAACACCTGAAACAAACTCTGTGACTGGGTGTTCAACTTGCACACGAGTATTCATTTCCATGAAGTAGAAATTGCCACTCGCTTCATCGAGAAGAAATTCAATCGTCCCTGCATTTTCATAGCCTACAGACTCTGCTGCACGAACGGCTGCAGCACCAATTTCATTACGAAGGGTTTTGCCAATCGCAATAGATGGGCTTTCTTCTAAGACCTTTTGGTTATTCCGTTGAAGTGAACAATCCCGTTCACCAAGATGGACAACATGACCCTCTTGATCTGCAAGAATCTGAACTTCGATATGGCGAGCTGGATAAATCACACGCTCAAGATACATTGCGCCATTTCCAAAGTTGGCCTTGGCTTCACTGGATGCTGTCTCAAAGGCTGCAACCAAGTCTTCTGCCTTTTCAACCTTACGAATCCCTTTTCCACCACCACCTGCCGATGCCTTAAGCATGACTGGATAGCCAATTTTTTCTGCAACTGCAAGTGCTTCTTCAGCCGTGTGAACTTCACCATCAGATCCTGGGATAACTGGAACCCCAGCCTTGATCATTTGCTCACGTGCATTGATCTTATCTCCCATGGTATCCATTACAGCGCCAGAAGGGCCGATAAACTTAATCCCCACTTCATCACACATCGTAGCAAACTTGGAGTTTTCGCTAAGAAAACCAAAACCTGGGTGGATGGCTTCTGCTTCTGTCAAGACTGCAGCAGACAAAATAGCGTTGATATTGAGATAAGATTCTGTCGCCTTACCAGGTCCGATACAGATAGCTTCATCCGCTAGGAGTGTGTGAAGAGCTTCCTTATCAGCAGTTGAATAGACTGCTACGGTTGCAATGCCCAATTCACGCGCAGCTCGAATAATGCGAACCGCAATCTCACCACGGTTGGCAATCAAAATTTTACGAAACATGGAGAACCTCCTTAGTTTCCAATTGCAAAGGTAAGAGTACCACTCGCTGCAAGCTTACCATCTACTTCAGCCTTTGCTTCAACCACGGCAATCGTACCACGACGTTTAACAAAAGTAGCCGTCATGACTAATTGGTCACCTGGTACAACTTGCTTCTTGAACTTAACCTTGTCCATTCCGGCGTAGAAGACCAGTTTCCCTTTATTTTCGGGTTTGGACAATTCCAAGACACCAGCAGTCTGGGCCAAGGCTTCCATGATAAGAACACCTGGCATGACTGGGTATTGTGGAAAATGACCATTGAAGAAAGGTTCGTTGATGGTTACATTTTTAATGGCAACAATGGTATCCTCGCTCACTTCCAAGACACGATCCACTAGGAGCATGGGGTAGCGATGGGGTAGAGCTTCTTTGATTCCTTGAATATCGATCATTTGATACGTACCAATCCTTTACCGAACTCAACCATTTCTTCATTTGAAACGAGAATTTCTGTCACCACACCATCCTTAGGTGCAGGAATTTCATTCATGACCTTCATGGCTTCGATGATTACCAAAGTCTGACCTTTTTTAACACTGTCTCCAACTGTGACAAAGGCAGGTTTATCTGGTCCAGCAGCCAAGTAAGCCACCCCTACAAGTGGGCTCTCAACAACATCACCCTCTGGAGCAACCGTCGTTTCAGCTGGTGCTGGAGCTTCTTCCACTGCACTCTCTACTGGAGTTGAAGGGGTAGAAACTACTGGACTTGCAGCTACTGCAGTTGGCACTGGAACAACTTGAGCTGGCGCTTCAGAAGCCATTCTTGCTTCATTCTTACTGAACTGCAATTCGTCCGCTCCGTTTTTATAAAAAAATTCTCTCAAACTTGATTGGTCAAATTGAGCCATCAAGTCCTTGATTTCATTTAAATTCATAATTATTTATTCTCCCAACGTTTGAAAGCAAGAACCGCATTGTGTCCGCCAAAACCAAAAGTATTTGAAATAGCATAAGGGATTTCTTGCTCCAAGCCTTGTCCATAAACGACATTCGCTTCGATATAGTCTGACAATTCACTTGTTCCAGCTGTTTTTGGTACAAAGTTATGGCGCATGGCTTCGATTGTAGCGATGGCTTCTACCGCTCCTGCAGCTCCAAGCAAGTGTCCTGTAAAGGACTTGGTTGAAGATACAGGAACTTCTTTACCAAGAACAGCTACAATCGCACCACTTTCTCCTTTTTCATTAGCAGGAGTTGAAGTTCCGTGAGCATTGACGTAAGCCACTTGCTCTGGAGAAATTTCTGCCTCTTCCAAAGCTAATTTAATCGCCTTAATCGCGCCTTGTCCTTCTGGATGAGGTGAAGTCATATGGTAAGCATCACAGGTATTTCCATAACCAACTACTTCAGCCAAAATAGTTGCACCACGTTTTTCAGCATGTTCAAGGCTTTCAAGCACCAACATACCAGAACCTTCTCCCATCACAAAACCATTACGGTCTTTGTCAAATGGGATAGAAGCACGAGTTGGATCCTCTGTAGTTGATAGGGCAGTCAATGCTTGGAAACCAGCGATAGCAAAAGGAGTGATCGATGATTCTGATCCACCAACTAACATGACATCTTGGAAACCAAACTTGATAGAGCGGAAGGCATCCCCAATGGCATCGTTTGATGAGGCACAGGCTGTATTGATTGATTTACAGATACCGTTTGCTCCGAAACGCATGGCAACATTTCCTGAAGCCATATTTGGCAAGGCCTTTGGAAGTGTCATTGGTTTAACGCGTTTTGGACCTTTTTCATGAAGACGGATAACCTGATCTTCGATTTCCTTGATACCACCGATACCAGAAGCCACAATGACACCAAAGCGATCTTTATCGATTGCTTCTACATCAAGATTGGCATTTGTCACCGCTTCTTGAGCCGCATACAAGGCATACAAAGAATAGTTGTCAAAACGGTTGGTATCTTTTTTGACGAAGTATTTATCAAATGGGAAATCTTGAACTTCTGCCGCATTGTGCACAGCAAATTCGCTGTGGTCAAACTTAGTGATTTCTCCAATTCCAATCTTCCCAGTTTGCAAACTGTTCCAAAATTCTTCTGGAGTATTTCCAATAGGAGAGGTCAATCCGTAACCTGTTACTACAACTCGATTTAGTTTCATCTGTCTTACCTATATCTTTCCTTATTTTTTACATGCTAAGTCCGCCATCAACAGCGAGAACTTGTCCAGTCAAATAATCCTGTCCAGCCAGGAACACTGTAGCATCTGCGATATGTTCTGCTTGACCGAAATATTTCATTGGGATTTGGGCCAATGTCGCTTCCTTGACCTTATCAGACAAAACAGCAGTCATATCTGACTCGATCATCCCTGGTGCAAGAGCATTTACGCGTACGTTGCGATTGGCAACTTCACGTGCAACTGACTTGGTAAAACCAATCAAACCTGCTTTAGAAGCTGCATAGTTGGCTTGTCCGATATTTCCCATCAAACCGACTACACTCGACATGTTGATAATCGCACCTTCACGTGCCTTGATCATCTGTTTCAATACTGCTTGCGTCATGTTGAAGGCACCTGTCAAGTTGATCTTAATCACTTTTTCAAAGTCTTCTTCGGTCATCTTGAGCATAAGCGTATCTTGAGTGATCCCAGCATTGTTGACCAAGACATCGACAGAACCGAGTTCTGCAATCGCTTGATCTACCATACGCTTGGCATCTGCAAAGTCTGAAACATCACCTGAAATCGGTACTACTTTGACACCATAGTTTGAAAACTCAGCCAGCAATTCTTCTGAGATTGCTCCTCGACTATTCAAAACTACATTAGCACCTAGTTGGGCAAATTTGTGGGCTATGGCAAGTCCGATACCACGACTTGAACCTGTTACAAAGACATTTTTGTTTGTAAGTTGCATTCTATTCTCCTGTTTCCTGTTGTATTTTGTGGGAGAAGGGATCATTAGTTTCCTAATAAAGCATCCAAGCTTGCTTGGTCTTCAACGTTAGCTAGCTGAGCTGTTTTATCGATTTTTTTGACAAAACCTGACAGGACCTTTCCAGGACCAATTTCAATAAAGTTGGTTACCCCAGCATCCTGCATCACAGCGATACTTTCATAAAAACGAACAGGTTCTTTGACCTGACGCGTCAAAAGCTCTTGGATTCGATCTTTTTCCATAACAGCAGCTTCCGTATTTCCGACTAGTGGGCAGGTAAAGTCAGAGAAATTCACTCCTTCAAGAGCTCCAGCTAGTTGCTGACTGGCTGGTTCAAGCAGAGCTGTATGGAAAGGACCAGATACATTTAAAGGAATCAATCGTTTTGCTCCTGCTTCCTGCAAGAGTCCAACTGCGCGGTCAACCGCAGCCACCTCACCACCGATGACGATTTGGCTTGGGGTGTTGTAGTTAGCTGGTGTCACTACTCCAACTTTAGAGGCTGTTTCACAAGCTTCCTCAATCACTTCAACTGGAGTATTAAGAACGGCAACCATCTTCCCAGAGCCTGCAGGTGCAGCCTCTTCCATATAAGCACCACGCTTAGCAACCAAGGCAACTGCAGCCTCAAAGTCCAAGGCACCACTTGCTACAAGAGCAGAATATTCCCCAAGAGACAATCCTGCTACCATATCTGGCTGGTAGCCCTTTTCTTTCAATAGTCGGTAAATAGCAACCGAAGTCGCTAAAATAGCTGGCTGCGTATAGCGAGTCTGGTTTAACTTGGTTTCTTCCTTATCGATCAAGTCACGAAGGTCATAACCCAAAACCTGACTAGCTTGGTCAATTGTTTCCTTGACGATAGGGTAGCGATCATAGAGATCACGCCCCATTCCTAGATACTGAGCACCTTGACCTGCAAATAGAAAGGCTGTTTTAGTCATTTCTTACAACTCCTGCCCAACGAGAGGCTTCTTCTTGAATTTTTTTGGCAGCGCCATAGTATAGATCTTTTAGGATTTCTTCGACAGTTTCCTCTTTAGAAACCAAACCAGCGATCTGACCTGCCATGACAGACCCACCTTCTACATCTCCATGAACAACGGCTTTAGCAAGAGCACCAGCTCCCATTTGTTCAAAGATTTCTAAATCTGGATTTTCTTGTTTAAAGGCATCTTTTTCAGCCTGCTCAAAGTCACGTGTCAACTGGTTTTTAATGGCACGAACAGCATGTCCAAAGTGTTGAGCGGAAATAGTCGTATCGATATCACGCGCTTTTAAGATTTTTTCCTTGTATTTTGGATGGGCGTTAGATTCCTTAGCTACTACGAAACGCGTACCGACTTGAACGGCCTCAGCACCAAGCATAAAGCCTGCAGCGACACCTTCACCGTCCGCAATTCCTCCAGCTGCGATAACGGGAATCGAAACAGCTGTAGCAACCTGACGAACCAAGGTCATCGTTGTTAATTTACCAATATGTCCACCGGCTTCCATTCCTTCTGCAATAACTGCATCTGCACCAATTTTTTCCATGCGTTTTGCCAAAGCAACACTTGGAACAACAGGAATAACTGTAATTCCTGCATCATGGAAACGAGTCATGTATTTACTTGGATTTCCTGCACCAGTTGTCACTACCTTGACCCCTTCTTCAATCACGAGGTCAACGATGTCTTCTACAAAAGGTGACAAGAGCATGATGTTAACACCAAAAGGTTTGTCCGTAAGTGATTTGATTTTATCGATATTAGCCTTTACGACCTCTTTAGGTGCATTCCCACCACCGATGATCCCTAGACCACCAGCTTTTGATACCGCACCAGCCAGGTCACCATCCGCAACCCAGGCCATGCCTCCTTGAAAAATAGGATAATCAATGTTCAATAATTCTGTAATACGTGTTTTCATAGTGCCTCCATCATTCCTTGCTTACGTAATAGTTCGATGAGTTTATCATTTGAGTCTCAAACTATTACCTAAACAAGAGGGAGCGGGTCTCCCCTACTCCTTCTAGTAATATGTTAATTATTTTGTTTGCTCTTCAACGTAGGCAACCAAGTCACCAACTGTTTTCAAGTTATCTTCTGCTTCGATTTGGATATCAAAAGCATCTTCGATTTCAGAGATTACTTGGAACAAGTCCAATGAATCTGCATCCAAATCATCAAAAGTAGATTCAAGTGTTACTTCTGATGCGTCTTTCCCAAGTTCTTCAACGATAATTTCTTGTACTTTTTCAAATACTGCCATGTTAGGACTCCTTTAAAATATAAAAAATTTATAACTATGTGTTTACCACATGATTACCTAGATTGTAAGAATGAGTGTGCCCCATGTCAAACCTCCACCGAAGCCTGATAAGAGAATCGTCTGGCTACCATCTAAACGAATCTTGCCATTCTCCACACACTCTGAGAGCAAAATCGGGATACTTGCTGCACTGGTATTTCCATACTCCATCATATTGGCAGGAAGCTTGTCTCGATCTACACCGATCTTCTTAGCCATCTTATCCAAAATGCGGATATTTGCCTGATGAAGCAAGAGATAATCCAATTCCGATGCTGCGATTGGACCATTTTCAATGGTTTCTTTGATCGATCTAGCAACATCACGATTTGCAAAATCAAAAACTGCTCGTCCATCCATCTTCAAAAAAGCAGGAACTGCTTCTTGATCTGAGAAGGGCGAAGTCAGAGCCGTTTGGCCATAGGTCAAACACTCGCTCCGAGAGCCATCTGTATAGAGACTTTCCACAAGGAAGTGCCGTGTTTCACTCGTTTCCAAGAGAACCCCACCTGCACCATCTCCAAAGAGAACAGCTGTCGAACGATCTGACCAATCAACCGCCTTAGACAAGGTCTCAGCCCCGATAACAATCCCTTTTTTGAACTGTCCAGAACTTAAAAACTTTTCAGCAGTTGAGAGAGCGAATACAAAGCCGCTGCAAGCTGCCGTCAGATCAAAGGCAAAAGCTCTATGCGCTCCGATATTTGCCTGAACCCGAGCTGCCGTAGAAGGCATCATCGAGTCTGGGGTAATCGTCGCTAGAATGATAAAATCAATCTGATCCGCTGTTAGGCTCCCTTTATCCAGCAAGCTCTTAGCTACTTCTGTTGCCAAATCACTTGTAGACTCTGTTTTTGAGATATGTCTCTGTTTAATTCCTGTCCGACTTGAAATCCACTCATCGCTTGTATCCATGATCTGAGCCAAGTCTTGATTAGTGACCACTTGCTCTGGAACATAATGAGCAACCTGGCTTATTTTTGCAAAAGCCATTATTTCAAATCCTCCAAAAATTGATAAAGGTTAGTCAAGCCCCTGCCCATCACTTCTATCTCTTCAGAACTCATGCCATCGATAATTTTCTCGACCATGGCCTTGTGGAAACGTTTATGAAGACGGTGAACCAAACGACCTTTCTTTGTCAAATGCAAGTAGACCACACGACGATCCTGATCAGAACGAATGCGTTCAACATAACCTTTTCTTTCGAGATTATTCAAGCTGGTCGTAACAGTTCCAAGAGTTACCATCAGTTCTTTTGAAACCTTACTTGGCGTTGCCTCCGGAAACTTGCCAATCACATCAATCGTGTGCATTTCTTTGATGGAGATGTCTTTGAAACGACTACCTCGTAAGCTAACCTCCTCAATCACAAGGACATTATTAAAAATAGATGTTAAATACTCATTCACTTGTTGGTAGTCCAAAGCATTCCCTCCTTCTCAAAAAACTTTTGTATTCAAAACATTTGACACAAAAAGTATATCAAACTTCAAAGAATTGCGCAAGTATTTTTTTATTTTCCTGAAAATTTTGGTCGTCTTCTTTCAGAATGTGCTCGGACTCCTTCTTTAAAATCTTCAGTTAAAGATAAAGATTCTTGCAACTTTAATTCCAATTCAGCATAATTCTGCCAATCCTTAAATTGGCTTTCCCAAACCAACTTTTTAATGGCTGCGTATGAGTTTGCTGAGCCTCGTCTTAATTTCTTCAGAACTTGTTCTCTTGTCTTTTCTAGCTTATCTGCCTCGCAAACACGGTATACCACACCCCATTCCAGTGCTTTTTCCGCGGTCAAGGCTTCCCCTGTCATGGCAAGTTGCGCAGCTCGTGTTACCCCGATACTACGACTCAAGAGATGGATTCCACCAGCGTCCGGCGCCAATCCAACTCCAACAAAGGCTTGGATGAATTTTGCCTTATCAGTCGCCAAACAAAAATCAACTGCTACTGCCATATTTGCTGCAGCACCAGCAACCGCTCCATCTACCTCCATCAAAATAGGTTTTGGAATTTGCTTGATTTTAAAAGAAATTGTATTGACTAATTCTGCAATCTTATTCAAAGAAGGGATATCATCTTCGTCCACTGCACGTTTCATCTCAACCAAGTCTCCCCCAACTGAAAAGACTTTGCCATTCGCGTTTATCAAGATAAACTGAACAGCTTGATCCTGCTCTGCTAGGGTCAAAGCTTCTAAAATTTCCTCACACATTGGGATATGGAAACCATTTGCCACTTCGGGACGATTTAAAGTGATGATAGCAAGATCATCTACGATCTGATATAAGATATGATTCATAGCTTCTCCTTTTCTTTTATAAGGCAATAAAATTATTTTATCATCAAAGTATACCTTTTTTTAGATAAAGAGGCAAGGAAAAACTAAAGGAAAGTGTCTCAGCTGATAAAAAACGCTCACTTTATCCTAAAGACTATAGTATTTTCTTCATTGAAAAATGCCCCTCTTTCTGCTATAATCGTATAAAATACTTACTTGAGGAGTCCCTATGAAGGTTGTAAAATTTGGTGGAAGCTCGCTTGCCTCTGCTGGTCAGTTAGAAAAAGTCTTAAATATCGTTAAAAGTGATAAAGAACGCCGTTTTGTAGTTGTTTCTGCACCCGGGAAACGCAATGCTGAAGATACTAAGGTAACTGATGCCTTGATCAAATACTATCGCGACTATGTGGCTGGAAATGACATCAGTGCTAGCCAAAGCTGGATCATTGACCGTTATGCCTCTATGGTTAGTGAACTAGGGTTAAAACCTGCTGTTTTAGAAAAAATCTCTAAAAGTATTCGGGCCTTGGCAACTCTTCCTATAGAGGACAATGAATTTCTCTATGATACCTTCCTAGCGGCTGGAGAAAATAACAATGCCAAATTGATTGCAGCCTACTTTAACCAAAACGGTATCGATGCACGCTATGTTCATCCAAGAGAAGCTGGGATTGTTGTCACAAGTGAACCAGGAAACGCACGCATCATTCCATCTAGTTATGACAAGATTGAAGGCTTGGCTGATAGCAACGAAGTCCTTGTGATCCCTGGTTTCTTTGGCGTGACTAAGGAAAATCAAATCTGTACTTTTTCACGTGGAGGTTCAGATATCACAGGTTCTATCATTGCAGCAGGTGTTAAGGCTGATCTCTATGAGAACTTTACGGACGTAGATGGTATCTTTGCTGCCCACCCTGGTATTATCCACCAACCACACTCCATTCCTGAATTAACCTACCGTGAAATGCGTGAGTTGGCATACGCTGGATTTTCAGTCCTTCATGACGAAGCTCTCCTCCCTGCCTACCGCGGAAAAATTCCTCTTGTCATCAAGAATACCAACAACCCTAACCACCCAGGTACGCGCATTGTTTTAGAACACAGTAGTGATAAATTCCCAGTAGTAGGGATTGCAGGTGACTCAGGTTTCGTCAGCATCAACATGTCAAAATACCTCATGAACCGCGAAGTCGGGTTTGGTCGCAAGGTTCTTCAAATCCTTGAGGACCTCAATATCGGTTGGGAACACATGCCTACAGGTATCGACGATCTTTCAATCATCCTCCGTTCCCGTGAATTAACTCCTATCAAAGAAGAAGAAATTCTACGTCAACTCGTTCAAAAGGCTGAAGTGGACCATGCTGAAATCGAACATGACCTTTCCATCATTATGATTGTAGGAGAAAAGATGAAGAGTCATATCGGGGTAACTGCTACTGCAACACGTGCTTTGTCTGAGAATAAAATCAACATCCAGATGATGTCCCAAGGTTCAAGTGAAGTTTCCATCATGTTTGTTGTCAATAAAGAGCAAGAAAAAGCAGCCATCAAGGCTCTCTATCATGCCTTTTTCGGTGAAAGTAAGGAAGACTAATCATGGCCCAATCACTCAATCAAGTCATTGACCTCCAAACTACTGGGACATCTTACCTCTCTATCTCTGGAAAAGTTGGAAAATTTCTAGTTGGGGATCAAGCCTTAGAGTTTTATCCTGATGTCAATGTCGAACAATATATCCAAATCCCCTGGTCCAGCATTCAGCAAATCGGAGCTAACGTAAGTGGTCGCAAGATCAGCCGCCACTTTGAAGTCTTCACTGATCAAGGAAAATTCCTCTTTGCTTCAAAAGACTCTGGAGCTATCCTCAAAATCGCTCGGGAAAAATTAGGAAATGACAAGGTCGTGAAACTTCCGACCCTACTCCAGACCATTGGACAAAAACTGAAGAATCTATTTGCAAAAAAGTAGAAACTTTAGTATAATCATAGCAACGGATAAGTAGGTTATCCTCTTCTTTCAGAAAGTCTGCGGTTGCTGCGAGCAGATAGAGGAGTTAATTGAAATTCTACCGTTGTTTTAAATCAAATACACAATCAAGTGCACACCTGTGAAGTTGGATGGAACCGTGGCCCTGCCACTCCAACGCTTTGTCAGGTGTGCTTTTTTCATATAAAGGAGGACTTATGTTAGATATTAAGCGTATTCGTACAGACTTTGATGCTGTCGCTGAAAAATTGGCTACACGTGGTGTAAATGCTGCTGTCTTAAACGAAATGAAAGAAATCGATGCTAAACGTCGTGACATCTTGATCAAGGTCGAAACTCTCAAGGCTGAGCGTAACACTGTTTCTGCTGAGATTGCCCAAGCCAAGCGCAACAAGGAAAATGCCTATGACAAGATTGCTGCTATGCAAACCCTATCTGCTGAAGTAAAAGCCTTGGATGCTGAATTGGCGGAAATCGATGCCAAGTTGACAGAATTTACCACGACTCTTCCAAATATCCCAGCTGACAGCGTTCCTGTTGGAGCTGATGAAGATGACAATGTGGAAGTCCGTCGTTGGGGTACTCCGCGCGAGTTTGAATTCGAACCAAAAGCTCACTGGGATCTTGGTGAAGACTTGGGTATCCTTGACTGGGAACGCGGTGGTAAAGTAACAGGCGCTCGCTTCCTCTTCTATAAAGGACTTGGGGCTCGTTTAGAACGTGCTATCTACAACTTCATGTTGGATGAGCATGGTAAAGAAGGCTATACGGAAGTCATCACGCCTTACATAGTTAACCATGACTCTATGTTTGGTACTGGTCAATATCCAAAATTCAAGGAAGACACTTTTGAATTGAAAGACACTAATTATGTCCTCATTCCTACAGCTGAAGTGCCTTTGACAAATTACTACCGTGATGAAATCCTTGACGGTAAAGACCTACCAATCTACTTCACTGCTATGAGTCCTTCATTTCGTTCTGAGGCTGGTTCAGCTGGTCGTGATACACGCGGCTTGATTCGTCTGCACCAATTCCACAAGGTTGAAATGGTCAAATTTGCCAAACCAGAAGAATCTTATGAAGAATTAGAAAAAATGACAGCCAACGCTGAAAATATTCTTCAAAAACTCAACCTTCCATACCGTGTCGTTGCCCTCTCTACTGGGGACATGGGCTTCTCAGCTGCTAAGACTTACGACTTGGAAGTTTGGATTCCAGCCCAAAATACCTATCGTGAAATCTCAAGCTGTTCAAATACAGAAGATTTCCAAGCCCGTCGTGCCCAAATCCGTTACCGTGATGAAGCAGATGGCAAGGTGAAACTCCTTCACACCTTGAACGGTTCTGGACTTGCGGTTGGACGTACAGTGGCTGCCATTCTTGAAAACTTTCAAAATGAAGATGGTTCTGTAACTATTCCAGAAGCACTTCGTCCATATATGGGTGGAGCTGAAGTTATCAAACCATAAAAATAAGGCCTAGCTATTTTTAGCTAGACCTTTTTTCGTAACCAAATCAGATAAGCACCTAATACAAAGAATAAAATAGTTAGGCAAATAACGGTTTCAGCCAATACTAGATAATCCAGAAATGGAAGTTTCAAGATTCCCTGAGCCATCTTGAGCGAAGTAGCTGTGATAATGGTTGGAAAAGTCAGGGCTGAGAAGGCTGGCTGAAAGCCTTGTTTTAAAATATTGGGTAGGCGAGTTAAAACAAAGAAAAAGAAGGATTGAGATGCCAAAATCATGACAATCAAGAGCCAAGTCGGTAGGCTTGCTCCTCCAACTCGAACTAGAGAAGCCAAGAGTAGAGAAAAGGGAGCACAGTAGATTCCTTCCTGTCCAAGCAAGGCCATTGGAAGTGGATCTTTCTTTAAATCGCTATAAATAAGGGGATAGAGATAAAAGGTCAAGACAAAACCAAAACTCAAGGTTGCATATGCAATCTCAATAATGCCTACCAGAGGATAGGTCAAGGCCGCTACTGCTATTCCCACATAGAGTACCGTCCAACTTGGAGTCGCATTGACCCTTCGACCCGGACAGGCAAATTTGATGGTAAAGTAAGTGATTAAAGCGAAGTCCAAGAGAAAGGAAAACCACCAGAGCCCTTGTGATATCAAAGGAATATGAGGGAACAAACGAAAGACATAGGTCGATAAAATCATCCCAGCCATAGGAAAAGTGGCCATCCCAGACAAAAGAGGGGGCTTGGTCAATTCTTGCTTGGTTTCTTCCCAATTAAAAAGATTAAGAATCGGAAAGAAAATCCACAAAACTAAACCAGCCAGACTCAATAAATGCGACAGAACAGGCCAAGTATCTGCAATTAGATTTCCTGCACCTGCTAAGCCTAGTAAACAGCCAGAAAATACCAAGGGGAGCTTTTTCATCCTAGCCTCCAATAATCATGTTATTATTAGTATAGCATAAAAGCGCTTAAAATAGCACAGAAAAAATGAAGACTGGATGAATCGGCCTTCATTTTTTCTTTAGGATTCGGACTATGCATAGGGTTGCAATTCTGGGTTAATAGGCGTATTGGCTAGGTTGTTGGCATAATTGCAAAGGCTGGCAAGACTAACACCGAGAACCACGTCCAAGGCATTTTGTTGCGTATAGCCGGCTTCTAAGAATTCAGCCAAAGCTTCATCTCCTACACGACCCTTGGTATTGATGACCGCCAAGGTAAACTTAGCTAGAGTATCTAGTTTTGGATCTGTCTCAATTGGAGTACGGTTGCGAAGGGCTTGAAGAAGATCATCATTCATCTGGATTTGTTTGATTGAAAAGGCTGTGTGACCTGCGACGCAGAAAGCACAACCATTGGTTACGGCAGCTGTGATTTGCACTACTTCACGTTCCACTGGTGTTAAGCTATTGCGACGGTTGATGGCTCCGACAGTTCGGTAGGCTTCAAGCGCGGTAGGGGCATTGGCCAAAAGGCCGATTAGATTGGGAATATAGCCATTGTTGTCTTTTTGTACTGTTTCAAGAACTTCTTTTACTTCTGCTGGTGCTGTTTCTACTGTGTGGATGGTAAATGTTGTCATAAGAAACCTCTTTTCATTTTGTTGTCATTTAGTCTATCATAGAATTTTTCACTTGGATAATATATATTTTCAATCGCCTTGATAGGAAATGTCTATGAAATGAAAAAATCACACGAAAAGTGTGATTGGGTTAGTGTTTAAAATACTTTTTAGTCTCAGCAATGACGACTGGTGATAAGACCAAAAGGGCAATCAAGTTGGGCAAAGCCATCAAGGCATTGACGATATCTGCGATAATCCAGACCATATCCAGCTCGATAAATCCTCCCAACAAGACCATGACTACAAAGACCACACGGTAGAGCCAGATAAAGCGAACACCGAAGAGAAATTCAAAACAGCGTTCTCCGTAGTAGTTCCATCCGAGAATTGTCGTAAAGGCAAAGAGTACAAGGAAGATGGTCAAGAGGGCAGGTCCAAAGTGTGAAAAAACTGTTGAAAAGGCTGACTGGGTCAAGGCAACTCCATTCAAATCACCACTCCAAACCCCAGTTACCAAGATTGTTAAACCAGTCAACGTACAGATAATGAGGGTATCAATAAAGGTTCCTGTCATGGAAATCAAGCCTTGCTCGACAGGCTCATTTGTCTTAGCCGCAGCCGCTGCAATGGGAGCTGAACCAAGACCAGATTCGTTAGAAAAGACTCCTCGCGCCACACCATTTTGGATAGCCATCCGAATGCTGGCACCTGCAAAACCACCCACCGCAGCCGCTGGACTAAAGGCTGAAGTAAAAATGAGGGCAAGTGTGGCCGGGATTTTCTCGATATTAAAGAGAATAACTGTAAGAGTTCCCAGAATATAGACAATAGCCATAAATGGAACCACTGCTGTCGAAACTTTTGAAATGGATTTGAGTCCACCAAAGACGGCAATCCCTACAAAAATAGACAAAACGAGAGCTGTGATAGCTGGATCAACTTGAGCCGTATTTTGAATGGATTCTGTAATCGAATTGACTTGGGTAAAGGTACCAATCCCTAGAAGCGCCACTAATACACCAGCTAGGGCAAAGAAGATAGCAAGTGGTCGCCACTTTTCTCCCATCCCCAAAAGGATGTAATGCATGGGTCCTCCAGCTACAGCTCCATTTGCATCCTTTGTGCGATATTTGATGGCCAGCAAGCCTTCGGCATACTTGGTCGCCATCCCAAAAAAGGCTGCCATCCACATCCAAAAGAGGGCGCCTGGTCCACCAACCTTAATAGCTGTTGCGACCCCGATGATATTTCCCGTACCAACGGTGGCTGCTAGAGCCGTACAGAGAGCAGCAACGCTCGACACATCGCCGTGCCCCTTATCCTTGGTAAAGATCAACTGAAAGGCCTTAGGGAGACGAGCCACCTGCAAAAGGCCTAGTCGGATGGTCAAATAGATACCCGTTCCGACCAATAAGATCAAGAGGGGAGGCCCCCAAACGAAAGCATCAAGCGCTTTTAGCAATTCTAACATATCCTTCTCCTATCTTTTCAACCCCAAAAGAAAGAGCACATGCAAGATACATGTACTCTGGAATGCCTAGATAAATACAAAAAACGCTCTATCTTAGCTCTGTCCTTTTACCTGAGAGTTTGAGCAGTTACCTGCCTTGCCCCTTCGGTGCCTTTACGGTCTCTCCAGAGTTCCGTCCATTTACAGTCATGGAAAACAAACTTTTCTCCACTTCTATTAAACTTCATTCGGTGTTGCTATTTAATTTTTTATTATTTTACAAAAAATGTTGGAAGTTGTCAATGTGTTTATGAATAAAATAGAAATTAGTTCACCAGTTTTTACTGTATGAATGGCCTTATTACCCCAAAAATAGAGCCATAATTCAATAGAAATCATAACTTTCTGATAAATTTTAAAATGTTATCTAAACTCATTTCCCACTCGGTGCTTCTCCTAAAAATTTTCGAATGGCTTCTACCATTTTCTCCGGTTCAGTTGACGAAAAAATACGAATTTTCCCTCTCAATTCATGGTTTGTATTGTCAAAAGCAAAAATTGGTTTATGTTTATTACTAATTTCTTCTACAATAGTTTCTACAACTCCACCATGATTGATATCCAAATAAAAATCCATATTATCCAAAGCTTCTTTCATATTAAAAGGATTAAAATTTGGATAAATTGACAAATTTAAAAATCGTTGCATGTCAACTACACTATCAGCAAAATTTGTTGGCGCTAATATTGTAAAATGAACTTCTGATAGTTCTGTCAAAAGATATTCTATTGATTCTAAAACAGCACTATTTGTAAAAATACAAGTATGATATAACGGTGCTCTCACTAGCTCATTAAAAGAACGTCTGATGATATCTGCTTCCAATAATACATCGTTCCAATTCAAACCATAATAAAACCACCACAATTTACGAAAACGAGTCAAAGTTAAATGAGTCCATGGTTTAAACTCTGAGGTATAGTGAATAATCTTAGGTTCAGAATTTCCATAATAGTCAGATTCGTACCATTTACTGTTGCCTGTTAAATGTAAAAATTGATCCAAACCAACCATAAAGTTATACTCTTTATTCAAATGTAGCCACTGGTCACCAAAATACATGTTGAGAACACCTTGATCTCCATAAACATGCTCATGGTGTTGGACAGTTAACTCTAGTAAACTTTTTGTCGAATGATTTTCCCTCCATTTCTTCGCATCAATCAACAACATACCCGCATTAAAGGTTGTCAACCAACCATCTTGTCCAAAATCTTGAACAGCTGCAATGGCATAGCCTTGTAAGTCTAAGGAGAACAATTCATCCAATCTTGCATTTACGATTATATCTGAGTCTAAGTAGAGAACTCTGTCTTCTTGTACTTCATCTGCTATGAAATACCTAAAGAAAGTGGCATAAGATAGGACTGCATTTGGCAAGCGAAAATCACGAAGGTTGTGAGCCGTTTTTTTAACATTGACGATCTCAGAACCAATGACCTTAAGGCGATTTCTCATTAAAAGAAACCATTCACTAGGTAAATCGTCATTAAACACATAAAATTTCACTTCATGATTATGAACCGAAACGGATTTTATTACGGTTTCTACCTTATCAAGGTAATGAATATCCGCTCCAAGAGCAATCACTTTATGATACATTCTCATCACTTCTCTCCAATATCAATTTTCCCTAGTTGATGACGAATAGACATCACCAAGTTCTCTTTATCCTCTAAGCTAAATATCTGATTTTCCTATCACTGAAATGCTACCAATAATATCGCCAACCCCATTTCAGTGGTTAATATCCAATTCAGTTTTAAGCACATAATCGTTATTAGATTAATAATAAAATCAAAAACTCCCATTCCATTCTCAAATATTGAATCCTGACCAATGGTGATTTCTTACATATAACAGATTGAACAAAAATCATTAAAAATACTCTACTAGCAACTCAGCATCTAAAACTTCAATATGACGATAATCTCCAACTGACTGTACTAGATTTTTAAAATCTATCCTGCATTTCTCGACTCTTTTAAAAGTGAAATTTGCAAAAACAGTACTTCTATATTCTCACAAATCACTCCCCATTGTCATCTCTTTACAATGTATTTACTACTGACTTCGTCAATCTTATCTTCAACCTCGAATTTGTATTTTTAACTGACTGGAACTTTCGTTATAATTTATTGTTTGATTTAACCTTACTTTATAAATTACGGAATCCTTCTATCCTTTAAAGGTCACAATGGTTGCGCCACTACCGCCAGCATTTTGTGGAGCATAGCCAAAACTCTTAACATGCTTGTTTCTTTGCAGGTATTTGGTGACGCCCTCACGGATGACTCCTGTACCGATACCATGGATGATGTCTACTTGTGCCATGTTATTGAGCAGGGCTTGATCAATAAAGGCGTCCAGCTCATTCATGGCTTCCTCGTACCGTTTGCCACGAAGATCTAGTCTCGCCTGTGGACCACGACCAGATGCACGTTTGACTACATTAACTTGTTTTTTCTTGACTGGGGCCTCTTGCTGAGCCTGAACAAGATCAAATTCTTTCTCTTCCAAGGTCATCTTGATCAATCCAACTTGGGCCTCCCAACGGCCGTCCTTGAGCTGATTGGTCAAGGTTCCACACTGTCCATAACTGAGGACCACAATATCATCTCCCACCTTCGGAGCTCGTTTTTTCTTGGCTTTTTGAAGGACCTTGTTTTTAGACAAGTCGACTTTTTCAGGAGCCAGTTTTTTCAGCTCAGCCTTGGCTTCAATGATTTCATGGGGTTTGAGTTGAGACTTACTGTGAAGATTCTTGAGAATCTGGTCACTCTCACTTAGAGCGAGTTCCACAATCTCAGCGGCTTGTTCACGCGCCTTATTGAGCTCAGTTTCCTTTTCACGATTGAGTTCGTTGTAGAGTTTTTTGAGCGCTCGGTTCATCTTGAGGTTTTCTTGCTCGACCTCACGGATATTGTCCAAGCGTTTACGGCTTTCAAGCGTTTGTTCTTCCAATTGCTCAATGATGCGGTTGACATCATTATCTTGATCAACCTGCTGGCTGGCATCTCCCACGATGACATCTGACAAGCCCAGGCGTTTGGCAATTTCAAAGGCATTGCTTCGGCCAGGAACTCCCTGCATAAAGCGATAGGTCGGACGCAGACTGGCTGTATCAAACTCCATGCTGGCATTTTGCACAAAGGCTGTCTCAATACCATAAGCCTTGAGTTCTGGATAGTGGGTCGTCGCCATAGTCTTGACCTGACGCAGACGAAGATCCTCCAGAATAGCCATAGCAAGGGCTGCGCCTTCCTGTGGATCGGTACCAGCCCCGAGCTCATCTAGCAATAAGAGCGAATGTTGGTTGACCTTGCCAAGAATATCTACGATATTGGTCATGTGGCTGGAGAAAGTAGATAAGCTTTGCTCGATAGACTGCTCATCCCCGATATCTGCGAAAATCTCTTCGAAAATACCGACACGGCTCCCCCTATCAGCTAGAATGGGCAAGCCTGACTGGGCCATAAGTTGAGTCAAGCCCAGAGTTTTAAGCATGATGGTCTTCCCACCCGTATTGGGACCTGTAATGACAATGGCCGTTAATTCCTTACCAAAGTGTACATCGTTTGCAACAGCATTTTTGACCAAAGGATGGCGAACATGAAGGAGTTGAATCTCTTGATTCTCTGAAAGTTGAGGAACGACTGCTTGTCTTTCTTGGATGAAACGCACTTTGGCACGAATCAAGTCTAAATGGCCGATAATCCAAGCGTCATTGGCAATCTCAGCAGCATGAGGACGGGCGCGTTCTGAGAGCTCCTGCAGGATACGAATCATCTCATAGCGTTCGTCAGCTCGTAGACTAGCGATGTCTTCGCTCAGTTTCACGACCTCACGTGGCTCGATATAGACCGTATTCCCACTGGCAGAGATGTCATGAACAACACCTGCAATCTTGTTACGATAAGTGTTTTTGACAGGTAAAACCTGACGGCCATTTCTGCTAGCGATTATGCCTTCCGTCAACATCTGCGCTTTTTGCTTGAGCAAGTCTTGCAAGACATCTCTGACTTGGCTCTCGCTATCATGGATTTTCCGACGGATGCGTGCTAGCTCTTCGCTGGCAAAATTTTCGATAAATCCTGCATCATTTAGGGCTTGGAGGCTCCCTTGCAAGTGTGGAAAATCATGCAGTTTCTCAAACCATCTCGCCAACTGCTCCAAGCGTACATTTTCAAGATTAGCATAAAAACCTTGCAACTCTCTGCTAGCCAGCAAGACCCGTTTGAGGAGTAGGAACTCCTCAATACTGAGGTCCGCCCCCATCTCCAGACGCTTGCAGACAACTGATATATCACGCGTCGCTAGGATGGTAAAGTGAGGTTGCTCCACAAAAAGCGCCTGCATTTCCTCCATCTCTGTAAAGGCTTGTTTGATCTTATCCACCTTGGCAGTTGGAGCCAAGCCTTTTAGCTCCTCTAGGCCTTGTTCTGTCAAGAGATGCGGTTCAAACAAGGCCTTGATTTTATTAAATTCTAAGGTTTCTAGTATTTTTGTATTCATATTTTTTCCTTGTATGCTGGTTTACAAGATTATAGCAACTAGAGGTTTTGACCTAGTCCTCCAATCTGTAAACAAAGGGCTAGGAAAAATCCCGCCCTTTTTATCCGATTAAATTTGTCACCCAGAGTTGTTTGATAAGGTTTGTCGTAAAAGGGATACTTTGGATGATGTGTTTAGCTACGATACTTTTTTCAAGTGAATTTTGAACGGCTGCCATAGGTACAGTTGCAAGAATGGTCAAAGCCATTTGCAAGACAAATAAGGTTACCAATAGCGACAAAGCCCCCGCACTAACCCGGAACCACTTGCCACCTAGTGTTTTAACTGGAATCAAATGAAGAAACAAACCGATAAAACGTCCGATACTGTAACAAATTCCGAAAACTAGGAGGTAGGCCAGACCCGCATAAAAGACTTTATCTAGTTGAAAAAGCTGGGCTGAAGGGAAGAAAAAGGTACCCTGCCCCTCCTGAGGATTAGCATAAGGGACAAGCAAGTGAAATTGATCTCCCAGCGATTTATAAAACTGCCCAGCAACAAAGGCTGAAATCACTGCCACGAGGAAATAATAAACTTGTAGCACCAAACCTCTACGGTAGCCGATGTAAAAACCCCAAGCTAGAACCAGTAAGAGAAGGATCGAAATCATAGGGAATCCTCAATCTTGCTCTGCTCTTGCTTGACTGCCACTAGCTTATCTCGAAGGTCTTTAAGCTCCTGCTCCTTATCGTCAAACTCAATCTCACGACTAAGCTGCGTCGATAGGCTGTTAATCGCTAAAAGAAGCGCAATGGTTTCATCATCCGCCCCAGGCATTCGTTCTTTAATTGCTTGGTATTTTTCAGTCGCAACCTTAGCGATTTCCTCCATAAAGAGGTTGTCATGCTCGGTTGTCAAGGTTAATGTCTTTTTCCCGAATGTAAACTTATATCGATTTAGATTTGCCATAAAATTCACCTCACGATATTATACCAAATTTCGCTAACTTTGTCAGTTTTTACCAATTCTCCTGCTTTTGTGGTACAATAGAAACTATGGCAAGTATCACACTCACACCAAGTGAACAGGAAATTCAGAGCTTTTTAAGTCAGTATCAGAAGGCTCTCAGTCCTAGTAAAAATCCTTATATTCGCTATTTTTTGCGACTGCCTCAGGCAACGGTTTCCATTTATACTTCTGGAAAAGTCCTCCTGCAAGGCGAAGCTGCTGAGCAATACGCCAGTTTCTTTGGCTATCAAGTTGTAGAGGAAAACAGTGGACAAGATTTTCCTATGATTGGGACTGACGAGGTGGGAAATGGTTCCTACTTTGGTGGGCTTGCTGTCGTGGCTTCCTTCGTAACACCTGACCAGCATGACTTCTTACGAAAACTCGGTGTGGGGGATTCAAAGACCCTGACAGACCAGAAGATTCGTCAGATTGCCCCTATCCTAAAGGAAAAAATCCAGCACCAAGCGCTCCTCCTCTCACCGAGCAAGTACAACGAAGTTATCGGAGAGCGTTACAATGCTGTTTCTGTAAAGGTTGCCCTTCACAACCAGGCCATCTTTCTCCTGCTTCAAAAAGGAGTACAGCCAGAAAAAATCGTGATTGATGCTTTTACAAGCGCTAAAAACTATGACAAGTACTTGACGCAAGAAGCCAACCGTTTTCCAAACAAGATCAGTTTAGAAGAAAAAGCCGAGGGCAAATACCTGGCTGTCGCAGTCAGCTCCATCATCGCGCGGAATCTCTTCCTCGAAAACTTGGAAAATCTTGGACGAGAACTAGGCTACCAACTGCCAAGTGGCGCAGGAACTGCTTCTGATAAGGTTGCTAGCAAAATCCTTCAAGCCTATGGCATGAAAGGGCTCAACTTCTGTGCCAAGCTTCATTTTAAAAATACTGAAAAAGCCAAAGCACTGCTAGAAAGGTAAGTTATGAATTATTTTAAAACATTTCTAAAAGAGTGGGGACTCACATTCCTCATCATTATAGTAGTTGGTCTCAGTCGTCTCTTTCTCTGGACCAATGTCCGTGTGGAAGGACACTCTATGGATCCGACTCTAGCTGATGGTGAAATTCTCTTTGTCGTTCGACATCTACCCGTTGATCGCTTTGATATCGTAGTTGCTCATGAAGATGATGGAAATAAAGACATCGTTAAACGTGTCATCGGCATGCCCGGTGATACCATTCGCTACGAAAACGATAAACTTTATGTCAACGATAAAGAAACGGACGAACCCTACCTAGCAGACTACCTCCAACAGTTTAAAAATGACAAACTTCAGAGCACCTATTCAGGGAAAGGCTTTGAAGGGGATAAGGGTGTCTATTTTAGAAGCCTTGCTCAGAAAGCTCAGGCCTTTACTGTCGATGTAAATTTCAACACTAGCTTCAGCTTTACCGTACCCGAGGGTGAGTACCTCCTCCTTGGAGATGACCGTTTGGTTTCTAGCGACAGTCGCCATGTTGGAACCTTTAAAGCCAGTCAAATCAAAGGAGAAGCCAAATTCCGTTTCTGGCCACTCAACCGTATCGGAATCTTTTAAAACCAGCAACTAGATGCTGTGATAGTCTTTTTGAGTTAGCTTTTAGGATTAGATTGCAACTTGGCAATATCTTGTACCAAGTCCCAAATCAAAGGAAAGCCTAACTGAAAGCTCTATCCCAGCTCTTTTTCTATCAAAAAGGAAATCTATGGAAGTTTATTTTTCAGGCACCATTGAACGCATTATTTTTGAAAATCCCAGTAATTTTTATCGTATCCTCCTCCTAGATATCGAAGATACCAATGCTGAGGACTTTGACGATTTTGAAATCATCGTTACAGGAACCATGGCTGACGTGATTGAGGGCGAAGACTACACTTTTTGGGGACAAATCGTTCAACACTCCAAGTACGGAGAACAACTGCAAATCAGCCGTTATGAACGGGCAAAACCAACTAAAAAAGGGCTAGTTAAGTACTTTTCGAGTAGCCACTTCAAGGGAATTGGTCTCAAAACGGCTCAAAAAATCGTGGATTGCTATGGTGAAAATACCATAGACGAAATTCTGGAACATCCTGAAAAGCTAGAAGGCATCTCAGGACTCTCTGCCCAAAACCGTGAGGCTTTCCTCTCTACCCTCCGTCTCAACTATGGGACAGAGATGGTCTTGGCAAAACTTGCCAACTACGGCATTCCCAATAAACTAGCCTTTCAGATTCAAGACTTTTACAAGGAAGAAACTCTCGATATTGTCGAAAATTATCCCTACCAGCTGGTCGAGGATATCAAGGGATTGGGCTTTACCATTGCTGACCAACTAGCGGAGGAACTAGGCATCGAAAGTCAGGCTCCCGAGCGCTTTCGTGCTGGCCTTGTCCACAGTCTCTTTCAAGGCTGTATGGATACGGGCGATACCTACATGGAAGCCCGAGATTTGTTGGAACAGACTCTGACTCTCCTCGAGTCTTCCCGACCCGTGGAATTGGACCCCAGCCAAGTTGCCCAAGAACTCTCCTACCTCATCGAAGAAGACAAGGTTCAGCAGATTGATACCAAAATCTTTGATAACAGCCTCTTTTTCGCTGAGGAAGGCATTCGCAGTCACTTGGTTCGTATCCTTGAAAAAGGAAAACAGAAAAATCAGGATTTAGAAACCATTCAAAAGCATATCGCTAGTGTTGAGGAAGAACTGGGTATTGAGTATGATATCATCCAAAAACAAGCCATCTGCGACGCTATCCAGAACAAGGTCTTTATCCTAACAGGTGGACCTGGTACTGGTAAGACGACTGTTATCAATGGGATTATCGCTGTCTATGCCCTTTTAGAAGGATTTGACCTCAGGAAGAAAAGCAACTTACCTATCCTTCTAGCAGCCCCAACTGGTCGAGCAGCTCGACGCATGAATGAATTGACAGGTTTGCCTAGCGCGACCATACACCGCCATTTGGGAATGACGGGTGATGATGATACCAGCCATCTGGAAGATTATCTAGATGCCGACTTTATCATCGTGGATGAATTTTCCATGGTGGATACTTGGCTAGCCAACCAACTCTTCTCCAACATCTCTTCTAACAGTAAAATCCTCATCGTAGGAGACAGCGACCAGCTGCCTTCTGTCAGTCCTGGACAAGTCCTAGCTGACCTGCTCCAGATACCTCTGATTCCGCAGACTCGCTTGGAACGGATTTACCGTCAGAGTGAAGAATCAACTATCGTCACCTTGGCTAGTCAGATTCGACAAGGAATCTTGCCAGCTGACTTTACCCAGAAAAAGGCAGATCGCTCCTACTTTGAAATTGCTAGTGGTCATATCCCTGCAACGATTGAAAAGATCCTCGGTGCCGCCCTCAGAAGTGGCATTGCTGCTCGTGATATTCAGGTACTGGCGCCTATGTATCGAGGAACTGCTGGTATTGACGCCATCAACCAACTCATGCAAGACCTGCTCAATCCACCACAAAAAGATCAACTCAGTTTTGAAGCTCCCCAGTGCCACTATCGAACAGGGGACAAGATCATTCACCTAGTCAACGATGCCGAAGTCAATGTCTTTAATGGAGACCTAGGCTACATCACAGACTTGATTTCTGGAAAATACACTGAGTCCAAACAAGACGAGATTGTCATTGATTTTGACGGCAATGAGGTCATCTACCCACGTAACGAATGGTACAAGATTCGACTAGCCTATGCCATGAGTATCCATAAGTCTCAGGGAAGTGAGTTTCCTGTTGTCATCCTGCCCATCACCAGTGCTAGCAAGCGCATGCTGGAGCGAAATCTCATCTACACAGCTATTACACGGGCTAAGAGCAAGCTCATCCTTCTTGGCGAATTACAGGCCTTTGACTATGCAGTCAAGCATATCGGGACTGCTCGCAAGACCTATCTGATTGAACGCTTCAGTGATTTAATTGAAAATAATATTGAAGAAAGTAAACAAGCCTTCTCTGAAACTGCCACATCAAGTGACTCTGAACAATCCTACATCCTCACCGAGGAAAACTGGTCCAGTATCCCCGCTATGATTGGGATTACAGATGCAGACCTCAAAGAGATTTTTGGAAAATAGTGCATCAGAAAACCCACCTAGTTAGGTGGGCTTTTTCTCTTTTAAGATTATTTTACTGTTGCTGTACTTGTGATCAATTCAACAGCTTTTTTGATTGCGATATCGTGTTTCAACATATCAGCTGAAAGCAAGTTTTGTACTTGTGCCACTTCCATGTTGTAAGTTGCAGCCAATTGTTCGATTTCTTTTTGGATTTCTTCTTCAGTAGCGTCAAATCCTTCAGCTTTGGCAACTGCTTCGATAACAAGGTTAGTCTTAGTGCGTGACTCAGCTTCTGCTTCGTATTGTTTGTGAAGGTCTTCTTGAGTAGTTCCAGTGATTTGGAAGTACATGTCAGGGTTGATACCTTGACGTTGCAAGTTTCCAAGGAATTCATTTACTGAGCGGTGAACTTCTTCGTGGATCATTTCTTCTGGAAGTTCTACGATTTCAGCGTTTTCTACAGCTTTATCGATTGCTGCACCTTCAAGGGCATCTTTGTATGCTTCTTCTTTCGCAGCAGTCAATTCTTTGCGGTATTTTTCTTTCAATTCGTCAAGAGTTTCCACTTCTTCGTCGATGTCTTTTGCAAGTTCATCGTCAAGAGCTGGAACTTCTTTTGCTTTTACTTCGTGAATAGTTGTTACGAATTTAGCTTCTTTACCTGCAAGGTCTTCTGCTTGGTAGTCTTCTGGGAATGTTACAATAACGTCAACAGTTTCGCCAGCTGAGTGTCCAACCAATTGGTCTTCAAAACCAGGAATGAATTGACCTGATCCAAGTCCAAGTGAGAAGTTTTCACCTTTTCCACCGTCGAACTCAACACCGTCGATAGAACCAACGAAGTCGATGACAACAGTGTCGCCATTTTCAGCAGCGCCTTCTTTGATAACCAATTCAGCCAAGTTGTTGCGTTCACGTTCGATACGTTCTTCAACGTCAGAATCTGTCACTTCTTTTTCTACATCTACTGATACTTCAAGATTTTTGTAGTCGCCCAATTTTACTTCAGGTTTTGTCACGACTTCAGCAGTGATAACCCAGTCTTGACCTTTTTCCATTGAAGTGACGTCAATTTTTGGTTGCGCAACCACTTCAAGACCAGCTTCTTTTACAGCTGCTTCATAAGCGTTTGGCAAAAGAGCGTTCAACACATCTTGGTAAAGTGTTTCTTCACCAAATTTTTTATCAAAGATAGGACGTGGAAGGTGACCTTTACGGAAACCTGGAACGTTAAGAGTTTTCTTTACTGAGTTAAATACGCGGTCCACTTCTGGTTTGATTTGGTCTTGAGAGATTGTGAAAGTCAAGACTCCACGGTTTGTTTCTTTGTTTTCAAATGATACAGACATTCTGTCATTTCTCCTTAAAATTTTTTAAATACAGCCTATTATAACATAAACGGGCGACTTTTTTCAAGTAATGAATGCGCTTTTCAATGATGCTAGAGATACTTGCTCGCTTCCTTGATACTAAGTTCAGCCATTCTTTCCTTATTTTTTTCGATGAAAGCTGCTACCCAGTCTGGATTGGTCTTGGAGTAGTCTCTTAGAGCCCAGCCGATGGCTTTGTTGATAAAAAATTCTGTCTGGTCCAGATTGTTGAGCAGGATCTTTTCCATCAGTTGGACATTCGTTTTCTCTTTTCTTAACAACTGGTGGTCAATAGCGACTCGCCTCAGCCAGATATTGTCTGAGAGGCTCCATTTTAAAAGCACATCTTCAAGTTCCGGATAGTCGGCTACCAAACTTCCTACTACTCTGTCTAGAATATCTACCGTGTCCCACCAAGACTTGGTCACGACCAGGCGCTCAAGCTTAGGCAAATCATCCTTCGTTAGATAAGACTGCATGGCTTTCAAATAGTTGGCGCCCACATATTGGTATTCTCTAGGCTCCTTTTCCCAGCAAGTGTCTACAAAATCCCAATCGATCATCTTTGTTTTTTTTCGCGCTTGGAAAGTATTTTCTATAGAGCGCATTTCTTTCAGGACCTGCAATGCCTAGAAAAGGAAATTGATGACACATATAGGCTTCCATGGAGTCCGCTTTCTCAGGGGCTTTTGCCGCCTCTAACTCCCCAAGTAAATCTACAAGACTCATCTAAAAGTCCTCCTGCCCGACCAAGTGGTGCTGGAAGGCATAGACCGCCGCCTGGGTGCGATCGCTGACCTCAAGTTTGGCAAGAATGTTGGACACATGGGTCTTGACCGTCTTGAGAGAGATAAAGAGTTCATCTGCGATGCGCTGATTTTCGTAGCCCTTAGCTATCAGTTGGAGCACATCTCGTTCACGCGCAGTCAATTCCTCATGAAGTTCGATATGGTTTCGGTGGTATTCGACCTTCTTACTGACCTCTTGCTCAATGGCCAACTCGCCAGCAGCCACCTTGCGGACAGCATGGAGCAGTTCATCTGCACTAGAAGTCTTGAGCATATAACCTTTGGCACCAGCATTCAAGACTGGCATGATTTTTTCATTATCCAAGTAAGATGTGACAATCAAAATCTTGGCTTCAGGCCATTCTTTGAGGATGGTCAAGGTCGCGTCAATCCCATTCATCTCAGGCATGACAATATCCATGACAATGACATCTGGACGCAGTTCCAAGGCCAACTCAATACCTTGAGCCCCATTGGCAGCCTCGCCCACAACTTCTACATCGTCTTGGAGGTCAAAATAGCTTTTCAAGCCCAATCGGACCATTTCATGGTCATCTACCAGTAAAATTTTCATCTCTACTCCTTTATCATTCCTTGTCTAGCAGGGGAATACGGATATCAACTGCCAATCCTTGCTTTGGAGCTGTCAAAAGTTGAACCGTTCCTGCCATATCTTCAACCCGCTCCTTGATATTTCGCAGTCCATAACTCAAGTCATCTAAACTCCCCAACTGGAAACCAATTCCATTGTCCACCACCTTCAGCTGCAATTCAACATCTGTCTGATAGAGATAAACATCTAGACAAGATGCCTGAGCATGGCGGAGGGTATTGCTGATCAACTCCTGAAGAATGCGGAAGATATGTTCTTCAATCTTCTTGGGCAATTTAGACACATTTTGCTTGAGACTAACCTTGAGATCACTCTTGTCCTCAAGCTCTTTTAAGAGGATTTGAATCCCCTCAATCAAACTCTTCTCTTCCAACTCAACTGGTCGCAAATGTAGGAGCAAGACCCGCAAATCTTTCTGGGCTGTTTCTAGGATGGCCGCAACACTTTGCAACTGGGTCTGCATCTTTTCTCTATCCAGCTTCAAAGCCTGCTGGCTGACACCTGATAAAATCATATGAGCCGCAAACAACTCCTGACTAACCGTATCATGTAAGTCACGTGCTATCCGCTTCCGCTCTTTCTCGATGATTGCTTCTTCCTTGACCAGACTTTGATTTTCAGCCTTTTGAACAGCCTCTGTCAAGAGGTTGAGCTTGCCAGACAAGGACTTAAAACTGGCATCCAAGTCTGGATCTGCAAAGGGGATAACCTCTTTTCCTGCTAGCAATCGCTTGAGATTGACCTGCATTTTTCTGCGAGAAACTTCTTCTATCACGCGCCAAAAGAGGACAAAAAAGAAGGTCATGGAAAGGCTAAAGACCAAGATCAAGAAGATGAGTTTCTCTGTTTTCTCGATATCCTGTAGCAAATAGGACCAGTCTAGTTCAAAAATATCTAGTAAACTATTAGTCAAAAAGAGGATAAAGAGGAAAGAAGTCAAACCGATTAACAGATACGATTGCTTTTTCATCCTCTGACCACCTCCACATCGCCAACCATACTAGTTAGAAAAATCTTGACGCTCTTGTTACTCTTGAGGTAGTCTCTGGTTTCCTGATGATAGTGTTCATTACGGAGGGCTCGCTTGGGTTGATGGAGGAAAGTTAAATCTCCATAGAGGCAGTTGACACTGAGACTGATTTCCACATCTACGGGCACGATAATCCTAGTCGTTCCGACCATCTTTCTAAGGATAATGACATTGTCATGATTGGTTAGGATAACCCTTTCTAGATGAATGGTGTCCTTGCCCATGAGGCGAAAGAGGTTGATATCGTCAAATTGGCAGGTCTGGTGACTAGAGAAATGATGAAGATTGCCAAACCAAGGATTGTGTTCATTTTTAACCGTTACCACCTCTTCAAAGACCAAATCCGTATCCTCTCTTTCTTGATTCATCATAGGATAAAGAAGAAAGAGACTATAGATAACTGCCACAAAGATAGCTAAAATCACAAAGGGATTGAGCATGACGATGAAAAAGAAAAGAATAGTCGCCACAAGGAGGAAAACGTTGTTGCCCTCTTTACCTGTATAATAGCGGAGCAAGAGCAAAAAGAGGAATAGAATCAGCAGAAAACGCGAAAAATGCTCTGATACCATCAAAATCAGAGCTCCCGTCAACAGACAGGCTTCAATAAATAAAAAGACTTGAAATTTTTTCATAGACGCATCCTCTCCCTTCTATTTTATCACAATTTAAAAAAGTCACCTCGGTCTGAGGATGGAAAAAAGGCGGTAGTTACGCCTTTTTCATCTGATCTTTTGCTTCTTTTAGTTTACCGTAAAGAATATAGTCTACGTTTTGCAGATCTGCTATGGTGGCACAATTAAGAGCACACATGATCAAACGCAGATCTTCTTTCCAGCCTTGGACAATACCAATCACCTCTTCGACGGAGTAAGTTTCAATCAACTCTAGAACAGTACGTGACAGTCCTACAGCCTTGGCCCCAAAGACCAAGCACTTAATCATATCAAGAGGATTTCGAACCCCTCCGCTAACCAAGAGTTCGACCTTGTCTTTCCAGTCTTGAGCATTGAGGAGAGCTTGCATAGTAGACTGGCCCCATTGATTGAGGTAATCACGCTGGCCACTGCGACGGTTTTCAATGTAAGCAAAGCTGGTACCACCACGACCCGACAGGTCAAAGGTTCGAACCCCCAGTCCATAAGCTCTCTCGATGGTCTTCACATCCATTCCAAAGCCTACTTCCTTTAGGACAATAGGAACGGGGATTTGTTTGCTATAATCTGCTAGATGCGATTGCCAGCTTCTGAACTTCCTTTCTCCCTCCGGCATGAGCAATTCCTGCATGACATTAACATGCACTTGGAGGAGAAGAGGATTCATCTCTTCTACAGTCTGAAGTCCCAACTCAGCAGGCTTGTCCAATCCAATATTGGTTCCGAGGAGAAGCTTTGGATGGCTAGGTTTGACAGAAAAAGAGTCATCTGTTGGATCTTTTAGGGCTGCACTATAAGAGCCCGTCACAAACAAAATCCCACAGGCTTCTGCCACCTGAGCCAGCTTTTGATTGATTTCTCTCCCCTTATCGCTCCCACCTGTCATGGCATTGATATAAAAAGGAAAGTCCCATTTTCGACCAGCAAACTCTGTAGACAAATCAATCTCATCCAGGTCATAAAGAGGCAGGGAATAATGAATCAACTCCACCTCATCAAAGCTATTATAGGAACTTTTCTGCTCAAGGGCATAGCGGATGTGCTCATCCTTACGATTTGTCGTCATGTCCTATCCTTTCTTGGTATAAGAGCTCAATCCCTAGATCGGCCCAGCGATTTTTTAAGGTTTCGGTTGATTGCTCATCAAAACTCAAGGCAATCCCACAGTCACCACCACCAGCGCCACTGCTCTTGGCAACAGCCAGCAAATCTTGACTGGCTTCTTTCAACTGTCTCAGCGAAGGCGTGTAAATATCTGGGCTCAAACCTTCTAAAAGCTGACTGGCTATTCCCACCTGCTCGATGATTTTTTCTGCATTCCCCTGCTCCAAGGCTTCTACCAAAGCAGCCACCGTTGCTTTTGAGGAACTTAAAAAATTCTGGTCTATGTTTTGTTTGATTTGCTTGACCATTTGACTTGATACGGCCACTTGCTTGGTCCATCCCACTAGGAAATCACATTCTAGGGTTGGTTTCACTTGTGAAATAGAAAATCTCCAGTCACGCTCCAAAACTGTCGCCAAGCTTTCTTCTTTCAGCCAAGCAGCTATCTTCTTTCGATCAAAAGACTGGTAGAGAACCAAATCCTCTGCCACAATACAGGCAAGGTCTCCCATAGAGCCATTGTCGCCTCGCTTGAGCAAGACCGCGCTAGCCAGCTTGAACAAGAGTTCCGGATCAACCGTAATATCATATAGAGCCAGCAGGGCCTTGATCACCAAGACAACGACGCTACCGCTAGAACCCAGACCAAACTTTTTGCCTTCTCGTTCCATTTTTCCACGGATTTCCAAGGAAAAAGGTCGCAAAGTCTGACCCCGATTGGCGAGAAAATCCCCCATCAAAGCAATCGTTTCTTGAATCAAGCTGTAGTCAGGATTTGGCGTCAAGTCCACTGCGAAATCAAACAGATCTGAGTAGATACAATAGTTCTCAGAAAAAGCAATCTCAGCCTTCATATAGATGGAGATGGCCTTTATCAAGGCTAACTGCCCTGGCTCTAGAATAGCATATTCACCCGCCCAGTATAGTTTTCCGCAAGTTTTAACAGCAATCATCTTGGCTCAAATCCTTTGTTTTTGACACAATCAAGCGATAACGTTGACCAAAGATTTCAGATAAATAATCCAAATCTTTCTCCTGACAGAGGACCTTGACATTGGGACCGGCATCCATGGTAAAGTAACAGGCTTCACCTTGCTCACGAAGCTGACGAACAAAGTCCATCGCTTCATAGGACGCATCCGTTAGATATGAAAAGGCTGGACTAGCAGTCTTGGTCGTAGCGTGCATAGCAAGGGCATTTTTCTCCGTTAATTCCCCAACCTTTGCAAAATCATTCTCTTTGAGATAAACAAGCATATCCTGATAATCTTTCTCAGACTGGCGAACCCAATCATCAAAGGTCGTCGAGGTTTCCACACAGAGTTTCATCCCATCACGGCTAGAAATTGGTTTTTTCTTGTCCTCTAGCACCAACATAATCATAGCTAGTTTCAGGTCTGTATCAACAGAGTAGATTTCCCCACTATCCTTATCCCAGGCACCTAGTGGTCCATAAAAACTGCGAGAGGACGACCCTGAGGCAAACTTAGCCTCCTGAGCCAACTGACTTCTATCCAATCCAAGCTGAAAATAAGCATTGCAAGCCTTAACCAAGGCGGACAAACCGCTAGAACTTGAGGACAGGCCCGCTGCGGTAGGCATGTTGTTTTGAGTATCGATACGGACAAAACCTTCCCCAGCCGGACGGTATCGGTCGATGATTTTGCTCATTTTGGCATGCTCAGCCTCATTTTGGAGCTGACCATTGATATAAAAGGTATCAGCAGTCGCATCCGTCGGTAGAGGCGACAAGGTCGTCTCTGTGTACATATTTTCCAAAGTCAGAGAGATACTGCTAGTAGCAGGGACCATCTCTTTTTCTTTTTTCTTTCCCCAGTATTTGATAATGGCAATATTTGCGTAGGAACGTACTGTTACAGGCTTTCGATCCATGTCTGAACAGCTCCTTTCTCTTCTAATCGTTTTGCTAGTTCTTGTGCTTGAGCTGGATTGTCCACCAAGGCGATAATACAGCCTCCTAGCCCACCACCACTCATCTTGGCACCCAGAGCACCATGGTTAAGAGCCGCTTCAACGAGGGAGTCTGCCTCAGGGCTGCTGACACCAATTTCTTTTAAATGTAAATGCGCTTGACTGAAAATTTGTCCCAATCCTTCAGCATCTTTTCGTCTAATCGCATCTTCTGCTTGCTGGGTCAATTCTCCCAAGGCATGCAAAAACGGTAGGGCATCCTTGCCCTTGCTTTGAACTACTTGGATAGCTTCACGAGTGTGACCATACACGCCCGTATCAGCAATCACCAAATAGGCAGATAGGTTCATCTCAAGTTCTGTAAAACCAACATTCTTGATAAAGCGAATGGGTTGGTCACTGAGACAGGTCTTGGCATCCAAACCGCTTGGATTCATATGGGCAATCATCTCAGCCCGATTGACCAAGATTTCTAGTACATCATGAGACAGTTCTGCCTGATAGTAGTCAAAAACCGCACGAATGGCCGCTATGCTGATAGCCGCTGACGAACCCATTCCCCGCTTTTCAGGGATAGCCGAGGCAATCACACAGCGAATGCAGGCTTCTTTGATATCCAAATACTCCAGCGAAGCATACACTGCCATGGACAAGGTATCCTCCTCATAAAGACGCCACGGACTTTCAGCAGGGACTACCTTACAAGTCACTTCCACCTCTAAGAGAGGCAGAGAGATGGCAGGATAGCCGTATACGACCGCATGCTCCCCTATTAAAATAATCTTACTATGTGCCTGACCGACACCAACTTTTTTTGTCATGTTTTCCTTTAACCAGACGAAAAGACCGTCTTACTTTTCATACAGTAGTATTTTCTCCTATCTATTTTATTATATTTTCACAAAAAAAGCGATTGTTTCCTTCACAATCGCCTCTTTCATTATTGGACCCATTCGCCATTATAGTTGACGTAGTAGCCATCTACTCTTGTACTAACTGCTAAAGCACCTGAACTATAAGCATAGTACCATTTGCCATTAACCTGGAACCAACCTGTCTTCATATCGCCATTACTTGCATTTAGATAATACCAAGTCGAACCTTCCTGATACCAGCCAGTCGCCATAGCTCCTGATGAACGGAGATAGTACCACTTGTTACCGACATAAGCCCAACCTGTCTTCATATCTCCATTTTGAGCATCTAAATAATACCAAGTTGAACCATCTTGATACCAGCCAGTTGCCATAGCTCCTGATGAACGCAGATAGTACCACTTGTTACCGACATAAGCCCAGCCTGTCTTCATATCTCCATTTTGAGCATCTAGATAATACCAAGTTGAACCATCTTGATACCAGCCAGTCTCCATAGCTCCTGAAGAACGGAGATAGTACCATTTATTACCTAGATATTGCCAACCTGTTTGCATAATGCCAGTTTCTGGGTCTAGGTAGTACCATGGAGCCGCTTTTAGCTTCTCTTCATCATAGGTTAGAGGATAAGCCTTGATCCAACCACGTGCTATCTCCCCAACAGTCAATCTGTTGATGCGAGAATCAAAGCCACCATCCTCCTGTAAATAATACCAATGCCCTTCGTCAGAAATCCAACCAGTTTTTAAAGTGTGATAGCTACGCTGATCTTCAAAATAATAGACTCGTTTCTCTGCTGGACTATCATATTGTTCCCCATGATGTTTGTTGGTATTTGTAGCGGTTTTTGCTTCTAACACTTGCTTGCCAACAAATTCTTGTAGTACCCCATCTTGACCAAAGTAAAACCAATCTGGTCTAAAAGCAATATCTTGCCTTAGAGAAGAACCAATCGTAACCCCTTTGTGTGGAGCAGGTATATATTGCCAGCCGACAACCATCTCTCCAGATAGAGGATCAAAGTAATAGTACTTACCATCAATCACTCGCCAGTAGGTTTCTTTGAGGTCCCCCTTCTTGTAGTAGGTTCTACCATTTTCTTGGACAAATTGCCAGCCTTCTGAATCATCTGCCAATACTGTACTTGTCGCTAACAGACCAAGAAAGAAGACTGCTAGTCCAACTTGCATCATTTTTTTCAAAAATTTCATTTTAGTATCCTCCAAAAATAATTATATCAGATAGGTTCATTTTAGTCAAAATACAGATAAAAAGATGAACAACTGTCTCTTTCTTTATTTGAAAAAAGCAGTTACACAACTGCAACTGCTTTTCTATTCTTGCATGGTGTAACCAACACCACGCACGGTTTTAATGTAGCTTTTTTGACCTTTTACATCAAGCTTGCTACGTAGATAACGGATATAAACATCCACGATATTGGTTTCTGTCGCACTTTCGTACTTCCAAACACTTTCCAACAACTGCTCACGAGTCAAGACCTTCTTGCTTCCCATGAGAGTGGCCAAAAGGTCATACTCACGGCGCGTCAGAGCAATCATCTCCTCGCCACGATAAACGGTATGATGTTCTACATCCATACGCAAATTGCGGTAAGACGTTGGGACCTTCATCTGACTACAGTGTTGGTCGATAAAGTCCCGACCTCGGAAAATCGCTGAAATACGAGCCACCAGCTGATCAATAATCACTGGCTTATAGATGTAAGAAACGGCGAAGCGCTGGATTGTCTCAATCTGGTCTTGCAATTCTTCGCGATGGTCCAAGACCATGATCACTGAGGCTGGTTTTGTCCGACTCAGCCTCTCTGCAAAATCCTGAGCCGTCATATCCCCCAGACGAGCATTCAGTAAAATCAAGTCATAATCTGTCTGGAGAGCCATGGAGAGGGCTTTTTGCCCCTCCTCTACCAGATCAACACGGTATTGCTCTTTTTGGAGTTCCAGACTGAGAAAATGAGCGAGATTTCGTTCTTTCTCAAGTAATAAAATCCGTTTCCCCATGGCAGACCTACTTATTTTTCGTCATACCAAGAGTAGTGGAAGGTTCCTTCTTTGTCTTTACGTTGGTAAGTGTGGGCACCAAAGTAGTCACGTTGTGCTTGGATCAAGTTAGCTGGAAGGTCCGCTGAACGGTAGCTATCAAAGTAAGTAATAGCTGCTGAGAAGGTTGGCACTGGTACACCAGCTTGAACAGCAAGAGCTACGATATCACGCACTGCTTGTTGGTACTTAGCAGTAACATCCAAGAAGTACTCATCCAAAAGAAGGTTAGGAAGATCTGCATCACGGTTGTATGCATCTGTAATCTTTTGCAAGAAACGAGAACGGATGATACAGCCATCACGCCAGATAGATGCGATGTCCGCAAATGGCAAGTTCCAGTTATTTTCTTTAGAAGCTACACGCAATTGCGCAAAACCTTGTGCATATGAGATGATTTTTGAGAAGTAAAGGGCTTGACGGATCTTTTCGATCAACTCAGCCTTGTCTCCTTCAAATTTGAAAGTAGCTGGTTTTGGTAGCACCTTGCTAGCATGTACACGCTCTTCTTTATATGTAGAGATGTAACGCGCAAATACTGACTCAGTGATAAGTGACAATGGCACACCAAGGTCAAGTGCTGATTGGCTAGTCCATTTACCAGTTCCCTTGTTACCTGCAGCATCAAGGATGTAGTCTACGATTGGGCCATCTTGACCTTCATCGTCTTTACGGCTCAAGATATCAGCTGTGATTTCGATCAAGTAGCTGTCCAACTCACCCTTGTTCCACTCAGTAAAGATTTCGGCCATGTCTTCTGCAGAAAGGCCAAGCAAGTGTTGCATCAAGTCATAGCTTTCTGCGATCAATTGCATGTCACCATACTCGATACCGTTGTGGACCATTTTCACATAGTGACCAGCTCCGTCAGGACCGATGTAAGTCACACATGGTTTGCCATCTTCAGGTGCTTTAGCTGAGATTTCCTCAAGAACATCAGCAACCAATTCGTAGGCTTCTTTTTGGCCACCAGGCATGATAGAAGGACCTTCAAGGGCACCTTTTTCACCACCAGAAACACCAGTTCCGATAAAGTTGATACCTGAGTTTGCCAATTCTTCGTTACGACGGATCGTATCTTTGTAGAAAGTGTTTCCGCCGTCAATCAAGATATCACCCTTGTCAAGGTGTGGAAGAAGGGCTTGGATAGTTGCATCTGTACCAGGTCCGGCTTGAACCATCAGCATGATACGACGAGGTTTTTCGATAGATTGAACGAAAGACTCTACATCGTAGCTTGGAACAAAGTTCTTGTCTGGATGGCAAGCGATTACGTCTTCTGTTTTTTCTTTACTACGGTTGTAAATGGCAACTGTATAGCCACGAGATTCGATATTTAGGGCAAGGTTACGACCCATTACGGCCATACCAACGACACCAAAGTTAGCTTTTGTCATGTGACACTCCTCTTGTTTAATATGTTTTATTTTATCATTTTTACCTATGAAAGGAAAGAATTTTGTAACGGAGTCCTAGTAGTCTAAGTCATCTGCATGACCAGAAGCATTTCCTACAAAGTAACCCGTCTTACAGTTAAGGGTAAAGAGATAGGTTCCATCTGGTTTATAGAGGTTGTAATAACCATTTCCGTTTACGATATTGATACGTTCTAGGATATATTGATTGCCAGTGATATAGCCACGAGCACGTGATGTTGCTAAGACTTGTTCCAATACACCATCTGCAAACGTCCAAGCAGGGTTGTTGCTATCGTCTACAGCTGATTGGTTGTACGGTACACGACTAGCACTTCTTTGAAGATTAACCCCATCGCCAGACAAACCACCATTTGTGTCATTGCTTGCTGGGGCAGTTGGAGCATTTGATGCAGAACTAGATGATGCAGACGAACTGCTCGTGCTACTATCAGTCGTTGCGCTTGAGCTTTCCTGACTACTGCTACTTGAACTTGAGCTGGAAGCACTGGTTTGTTGGCTCTTACCAAGACTAATGGCCTTATCTAACAGTTTATCTAGCTCTGTATTTCCTGTTTTAATTTCTGTAAATTTAGCATCTACCTTGATTTTTGCATTGGTATCTAAGACACCGTCAGTAATTGCTGGAGTCTCAAACTGGGCATTGACATCTTGGATAGCCTTAATTTGAGTTGCTAGACTATCATACTTAGATTTTACAAGTGTATGCTCTCGGCTGCCTTCAAGTTTATCTAACAAGGTCTTTAGCTGATCCAACTTATCAAACTGACTATTTTTCAGAGCTGTTTTATTAGCATCCGTATAAAAAGCATCATAGAGAGTATTAAACTCTTGTAGGACCGTTTGTGTTTCTTGATTGTTAGAAGACGATTGAGAAGACTGGATAGCTTGGTTGGAACGAGTTACTTGGCGATAGACATAGTAACTTCCCGCCAAGACAAGGGCTGCCATCAAGGCTGATCCCGCAACAACCCACTTTCTCTTCTTCGAATCACTTTCAGGCTCTGACTGGGCTAAACGAGAAAGAACAGGTGTCTCCTCTTCTTTCTCATCAGCAACCTCTGCTGGCTCTTGCTTTTCCAACACAAGCGATTCCAAGCCTTTGTTTTTCTCTCCTAAAGGAGCTAAAATCTCATCAGAATTTATTGACTCCACTGAGCTCGATATGGTTTCTTCCGAAACTGTCCCGGATGCCTCCACATTCAGAGCTGAATCTTCATTTGTCCCATTGACATCCTGTGTTAATTCCTCTTGGGTCTGAGTCGCTAGCAATTCTTCTTTTTTTAATTGACGTGTTTCAAACTTGTCCGCCTCGATTTCCTCGCGGTGCTGTTTGATATATTTGTCTAGAATACTGTCTTCTGGCAGTACGCCAGCTTCAACCTCTTCATTTTTACGGATGGCTTGACCAACTGTCAAATCTTTCGCCTCGCCAAAATCAAATTGGGCTTCGTGTTGCTCATTATTGCTCTTATTGCTCATTTCTCTCCCTTTCTACTTTACCTCTTGGCGTTTCACACGCTGACCAAAGTATTGATACAAATCTACTTTTAAGGTCCCATTATACAGTTTGCGTTTTTTATCAGCTAGACTTCCGTACTTGCTTTCAAAAGCCTCGTCACTCGTCAGGATAAACTTACTCCAGGTTTTCAGCGGTGCAAAGACCTGCCCCATCTCAGCATAGAGCTTTGTGACTCCTGCATCATCAGATAAACGCTCACCATATGGCGGATTGGAAATGATGACACCATTTACCTTGTCTGAGCGCAAATCCTGTACCCGCATTTGCTTAAAGGTGATATCACCTGCGACGCCTGCTGCTTGAGCATTTGTCTTGGCAATCTCCACCATGCGAGCATCAATATCACAGCCCATAATATCCAATTCTATCTCACGATTGATTTTCTTAGCCGCCTCTGTGCGAACTTCTTGGATTAACCGATCGCTAACCCAATTCCATTCCTCAAAAGCAAAGGAACGGCGAAGACCTGGCGCCATCTTTCTAGCAATCATAGCCGCCTCAATACAGAAAGTTCCTGAACCACAGGTCGGATCAATCAAGGGCTTATCTGGATACCAGTTAGAGAGTTGTAAAATGGCCGCTGCCATATTTTCCTTGATAGGAGCTCCACCTTTTTCCGTACGATATCCACGTTTAAAAAGGCTAGAACCTGTCGTGTCAATCATGACAGTTACCACATCTTTCAGGATGGACACCTCAATCTTAAACTCAGGACCAGTTTCCATCAAGGGAATTCCTTCTGGACGGGCATAGTGTTTTTGTAATTTCTTCACAACAGCCTTCTTAGAAATGGCCTGAACACTGGGCTCATTATGAAGTTTAGACTTAACACATTTTGCCTTTGAGATAGGGAAACGTGCCCCGAGCGGGAGATAGTTTTCCCAATCTAGAGCAAAAACGCCTTGAAAAAGCTCTTCAAAGGTCTTAGCTGGAAAACTCCCGACCACAATCTTGATGCGATCCGCTGCACGAAGCCAAAGATTGGTCTCGATGATTGCCTTCACATCTCCTTGAAAACGAACACGGCCATTTTCAACCTGGCAATCATAGCCTAACTCTCGCATCTCACGTCCAACGACAGCCTCGAGACCCGCAGCAGCAGTTGCGATTAAATTAAATTGTTCTTTCATTTCTAGTCTTGCAAGACCTTTCTCTTGTTCACTTTAAAAAATGAGGTTGAGAAAGATTTCTCAGCCCCAACCTATATGCAATTTTCTATAAGCCATGTTTTGTTCCAGAAGTGACTAGGACCACTTCCTTCGATAATCATCTGTCTACCGCTAACAGCCCACGACTGCTAGCAGTCAGAGTACTACGTTCGTTTCCGTGCACTCCATGCCCCGACCAAAATTTGGGTTGCTAGCTTGAGGGGTTTACCGCGTTCCACTCTCTCTGTTTCCAGAAAGACTCCGTCACTGTGGCACTTTCAAGCCTATTCTGACCTATCCTAAGACTTAGCCATTTCGACTGCCGTAACGATTTCTCGTTCCTAGGCTTATGGATTCGCCTAGCACAAACACTACAGGCATCACAGCCTGTGCTAGCATGGACTTTCCTCATGAAAAGAGATTCTCTTCACGCGATTATCCAAAAATTGCACACATCAGTCACTCAATTATCAATCTTGATTGTCTAAAATTTGCTTGCCAAAGACTTCTTTTTCGAGACGATTTAAGCGTTTCAAGATATCAAAATTTGTCATCGAGGTAGTGCTCGCCATTTCGATAGAATCTGGCTGAGTCGGCGTTGTCTGTGATTTATGAGACAACTCCTCCTTCAAATCAGCAATCTCCTGACGAAGAGATTTAACCAAAGCCGCATAGGTTTCATAGTCCTTAATCACATCGTCCAAGAACTCGTCCACCTCTGCCTTACTATACCCACGAACTTCACGTCCAAAGTCCTGTTCAAAAATGTCTTTCGCTGAAAAAATAATACTTGCCATCTCTATCTCCATTATCAGTTGCTAGTATTATTATATAAAAAAACAAACAAAAATCAAGGTCAAAGCCTCAATTTTCGGGAAAATTTTCTACCAATTCATTCAGGTCCTCAAACGTTAATCTTCTTGTAACATAGTTCTCTTGATTTTTCATCATTTGGTAAAAATAGCCTAACTTGCTTTCCTTTTCTTCGTCATAAAAGAGATAGCACCCATCCGTATTTTCCAGTAAAAATTTCTGATAATCACGCAGTTGCCTCTTATGTTCATAGTGTGGATAGGCATATTTAACGAAATCAACTTGTTTAAATTCACTTAATTTGACCTGATTGGCTTCATTCCAATTACTGCCATGAGTTTCAAAATCAAAAATCGTTGCTAACTGAAATCCATAGTCCGCCTTCATGTCCTGAGCTACTTGAAGTACCCAGTATTCAAAGCCCAAAGTTCCCGTAAAAACGAGCCAATTCAGCCCTTCCTCTGCTAGACGTTCTAGGTCTCTTCGAATGGCTGTTTTAATGATTCCAATGCGGATATCCTTATCATTAAATAAGCCCAGATCAAAGGCGGAATAGCCCAAAACTAAAACCGTTGCCATTTTTAACCTTTCTTTGTAATTTTATGATATAATAGAGTGATGTTATTGTACCAATAAGGAGAATTATGGTCAACTATCCATATAAAATTTCATCACAAAAAAGACAGACTCCCTTGTCACAAACAAAAAATTTCGCAAATCGGGGAATGTCTTTTGAAAAGATGATCAATGCTACTAACGACTACTATTTGTCGCATGGACTGGCTGTTATCCACAAGAAACCGACACCCATCCAAATCGTACGTGTTGATTATCCCCAACGAAGTCGTGCCAAGATTGTTGAAGCCTACTTTAGACAGGCCTCAACCACGGACTATTCAGGAGTTTATGATGGATACTACATCGACTTTGAAGCCAAGGAAACCAGACAAAAATATGCAATTCCAATGAAGAATTTTCATCCTCATCAGATTCAGCATATGGAACAAGTCCTTGCCCAGCAAGGAATCTGTTTTGTCCTCCTTCACTTTTCTTCTCAGCAAGAAACCTACTTATTGCCGGCTATTGATTTGATTCGTTTCTATCATCAAGATAGAGGACAAAAGTCAATGCCACTTGGATATATTCGAGAAAATGGATATAAGATTGAGCCTGGTGCTTTTCCTCAAATTCCCTATCTCGACGTTATCAAAGAACATTTACTAGGTGGTAAAACAAGATGAACAAACAAACTTTCCTGCGAATAGCTAAGTATGTCAGTATCTGCCTTTTGACCTTATTTATCGCAGCTATTATGCTAGGCGGAGGCCTCTTTCTCTACTATGTAAGCAAGGCTCCAGCTCTATCTGAAAGCAAGCTAGTCGCAACGACTTCTAGTAAGATTTATGACAGCAATGACGAGCTTATTGCCGACCTTGGATCAGAACGTCGTGTCAATGCACAAGCAAATGAGATTCCAACTGAGTTGGTCAATGCCATCGTCTCAATTGAGGATCATCGTTTCTTTAATCACCGTGGAGTAGATACTATTCGTATCCTCGGTGCTTCCTTACGAAATCTTCGTGGTGGCGGTGGCCTTCAAGGTGCTTCAACCCTGACACAGCAGTTGATTAAATTGACCTATTTCTCTACATCAACTTCTGATCAGACCCTTTCTCGTAAGGCTCAGGAAGCTTGGTTGGCCATTCAGCTAGAACAAAAAGCAACCAAACAAGAGATTCTAACTTACTACATCAATAAGGTCTACATGTCAAATGGTAACTACGGAATGCAGACAGCTGCTCAAAATTACTATGGCAAAGACCTCAAAGATTTAAGTTTGCCACAATTGGCCCTTCTAGCCGGAATGCCTCAGGCTCCAAATCAATATGATCCGTACTCCCATCCAGAAGCAGCACAAGAGCGTAGAAATCTAGTTCTCTCTGAGATGAAAGGGCAAGGCTACATTACAGCTGAGCAATACGAAAAAGCGATTAATACTCCGATTACAGACGGACTTCAAAGCTTAAAATCTGCCAATAGCTATCCTCCGTATATGGACAATTACCTCAAAGAAGTGATTGATCAAGTCGAACAAGAAACAGGCTACAACCTTTTGACAACGGGAATGGAAGTTTATACTAATGTTGATCCTAAAGTTCAACAACATCTCTGGGATATCTACAATACCGACGAGTATGTCAACTATCCAGATGATGAAATGCAAGTAGCTTCAACGATTGTGGATGTGACAAACGGGAAAGTCATTGCTCAGTTAGGTTCTCGTCATCAAGCAAGTAATGTTTCATTCGGTACCAACCAGGCTGTGGAAACCAATCGTGACTGGGGTTCTTCTATGAAACCAATCACTGACTATGCTCCCGCTTTAGAATATGGAGTCTATGACTCTACTGCTTCTATTGTACATGATGTTCCTTATAACTATCCTGGTACTGATACTCCACTCTACAACTGGGATCATGTCTACTTTGGAAACATTACAATCCAGTATGCTCTTCAACAATCACGAAATGTCACGGCCGTTGAGACTTTGAATAAGGTCGGTCTAGATAGAGCTAAAACCTTCCTTAATGGTCTCGGTATCGACTATCCAAGCATGCACTATGCAAACGCGATTTCAAGTAACACGACTGAGTCAAACAAAAAGTACGGAGCAAGTAGTGAGAAAATGGCTGCTGCTTACGCTGCTTTTGCAAACGGTGGTATCTACCATAAACCAATGTATATCAACAAAATCGTCTTTAGCGATGGTAGCTCAAAAGAATACTCTGATCCTGGTACTCGTGCCATGAAAGAGACGACCGCCTATATGATGACAGAAATGATGAAGACTGTCTTGGCATACGGAACTGGTCGTGGCGCTTATCTTCCTTGGCTACCTCAAGCTGGTAAGACTGGTACATCAAACTATACAGACGAAGAAATTGAAAACTACATCAAAAATACTGGTTATGTAGCTCCAGATGAAATGTTTGTTGGTTATACTCGCAAATATTCAATGGCTGTATGGACAGGTTACTCAAACCGCCTTACTCCTATCGTTGGCGATGGCTTCTATGTTGCAGCTAAGGTCTACCGTTCAATGATGACTTATCTGTCTGAGGATAACAACCCTGGCGACTGGACAATGCCAGAAGGCCTCTATCGAAGTGGTGAATTCGTCTTTAAAAACGGTGCTCGCTCTGCATGGACAAATCCATCTACCCAGCAGCGTTCTATACCTGAAACCTCAACTTCAACTTCTGGAAGCACATCTCAAACTACTACTCCAAATACAACCCCAAATACGGGGAACAGTCAGCAACCAAGCTCACCTCAACAAAATACAAATCCAAATCAACAAAACCAGGCTCCTCAAACAGGACAGCCATAATAACAAAATTAACCTCCTGAGAAATAAAATCTCAGGAGGTTTTACAATAGTAACTTATTACAGCTTAATATACTTCTGTGGTAATAAAACAATATTCAAAAATGGAATTTTTTTCAATATATAAGTTGCCAGTATGGATAAATACCAACCTAGCACAATTCCAACAACAACGTGAAGAAAAACTGAGTTTATTCCCATTTTCAACATTAGAATCCGAATCATACTACAAATTGGTGCATGAAGAATATAGATACCTAAACTATCTTTTCCGTATTTAGTGAAATATAGGAAAGTTTTAGGGAAATTTTTCTCCATTTTAGGAAAAATCACAAAAGCGGCTAAAACACAGACAATAAAAGCAACCCCCCACAAACCTGGGTTACTATAGCTTACATAATCCTTCTTAGATCCTAATTCATAAAACAAGAACCAAGCGAACATATAAATAAAATCAAATACTACAAAGAAAAAAAGAAATTTTTTCAGACTAATTTTATTAAATTGAATTTCACTCAATACACTTCCAAGAAAGAAACAAATGCCCCAAACTAACGTTCTTTGAATAATATAAATATCTGTTTGAACAAATAGGGTTAAACAATAAGCAGAAATACTTATAAAAAATAAAGTTCTACGATTTTTAATTAAAATAGACACTAATCCATAGATTATCAAAATAGCCCAGAGTGCGTATAAATACCATGAGACTCCAAGAGGATTTTTATAGATATTTAGTAAATCAGACATGGTTGTTGAAACACGAACAGATGCCCCCGCAATTTTTTGAAGACCAAAGTGAATAATCGAATAAAAAATATATGGCAGGCCAAAAATAATTGTCTTCTTTTTAGCATATTGCCAAAACTCTTTCAAATCAGATATGGGTTTGAAAAAGTATCCTGATAGGGCAAAAAATACTGGTATATGAAATATATAGACTTGTGCTACCAACAATGATAGTATGTTGTCTGCTGCGGGGAATTTTTCTGATTGATACAATCCAAGTAGCACGTGTCCTACTAAGACTAAAAAGATGGCAAAACCTTTTCCAAAATCTATCCAATTGATTCTACTTTTTGTCATAGCCAAACTCTTTCTCCACAACCTGCAATGCTCGCTCAATAACCACATGCATATCATAATATTTATAGTCCGCTAAACGCCCACAGAAGATAACCTTATCATTCTTTGAAGCCTCCTCTTGGTACTTAGCAAACATAGTATTATTTTTCTCATCGTTGATCGGATAGTAGGGCTCGTCCCCACGCTTCCATTCGGCTGGATATTCACGCGTGATAACTGTCTTTGGTTGCGTTCCATATTCGAAATGCTTATGTTCGATAATACGAGTATAAGGAATCTCACGCTCTGTATAGTTCACTACAGCGTTCCCTTGATAATTTTCCTCGTCCAAGGTTTCATGCTCAAAACGAAGGCTACGATATTCTAGCTCTCCGTGTTTGTAGTCAAAATACTGGTCGATCATTCCTGTGAAAACAACTTTGTTAGCAGATGCTTCCAACTCTTCACGATGAGCAAAGAAATCTACTCCAAGTTCAACTTCTACATCTTTCAGCATATTTTCGATGATGACATTGTAACCACCAATAGGAATTCCTTGGTAACGGTCGTTAAAATAGTTATTATCAAATGTTAGACGAACTGGAAGGCGTTTGATGATAAATGGTGGAAGGTCTGTCGCAGAACGTCCCCATTGTTTTTCAGTATAACCCTTGATCAATTTTTCATAGATATCCGGACCAATCAACTTGATAGCTTGTTCTTCCAGATTTTTCGGCTCAACATCCTTCATATCAGCTGTCTGCTCAGCAATCTTATCTTTCACTTCCTGTGGAGTTTTTGTCCCCCACATAGCATAGAAAGTATTCATATTGAAAGGAAGATTATAAAGACTTCCTTTATAGTTTGCGACAGGTGAGTTGATATAGTTGTTAAACTCAGCAAATTGATTGACATAGTCCCAAACTTTTTTATTAGACGTATGGAAAATATGAGCGCCATATTTATGAACATTGATACCTTCAACATTCTGACAGTAGATATTTCCACCGATGTGATCACGTTTATCAATCACTTTTACTTTTTTACCACGTTTTGTAGCTTCGTGTGCAAAGATTGCTCCAGACAAACCCGCACCGACGATTAGATAGTCGTACATTTTAAATCTCCCTTACTTTTTAATGATTCTCACCATTACATAGAAAAACTAGGGGGTTTTTCTTATCATAGAAATCTCTTTCTGAGTTATTGTTCTTGTCAGTAATAATAGAATACCATATATTACTGAATAAACTATTATCTTTAATAATAAACTAAGCAAGCTATCATAAATAGGCCAAATATAAGAAAACATCAAATGCACTATAATAACAGTCACTACACTCGTAACCAGTGGTTTAATTGCTATTCTGAGTAAAGCTAAAATATCTAAATATTTACGAGCATAATATGACATTAATGCGCATACAATAATCTCAACGAGTACATGTACAAGCGCCGCTCCTTTGTATCCCCCGAAAGGTATGACAATAAAATTTAATAAAATGCTAACTATCGCACCTGACATTACTGAAATCGTAAAGTATCTAACATTATCCGTCGGAATCAGAGTTTGACGCCCCACAATCTCTGAAAAAGCAATTGGAATTAGAGAGAAGACAACAATATTGAGAGCAATAAATGTTTCAGCATACTCTTTTCCCAAAAACATATGAACAAATTCTTGGCTAACAAGTAATATTCCAACTACTACCGGAAAGGTTAGTATGCTATTAAATAACATCGACGCGGACATTACCCTGCGAACTTCCTCCTTTTTACCTTGAGCATGCAAATTGGTCATTCTAGGTTGAAGTACAGCACTTAGAGTCACTACTAAACTAACTAAAACAGAGTTTATATTCACAGCTTGGGTATAAATTCCAACATCAAATACACTGCCTAAAGAGCCCAAAATTATTTTATCTAGCGTATTGTAAATCGAAATTGAAATTTGGGGAAGAAAGAAAGATAAGTTAGGTTTAAAGTTTGATAGTATCTCTTTTACTCCAACTCGAACCAAATTGACATAGTTCTTTACACTTAACCACATAATACCTTGCGAAATTAACGTAGAAAAACTAATGATAAATACATACAAATAGATATCTGACTGGGATTTTATCAATGTAAATATAGAAACGACACCAATTAGCTTGACTACTGTATTTCGCATAACAATTCGCTTAAAATCTTCTAATCCTTGGAATAGCCAACTAATATCAAACATTATTGCAATGAGAGAAAAGATTTGTACTATAAAATATTGTTGGTATTGACTTGGAAAGAGAAAGATATAAGCTAGATATACCAGTATCGTTAGAGTTGTTGAAAATAGCTGAAAATAATAGACTGAAGAAAAAACATGAGATATTTCTTCTTTTCCCTTATGACTCACTTTTGCAATTTGGTTACTTCCATAAATAACAATTCCTAACATACCAAATGTTGAAAAATAGGCGACTATAGAGGCGGTATAATTATATTCACCCATCAATGTTGGATTAAAAACTCTAGTTACATAGGGAACCGTTACAAAAGGAAGAATCATCGTTAAGATTTTATATGAAAAATTATATAAAAAATTTTTCAAAACTTTCATGATGATAACCTTTCTTTCATTTTAATTAAATAATACGCAACGACATATGACTCATGCTTTAGAAAAAACGCTAGTATTTTATGTGACAATTTTTTAGGATATCCTAATGAGTAGGCTCTGCGGAATCCTACATCACTACCAATTGTTTGAAGATACTCACTGCCCTCTCTAACAGAGCTTGCACCTCTACACCCTGCGAATGCATAAGAAATAACATCATTCATAATATGTTCATGAAAATCATTTTGTAGTTCTTCCTCACCCCATAGTTGTATATATTGTTCAATTACCTTATGATTTTCAATTGCTTGGAGATATCTATCTTTTCTTAATACTTTACTCCTTGTTGCTGAATCAGGATTGTAAACCATTATATAGATTCCCTCTATAATGTATAAAATCCTTTTTGCATGTGTCAACAAAGGAAGGCTTTGCAATAAATCCTCACCAAGCCAAATCTCTTTCAATTCATTAGCAATGTCATATTGCACAGCTAACTCTCTATTAATAGCAGCGCATCCAATTACAAAGTAACTATAACTTAAAAAGCCTTTATATAGTTCTTTTTTATCTTCCTCAAAGAGCATTTCCTTTGAGAAGTATGGATTCACATGTTTCACACCGTTTCTCTCCTTAATTTTAGGAAAAATTACAATGTCTGGATTTTGTGAATCAATTTTAGTAGCTAAAATTTTTAACGCTTCTGGAATTAGTTGATCATCTCCATCCAAATAAACAACGTAATCTCCTTTAGCATTTGCTAAGCCAGATGATCTTGCTAACGCCACACCTTCATTCTTCTCTTTGTCTATAATTACAATGCGTGAATCCTTTTCAGCTATTTTTGTAATAATATCAAGCGAATGATCTGGAGAGGCATCATTCACTAAAATAAGTTCAAAATTATTATATGTCTGTCTCAATACAGAATATACACATTCCTCAATATACTTTTCAACATTGTAAATAGGTACAATGACAGAAAACTTTAGCATTTACTTCCTCCATTTTATTAGTCTAAGTTTCATAGATATACTGGATAATCAAACTGAAAGTTCAACCTTAAATCTTAAAAAACTCATGAAGATCATTCTTACGAAAATTTCATAGACATTTTCATCATATAAAACATAGATTTATTTACTCTTTTTTAATAAATCCTTTACTTTTCCCATTGCTACAATAATACCGACTGCTATATATGAAATATGTAAATCTCTAGCTGTCTCTTGAACAGAATTCTGTTGGATCTGATGATACTTATAAATATGTCCAAATTTGTTTTTTAAAGGATAATCAATCTGTAATAACTCTTTTGTCATCATTTTATGAGCAATTGGATTTTTTTTAAAAATAGTCGTACTATTTTTCGTCAAGCCGTCCTCTAGGTAATCAGATATGTAAATAATCTCATTGAACCATCGTAATTTGTGTCCTCTCCTTGCTACTTCATTCCACAAAACTACTTCACTCATAAAATTTTCTCCCTCAATTTCTGGGAATTTTATTTCTTTTAAAATTTCTGTTCTGTAGACCTCAGCTTTATCACCAAGAATATTATATTTTACTCGATGCAAATTATCACAATCTATAAATTCCCCTTCAAACGTTTCCCCAACGATTACTGTCTCTGAATATCCTCGATTAAAAGCGACGCCTGCATATTTGGGATTATCTTGAATAGTTGTGAATCTATCAATAACGGTGGCTATAGCTTTCGGAAGGAGAGCATCATCTGAGTCGACTATAAAAAACAATTGTCCCTTAGCTCTGTCCAATCCCTCATTAACCGCTCTATGCTTCCCACCATTTTCTTGATAAATATAACTTATATCCAATTTATTTTCTGATAAAAATTTCTGAACTACCGTTGAGGTATCATCCGTTGAACCATCATCTACAATTATCCACTCAAAATCTTTACTAGTTTGCTTCACTAGAGAGTCATACAATTTTTTTAACAAGTTCATCCTATTATATGTAGCTGTAAATACTGTAACTTTTAAACTCATTATAATTCCTTTCTTTTACCTACAAAATCCACAAATAAAACTGGGAAAATAAAACCAGAAAACCCATAGGATTCAAACATTAATGAAATAAAGACACTGCTAATCAAGATTGCTTCCTTCAATAAAAAAATATTTTGTTTTATTCTTAACAACATAAACAACAAGTAGCCTATAAAAAATAATACACCTAAACGAAGAATTAAACCCACATAGCCACTATCAATAATTACATCTCCTGCTAAAGTAGGTAGTGTTCCCTCTATAAAATTCCCAAAAAGATTATATCCATATTCAGCTACAAAAACATTACCACTGTAAATTCTATTGGTAAAAAGTTTATTCAAAAAAATGAAAGGTTCCCTCACTTCAAAATAGGTAGTTGCTAAAATAATAAATAGCGAACTTACTACAATTACTATATAAATAAATGAATTTTTAACAACCTTGTATAGAATACCTCTAAAATCAAAAATAAAACAACTTAAAATAATCAATAAACTTATTAAGAAAGAAGTTCTAGAGTCCGTTATGGCAAATATAAAATAATTAAATATAAGAAGACCGCAGTAGAAAATAATTTTGTATCTATTGGGGTTAAAGACGTACAATGTATTTAATGTAATTGCATAAGCCATGAGACCTAGTGAATTCGGATGGACAAACCCTAATGTTCCTCTTACTAGCCCTCCAGTTCGAAAAATGAATACACTTTTAATAATTCCTGCATTAGCAAATAAAACTACTAATATAAAAAAAATAAAAAACACTAACCAATGAGTCTTGTTAAATTGAATATTACTCACTCTTAGAGTTGAGTAAATCAGAAAAAAATTAAGCAATTCCAGATAAACTAATCCTTGAAAATAAATTAGAAAACATAAAAATAATACGAAGGATAGACAAAATAGCTTCAATTTATTAAAGCCGTAAATCACTGTGTGAAGTAGCAATAAAAATACTGAACTAGCTAAAATTAAGATATTTAAACTACCACTTTTCGCAATATTTACAAATTTCAGCATATACAAAACTGTTGATACAGAGAACAATATATTAAAAATCAGATTATATACTCTATCATATTTCACAAATTATTTCTCCTTTATTTTTGAAAATATTGCTTCAAACTTATTTATTGCTTCCTCATTGAAATCCGTCTTTTTCTCAAAAATTTCCTTCTGGAGAATAAATTCCATTCCCTTAGCCAGTGCCGCACTATCATGATCAACTTCTATAACATCAAAATATTTCATCATTAATTCTGACCCTTGAGTTCTAGTAGAAATCGTGGGAACTCCCAATATTGACGCTTCAGCTAGAACATAACTAAATGATTCTGAAATTGAGCTTTGAATCAGCCCTTTGCTTTGTCTTATATAGGAGTATGGGTTACTTTGAAAACCGACTAATTGAATGTAATTTTGCTCACCTAGAATCTCAATCTGATTTTGCAGTGTTTGCCGTAGCTCTCCTTCACCTAAAATTAATAAATGAAATTCAGGATATTTTTTTCTAAATTGGTGAAATGCATTTATTAATAATGAATAATTTTTCACTTCTGCCAATCTTCCTACTGCACAAAAATAAGGAAATGTCTTTTGCACATTTGATTCTTTGCTTAATCTTTCTATTTCATTTAGATTGATTAAATTTGGAACTATATCCAATTTACATGATGGAAATATTTTTTCAAAACTTTCTTTCTGACCTAAAGAAACAGCTAAAATATCATGAAATTTTTGATAGCACATACTCTCATCCCTAATACTTCTAAACGATTTACGAGAGTACCAATTCTTAGAAAAATCACAATGAATATACGCTAATTTTAGACTATCTTCATTGTATGAGCCTGAAATAATTTTAGTTGGTTTTCCTTCTATATACGCAAATTCTATGTCGAATTTTTCTTTTTTAAACCTAGTTTTATTAAGAATAAATTTATATACCAATGTCCTAGGAAAAAATTTCACTACCTTATTCAAAAGTTTTTCAATAAGATATGGTGTGTCTTTTTTTATGAAATAATCTATTTTGATATCTTCAAGTTTTTGTGCATAATAATTATTCTTTTCGCTATATACGAGTAAAGAGATATCATACTTATACTTAAATTGCTGTATAAAATTTACCAGTGATTTTTCAGCTCCGCCTCCTGTTAAGCTAGTTATGCAAATTAACATTTTTTTCATTTTAACGATTATCCGCTCCTATTTCTTCTATTAAATATATCCACCGATTAAGAATTTTATTTTTATCAAATTTATCCATATTGTCTTTGGCATGTTCTGAGAAAGATTGTCGCAAATCATCATTTTTCATCAATTCAAGCAATTTCTCACTCATCTGATCCACGTCATAGCAATCAATCAAAAATCCATTGACTCCATCTTCAACAATCTCACTAGGTCCCGTTGGACATCTGAAGCTAACAATAGGAAGATTGTATTGTTGTGCTTCTAATAGGACTAAAGGTAAGCCCTCATAGCGAGAAGTCATGACATAAATTCCTTTATCTCCATAAATCAAATCCTGATTTTTTTCGAGTCCTTTTATGACTAACCTGTCTTGCAAATCATTTTCGTTGATTAAATCTCTGATTTTGTCTACTTCATCCTGATTGCCGGATCCATAGATTTCCCAAGTCCAGCCTGACTTCTCAGACAAAACCTTTTTCGCAACCTGAACAAGATAATCATATCCTTTTTGGTAATCAAAACGACCCACCGTAACAATTTTGGTTGATTCTTTATTATAACTTAAAGTGTCTGAAGGTATATTTTCTTTCCAATTATAGATATATTCGATAATTTCTTCAGAAATTCCATATTTTTTTATATAATTTTGACGATCTTCCTGAGTAAGAGTAATAATCTTGTCTGCCAACTTTGTCCCAACATATCTTTGGACTTTCTGAGAAAATTCTCTATTATCCGTAATTGAATTGGTATGATCACACAAAACTACTTTAGTAGAAATTCCTATTCCTGACAAAGATAAAAATACATTAGCGGATATCCCTATCCCAAAGGCGACCTCTATCTCATTATCTATGAAATATTTTTTTAACATTTTTGAGATTTTTAGAATATTCTTAGACAAGCGTACTCGATGGTCAAAAAAATTGGAGTATTTTACTTGAGAATTGATTTTAAAGAACAGGTCTGATTGTTTTGTAGTAATTCCAATCAAATGAACTTCATACTTTTTTGTAAGTTCGTTGGCCAAGGATACAGCCACTCGCTCCCCACCACCAGACTCATCCAAAATCCATTTCACTAAAGCAATTTTTTTCATATTTCAACTACTCTTATCCTTCTTTCTCACCAAGCGATATTATTTTATAGTGGTGCTGGACTCTCTTTTCTTCAGGAGGTAATTGCATGTAATTTTCTCCATAGATAGCTGTCAAATATTCTTTATATCTACGAGGACAACTCAAGTCAATTTCTTCAAATTTTAATAAGACTGGTTCTCCAAAATAATCAGAAGGCACAATCTCTCTTAATTTATATGCCCCTGTATAGTTTCCAGAAAAAGCCTCATTAAATGAATATCTTTTAATAGCCTTTAAATATCTTTTTTGCGCCCAATCAAAAGAAAGTACTTTCTCAATTTTAACTATGTTTGCAAAGATAATAATTAATTTTTCAACTAAGGGGCGATCTTCTTTCTTCTGATTCACTAGACTATTAAACTGAGAAAGTTGAACCATCATCCGTCTGTATAAGTATCTATACTCATGAATTTTTCTCTTAATTGGGGCAGCAGGCATCCCGTCAAGTGGAAAAATATCTATCCACAAACTCTCCACCAATTCTTCTTTACTATAATTCATTATGATTTTCGTTGAATCATCCCGGATTACAGAGAAAGCTTTTTTATAATTAGCGGTGTCTTCACTTAAAAATTTATAATTGTTCGGCAGGAAATTGGGAGCTACTTTCTTAAACTTTTCGTAATCTTCTCTTGGCATGCCAATATCAATATCATCATCCCAAGGGATAAATCCTTTGTGACGTACTGCTCCAAGCAATGTTCCCCCTAGAGCATAGTAAGTCAAATTATTTTCTTCACAAATGTTAATAAATTCTTTCAAGATAGACAGGATTTTATCTTGAATAATTTTTATATCTGACATACTTGTCCTCCTAAACTAAGGGTGAGTTCTTCGTTTCACAACGCCCAATGATAGTTAAATTAAATAATTTTAATATTAGTTTAAAACTTGAAAGTTACTTAGTAAGCTCTAAAAACTCTGTCCATATTTTTTTCCGAAATACTTCGCTTTCAAGAAGGATTTGCCCTTCTCAAATAAATTCACTTTTTCCATATACATAAATGGAATTTCTTTAACACGTAGATTTTGGTAGTCTAACCAAACATTAAAAAGGCGCTCACTGACACGTCCAAACAGTCTTGCATCAAAAGCAGAGTAGCCTGTGATATCCAATCTTCTGTACAACTCATCAATGATAGGGAACAACCACTCACAATAAGATGACACATTTTCTTTGGACATGATAAACATATTGAACATATGGCCACTACGGCCATCCATCACCTTATCAAATGTTTCTAGATACTCTGGTGCGATTTCTTTTATGATTTCACGCGTTGTATCTAAATGACTAGAATCATGAGTATGTGCATAATGTGAATAGAGAGTCTCTATATAATATTTTCTCTTTTTAGGAACAACGACGTCCGCTTCAGACATAAATTCCTTAACTTGATCTGCCGATAGGATCACTTCATTCATATTTATCTTATCCTGGTAAGGACGCTTTTTGTCTGTAAAATAACGTCGGTAATGAACTAATCCTAGGTAATCACAGTCCAAATTTTTCCAAGCCCAATATAGTCCTGTCAATTCACAATAATAAGGGTTGAGATGTGAAATATGATCACCTTGATTGTCTGGCTGATAGCCTAAATTTTCCTTTCCTTCACTGCCAACCTGAACAGGAATGTACAGCTCCTTATCCTCTGGCATTTGAAATCTTTTGTGTGTTGCAACTATAATTTTGTACTTTTTTGACATTTGTATACCCTAACTCCAATTTCTTAATTCCTGCCTCGTTGGCGTTGGACAATTTTTTCAATCGAATCTCCATCCATTTTTTCAAGTAAAGAGAATACTAGAATAAATTCGCTTACTCATCCTATTTCCTTCGCTTGAAAAAATGAATACGAATAGCCAAAAACTGTTATTCGTATTCAACCTTATCTCTCTATCAATTTCATGCTAGATGATTTGGCACATATATTAATGGGCACCTTCTCCAGACATTACTTTTTTTATCGTCAAAAAGAAAATTTTGATATCTAACAAAAAAGATTGATTTCTGGGATAGTACAACTCCATTTCACAACGTTCAGGATAATATACTTCGCTCCTACCAGAAACTTGCCACATTCCTGTAATCCCCGGTCGTACAGACAATAAAATTTGTTGCTCTTCCTTGGAGTACTCCTCTAACTCATTCTCCAAAATTGGTCTAGGTCCAATAAGACTCATATCACCCAGCAATAAGTTTATAAATTGAGGAATTTCATCAATGCTCGTTTTCCTGATAAAATCTCCGATATTGGTAAGACGAGGATCCTCATTTGGAGGTAATTTGTAACTATTATTTATATATTTTTCATAGAGTTCTTTATTTGAGGCCAAAACTTCCTCAGCATTTTCAACCATTGATCTAAATTTAATAATTTTAAATTTCTTTCCTCTTAGCCCTACTCTATATTGTGTAAAGAATATGCTTCCTTTATAACCTTTTATTTTATAGATTATATAAATTATAAAAGCGCTAGGTAGGACTATGAATATTGTTCCAAACAAACCAATAAGAACATCCATAACTCTTTTAAAGCCAATATAGACGATACTATTTTGTTTCACCTTAAACTCCCCCTCCCATAATAATCATCTAAAATAATCCTAGCACTGCAAGACTATTTATTTCTTTCCATAGTTCCCATATCCTCCATAAGAAGAATATTTCTCCGCTGAGATATTCAATTTATTTAAGACAACACCCAAAAATGGCTTTCCTGTTTGTTCCAATTGCTCTTTTGCTTTTTGAACATCGCGACGATTTGTTTCACCAACTGCTGTAACCAAAACAGATGCATCACATTTCTGCGTCACAATGACTGCATCAATGACGATACCTACAGGAGCTGTATCCACGATGATATAGTCAAAATATTTACGCAAGGTATCTAGCATTGTTCTAAAATTTTCACTTTGTAAAAGGGCTGTAGGATTCGGTGATATAGAACCCGCCTGAATCACAAAGAGATTTTCAACATTGGTATCACATAGCCCTTGTGATAAGTCTGTCGTACCTGATAAAAACTCGGTTAGGCCTGTAATCTTATCTCGTGATCTAAAGACCCCCGACATGACTGAATTACGAATATCCGCATCAATTAGGAGAGTTTTATAACCTGCACGCGCAAAGGCCCAAGCAAGATTGGTAGAAGTTGTAGACTTTCCTTCACCTGGTTTAACTGAAGTAATGGAGATGACTTTCAAATTATCTCCACTTAGTTGTATATTTGTACGCAGGGCATTATAATATTCTTCTGCTTTTTTTACAAGCTCCAATTTTTTCTGTGTAATTTCTAATGTTGGCATCATTCTCTCCTATTTCAATTTATCCAGATTTGGAATAACTCCTAAAAGTGGAATTTGCATGACGTCTTCGATATCTTCTGGTCGTTTGACACGAACATCAAGTAACTCAATCAACAGAACAACGACAACTACAACACCTAAGCCTCCGAGAAAGCCTACTAAAGTGTTACGGCGAATGTTAGGTGATGAAGGGGAGGTAGCTGGACGTGCTTCCTCAAGCGTTGTCACATCAGATACACGAGTTACGTTAATGATTTTTTGAGCAGCAACCTCACGCAGAGAGTTAGCGATACGGCTAGCTTCCTCTGGCTGTTTGTCTTTAACAGAAATAGATACGATACGTGTATCAACTGGCACAGTCACTTGTACTTTACTAGCAAGACCCTTTGTTGACATATTTAGTTTCAAGTCGGTTACAACCTTTTCTAGCACATCTTGGGAAAGGATGATCTCACGATAGTCTTTAACAAGATAAGACCCTGCCTGCAAATCCTGATTTGTCAATCCCGGCTTATCTCCCTGGTTTCGGTTGACCACATAAATACGCGTAGTGCTAGTATATTCTGGTTTTATAATAAATTTGCTATATGCAAAGGCAACCGTTCCTGTTACAATAGCCACCAAAGCAATAATCAATTTCCGTTTCCACAATGTATTTAGCAATTGAAATACATCGATTTCCATAGTATTTTGTTCTTTCATTACTTCTCCTAAATTAGTTGATCCATTACAATTTTTCGAGGGTTGTCTATAAAGAGTTCCTGAGCCTTCGCTTCTCCGTATTTTTGGGCAATAAGGTCATATGCTTCTGCCATGCGAGGAGGTCTGCCATCTAAATTGTGCATATCACTTGCAATCACATGAACCAAATCCTGCTCTAAAAAATACTGAGCTCTTTTTTTCATGAATTTATAGTGTTCTCCGAAAAGCTTAGGTTTGAGAACATGCGCGCTATTTACTTGCGTATAACAGCCCATATCAATCAACTCTCGAACACGTTTCTCATTATTTTCCAGAGCATCATAGCGCTCGATGTGCGCAATGACTGGTGTAATTCCTAACATCAGAATTTTACTCAAGGCACTATGAATATCGCGATAAGGGGTATTCATACTAAACTCTATCAAAGCATAATGACTAGCATTAAGGGTAGGGACCTGTTTATTTTCAAGTTTATCCAGGACGTCTGGTGTATAATAAATCTCTGCACCATAGGCAATAACTAAATCATCTGCTACTTCCTTTGCAAGTTCCTGTACCTGACGAAAATTGATAGCTATTTTCTCTTCTGGAGTCTCAAACATTCCTTTGCGTCGGTGGGAGGTGGAAACAATCATCCGAACTCCCTGACGATAGGATTCTGTTAAGAGAGCCTTGCTTTCCTCTCTTGACTTGGGCCCATCGTCCACATCAAAAATGATATGCGAATGAATATCAATCATCTCATTTGCCCTCCAATACGTCTTGAATGGCAGCTTTGACAGATGCAAGGCTACTGTCATCAATTTCCATCATATAGAGGTTGCTATCTGGCATCGCATAAGAAGGAAGATCCATACGTCCTGTACCCTTCAAGTCTTGCGAATTCACTTTGTAAGTTCCACCACTTTCTAACTGAGCGTTGACCAAGTCCATCATGGTCTCAAGGGACATATTGGTTTGGATAGAATCTTGCAAGCTATCAATGATTGTACTATAATTTTTCAGTGCTTCAGTTGAGGTTAATTTCTGAAGGATGGCTACAATTACTTTTTGTTGATTACGTCCACGATCTCGGTCGCCATCTGCTAGGGAGTAGCGCTCACGAACAAAACCGAGAGCCTGTTCCGAATCAAGATGAACCTTGCCAGCAGGGTAATACTTCCCATTCGTATGGGCAGTAAATTCTTGATCATTATAAACATCAATTCCCCCTAGAAGGTCAATTAATTTCAAGAATGACGTAAAATTCAAACGAACGTAATAGTTAATATCTAGACCATAGAGATTTTCCAAAGTGTGAATAGAAGCGTCAACTCCATAAATGCCTGCATGGGTCAACTTATCTTTCTGATTGTTTCCTCCGTCAGCGATTGGTACATAAGCATCGCGTGGCGTTGTCGTTAAAAGAATTTTCTTGGTAGCACGATTGACAGTCATCAGGATATTTACGTCTGAACGCGATACAGAACTAATCGAACCATAGGTATCAATACCACTCACATAGATATTAAAAGACTGACTCTTCAAAGTCTTAGGAGCTTCTACTTTTTTAGTAAATCCCTTAGTATAAATCTTTTTAATCTTTGATGCGTAATCTGGATACTCCGATTCGATAATATTTTCAAAGACACTGTTTAGGACAATTGCCTTGGTGTCACCTGCAATCAAGCTCTTGTAAGCCGCTAGGTAAGACGAACTCTGCTCTACTGTCAAATCCGTATTCTGACTTGACTTGATATCAGCTAGTAGTTTTTGGATGTTTTCATTATCTGTTTTAGTTGGTGCCACGGCACTATCTAGTTGAGTGACACTGTTGATTTCACTATCTTTTAGAACGACAACACTCATAGAGTACTCTGAATAATTAGATGTCTCATTCAAACGACTGGTTAAGTCAATAAATTGTTGGACTGTAAATAGAGAAACAGAGCCTATAAGAATAGATAAAATCAATAGAAAAATGGTGAATTTTTCAGCTTTTTTATAGATAATTAGAAAGAAAGCAACCAAGGCCACCACTAATATCAAGGCTGTTGCTACTAAATTAAGATATCTGAATGCAAGTATGTTGTGTCGAAAAATTAAAAACAACAAAAAACCACCCAAAATCAGATAAATGGTCAGTAAAGTTATATTAATATTACGCTTCGTTTTGCCAGAGCGATCTCTTTTTAAAGGTCTACTCATGATACTCCTCTGTATATCAATAATTAGAATCATTATATCATAGATGAAAGATAAATTCCATTTATTCGGCTAAGTTAAGCGTTTTTATTTCCATCTTTAACTTTCAATCTATCTACTCAACATAGAGATTTCGAAGACAAAAAAGGTCCCTACTCATGAGGGAACCTTATTTCTACTTTTATTTAACGTGAGTTTTAAATTCTTTTTGACTCTTTTCGATAGCCTTTTTACTCTCTTCTTCCCACTTAGCCTTGGCTTCATCAAATTGTTTCTTGGTAACAGGATCTTTTTGCAATCTCATGTACTTATAATTATTTCCGTCACCCTTGATACCCACTAGAGAGTAGGCACGTGTAAACGGAGCTACTTTAGTTACAGAGGCTGTACCGCCATTTGACATAGCAGACATGACTAGAGAATTGTCAATCATCCAAGCTTGAGCTTCAGCGTATTTTTCATAACGCTTAGCGACATCCTTATTCTCAGAATCTGCTTCTTTTAGAAGTTTCGTATAGGTATCGAGCCCTAAACTCTTGATGAGTTCTTGATCTTCCTTAGCATCTAGACCAAAAATCTTGAGATAAAAACCATCTTCAGCATTGAATGGATCCAGATAAGTTGACGGATCTTGGTAATCACCAACCCAACCATCAAAGTTCAAATCGTAATCACGAGCTGCTGGGTTTGGTGCTAAGAAAGCGACATTCCCAAAATCATCCGTTGAAAGTTGCTGAACATCAATGACGACATTATCAGAACCTAGTACTGTTTCAAGTGTCTGTTTAAGCGAATTCATCCCAGAAACTGCATTTTTGTTGCTTTGATCAACTGGGACGTCCAAATGAATTGGGAAGGTCACCCCTTGAGTTTCCAATTCCTTTTTAGCTTCCGCAAATTTTGCTTGGGCTTTTTCCTTGTTGAAGTAACCGTCTTGGGCATCCGCCAAATTGATTCCTGACCATTCTGTCCCATAGTGAACAAGTTTAGAAGAAACCACTTCTCCGAAGCTCTCATCTCCTACCTGCACAAAAGTAGGGGGAACAAGGGTATTACGGAGGGTCTTACTTGCCGCTTCTTGACCGTTAGATTGAGCAGAGTAGGCTGTTCGATCAATACCAAAGTTGATAGCCTGACGGAAATTTTTATTTAAGATAGCTGTTTGAGCTGATTTCTTTTGTTCGTCCGTTGTTTTAGCGGTATGATTATAGGTTTTGCGGTTGACGTTAAAGTTAAAGTACCAAGATGTCTTGTCTTGTAAGCTATAAACGATATTGTCTTGGTATTTTTCTTTTGTCTTAGCATAGCTCGAGCTATTTGGATAGACTCCCGCAAGCGTATAGGCACCACTTTCAAAGTTACGAATGGTCATCTCCTGATCGGAGCCATCAAAGTAAGCTAACTTAACTCTTTCAATGGTTACTTTATCATGGTCATAATAGTGTGGATTCTTCACATATTCGATCGAAGATTTTGATGTGAAATCTTTTAACAAGTAAGGTCCATTGTAAAGGATGCTGTTTGGCGTCAAGGTTCCAAATTCTTTATCCTTTGATTTCAAAAACTCTTCGTTAACTGGGAAAAGGATACTGTTGGTGGTCTTTGAGTTCCAGTATGGCTCTGGTCGAGTCAAAGTGTACTCAACCGTATAGTCATCCAAGGCTTTCACACCAACTGTTGTGAAGTCATTGGTCGCGCCTGTCACATAGTCATTCAATCCCTTGATAGAGTTTTGGATGAGATCCATGGCTTGACCCTTGTTGTCCGCAGCATACTTAATCCCAGTGACAAAGTCTTGGGCTTTGACTGGAGCGTACTCTTCTCCATCAGCAGTGTACCACTTGGCATCTTTTCTGAGTTTATAGGTATAGGTTAAACCATCCGCCGAAACTGACCAATCTTCAGCTAGAGCTGGCGTTAGATTCCCATAGCTATCATTTTCTAGTAAACCATCTACAAGGTTGGTAATAACAGCAGTGTTATCTGCATAATAGTCTAAAAGATAGTTGAATGTCGTCGGATTTGCACTAAATGTTGATGAGAAGGTACTTGTATCAGTATTTGACTGTCCACAAGCTGTCAGTAAAATCCCTGTAGCTAGGACAAGACCAGTTCCGATGAGTCTTTTTTTCATGTTCATCCTCTACTCCTTTATGTCACTTTTTATAACATAGACTTATTTTATCAAATTTATCCTAAATTGTAAAGTTTCTAACTCTTTTATAGATGAGTTATCAATCGAACCAAATAAAAAAAGGAAACGCAGACAATCTGCATCTTCCTTTCTTATAAACTATTTGACGTGTTTTTCTAGCTCTTTTTGGTATTTGGCATTTGTTTCAATCTTTTCTTTCTGCCATTTCTTGAGAGCTTCTTCGTATTCTTTTGTAGTCACGACATCATTTTGCAATTCCAAACCTTTGAACACAAATGGATCTCCCTTGATTCCGACTTGAGAATATGCTTTTGTGAATGGCACAGTACGGCTAACAGTTGGAGAACCACCTGAAGAAGCAACTGGGATCAAGAGCGAACTATCAGATACCCAAGCTTGAGCTTTAGCGTATTTTTCGTAACGCTTATTGAGGTCGCTTGTTTCAGCTGCAGCATCATCCAAGAGTTTCTTGTATTCGTCCAGTCCAACTTGAGCCATCACTTCTGGATCTTTTCCGCGAGTGATCCCCAAGTGTTTAAGGGCAGAACCCTTCTTAGCATCAAGGATGTTGAGGTAGGTAGCTGGGTCTTGATAGTCTGGTCCCCAACCAGTTCCGTTCAAGTCATAGTCTTTTTGAGATGGTACTTTGGCTTGAGAAGTGATACTCATTTTTTCATTATCGGTCATTTGAAGGACATCGACAATGACATTCTCCGTACCAAGTGATGATTCGATAGACTGTTTGAGTGAGTTGGTTTGTTGAACCGCGATTACATCTGTTTGTTCAACGGGAATGTCCAAATGGATTGGGAAGGTAACCCCCTTGGCTTGCAATTCTGTCTTGGCTTTAGCAAAGGCTGCCTTAGCTTTTTCAGGACTGTAAATCGTATCCTTGCCATCTGTAAGAGCTACATCTTTCCACTGGTCACCATAAGAAACGAGCTCTGCCTGAGCCAACTCTCCAAAGGTTTTTTCACCCACTTGAACGTAGTCATGAGGCACCAGGCTGTTACGGATAATCTTGTCCGCACCTTCTTCACCATTCAACTGAGCAGTGTAAGAGTGACGGTCAAGGGCAAAGTTCAGCGCCTGACGGAAGTTCTTGTTAAGAAGAGCTTCTTTCGTTGAAGTTTTTTGAGCTTCGTCTGTTTTAGCTGTTTTATTGTAAGATTGGCGGTTTACGTTAACAGTAAGGTAGTAGCTTGTCGCTTCTTGTGGACTGTAGACAATCTTATCGCCGTACTCTTTTTTAGTTGATTCAAAGTTTGAGCTTGTTGGGAAGAGACGAGCTGTTGTATAGGCACCTTGTGTAAAGCTGCGAATCAAAGATTCTTGGTCTGATCCATCGTAGAAGGTTAGTTTAATATTGTCGATCTTAACATTGTCCTTATCCCAGTAATTTGGATTCTTTTCATATTCAATGACTGATTTTGAAGTCAATGATTTCAAGAAATAAGGACCGTTATAAAGAATGCTTGATGGTGTTGGCGCACCGTAGTCGCTCCCTTTAGAATTCAAAAACTCTTCATTTACTGGGAGCATGGTTGCAGTTGTGACCTTAGAGTTCCAGAAACTTTCTGGTTTGTTGAGCGTATATTCTACCGTGTAATCATCAACAGCCTTAACTCCTACAGTAGAGAAATCATTGCTCTCACCACTAACATACTCTGCCAAACCTTTGATAGAGTCTTGAAGGAGGGATAAGCCATCTGATTTACCGTCAGCTGCGTGTTTCAGACCCGTAACAAAGTCTTGAGCCTTGACTTCAGCGTATTCTTCTCCATCAGAAGTATACCATTTTACACCCTTACGAAGTTTGTAGGTATAGGTCAAGCCATCTTTAGAAACAGACCAGTCTTCTGCAAGTGATGGAATTAAGTTTCCATACTTGTCATTTTCCAAAAGGCCATCGACAACGTTCGCTATAACGTCAGAGGTTGAGCTCTTGCTCGTCACACTGTAGTCCAAAGATGATGGATCCATAGCGTAGACATAAGAGAATGTCTTGGGAGCATCAGCCTTCTTTTCACTTTGCCCACAAGCAGTTAACAGTAGGGCTGCACTCAAAACAGCACCTGCTCCTAAGAGCCACTTTTTCGATTTCATAAGTAATCTCCTTAAAGATAGTGTTTTCACCATTATACCCTATTTTTTCATAAAAGCAAGGACTTTCGACAGATTTTTTAGAAAATTCTAACAAATATTTTTTAAAGACTTTTCTACATAATTTTTAGTAAAAAAACCTCAAGCATCAAAGACTTGAGGTTCCCTTATTTTAATCCGTTAGTTCCACACAGAAAGCATCCCATGGAGCCAAGACCTGTTTTTCAACTGCTTCTTTAGTAGTAGTGTTTTCAATCAAGATTGATTTAACTTTTCCTTCTACTGCAAAGTTTTGTTTTTCATTGGACAAGTTAGCCACAACTAAGAAACGGCGGTCACCGTCCTTACGGATATAAGCAAAGACCTTATCAGCCGTATCAAGCAATTCAAAATCAGCTCGAATCAGCCAGCTATTTTCCTTACGGATTTGAACCAGCTTCTGATAGGTATAGAAAATAGAATCTGGATTTTCCAGTGCTTCTTGAACGTTGATTTCTTGGTAGTTTGGATTAACTGCCAACCAAGGTTGACCTGTTGAGAAGCCAGCATTTTTGCTTTCATCCCATTGCATCGGAGTACGTGCATTATCACGACCGATGACACGGATGCTGTCCATAATCTCCTCTAGCGGAACGCCTTTTTCAAGAGCCTCACGCGCATAGTTGAGGGATTCAATATCTTCTACTTGATCCAGTGTTTCAAACGGATAGTTTGTCAGCCCAATCTCCTCACCTTGGTAAATATAAGGTGTCCCTCTCATGAGATGAAGCAAGATTGCAAAGGCTTTGGCGGATTTTTCACGGTATTCTTGGTCATTTCCCCAGATAGAGACAATACGAGGGAGGTCATGATTGTTCCAGAAGAGGGAATTCCAGCCGTCTTTAACTCCTAACTCTGTCTGCCATTTGTTGAAAATTTCTTTTAATTTCCCTACATTTAATTCTTTTTGATAATGCCACTTAGGTTGCCCTTCCTGATACTGAAGACAGATGTGTTCAAACTGGAAGACCATAGACAATTCTTGTCCCTTTGGATCCGAGTAGAGCTTAGCAATCTCTGGCGTTGCTCCCCAGGTCTCTCCTACTGTCAAGAGATTCTTATCTCCAAAGGTTGCCTGATTCATTTCCTTGAGATAAGGGTGGAGCATAGGACCATTATTGACTACCTTCTCATCAGGAATTTTCCCAATCATGTCAATGACATCCATACGGAAACCGCCAATGCCTTTATCAATCCAGAAGTTCATCATCTCATAAATTTTCTGGCGCAGTTTTTCATTCTCCCAGTTGAGATCAGGCTGTTTCTTGCTGAAAAAGTGGAGATAGTATTGACCAGATTTTTCATCGTATTCCCAAGCAGACCCACTAAAGATAGACTCCAAATCATTGGGCTCATCTCGCCAGATATAGTAGTCTCGTTCAGGGCTATCAGGATTTTCACGGGCCTCGACAAACCAGGCATGCTCATCTGAGGTATGATTGACCACCAAGTCCATGATAATTCGAATGTCTCGTTTCTTAGCTTCCGCGATCAATTGATCCATATCCTCCATGGTTCCGAAAATAGCTGCAATGGCTTGATAATCAGCAATATCATAGCCATTATCGTCCATAGGGCTGTCATAAACGGGAGAAAGCCAAATCGCTGTGATTCCTAACTTAGCTAGATAGTCTAATTTACTGGTAATTCCCGGCAAATCGCCAATCCCATCTCCGTTGCTGTCCATAAAACTCTTTGGATAGACTTGATAGACTACGGCATTGTGCCACCATTTTTCTTGCATCTTCTTACCTCATTATTTTAATATTCTATAGTCTATGATAGCGCTTTTTTAAACTTAGTGCAAGCGTTTGCCTAATCTTTTTGATTTCTTTTTTGACTCCGTAGTTTCCTATCTTCCAATTTTTTATTATAATAGAGGTCAGAGGTAAAAAAATGAAAAAACAAGCTTTTAGTTCTGAACAATATTTAAATCTACAACGCGACCACATTTTGGAGCGCATTAACCAATTTGACGGCAAGCTTTACCTAGAGTTTGGTGGCAAAATGTTAGAAGATTTCCACGCTGCTCGTGTACTGCCTGGTTATGAACCTGACAACAAGATCAAGCTCTTGCAGGAGTTGAAGGAGCAAGTTGAGGTTGTGATCGCCATTAACGCTAGCAACATCGAGCATTCCAAGGCACGTGGCGACCTAGGCATTTCTTACGACCAAGAAGTTCTTCGTTTGATCGACAAATTCAATGAACTGGGAATCTTTGTCGGTTCTGTTGTCATCACACAGTACGCCGGACAACCCGCTGCAGATGCCTTCCGAAACCAGCTCGAGAAAAATGGAATTGATTCTTATCTCCATTATCCAATCAAAGGATACCCGACGGATATGGACCACATCATTTCTCCCGAAGGTATGGGGAAAAACGACTACATCAAAACCAGTCGCAACTTGATTGTCGTAACCGCTCCTGGACCTGGTTCTGGAAAATTGGCAACTTGTATGTCCAATATGTACCACGACCAACTCAATGGCATCAAGTCTGGTTACGCTAAATTTGAAACCTTCCCAGTTTGGAATCTTCCCCTTCATCATCCAGTCAATTTAGCCTACGAGGCTGCAACCGCAGACCTTGACGATGTCAATATGATTGACCCTTTCCATCTCCAAACCTACGGAGAAACCACTGTCAATTACAACCGTGACATTGAAATCTTCCCAGTGCTCAAACGTATGTTGGAACGCATTCTCGGTGAATCTCCATACGCTTCACCAACAGACATGGGTGTCAACATGGTTGGCTTCGCTATTACAGATAATGAGACTGCTATCGAAGCTTCTAAACAAGAAATCATCCGTCGCTATTATCAAACTGTTCTTGATTTTAAAGCTGAAAAAGTCGGAGAAACTGCTGTCAAGAAGATTGAACTGCTCATGAACGACCTCGGTATCACACCTGCAGACCGTCAGGTTGCTGTCGCAGCACGTCAAAAGGCGGAAGAAACTGGTGGCCCTGCCCTAGCCCTTGAATTGCCAAATGGGGAAATCGTAACTGGTAAAAATTCTGAACTCTTTGGGCCTACAGCTGCTGCCTTGATCAATGCCATTAAGAAATCTGCTACTATCGACAAGGAAGTAAAATTGATTGAGCCTGAGGTTGTTAAACCAATTCAAGGTCTTAAAATCAATCATCTCGGTAGCCGCAATCCTCGCCTCCACTCAAATGAAATTTTGATTGCACTTGCAATCACAGCTATGGAAAATCCTGATGCTGCGCGTGCCATGGAAGAACTTGGGAATCTCAAAGGAAGCGAAGCTCATTCAACCATCATCTTGACCGATGAAGACAAGAACGTCCTTCGCAAACTAGGTATCAACGTAACCTTTGACCCATTCTACCAATACGATCGCTTGTATCGTAAGTAAATAAACAAGGCTGGACAAAAACTAAATTTGAGAGAAAAATCCAGTAAATCTTTGCATAATAAAAAAATCAAACGCATAATATCAAGTCTTTTGGGCACTTGGTATTATGCGTTTTTATAATCTTCCATCCTCATTTATTTCAATGAAATTGTCAACTCGACACAGGCTCCTCCTTGGTCTGGATTGAGCAGGGTCAGACGACCACCGTGCAAGAGAGCTACCTGTTTAGAAAAGGCTAAGCCGATTCCATGATGGGGATTAGCTGAATTGCGGCTTTGGTCACTCTGATAAAAGAGCTGTTCCGCTCCCAGCAGCATCTCCTCTGAAAATGCAGGGCCATTGTTCCAGATAGCAAAAACCAACTGGTCCTGCTGCACTGATACCGTTAGCTTGACTTCCTTTTGATTCTGGTCTGCATGTTCAAGCGCATTCAGTAAAATATTGAGCAAAGCTCGCTTGAGATAGTCCAAATGAATGGACAAAATCAGACTAAGATCACAATCTTCTTGGAGGTAGAAACGATAGTTTTCTTGTTTGCTGAACAGTGCCCAGTCGTCCTGTAAATCAGCCAAAAAGTCCTCCAAGGAAAGCTGACTGAACTGATTAGAATCAATCTGAAAAGTCTTAGCGTAATCAATCAAAGAGCCACAATACTCTTCCATCTTGTGACTGGCCTGCAAAATCTCAGCAGCATAGTCTGCCTGTGGCTGGCCCAACTGCGCCAACTCCAAGAGCTCAGCATTCCCCTTAATCACAGTTAAGGGCGTCTTCAAATCGTGCGATGTCGCTGATAGCTGTAGAATCAATTCCTGATTATGCTGCTGCTCTTTTTCTAGAAGACGAGTATTTTCTTGATGGCTGCTCCGTAAATCGCTATAAACTTCGAGCATTTCCTCGATCCGAAAAAGCTGGCTTTGATTTTCTTCTAAAAGCTTCTTACTCGTTAGCATTTTTATTTCCCTGTCGATTTTTCGGAGCAATTTCAAAATATGATAAAAAGTAATCAGCAGCAAGCTCCCTGCCCAGAAGAACAAGGCGAAAAGAACGTGATCACTTCCTTGCGTAAATTCATAACCTATAAGCACAAAAATCAAAACATGGAAAAAGACGATTTTCAAGCTAGTTGTCCAGACTAGGCTTTTGAAATTTCGGGTTCTAATTGCCATCTATAGCCTACTCCTCTCACTGTTGCAATTGCTTGCAACCCTTCTTGTTTGCATTTTTGGCGAATCTGATATACGTATTCTGAGATAGAGCGAAGCTGTGTTTCTGAGCTTTCTGGGTAAAGCAAGGTATGCAGGCGTTCAGCTGAAAAGGTCTGCTTAGGATTGCTAGCTAGTAAATGTAGCAATTTAAACTCTCGTTCTGAAAATTTCAAGACTTCACCAAAACAGGCAACTTCATAGCGCTCTGGATAAAATTGACAAGAAGCAATTTCAGAGTATCGCTCCTCACGTCTTTCCTCCCGCCTAAGATGAGCTCTGACACGCGCCAGCAATTCTTTGGTCCCAAAAGGTTTGACAATATAGTCATCTGCTCCGCGAAAGAGCCCTTCCACCTTGTCCGCCTCTAACTCCTTAGCCGTCAGAAAGATGATTGGACACGAAAGATGAGGACGAATGTAGGAACACAGCTCAAAACCGTTAACAGGCTCCATCATCACATCCAGCAGAATCAAGTCATATCCGACAAAATGCGTCAGCTCTAGGTCTTCTATCCGATCAAGCGTCGTCACATCATAGGCATCAAGCTCTAGGACGTTTTTCACCAGCTTCAAAATGCTCCGGTCGTCATCAACCACCAAAATACGATACTGTCTCATGATTTCCATTATAGCATACCTCTAGCGAACATCTCGTTTCAAGGTTAAGAATATAGCAGAGCTCCAAACCAAAGCTAACCAGAACAGCTGTATTCCCAACCCTGATAGATCTATTGAATGCTGAAGCCCTTCATACTCAAAAAGATTTAGCGTAGCCAGATCGGGCAGGTATTTTGCTTCTTTGATAAAAGTTGCCAATAAACGGCTAAGACCAATCAAGAGAGGAAAGAGCACCGACACCGGCACAACCCAAGATTGAAAGAGCAAAGCGAGGCCAGTAGTTAAAAAAGCCAGAAAAAGATTGCTGAGAAGACCAAAAGAGATGTAATAGAGGAATTTCCCCAGTAAGGACCAGCTAAAGTCCAGGTCAAAACGAGCCAGCATAACAAGGAAACAGCTACTTATAATGACACTATAGAGAACCAAGAGCAGCAAGAACAGAAAAAGGATTTTCCCAGCCAACCAAGCCCTTCTATTTGATACGGTTAGAAAATTCGTCCGCATCCCAGACTTGACAAACTCCTGAGCAAAATAAAGGGAAGTAAAGATGACGATGACAGGCTGTGCCAGATAGAGGGCATGCAAAGCCTCACTCAGAGCCTTCGTCTGGCCAACCACTGTCTGACTATAGTCAAGATTCATCAGAAAAAATGGAACGATTACCAGAGCCAGCAAGGCTGCCCCAAGAGCGAGATAATATGAACGGAACTTAATCCATTCACTTCTAAGCAGAGCTTTTATCATCAGTATCGCCCTCCTAAATCAGTCTTCAAAAAGCGCAGAGAGGCCATGACGCCGATGACTAGCAACCATGCACCAAGTATCAACAGTCCTTGCAAGGGATTGTTGGCATATTGAGAAGTCGGCGTTGCAACAAATAACTCTCCTGCGGGCTGTGGTAGATAAGCTCCCCAACTCGTGTGAGCTGCTAGATAGTTTCCTAAATTATAGATTTGGGGTACGAGAAAAAGCAGAGGAACTAGCATGGTCCGAGCCAATAAACCTAACAAAAACGAAAGGATTCCCAATAAGGTTAGAGATAAGGTTTTCCACAAAATCAAACTCCAAGCTGCCTGATTGAGCAGAATCGGATCAAGCCCTTCCTTTCCTAAAGCGAGATGCATGACCATATAACTAAAGTAGATTGATAAAAAGCTAGTGGCAAGAGAAAAGCAAGTAAAGGTCATGAGTTTCCCCACAAGCAACTTCAGGCGGTTATTACAGGTCAAGAGACTGGTTCTCAAGCTATGAGACTGAAATTCCATAGCTCCCAAAATTCCAGCTAAAATGACCAAAACCATGACCGCCATAGAAGCCCCGTTGAGACCTAGGTATTCCAGCGGATCAATGGCGTTTATCAGATTAGGAACCGTCTCAGGCGTAGCATCCAAGCCAATAGACAAATACTGTCGGCCCTCCAGCCAGGATACGACAGGCACCAATAGCAGCATGAGGCCCATACTCACTTTGAAAGCCTTGGTTGAGCGAATTTTCAACCATTCTGAATGCAATAAGGACATCGTTTCTTTCATCTTAAACCTCCTCTGTCAAATCAAAGAAGAGATCTTCTAGACTGTCTGAATCTTGCAGCACCTCTTCCAATCGTCCCTGCTCAATAATTCGCCCATGATGAATCAAGACCACATCATCTGTCACCATTTGCACCTCTGACAAGATATGGGAAGATAGAAGTACCGTTTTCCCTAAATCAGCCTGCTGACGGATGAACTTTCTAAACCACTTAATCCCACTTGGATCCAGACCATTAGTCGGCTCATCTAATATAAGAAACTGAGGATCACCCAGCAAAGCTGCTGCCAAACCCAAGCGTTGACCTTCCCCCAGAGACAGGCTTGACAAGAGGTCCTTCCTCTTATGAGCGATTCCAGTCATCTCCAAAACCTCATCGATCCGAGACTTGGAAATAGCATTACTCGCCGCAATAATCCTCAAGTGGTCATAGACCTTTCGATTTGGCAGACCGCCAATGCCATCAAAGGCTGCACCTACCGTTCTGAGCGGATAGGTCATTGATTGATAGGTTTGCCCATCAAAAGTTGCAGTCCCTGCTGTCGCCCAATCTAACCCCAAGAGAATCCTCAAGGTCGAACTTTTCCCCGCACCATTTGGGCCTAGAAAAGCTGTAATCCGACCGCTTCTAGCTGTAAAAGAAATATCTTCTAAAATCTGCTTGCTGCCATGCTTTTTGCAGACGCCTTCTATTTTCACCATATGTTCCATACTGAACTCCTTTATCTTTATTTTCTCCAGTATACCCAATCTAGTTCAGAATTAGTTCAGAGATTAAACAGAAATTTCAGAAAAAGTTGATCCACTTTTCAAAAGTCGCTCTAGCTTCATTAGAAAGAACTCAGTTTTTCTTTTCCTTTACTCCATTCTTTCTTTATAATTCTGCTGGTTTTGTATAGAGACTTTATTATCATTCTAGTCTCAAAAAGTTATTTATCAAACTCCATCAACAGCACCCTTTATGATATAATGAAAGAAGAAAACTGAAAGGATTTACCATGTCAAAAGAAGTTATTGTTGAAAGTTTTGAACTTGACCACACCATTGTTAAAGCACCCTATGTTCGCTTGATTGGGGAAGAAACCGGACCAAAGGGAGACATCATCTCCAACTTCGATATTCGCTTGGTGCAACCAAATGAAGACTCTATCCCTACTGCTGGGCTTCACACTATCGAACACCTCTTGGCAAAACTCATCCGTACCCGCATTGACGGTATGATTGACTGTTCGCCATTTGGCTGCCGTACAGGTTTTCACATGATTATGTGGGGACGCCATACTAGCGCCGAGATTGCTGCTATTATCAAGGATTCGCTCAAGGAAATCGCTGAAACTACTACTTGGGAAGATGTCCCTGGAACAACCATTGAATCTTGCGGAAACTACAAGGACCACAGCCTCTTTTCAGCTAAAGAATGGGCGAAACTCATTCTGGAACAAGGAATCTCAGATGATGCCTTTGAGCGCCATGTCATCTAAACGCAAAAGAACCAGTTACAATAACTGGTTCTTTTTTTATTCTCAAAATCTTGAGTTAGGCTTTTTCACGAATGACCAAAACGCCATCTTCCATATCTGCTTCCAGATGTTTGGCATCTAGATGATCCAAGTGGAAATCTGTCACCTTATCACGAATTTGTTGTTCAACCACGCGACGGAGAGGACGAACACCCATAACTTCGTCATAACCTTCTTCTGTGATAAAGTCCTTAGCTGCTTGACTAACTTCCAAATCAATGTCTTTCTTAGCCAAAGTTTGGTTGACTTCCGCCAACATCAAGTCCACAATCTTAGAAAGGTCTTCCTTATTCAAGTGTGAGAACTCGATAACTGCGTTAAAGCGGTTAAGAAACTCTGGACGGAAGAATGGTTTCAAGCGATCCATCAATTCTGGTTTGTCCGCATCTTCTGTCAAGTTGGCTTCATAGCCAAATCCAGCATTTGATGTCGCGATAATGACAGTATTTTTAAAGTTAACGGTATTTCCTTGACCATCAGTCAAACGACCATCATCCAAGACTTGGAGGAGAAGAGTAATCACTTGAGGATCAGCCTTTTCAATCTCGTCCAAGAGAATGATAGAGTATGGGTTGCGACGAACACGTTCTGTCAAGGTATTGCTATTGTCATCATAACCCACATAACCTGCTGTTGTACCAATTAGCTTAGATACGGCTGTGCGGTCACTGTATTCAGACATATCCAAACGGATAATCGCATCCTTGGTTCCAAACATATCAAGCGCCAATTGTTTAGCAAGTTCTGTTTTACCAACCCCAGTTGGGCCTACAAAGAGGAAGCTACCGATTGGGCGATTGCCTTCATCAAAACCAGCACGGTTACGACGGATAGCACGAGCTACTGCTTCAACCGCCTTATCTTGGCCGATTACCTTGTGTTCCAAGCGATGAGCCATATCTTTCAAACGTTCGATGTCTGACGCTCCCATTTGTGACACTGGAATACCTGTCATTCGTTCCACAGATTCAGCCACATCGTTGATGCTTGCAGTCACTTTCATGTCTTCTGTGTGGTTTTCGACTTTTTTCTCCAATTCTGCAATGCGTGTCTTGGCATTAAGAGCTGCTTCAAAATCTTCTGCCTCAACAGCTTTTTCTTGCTTGTCTTTTTCTGCCTCGATTTCCCGTTCAACAGCATGAACATCTGTTACAGGATGTTGAGCTGCCAAGTGAGCTGCCGTTACATCGACAAGGTCGATAGCCTTATCTGGCAAGCTGCGTTGTGGAATGTATTGGATAGAATAATCCACTGCTGCCTTCAAGACTTCGTCTGGCAAGATAACATTGTGATGTTGTTGATAGAGGTCACGAATCCCTTGAAGGATTTTAAAAGTATCCTCTGCTGAAGGAGCATTGACCTTGACTTCGTTGAAACGACGAGCAAGAGCTGCATTTTTCAAGATGGTGTTACGGTATTCGTCTTGAGTCGTTGCCCCAATCACTGTCAACTCACCACGAGAGAGAGCTGGCTTGAGAATATCCGCAAGACCTTTAGAACCACTATCACCGCCGATTGAACCAGCGCCAAGGATTTGGTGAATTTCATCAAAGAAGAGGATAATATTGCCTGCTTCTTTCACTTCGTTGACTAGGTTTTGAACGTTTTCTTCAAAGCTACCACGGTATTGAGTACCAGCCTCAAGACCTGAAATATCAATGGAAATAATTTCCTTGTTTTTAATAGCAGCTGGAACGTCTCCATTCACAATTGCTTGTGCTAGACCTTCGACAACGGCTGTCTTACCAACACCTGCATCTCCGACAAGTACAGGATTGTTCTTGGTGCGACGTGAGAGGATCTCAGATGTTTCTTGAATTTCCTTGTTTCGTCCGATAACAGGATCCAGCTTGCCCTCACGAGCTTCTGCGGTCAAGTTACGACCTAGTTTAGCAAGGACACCGTCTTGTTTCATACCTGAAGCGTGTTGTTGCATTTGCACATCAGATTCTGCATTTCCTGGCAATTGACCAGTTGCACGATAGTGAGAAAATTCCTCAGGTGTCACTTCACGTCCATTAATCAAGTAGCGACGATTTTCAGAACTATATCCTCGCATACCACTCATCAATTGGTTAAATAAATCATCCATGTTGTTAAAGTTATTAAAGTTGTTATTCATATTCTTTACCTCGTTTATTGTTAATCATTTGCGATCTCTGATATTGACTATCTTTGACCTTTGTTTTAAAAATTTTAGACTAGCTAACTAGCTACCCTACGTATAATTTCTGGTTTTTCTTTCTTAAATAAGCCTTCTATCATCTTCTTTTCAAAATCTGTTAGATTTAACATAGGCCTCACCCCTTTCTAGGGTATCTACTGTACATTTTCAAGAAATAGAATCATTGAAAATGAAGTTTTCTAAGGAATTCATTTTCCTTATGTTTCTACTATATCACATTGGTCAGTAAAAGTCAATAACTTTTTTGACTAAATTTGACTATTTTTTAAAAAATTTTTTAAGCACACAAAAAGCCAGTCAGACCGACTGGCTTTTCTCTATTCCAATTGAATTTTAGCTCAATGCGTCATCCATTGAAAGAACTTCGTGGAAGACACGTTGTGTCAATTCAGTTTTTTGTTCTGGAGTGAGGTATTTGGTGTTTACACAGTATCCAGAGATACGTACGATAACGTCTTCACCTGACATGATCTTTTCGTAAACATCATTCAAGTCCATAACGTTCAAGTTAACGTGTTGTCCACCGTTTTCAAAGTAACCATCAAGGATTGTTACCAAGTTATCAACTTGTTCGTCACGAGTCTTACCAAGAGCTCGTGGAGAGACTTGAGTTGTCAATGAGATACCGTCAGCTGCATAACCAAAGTCTAGGCTAGCAAGTGAGTTCAAGTTTTGTAACCATCCACCTTTAGCTTTGTTAGATGGGTTAGCACCTGGTGAGAAGAATTCAAGTTTAGATAAGTTCACAGAACCATCTTCGTTGAGGTATACACCTTTGTGGACTGGTGAGTTACCAGTTTGTTTAGAGTAAGCAACGTTAGATGTGATTGTCAAAAGTGATACTGTAGCTTCTGCGTCTTTGTATAGTTTGTGGCTACGTAGACGAGTTGTGTAAGCTTCGATCAACCATTCTGCCAATTCGTTTGAACGTGGGTCATCTTCACCCCAACGTGGGTATTCACCGATTGTTTCGTAATCGTAGATGTAGCCATCTTCATCACGGATTGGTTTAACTGTAGCGTATTTAATCGCTGACAATGTATCAACAGTGTTAGCAAATCCACAGATACCGAATCCCATGTTGGCACGTTGTTTAGTTGGCAAGAAGGCCATTTGAACAGCTTCGTAGTTGTACTTGTCAGTCATGTAGTGGATGATGTTCAAAGCATCTACATAAGTGTCAGTCAACCAGTCAAGAGATTTTTCAAAGTTCGCTTTAACTGATTCGAATTCAAGAACTTCGTCACGGATAGGATTGATGTCAAATACTTTGTAGTCTTTGTGAACATCGTCGTAACCACCGTTCAAACCAGTAAGAAGAGCTTTAAGAACGTTTACACGAGCACCGAAGTACTGGATGTTGTGGCGTTGATCTTCGTTTTCTGGGTCAAGTGGTGACACACAGCATGAGATACAGCTCATTTCTCCGTATCCGTCTTTAGCCATTGTTGTTACACCTTCGTATTGGATAGAAGAGTGTTTGTGGCTCATATGCATACAGTAGCGACGGAAGTTGTATGGCAATTTATCAGTCCAAAGAACTGTCAAGTTTGGCTCTGGAGAGTTACCGATGTTGTCAAGTGTGTTCAAGAAACGGTAGTCCATCTTAGTAACACGGTGACGACCGTCGTTACCCATACCAGCCATAGAAGTTGTGATGAAAGTTGGGTCACCTGAGTACAATTGGTCATAAGCTTTTGTACGAGCAAATTTAACTGTACGAAGTTTCATAACGAAATCATCAACGAATTCTTGGATTTCTGATTCAGTAAATGTACCACGAGCAAGGTCACGTTCTGCAAAGATATCCAATACGATTGGCACACGTCCTAGAGATGTTGCAGCACCGTTGATAACACGGCAGACAGCCATGAAGGCGATGTTAACCCATTGGATAGCTTCTTTCGTATTCATCGCTGGTTTGCGGACATCAACTCCGTAAAGGTCACCCAAGCGAACAACTTGTTGCAATGCTTGGTATTGAAGATTTACTTCTTCACGAAGACGGATTGTTTCTTCATCAATTTCTTTGATCGCATTCCAGTCGTTGACTTTTTCTTGCATCAAGTAGTCTGCACCGTAAAGAGCAAGACGTGCGTAAACACCGATGATACGTCCACGTGAGTAGGCATCTGGAAGACCAGTTACAGTGTGAGCGTGACGAGCGCGACGAATGTTTGAAGTGTAGGCACGGAAAATACCGTCGTTAACTGTTGTTACGTATTTAGTAAAGATTTCGTGAACAGCTGGATCTGGTTCATATCCATTTTCTTTCAAAGTAGTTTCAGCCATACGGATACCACCTTTTGGCATGAAGTTCAATTTGAAGAGTTCATCGTTTTGAATACCAAAAATCAATTCGTTTTCTTTGTCAATAAATCCAGCAGGAATATCAGCAATAGATGTTGGACGAGTGTCCATTGGGAAACGAGTTTCTTCGTAGTGTGCTTTTGTTTCTTCTACGATTTTTTTGATGTGAAGTGAACGTTCTGTTGGTCCAGCAAGAAAACTTTCATCTCCATCGTAAGGTGTGTAGTTAGCTTGAACAAAGCGAGAAATACTTGCTTTTTCTTTCCAATCTACGCCTTTGAAGCCTTCCCAAGCTTTATCAAAAATATCTTGTGCTTCAACAACTGTTTTAACAACCATGTTAATGTCCTCTTTTTTCTAGTAACAGTTATCTGTTACATTCTTGAGTCAAGTATACCATACAGTAACCGATTTCAACAAGAGAAAATCGGCATTTTAGGCGCTTTCTTTTATAATACAGGATGCATTCTGGTGTTATCTGTATTATATATTTGAAAGTTGGATTGAACTTTCCCATTTTTTCAGAAAAAAGGGTATAATGAGAAGGAAAAAACGGCTAGGAAGGAAGCAAAATGCTCATATTTCCATTGATAAATGATTTGTCCAGAAAAATCATCCATATCGACATGGATGCCTTTTTTGCTGCGGTGGAAATAAGAGATAATCCTAAATTAAAGGGCAAACCTGTTATCATTGGGAGTGACCCCAGACAAACAGGTGGTCGAGGTGTCGTTTCTACCTGTAGCTATGAGGCACGGGCTTTTGGTGTTCATTCAGCTATGAGCTCTAAAGAAGCTTATGAGCGCTGTCCCCAAGCTATCTTCATCTCGGGAAATTATGAAAAATACAAGACTGTGGGACTTCAGATTCGAGCTATTTTTAAACGCTACACTGATTTGATTGAACCTATGAGTATTGACGAGGCATACTTAGATGTGACGGAAAATAAACTCGGTATCAAGTCAGCCGTCAAAATAGCTCGTCTCATCCAACAGGATATCTGGCAGGAACTACACCTGACTGCTTCTGCAGGCGTCTCTTATAACAAATTCTTAGCTAAAATGGCTAGTGACTATCAAAAACCGCATGGTTTAACAGTTATCCTCCCAGATCATGCCCAAGACTTTCTCAAACAAATGGACATTGCTAAATTCCATGGTGTGGGCAAAAAAACAGTTGAACGTCTTCATGAAATGGGCATTTATACTGGTGCAGACTTATTAGACGTTTCTGAAGTCACTTTAATCGATCGGTTTGGCAGACTCGGTTTTGACCTTTATCGAAAGGTCAGAGGCATTCATAACTCACCGGTCAAGTCCGATCGCATTCGCAAGTCCATCGGTAAGGAAAAAACCTACGGAAAAATCCTGCAAGTAGAAGAAGACATCAAAAAAGAGCTGACTCTTCTCTCAGAAAAGGTAGCCCTTAATCTCAGCCAACAAGATAAGGCTGGAAAAATCATTATCCTAAAAATTCGATATACTGACTTCTCCACTCTGACTAGACGAAAAAGTCTCCCGCAAGCAACACAGGACGCTAGTCAAATTTCTCAAACTGCCCTTCAACTCTACGAAGAACTAGCTGAAAAAGAAAAAGGCATTCGTTTACTAGGAATTACGGTGACAGGATTTTAAATCCTTGAAGGGATTCATTCGTTCAAATCAAATGAGGTTGGAACAAAAGTGTTTCAGCCTCATTCTGTTTTAAAAATAATGCTTAAAACTTGATAACTAATCACTAAAACAGCCCAAGGAACTATCCTAAATTGTCGACCAGCATTCAGCAGGCTGTATTAGAATTATTCACCTTTTAGATTCTAATAATTCCTAATTCAAGGAAACTTCTTTCCCTTATTTCCCTCCCTATTTTCCTAAAAACAATAATGTCTATAAGAGATGGTAAGTTTCCAAACTCATATTTGGACTATGATATTGAGTATTAATTTCAGCACTTCAAACAAAAAACAGTGAGATAGATTTCAAATAGTTCATAGTAATAAAACTCTATTTGTTAGCACAAATAGTAAGAGTTGACACCTTCATTTATATTTGTTAAACTAGAAAATATAAAAATACCATCTGGTTGGTTTTTGAAGAAAGGACTTAACATGAAAAAAACTATGCTAGAAAAAACAATCGATTATGTTGCAAAACAAAATCAACGTGTACATCAACAACAAATACGTCATCACGAAACCATTCAAAAGCAAATAAAAAAGCAAAAAAACTGTTTGATCGATTATCACAAGGAGAGAGTGGTATCCGACTTTCTCGTTTGGGAGTGAAATGTGGGTATGCTACAATCACTGGTGGGCTCATCACTACTTTGTTTAGTCCTCGGAATGGTTTAGGAATAATGGCCATCGGTGGGATTTCAGTTCTCTCAAACTTGTATCACATCAAACGTATAGAAGCAAAATTAAAAAAGTAGAGTGGTTTTCTTAAGAAGGAGGCTTGTTAGACGCTCAAATATTACCTTTTCTTCTTTTTTTGATAAAATAAATTTAATAAAACAGAGAGAAGGAACTCAATGGTCGCAAAAACAGAAAAATCTCAAGCAATGATTGAAAAAATTTTATCAACAGCTTCACAGCTTTTTATTCACAACGGCTATGAAAAAACAAGTGTACAAAACATAGCGCAAACAGCTAGTATTTCAAAAGGAGCCATTTATCACCATTTTCAATCAAAAGATGAAATTCTTTTTGCAGTTTTAAAACAGCGTTATCAATTGATGGAAAAGGAATTGCTAGACTGGCTTGAATCCACCAGTCATTTAACTGGAAGAGAACAACTCAAAGAAATCTTTCAGTTTAGTTTAAAAAGTCAGAAAACTAACTACGAAATGTTGAATCACGCGCCTCTTGATGCAGAGTTCATGCTGACTATTATCCGTTACAATCTGCGTATAGGAACTCCCCTTATTGCAGATATTATAAAAAAAGGAATAGAAGATCAGTCCATCCAACCCATCCCCTTCCCTAATGAAGCAGCCGAGACAATCTTGCTTTTGACTAACTTTTGGGTAGAAGGGAGTATTTTTGAAAATTCTTCCGAAAAAATAGTTGATCGTATCTATTTTTTACAATTTATGCTTCAATCCATCGGCTTAGATATTTTTGATGAATCTTTGATCCAAGAAATTTTAAGTCAATCAAATTAAATACAATCTTTTGTTTACTTTTAAAACCGTAGACAAACGTTGGGCAAGGCGACATAATAAGGTAATATAAAATAAACTAAACGATTATAAAAAATAGGATAGTTCCCCAAATGTTTTTTTGGCGAACTATCCTATTTTATTTTTAACTTATACAAATAAACGCACAAAACTATAGAGCAACAAGACACTACCGAGTACGATACGGTATTTACCAAAGAGTGTAAAGTCGTGCTTCTTCACATAGCTAGTCAAGAAACGAATAGCAACCATGCTGACTGCAAAAGCAACACCCATAGCTACCAAGAGCAAGAATAATTGCCCAAAACTCAAGAGTTGACCTGCTTTAATAAATTTGAAAATCTTTAAAGCACTAGCCCCAAACATAACAGGGATTCCGAGATAGAAGGTAAACTCTGTTACGACAGAGCGACTTGTTCCATTCAACAAACCACCAACGATAGTGGCACCAGAACGGCTTGTCCCCGGGAAAAGGGCGAGGACTTGGAAGAGCCCAATGTAAAGAGCTGTTTTATAAGGCAACTTGTCTAGCTCTGTTACTGTTGGTTCAATGGCTTGCGCCTTATTTCTTTTTTCAAGATAGATAAAGGCAACCCCGTAAATAATCAACATAATCGCAACTGAAACCATGTTATGGAAGTTGGCATCAAACCAATCATCCAACTTAAAGACCAACAGTAAGGGCAAGGTCGCAACGAGAACTTTTGACCACAATTGCCAAGTTCGACGAACTTCTAGCTTATCCTTTGTTGGTTTAAAAGGATTAAGCTTGTTAAAGTAAATGACCATAACTGCTAAAATGGCACCAAGCTGAATGACAACATTAAACATGGACATGAAGGCTTCATTTTGGTCCTTGTATTGCACAAATTCTTCAACCAAGATCAAGTGGCCAGTACTTGAAATGGGCAACCATTCCGTAATTCCTTCAACAATCCCAAAAAAGATTGACTTCAAAATTTCAATAAAATACATACATTACTCCTTTTTCTGTCCTCTATTATAGCATAATTTCGGATGTTGCGATAGATTTTTTAGAAGGCGCCGATACTACCACCGCCTCCGCCTCCTGAGAATCCTCCACCTGAAGAACCACTTCCAGAAGATACAGAGTAATTGCTAGCTGTATTCGCGACAGCAGTATATTGCTTGATTTGTGCAGTTGAGGTGTAGAACTGTGAGTGCCAACCATAGGCTACATAAAGATTCAAATCTGGATTTTCAAGCTGAATATGGCGGACTTTCATTAACTTGCTCACCTTCTTGGCATAACCAAAGAGAGTCGCATAGACCAGTAGACGGTTCCAAAGGACGATGCTCTCTAGCTCGGCCTGATCCAGATGAGCGATGTCCCGAAGCATATTTTCAAAACTCGTCCAGAGATAGAAGATCTCCGCTCCTTCCTCTGTTAGAACTCCATCGCGATAAGCTCCTCGCGTGGCAAGGTAAACCCAGAAACTAGCCCCTAATCCTGTCAATCCTAAGAGTAGAAATGGGATCGAAAAGAAACCATGTGTTTGCCAGCTATAGTAAAAGAATAGCAGTCCACCTAGAGCTGTTATGGCTGAACAAACTCGCATCCCGAGAGCAAGGCGGCGTTCCTCGCTTGTCAAGGGACGATAGTAGCTTGGGATACGAAGTACATGGACCTTATCCTTGACACAAGACTGTATGCGTTGAAGTCTTCCTTCAAAAGAGCGTTTAAGACGCGAGCCTGTTTCTCGGATATGTTTTTCATCTGACTCTTTGGCACCACGGTATAGGGAAGATGAAACTTGGTAATCAGGAAAAAGATCTGAAATAGCCAATTCTTTTTTATTTGACAGGATCATGCGTAGACATTCCTTCTCAAAATTGGACAAACCCTTTTCACTGATAATGCGCACATAAGGTTCCTCATCACCTTGGAAAATAGATAAATGACCTCGATCTACTAAATCCAACAAGGTTGCCTGAATCAAACGTTCAAAAGTAAATTTACCAAACCCTAATTTGTTTAGGGGATTGACTTCCTCTAAGGAAGTTGAATACACAGCTTCTGCTAGAACCATTGGAGGCAAATCCATCGGTGGTTCGTAGAGTCGATGATCTTTTGGAAAGACCTTTTTAATGCTTGTACTCTGACGAAACTTTTTATAGAAGAGAGGAACTAAAAGTAAGAGACTCATAAAAATGACAGGGAACACCCATTTCATCATAATCTCACTTTGCACTTTTTCTGTTGCTATATTGCTTTCAATCCGGTTAAAATCAGTTAAACGTTCTTCCTCTAATCCCTGATCTAGAGCTCCTACAAAAGCACTTCTCGGCGAGTAAGCATGTAATTCGATTTGTCGCTTTCTAGGAAGGTCTTTCATTTTGACATGATAGAGATTATTTACTTTTTCAACACTAGAGTCCCTTAGGAGTTGGCCTGCATGAAAATAGAGTTTCTCTGCTGGAGTATCAGAGCTAACCTTGAACTCAACCTCTTTGATGTCTCCAGTACTATCGGTCAAGGGTTGCCAATTTAGCTCTGCGATATCCTGATATAAGAAGAGAAGATTTGTTAGTTTCCAGGTGACCGTCACCCGAACAGTATCTCCAGCATATCCAGCATTGTAAATTTTTACCTCGTATCCGTCCTCTTTCTCCATAGTATAGAAGGAAACATTTTGAACAACCTTTCCATTTTTAGAGACCTGAACGGTTGGATCGGGATCAATGTCAAACCCTTCTGGCATTTTCCCTGCTTTTCCGAGTCCAACTAACTGGCCATCATAATCATCTCCAAAACGGTAGGTAATTGTTTCCTTAAAAATTGCAGTATTATCTGCATGAATATACAAATCACCCTGATAAGAGCGAATCTTGAAATCAACCGCAAAAACAGAGAGTGGTAGAACACAAATCAAGGCAAATAAAAGCACGAAAAAAATCTTTTTCACAACACAATCCCCCTTTTTATCTTCGCTATCATTATATCATTTTTTACAAGTAAAGGCTTACTTGTATTGAAAATATCACTATTTTTAGATACAATAGAGAGAGTCATTTTTAGACTAGAAATAGGAGAAAACATGAAAAAATTATGCTTATCTATCCTTGCTAGCCTAGCCCTTACCTTAGGACTAGTTAGCCAAGTCCAAGCCGACGAATATTTACGCATCGGGATGGAGGCTGCTTACGCCCCCTTCAACTGGACTCAAGACGACGATAGTAACGGCGCCGTCAAAATCGACGGTACCAACCAATATGCCAATGGCTACGATGTTCAAATTGCTAAAAAGATTGCCAAAGACTTAGGCAAGGAACCTTTGGTCGTTAAAACCAAGTGGGAAGGACTTGTTCCTGCTCTTACTTCTGGCAAAATCGATATGATCATTGCCGGTATGAGCCCAACCGCTGAACGCAAACAAGAAATTGCTTTTTCAAGCAGTTACTATACTAGCGAACCGGTTCTATTGGTCAAAAAGGACTCTGCCTATGCGAATGCCAAATCTTTAGAGGACTTTAGTGGGGCAAAAATCACGTCTCAACAAGGTGTTTACCTTTATGACCTGATTTCCCAAATTCCAGGTGCCAAAAAAGAAACAGCTATGGGCGACTTTGCTCAGATGCGTCAAGCTCTGGAGGCTGGTGTTATTGATGCCTATGTTTCTGAACGACCTGAAGCAATGACCGCTGAGTCTGCTAACGCTAAGTTCAAAATGATTCAACCCCAACCAGGTTTCAAAACTGGCGAAGAAGATACAGCTATTGCTATTGGACTTCGTAAAGATGACAGCCGCATCAGCCAAATCAATGCGAGCATCGAAACCTTCTCTAAGGATGAACAAGTAGCCCTCATGGATCGTATGATCAAAGAGCAACCTGTGGAGTCTACAACAACAGAGGAAGAAAGTAGTTTCTTTAGCCAAGTCGCTAAGATCCTTTCTGAAAACTGGCAACAACTCTTGCGTGGTGCTGGTATCACACTCCTAATCTCCATTATCGGAACCATCACAGGTCTCCTTATCGGACTTGCAATCGGGGTCTTCCGTACCGCTCCACTATCTGAGAACAAGGCAATGTACGCCCTACAGAAACTAGTCGGTTGGATTCTCAATGTCTATATTGAGATCTTCCGTGGTACACCGATGATTGTTCAATCCATGGTTATCTACTATGGAACTGCCCAAGCTTTCGGTATCAACCTTGACCGGACACTAGCCGCTATCTTCATCGTCTCAATCAATACGGGTGCCTACATGACAGAGATCGTCCGTGGTGGTATCCTGGCAGTTGACAAGGGACAATTTGAAGCTGCAACTGCTCTTGGTATGACCCACAATCAAACCATGCGTAAGATTGTCCTACCTCAGGTTGTCCGTAATATTCTACCTGCTACTGGTAATGAGTTTGTCATCAACATCAAAGATACCTCTGTATTGAACGTTATTTCAGTTGTTGAGCTTTATTTCTCAGGAAATACTATAGCAACACAAACCTATCAATACTTCCAGACCTTTACCATCATCGCCGTGATTTACTTTGTCCTCACCTTTACCGTGACCCGTATCCTACGCTTCATCGAGCGTCGTATGGACATGGATACTTACACTACAGGTGCTAACCAAATGCAAACGGAGGATTTGAAAAAATGACACAACCAATCCTTGAAATCAAACACCTCAAAAAATCCTATGGGCAAAACGAAGTGCTAAAAGACATTTCTCTCACCGTCCATAAAGGAGAGGTTATTTCCATCATCGGAAGCTCAGGAAGCGGAAAATCAACCTTCCTTCGTTCAATTAATTTACTCGAAACACCTACAGAGGGAGAGATTCTCTATCGCGGAGAAAACGTCTTAGAAAAAGGCTATAACCTCACCCATTATCGTGAAAAACTCGGTATGGTTTTCCAATCTTTCAATCTCTTTGAAAATCTGAATGTCCTTGAAAATACAATCGTCGCTCAGACGACTGTCCTTAAACGCGACCACTCTGAAGCTGAAAAAATTGCCAAAGAGAATCTCGAAAAAGTTGGCATGGGAGAACGCTACTGGCAAGCCAAGCCCAAACAACTTTCAGGTGGACAAAAGCAGCGTGTAGCTATCGCTCGTGCCCTCTCCATGAATCCTGACGCCATTCTCTTCGACGAACCAACATCTGCCCTTGACCCTGAAATGGTTGGAGAAGTTCTCAAAATTATGCAGAATCTGGCCCAAGAAGGCTTGACCATGATCGTCGTAACCCACGAAATGGAGTTCGCTCGCGATGTCTCCCACCGTGTCATCTTTATGGATAAGGGCGTCATTGCAGAAGAAGGCAAACCAGAAGACCTCTTCACGAACCCTAAAGAAGAACGGACAAAAGAATTTCTTCAACGTTATCTCAAATAAAATAAAAAGAAAAGACTGCAGTCTTTATATAATCTCAGATTAAAGAAAAATCCATTTTGGACAATTTCTTTAATCTTTTTCTTTTACTAGAGAAAGTTTAAAAAACTTTAAAAAATAGTATTACATCAGCATTCTTAGGAGTTTCTACTATATAGTATACAACCTTTAAAGGAGCAATTTTTTAATTACTGATAGATTTTGAAACAACTGACTTTGTCAGCTTGCAACTACATTTGTAAGCGTCTAAAGGCGCGATAACCGTGTCAATTGCATCATTTTAGTGTAAAAGCATCAAAAAAACATCCAAGAAAACATTCTTGGATGTCCGTAAAGATTGATAACTCCATTAACCTTGTCAGTGGACTGGAAATGATGATATTATGACCTCCTTATCTCAAATACTACTGTATGAACCCACTCATTATGAATGTATAAGTCATTTTCTATCATCCTACTAAAGGTGAAGCCATTTTTTATAAGCACCCTCTGAGAAGCTAGATTACCCGTTGCCGTTCCTGCAATAATTTTATTTAAACCATAAGTCGTAAAGGCCTTGTCTAAAACGAGTTTAACCGCTTCGCTAGCATAGCCTAAGTTGCTAACATTTTCCCCAATCCTATACCCGAGCTCTGCTGTTTTTCGATTATTCTCTAAAACACTTAAATTGATTCTTCCGACCATAACACCTTGCGAATCTCTGATAAGATGCATGTAGACATCCCGATTCGTTTGTTCCGCTAACAATTCCTTCGTGATTTCTTTAAAACCTTCTAAATTAAAATAGTTAGCTGGTCTAGGAGGTAGATTTCGTTCAAAATACTCTCGATTTTCTTTCTCAAAAGAATAAACGTCTAGACCATTTTCTTCAGACAACAGCTCTAAACTAATCATTACAAAACTTCCCTTCTCAGCAAAAATATTGTTAGATAGAGTTTACATTCTCGATTTAGCTTCTCCTTCTTCCTTGTTGCGATAATATTTTATAAACTCTTCCTGACTGTTGACAATATGTTCCTGTCCATCTACTGAGTTTTCCGCAGGAATTTTCACATTGTCAAATAAGTTTGTTCCTTCCTTATACAAGAGTTGATAAATTGGCATGTTGTTTTCGATACTTGGCTTATCAGCCAAGACTACAATTGATCCGTTATTATCTTCTAAAAGCTTTGCTGCTTCAGGGTACTTTTGACGAACAAGGGCATCTTTAGCTAGTTTTCCTTCTTTTGAGATTCCGATTTTCCAATTATACATAAAATAGTTTTCAGACTCCGGCAGTAAAGAAGAAAAACTTGTCGCATCAGAATATTTTATATAATCTTGCCCCTTACCTAATTCCACAATCTTCCCCTCATCCAAATCAATAGATTTATCCACAGGAGAACCATCTTTAGCATTTTTTAAATGAATGTCTAACAATTCTCGACCATCACTAATATAGATACTAGAAGCAATTCCTGTAGGAATATAGTCTGAATCATAATCTCGAGTCATTTTAAAAATATCGTAGTCTTTGGAAGGGAAGTCCTTCGTCTTTATATCATAGATGGTAATCTTCCAATATTCATCTTCAATAGGCTCATTTCGATACATAGACGATATCGCCAATCTTTTGTATTCCTGAACAATCTTATTTTGGCTGGCAACGGGACTAACCCAATAAACATAGGTAGACTGTGATGCAAGCCAATGGTCCAATGGATTATCATAGTCCCACTTAATCGCCAAGGCTTTCCCATCCTCGATATATTTGTAATCCACTATCTTTCTCTTAAACAAAAAAGTAGAGTATGGATCAACATATTTGTTCACATAGTATTTATATGCTAGGTAAGGCGTCAGTAAGAGAACTCCCACCATCATGACAATAAACACCGCTTTTTTCGAAAATTTCATTGTAACTCTCCCAACGTTGATGATTCCTCAAATACTTTCTACTGTTGAAAGCATTTGTTCGTTTTCAAAAAATATACGAATTTCTAGAAATAAAAAGAAAATGTCCTTCTCCATTATACCATATGCGTGATACCATGAGAAGACTAGAAAAGCAAAAGAAAACCACCTGAAATAAATTCAGGTGGAAGAGTGATCTGAAAGAGCTACAGAAACAAGGCTAGCTAATGTCTTGTTGAAATTTGTAAATCAAAAATGCCTCATTCACAACAAACTGGACTAGACCTAGCAACTCCTACTCTAATTTTTGCAACAGCTTTACAACTTGACGATTTTCAATCTTCACATAGTATACACCACTATCACTGACAAGTTTATCCTCTTTATACTTAGCAATTTTTACAGCATAAAGGCCTCGTGGTAGGGATTGGTTGGCAAAAAATTCCTTCATGAGCCTTTCAAGCTCTTTAAGATAGTCAGCATACAAGAGATCTCTTTTTTCCTTCGGAACGAAATACTGAAATTCAAACGTCGGTATAAAAATCTCTTTTTGGAAAAGATATTGAGCATCCATTGGATACATTCCTTGCAGAGCTTGGCCCTTGCTTTGATTTTCCTCTAATATTTCATTATAAAGATAGATATTATCAGATTGGTTATTAAATTCAAAACCAATACCTTGATACTTCAAATCAGGAAGTTTAGGATCTTTTATTGAACTGTCCAGTGTTTTTAAAAATTCGCTGGTGCCTGGACTAACCTCAATACCTAAATAGGCTAATTCTGGGAAAACATCATAAATTTTTTTATAATTCTTGTAATCAATCTCTGCATCTGTCTTTCTATATGTTTTATTTTCCGAAAAGCGAGTATAGTATTTAAATCGAGTTTTAACCTGATAGGTTTTTCCGGCTATATTTTCACTGTAGGTACCATGGATTATAAATCCTCCCACGCTTGTATAGTTTTTCTCGTATTTTTCTAACTCAAACTGTCCTGTAAGACCGTAATTTTGATAAGAACGATGCACAGCTTGCTCAAGTTCAGTTCGACTTGCATGGGCAAATAGCCCCCACATATCCATTAGAGCAAGAATAGGACTAAGCACTGTGAAGATTACGATTGGGATCACTATGGATAAGCAACCTATTAATAGCCAATTTCTTTTCTTGGAGTTTCCTTCAGATTTTTTAACAGTTTTCTGTTTCCTTTTTAAGATTAGAATGAGCAAAACCAAAATCCCTAATACCAATAAAACCAATCTACAATCTCCTTTTACTTTGGACAGCTGCTAACAGATATATAGGAGACTGACAGAAATACTCGTCTCACCCTGCTAACTTATCCTGAATTCCATAAACTCGTCTGAAATGAGGAACAATCCTTGTCTCATTATACCACATGGGCAATGCCGTGAGAAGATGAGAAAAATAAAAAACACCCCATGGTGTGAACCATGAAGTGTTTCGAAACGTTGATATAATCGTATTGATTAACGTTTTGAGAATTGTGATGCTTTACGAGCTTTCTTAAGACCTGGTTTGAACAACTTTTGTTTGAATAAATTTCAAAAGCTTTTAAAATCAACGTTTTCACAGATTTTCAAACCTCAAAATTTCATTAAATTTTAACTGATTTCATCTGAATGGTGTTAATTCTATCCAAAAAATACACGAATTGAGCTGATAAATACTAAAAGTTCACACCATTAGTTAAATTATTTTTTGTTACATACATTTTTTAGATGATAGACCTCCTAATTTATTTCTTATAGCATTTGAGCAAACCTCCGTTATCAGAAAACAACCAGAAAGAAAAACCGCAAAATTAATATTTGCTTTCTGGTTGTTTTTTTATAAATTGAATTTGCAGTAAAATACTTTACTCATTTACACTATCCCTTTCTTCTATGTACTTTCTTTCATCTAAAGAAAAACCTCGTATTCATCAATTTTATTTTGTTATAGGTGAGAAAGAAGAACAAACAAGAAAAACACGGCATAAAAACCTATTCAGTTCATCGTCCTCAATCCTTGTCTGCTTCATTTTCTTTTACGAGCTCTTTTTGTGAATCCTTTTCAGAGAGTTTTTGATCGATATACTTGTTAATGGTTTCATAAAATTCCTTGGTCATCTCACTATCTAATTTTGTCGAATTATGAACTTGATTGACTTTCAATTGAACAGATTGAATACCGTAAGAGGCTTGTTTTTGGTGGAGCGTTTCTAATTCTTCTTCTGAAATCGGATCTCCAACAACCGTCAAGACCAATTCATTGTTCCTTGACTTGTAGACTTGATTAATGACCGTATGATTGGCGAACTCTTTTCCTACAAACTGTTTGATCCCTTCTTTTCGTGCTTGATCCATCGTCAGAGTGACTGCTGAATAGCTGGCTGGAAGAACCAATAATACAATCAAGGATATCAGCCCAATTCTCATTTTAATGTTTAGCTCTTTAAATGAACTTAAGGGAGATTTTCTCATCAAAATTCTTGTTCCAACAATGTTAGCTAGCATGATAAAGACACAGTTAATCAAGAAAAGATAGAGAGCTCCAAATAAAAATCGTACATTTCCATTAGCTAAGCCATATCCTGCAGTACAGATAGGTGGCATTAGAGCTGTTGCAATAGCTACGCCAGGCACGATATTGTTTGCTTCTTTTTTCCTTGAACCAATTACACCTGCTATCCCACCAGCAATAGCAATGAGAACATCCCAAATGGTTGGAGAGGTTCGTGCAATCAACTCGCTACTTGCATAAGATAAGGGGGAAATCCAGAAATACAGAGTCGAGACAAGCAAACTGACCAATACTTGAGTAAATAAAACCTCTAGAGATTGCTTGATTAAACGCGTATCAAAAATAGCTAAACCGAATCCCAGTCCAACAATCGATGTCATAAGAGGGGAAATCAGCATGGCTCCAATAATGACAGCTGTTGAATTCATATTTAAACCTATAGAGGCAATAAAAATCGCACACATTAAAATTACTGTATCTCTTAATCGAACATGAAGGTCATCATATAATTTCTCACGGTATTCACGTGTTGAATAGTTTCCGGTCATTGGTTGCTCCTTTTATTTCATATAATCTTGTTTCTGTATGGATGATGGTAGAGAGACTTCTGTCTAAACTGACATATTTTTAATTCTCACTTATAATTCTTATGAACATTATCTTTTAAATATCCATCAATCCATCCTACACACTATATCAAAAATTTTACAGTTTTTCAAGGAGAACTCAATCAATTTGAAAGATAGTGAAAGGAAGAAATTTTTGTATCCTTATCCGAAGATGAAAAAACGTTATCTCCTCTGAAAGAAGATGCCGTTTTAATCTTTAAACATGATGAGTGTGTTTGACAATCCATTGCTCCATTTTGATGTTCAACCAGAAGCCTTAGATTCCAAACGTGATGATGGTTAGAAGAAACTACTTGATCCAGTTACCGAACAGTTGTGCTCCATTCCCGTCAAAGTATAGACGTTGCCCATCCACTACTGTGTGTTTGGTTTTCCAATTTTGCATCATGCAAACCGCCCAAGGTGTTGCGATCCCCAAGGTAAGCCCGCAAATTATGGCTACTAAGATAGAGTATCCAATATAATCTAGGATTCCTCCGTCAAAATAACTTTCAGATTTCATATTATCTCCTTTATTTTTATATGTTTATATTCTAGGCACTCTATTGCATTATTATTTTTTACATTTGAACAATCTTACGATAACTTCTTGAAGTAATCATAAAGATTAAAACATAGATGAGTGCAAAGATTCCACAGATTGATAAGGTTATAATCAACATCATGGTTGCATCGACTACTCCAATGACCTTTAGAATCAAGCTCAACATATGATAAGCAAAGGCCAGATGGAGGAAGGCAAAGATTACAGGAAGAGAGAAAACGGTCAAGATTTACTTGTTAATAGTTTGCTTGATCTGCTTTTGATCCAAACCAACCTTTTGCAAAATTACAAAGCGTTCGCGGTCTTCATATCCTTCAGAGATTTGTTTGTAGTAGATGACTAATACTGTACCGACCATAAAGATAATGGATAGGAAGATACCGATAAAGAAGAAGCCACCAAACATTGCATTGCCTTCTTGGCTATTATTTGCTTTACTAGATCCGTAAACAACGCTTTCCTGATTTTCAAAATGAAGCGATTGTTTATAAGGAGAGAACAAATCTTGTCCTCTCCAGAGTATGACTTTTTGGTAACCCACTACAGTTGACAAAGAGCCTGAATTTAGTGTGAAAAGTGGTGTGAATTTTGCTAAAAATCATCAAAAAAACACCCCATGGTGTGAACCATGAAGTGCTTTGAAACGTTGATATAATCGTATTGATTAACGTTTTGAGAATTGTGAAGCTTTACGAGCTTTCTTAAGACCTGGTTTCTTACGTTCAACTTTACGTGAGTCACGTGTAAGAAGTCCTGCGCGTTTCAATGAATCGCGGAAGTCTGGGTCTACTTGAAGAAGGGCACGAGCGATACCGTGACGGATAGCTCCTGCTTGACCAGCGTATCCACCACCTACAACGTTAACGAAAACGTCGTATGAACCTACAGTTGAAGTAACTGCAAATGGTTGGTTGATAACAAGACGAAGGTCAGCGTGTGGGATGTACTCTTCAACATCTTTTTTGTTAACAGTGATTTTACCAGTTCCTGGAACAAGGCGAACGCGTGCAACAGCGTTTTTACGACGTCCAGTACCTGCATATTGTGCTTGTGACATACTTTATTGTTCCTTTCCTTAGATAAGTCCTGAAATATCAAGAACTTCTGGTTGTTGTGCAGCGTGAGTGTGCTCAGCGCCTACAAATACTTTCAACTTCATACCTTGAGCGCGGCCAAGAGTATTGTGTGGAAGCATACCTTTAACTGATTTCTCGATCAAACGTACTGCATTTTTAGAACGAAGTTCACCAGCAGAGATTGATTTCAATCCACCTGGGTGGTTTGAGTGAGTGTAGTAGATCTTATCAGTTGCTTTTTTACCAGTCAATTTAACTTTTTCAGCATTGATAACGATTACGAAGTCACCTGTATCAGTGTGTGGTGTGAATGTTGGTTTGTTTTTTCCACGAAGTACGCTTGCTACAACTGCAGAAAGGCGTCCAAGAGGTACATCAGTAGCGTCTACTACATACCATTTGCGTTCAACTTCACCTGGCTTAGCCATGTATGTTGTTTTGTTCATGATTTCTCCTATATGAATATCGTTTTTGTTTACAGGGCGGATGTTCCGGTCCGCGGGGTATTTGAAAGGTTCCGGGGCCTTACAAATGGGGTAAACAATACCGTCTACTATCATACCAAATTTCACTACTAAAAGTCAATAGATATGAAAAATATTTTTGCCGATTTCAGTGTTTAACATCTAGAAAAACCTCGCTTTTGCGAGGCTCTCCTATTTGTAAGCTAAGGCACGTTTAAAGGTTTTCCAGATTCCCAAATCATCTGTTTGAAGGACTAGGCTAGCATACATGCGTCCGATAAAGACTGTTGCAGTGACTGCAAAAACAACCGTTATGACAAGCGAGATCCAAGCTTCTAGACCACTTGCATACCCATTTATAGCTCTAAATGGCATAAAGAAGGTCGAGATGAAAGGAATATAAGAACCAATTTTCAGAACTAAATTGTCCCCAGCAGCACCTAGAGAGGTCACACCGACAAATCCTGCTATAATCAAGACCATCAATGGCGACAAGGCCTTTCCTGAATCCTCAGGGCGAGAAACCATAGAGCCTAGAAAGGCTGCTAAAACAACATACATAAAGAGGCTAACCAACACAAACAATAAGGTATTGAGCGAGAAAGCCTCTCCTATATGGTTTAAAATACCAGATTGTGCCAAGATAGGGATATCTTTAAAGGGCAGAATGGCAGCAAGCCCACCCACGACGTAAATGCCAATATGGGTCAAAATCACAAGAAGCAAAGCTAGCATGCGAGCGTAGAAATAATGACTAGCTCGGATACTAGAGAAGACCACCTCCATGATTTTGGTTCCTTTCTCGCTAGCCACTTCTTGAGCAGTGACGCTAGCATAGGTAATCAAAATCATATAAAGGAAGAAACCGAGCCCTGCGGCCGCAATGGTTTGAATAATTTTTTTATTTTCCTTGGATTCATCAATCTTCTCAGTAAAGTCAACAGTTTGACTCAAGCGTTTTTCCTGTTCTTGAGACAAATTGGCTGCCGAACGATTGAGTTGGTATTGCAGTTCATTTAGCTTATTGGTTACAGCTAGCTTGATGCCACTTTCAAGAGAGGTTTCACCATGATAGACGGCCTTGAGGACGCTGTCCTCTTGGTCAATGGTTAGGTAACCCTTGATTTTCTCATCCTTGATAGCAGCTTGGGCACTGGCTTCATCCTTATAATCAAAGTTGATACCATTGGTACCCTTGAGCCCTTCTTCCACAGATGGCACCGTTGTTACTACTGCTATCTTGCTATTCTTGGCCATAGAAGATCCTTGGAGATAGCCGATTCCTACAGATAAGGCTAAAAAGAGGAACGGCGAAATCACCATAAAGAAGAAACTCCACGACTTGACATGCCGAAGATAGGTTTCCTTCATTACAACCCACATATTTCTCATACTTCCACCCCTGATTCTAGTTTAAAGATTTCATCGATTGTTGGAGCCTGTTGGTCAAAGGTCGCAATATATTGACCTTGAGTGAGGATTGGGAAGAGTTCCCTTCCAGCACTCTCATCATCGAGGATCAATTTCCAACTGCCCTGCTTGGTCAAGCTCACCTGTTTGACATGAGGAAGTTTTTCCAGTTCTTCCTTGCTTTGTTCACTTGAAACAAAGAGACGTGTTTTCCCGTATTGATTGCGAACATCCTGAACTGGTCCATGCAAGACCACACGCCCATCACGAATCATCAGAATATCATCGCAAAGTTCCTCGACGTTGGTCATGACATGGTCAGAAAAGATAATGATTGCACCGCGCTCTTTCTCTTTCAAGATGACTTGTTTGAGTAACTCGGTATTAACTGGATCCAAACCACTAAAAGGTTCATCCAAGATAATCAAGTCAGGCTCATGGATCAGGGTGATAATCAGCTGAATTTTCTGCTGATTCCCTTTGGAGAGGCTCTTGATTTTGTCGGTCAATTTGCCCTTCACTTCCAATTTTTCCATCCATTGAGGGAGTTTTTCCTTGACTTCCTTAGCATCCATGCCCTTTAGAGTCGCCAAGTAGCGAACTTGCTCAAGGACTGTCAATTTAGGCATAAGGCTGCGTTCCTCAGGCAGATAGCCAATCCGAGCGTAGGTCTCCTGACGAATCTCCTGCCCATCCAGACTGATTTCTCCTTGATAGTCCAAAAATTTCAACATACTGTGGAAAATCGTTGTTTTCCCAGCACCATTTTTCCCGACCAGTCCCAAAATTCGTCCTGGACTTGCCTGAAAATCTACACCAAACAAGACTTGCTTGGAACCGAAACTTTTCTCTAGATTTCTTACTTCTAGCATTTTCCACCTCCGAAATATGTTGCACTTATTATACTCCTTTTTGATGGCCTTTACAAGGATTTATGTACATTTTTATCTTGTCCATCCCAGCTTAAAAACTACGTCCCCTAAGGGTCTTAAGTGCCTAAGTGATAGAACAATTATAGCCCATTAAAGTGCATACAAGAACTTTTACTCCTCAATTGTCCATTTTTGATCCTGAATTGTCATTTTGAAAAGCAAAAATCCACCCCGAAGGATGGATTGATGAGTTAACGTACTTCTGCATTGACTTTCTCTTCGAGTGATGCTTGGATTTTTTCCATATAGCGTGCGACTTCTTCGTCTGTCAAGCTATCTTCTGGATTTTGGAAGGTCAAGCTATAGGCCATTGACTTCATACCAAGTCCCAATTTTTCGCCTGAGAAGACGTCAAAGAGTTTGATATCTGTCAAACGTTTCACGCCTGCAGCTTGGATAGCGTCCACAACTTCTTGGTGAGTGACTTCTGCCTTGAGGAGTAGGGCCACGTCACGGCTGACTGCTGGGAATTTGGTGATTTCCACAAATGGTGCAGCAGGTTGAAGCGCTGCTTCGATGGCTGAAAGGTTGAGCTCCGCTACATACGTTTCTGGAATATCATAAGCCTTGGCAGTGACCGGATGCACTTGCCCAAGGAAACCAATAACTTGATCGCCGAGTGAAATCACGGCTGTACGTCCTGGGTGGAGACTTGCAATCTCAGCTGTAGCTGTATAAGTCACTTCTAGTCCCAAGCGAGTAAAGAGCGCTTCTAAGATTCCCTTAGCATAGAAGAAATCAACTGGGACTGCTGCCGTTTGGAAATCTTTTTCTGCAACCAAGCCGGTTAAGGCAAAGGTAAAGCTATTGATCTCATTTGGTAGATCTTCTTTTGGATTGCCTGTTTGTTCAAAGACTTTTCCAATCTCGTAAAGAGCCAAGTTTTTGTTCTTACGAGCCACATTGTAGGCCACCGTATCAAGGATACCTGAGATCATATTTTGACGGAGGACGGAGCGCTCCACTGTCATTGGCCACATAAGTTCTGTGAGGTTACTTGGTTGAGCTGTAAACTCAACTGCTTTTTCAGGCGTTGTCAGAGCGTAGGTGATGATTTCTGTCAGACCTGCTCCTTCAGCGATGGTACGAACTTGGCGACGCAATTTTTGTGTCGCAGTCAATTCACCAGCTGTACCGTCATCTTTTGGAAGACTAGTTGGCAAGCGATCATAACCATAGATACGGGCGATTTCTTCAAAGAGGTCTGCTTCGATGGTAATATCCCAACGACGACGGGGTACGCTGACTGTAAAGGCTTCAGCATTGCCAGAAAGGCCAAAGCCAAGACGACGGAAGACATCTTCCACATCAGCGTATGAAAGTTCCGTACCAAGGACACGGTTGACGTCTGCAAGGGTTGAAGAAACTTCTACATCAGAAGTATCAAGCTCACCTGCTGAAACGATACCTTTACGCACCGTCGCACCTGCAAGATCAGCAATCATGCTAGCTGCAGCATCCAAGGCTTCATTGACTGTTGCTACATTAATCCCTTTTTCAAAACGAGAAGATGACTCAGAACGAAGGTTGAGGCGTCCGCTAGTCTTGCGGATAGATTTGCCATTGAAGACTGCAGCTTCAAGGACGACACGACTAGAATTTTCAGAGATTTCTGTTTCTTGACCACCCATAACACCTGCAAGGGCTACTGGTTTGTCTGCGACAGTGATGACTAGGTCATTTGTTTCCAAGTCACGTTCTTCACCGTCCAAGGTCACCAACTTTTCACCAGCACGCGCTTCACGCACACGGATGTCAGTTCCTTCAAAGGTATCCAAGTCAAAGGCATGCATAGGCTGACCAAAGTAGAGTAGGATGTAGTTTGTCACGTCCACTACATTATTGATTGGACGGATCCCTTCGTTCATGAGGAGATTTTGCAACCATTGTGGACTTGGTGCGATGGTCACATTGTCCAAGATACGAGCCGCATAGTAAGGAGCCTTGTCTGTTTCAATGCCTACAGAAAGGGCGTCCGCTACTGCATCATTGGTTTCTGTTAAACTGAATTCTTTAAAGTTGACTGCCTTGTCATAGATGGCTGCTACTTCATGAGCTACTCCACGCATAGAAAGAGCGTCTGCACGGTTTGGAGTGATAGAAAGTTCGATGATTTCATCATCCAAGTCTAGGTAAGAAAAGACTTCATCCCCAGGAACAGCATCTTGAGGCAAGATTTGGATTCCATCTGCGAATTCCTTCGGTACAACTGAGTCAGAAATTCCTAATTCACCAAGGGAACAGATCATTCCAAGTGATTCTAAACCACGGATTTTCCCTTTTTTAATCTTGTAATTGTCAGCGATACGAGCTCCTGGAAGTGCCACCATGACCTTGATACCAGCACGCACATTTGGGGCACCACAAACAATTTGACGGGCTTCTTCTTCGCCAGCGTTAACCTGACAGACATGCAAGTGAGTTTCTGGCACATCTTCGCAAGACAAAACCTCACCGACGACAATTTTTGAGAGACCAGCAGCTGGTGATTCAACACCCTCTACCTCTATCCCTGTGGTTGACATTTTCTCAGCCAACTCTTGTGATGGCACATCAATGTCCACCAATTCTTTTAACCATTTATAAGATACAAGCATAATTTAGTTCTCCAGAATGACAGTTGCCACTCTAGTTCTTTTCCTTTCCTATCATTTCAATAGAAGAATCCTCTTCTTACCTTAATTTCTTTTTCAGTAACCAATCCGTATCTACTTTTTGACCAACCATAAAACTATGTTGGCTAAATTTTTCAAAACCATATCGGCTATAAAACGCTTGAGCTTTTGTATTATGCTCCCAAACACCCAACCAAGCCCAGGAAAAACTATTTTTGGTAGCAAGTTCAAGAGCGAATTCAAACAGTTGCTTACCTAGTCCAAATCCTTGGAATTTTTGTAGCACATAGAGGCGTTGAATTTCAAAAGCATCCTCTAATTCTCTCTCAGTCTGAGCACTTCCCCAGTTGACTTTGAGAAAACCAGCTATCTCCTCTTCATGCATAATGAAATAGGTTTCGGATTCAGGATTTTCCAACTCAGTTGACAAAACTCTCAGACTATAAGCCTCTTTAAAGTATTCCTGCAACTGCTCTTCCGTATTATCATGCGCAAATGTTTCACGAAAGGTTTGTTTGGCAATTTTGGCCAACACCCCAATATCTGCCTTTTCTACTTTTCTAATCATTATTTAAACTGTTCTGAGAAGCGGACATCTCCTTGGTAGAATCCACGGATATCGTTAATTCCGTAACGGAGCATAGCGACACGTTCTTGTCCAAGACCAAAGGCAAAGCCAGAGTAAACAGTCGCATCGATTCCACTCATTTCAAGGACACGTGGGTGAACCATACCGGCACCCATAATCTCGATCCAACCTGTTTTCTTACATACGTTACAGCCTTCTCCACCACACTTAAAGCAGGAAACATCCACTTCAACAGATGGCTCTGTGAATGGGAAATAAGATGGACGCAGACGGATCTGACGCTCTTCACCAAACATTTTTTGGACAATCAACTGAAGGGTTCCTTGAAGATCTGCCATAGAGATGTTTTTCCCAACAACCAAGCCTTCGATTTGGTGGAATTGGTGACTGTGAGTTGCATCGTCCGTATCACGACGGAACACACGCCCTGGTGAGATCATTTTCAAAGGACCTTTTGAAAAATCATGAGCGTCCATGGCACGCGCCTGAACTGGAGACGTGTGAGTACGAAGTAAGATTTCTTCTGTGATGTAGAAGGTGTCCTGCATATCACGGGCTGGGTGATCTTTCGGAAGGTTCATACGTTCAAAGTTGTAGTAGTCTTGCTCCACTTCAAAACCATCCACGACTTGGTACCCCATCCCGATGAAAATATCTTCGATTTCTTCACTGGTTTGTGTGAGAACATGACGGTGACCAACCGCAACAGGACGACCTGGAAGCGTCACATCGATGCTCTCACTTGCTAGTTGAGCTGCGACTTTCTTTTCTTCCAAGAGCTTAGCTGTTTCTTCAAAGGCTGCGGTCAAAACATCACGAGCTTCATTGACATGTTTCCCGATAATTGGACGCATCTCAGCAGAGACATCCTTCATCCCTTTGAGGATTTCAGTTAGTGATCCCTTTTTACCAAGGACAGAGACACGCAAATCTTGCATCTCTTTTTCATTTTCAGCAGTAATCTGCTTCAAGCTAACCAGCGTTTCTTCGCGAAGCGCTTTTAATTGTTCTTCAATAGTTGACATAATTCCTCCATCAGTCTCTCGTAGATAAAAAGAAAACCACATGCCAAAAACTCCACTCGGAGCGTTGACACGCGGTACCATCCGTTTTCATCTGACAAGTCAGACCTTCATTTCTAAATCCATGCGCAAGTGAATTCACCCAGCTTTCATATAGAGAGCTTGCAGTCACGGCTCTCCTCCCTAATATACTTCCCTTGAGTTACTAGTCTTGCGGATTTCTATTCAATTACTACATAGTTTATCAGATTTTTACTATTCTTGCAAGACCTATCTCACTTCTGCTTGCCTTTAAATCGCCATTGGAAGCGATGCTTGTCATAGAAAGGAAATTCGATAAACAAGACTCCCAAGCCCACACAAAAACTGGCGAGAACATCCGATGGATAGTGAACCCCCAGATAGACCCTTGATACTAGCACACTGACTAGGTAGATCCCAAGGAGGATTTGTACGATTTTTCTCCAAACCGGATCTTTAATCCGTTGACTGAGAATGACAATCAAAGTCCCTACCATCAGCGTCACTGCCAGAGAATGGCCGCTTGGGAAGGAAAATCCCTTCTCCTCGACTAGGTGTAAGATAGCCGGCCGTGGGCGCTGGTAGATGTTTTTAAAGGTTACGATTAAAAGACCAGCTAAGGCTAGATTACCCGCCATGAAGTAGCTTTCTATCTTCCACTGCTTACGATAAAAGATAAAGGCTGCGATAGCAACCCAGGTGATAATCACCGGGATATCAATCAAATGCGTAAGGGCACGGAACAGAACTGTCAAATAATTTGGCAAGTTCCCACGAAGGGCAGTCTGAATCGGTTGATCAAAACCGACCAGCGTTTCAGGATAGAACTTAACCATGTAGCCAAGAAGGACGAAAAGTAAAAGGGCAAAACTGCCCTTCATTAAAAATGTTTGTTTATCTCTCATAATGTTTTAAGGTTGGTTTCAAGAGGACGTATAACAACCAGAATGAAACGGCAAAGATTAAACCTTCAATCAGGTTAAAAGGTAAAACCATGGTCATCAAGTAGTTAGAAAGTCCTATAATTTCTCTAATATCAAAGTTGGCAAACTGCGCGTATAAAGGAACCGCATAGACATAGTTGAGAACCAACATGGCAGAAGTCAATCCAAAAGTTCCCACTAGAGATGCTAGTAGGAAACGAAGGGTGCTGCGTTCCTTTTTCCAAATCAAACCAAAGGCGATAACAAAAACTCCCAAAGCTATGATATTCATTGGCAAACCAATGTAGGTATTCACTCCTTGGCTATTCAGAAGCAATTTCAAGAGTGAGCGCATCAAGAGAATTCCTAGAGCAGCTGGCAAATCCATCACGACCAAGCCCACAAGGACTGGCAAGATACTAAACTCGATCTTGAGGAAGGTTGCCGCTGGCAAGAGTGGAAAGTCAAAGTACATCAGCACAAATGAAATGGCTGATAAAATCGCAATGGTCGAAATTCGACGTGTGTTTGTCATAACAGGTTCCTCCAATTTTCTATAAAATCAGAAGAAGTTGGAAAGGATCCCTCTATCTATTCTCACTTTTTATATCCCAAAAGTTCCCTCTCACTCTTTTGAGCAAGCGGTTGCAATTTATCTATAAACCCATCAGAACAGACAAGGCTATTCTTTCGTCTTCTCCCATCCAGACTATACTGTCGGTTGTGGAATCGCACCACATCAGCTTGCGCTCGCGGACTTCTTTAACTAAGATATTTTGGATTAATCTAGGCGTCGCAGTCGAAGATAATACTTAAGTATATCGAGACAAGACAACGAAGAGTAAGCCAAAATAGCTAGTTAAAATCACCGCCGGTCGGGAATCTCACCCAGCCCTGAAGACCCTTTAATCTTAACAAAAAACGCTTGCAAGTGCAAGCATTTTGTTTATTTCAATTTATCTGCTTCATAGGTGTGAACAAGCTCAAGATCTGCAAAGTTCTGCTGACGAAGAGCCTCATATACAATCATGCAGACGGTATTGGAAACATTGAGACTGCGGACATGTTCATCATTCATAGGAATACGGAGTGCTTTCTCAGGATGTTCTCGCATAAAGTCCTCTGGCAAACCCTTATCCTCACGTCCAAAGAGAAAATACTGGTCCTCATCGCTTGCCAAATTCGCCTCAGAATAAACTTTCTCAGCAAATTTCGAAATCAAGTAAAGTTGTCCCTTCATCTGAGACATGAAATCTTCCAAACTGTCATAAAAATAAATCTCAAGCTTATCCCAGTAATCCAAACCAGCCCGCTTCATCTTGCGATCATCAATAGGAAATCCCATCGGTTTGATGATGTGGAGGGGAGAATTGGTCGCAGCGCAAGTACGCGCAATGTTGCCTGTATTTTGTGGAATCTGAGGTTCAAATAATACAATGTGATTTGTCATGACGGGTTTCCTTTTATCATTGCAAAAAAATAGCCACACTGCCCGGAGTCAAGCTCAGCAAACAGCGTGGTTAAGGCATCGTTAACTTACCTCACAACAGGTTTGAAGTAAATCAGCGAAACTACTTTCTTAGTATAACACTTTCAGAATCATTGTCAATAGAAACGACTTGATTTTTTTACTTTTTTTTATTATATTTTCATACCGAAACATTCACTTTCAAAATAGCCTTAGCAAGAGAGTAAAATCACTTCAAATCAGAGACATTGTTATAGAAATTAAGCAGATTTATCTTCAAAAACTTTAAAAAGCCCTTTCTTCCTTCAAAAATCGGCTTGGCAAGTGCATTTTTTGCTAAAAAAGAGTATGATAGTTACATCATGAAAAAGTAGGTTTTTTATATGAAAATTGTCCTTGTTGGTGGAGGGAAAGTCGGTTTCGCCCTCTGTCGTTCACTGGTTGCAGAAAACCATGACGTTGTCCTCATCGAACAAGATGAGGCTGTCCTCAATCACATTGTCAGTCGCTTTGATATCATAGGACTCCTTGGAAATGGTGCTGACTTTGCCATCTTGGAGCAAGCCGGTGTTCAAGAGTGTGATATCTTTATCGCTCTAACTGAATACGATGAAGTGAATATGATTTCAGCGGTACTTGCCAAAAAAATGGGCGCTAAAGAAACCATCGTTCGGGTGCGAAATCCTGAATACTCTAATGCCTATTTTAAAGAGAAAAATATTCTTGGATTCTCACTTATCGTTAACCCAGAACTCCTAGCAGCGCGTGCGATCTCAAATATCATTGATTTCCCTAATGCCCTCTCTGTCGAACGATTTGCTGGAGGTCGGGTCAGTCTCATGGAGTTTGTTGTCAAGGATTCTAGCGGTCTTTGTCAAATGCCAATCTCAGACTTCCGTAAGAAATTTGGTAATGTTATTGTCTGTGCTATGGAGAGAGATCATCAACTTATGATTCCAAGTGGTGATGTGATTATCCAAGACAAGGATAGGATTTTTGTTACGGGAAATCGTGTAGATATGATGCTTTTCCACAACTATTTCAAATCACGTGCAGTGAAAAGCTTGCTTATCGTTGGAGCTGGAAAAATTGCTTATTATCTACTTGGCATTTTAAAAGACAGTCGCATCGATACCAAGGTTATCGAGATCAATCCTGAAAGAGCTCGTTTCTTCAGCGAAAAGTTCCCCAATCTCTATATTGTCCAAGGGGATGGAACTGCAAAAGACATTTTGCTGGAGGAAAGTGCTCCTAGCTATGATGCAGTCGCAACCTTAACTGGTGTTGACGAGGAAAACATCATCACCTCTATGTTTCTTGACCGTGTTGGCGTCCAAAAAAATATCACTAAAGTCAACCGAACTAGTCTTCTAGAGATTATCCATGCGCCTGATTTTTCAAGCATCATCACGCCGAAAATCATCGCAGTGGATACCATTATGCACTTTATCCGTGGTCGGGTAAACGCCCAATACTCAGACCTTCAAGCCATGCACCATCTAGCAAATGGCCAAATTGAAACCCTGCAATTCCATATCAAGGAAGCCAATAAAATGACTGCCAAGCCCCTTTCACAGTTAAAATTGAAGAAAGGGGTTCTCATCGCAGCCATTATCCGAAAAGGAAAAACAATCTTCCCTACTGGAGAGGATATACTTGAGGTCGGAGACCAGTTACTGGTAACCACCCTGCTGCCAAACATCACCAAGATTTATGATTTGATTGAGAGGTAAAAAATGAATAAAAGTATGATTCGTTACCTCCTTTCAAAACTTCTCTTGATTGAGGCGGCTCTCCTTCTAGTACCTGTTGGTGTAGCGACCTATTACCAGGAATCCAGTCAAGTATTTATAGCTCTCTTTACGACGATTGGAATTTTAGTCCTTCTCGGTGGTCTAGGAGTTTTACGGAAACCGAAAAATCAACGGATTTACGCCAAGGAGGGAGTCTTAATCGTTGCCCTCTGTTGGATTCTCTGGTCTTTCTTTGGTGGCCTCCCCTTTGTCTTTTCAGGACAAATCCCCAGCGTCATCGATGCCTTCTTTGAAATCAGCTCTGGTTTTACAACTACAGGAGCAACTATTCTGAACGATGTTTCAGTTCTCAGTCGCTCCCTCCTCTTCTGGAGAAGTTTCACTCACTTGATTGGAGGGATGGGGGTGCTCGTCTTTGCACTTGCCATTATGGACAATGCCAAAAATAGTCACTTGGAGGTGATGAAGGCTGAGGTTCCTGGACCTGTCTTTGGCAAGGTCGTATCCAAGCTAAAAAACACTGCCCAGATCCTCTATCTGCTTTATCTAGCTCTCTTCTCCCTTTTTGTTGTCATCTACTATCTAGCAGGCATGCCTCTCTATGATAGTTTTGTCATTGCTATGGGAACAGCAGGAACTGGGGGCTTTACCGTCTATAACGACGGAATTGCCCACTACGGTAGCTCACTCATCACCTATCTAGTTAGTATCGGAGTTCTGGTTTTTGGGATTAACTTCAATCTCTACTACTACCTCATGCTCCGTCGGGTTAAGGCTTTCTTTGGAGATGAAGAACTGCGAGCTTATGTGATCATTGTCCTAGTTTCTACCGGCTTGATTACTCTTAATACGCTCCACCTCTACCAGGGTGTCTCTAAAAGTGTTGAAATGGCCTTCTTCCAGGTTTCCAATATCATCACGACAACAGGTTTTGGTTACGGAGATATTACCAACTGGCCCCTCTTCTCCCAATTTATCCTCCTCTTCCTCATGGGAATCGGTGGATCAGCTGGTTCAACTGCTGGTGGTCTCAAAGTAATTAGAGGACTCATTCTCTCTAAAATCGCAAAAAATCAGATTTTGTCCATCTTATCCCCTCACCGTGTTTTGACTCTACACGTCAACAAGACTGTGATTGACAAGGATACCCAGCACAAGATTCTTAAATATTTTGCCATCTATATGATGATTATACTCTCTCTCATCTTTATCGTCAGTCTTGATAGCAATGATTTTCTAGTCGTGACCAGTGCGGTTTTCAGCTGTTTTAACAATATCGGACCTATTCTAGGTACAACCTCGAGTTTTGCCATCTTTAGTCCCATCTCTAAAATTCTCCTCTCCTTTGCAATGATTGCAGGTCGCTTAGAGATATACCCAATTTTGCTACTCTTTATGAAACGCACTTGGTCTAAACGCTAATGATAATACAATTCCCCTTTTACAAGTTAGTAGAAGGGGAATTTTTCTATAAAAAATGAGAAGACCTTTCGGTCCTCTCTTAGTCTGTTTATTTTTTTAGAGCTTCTTTGTATCGAGCAACTTCTGCTTGGTTAGCCCAAACATAGTGACCTGGACGAATTTCTACCATAGATGGCTTATCTGTCTCATAGTCATGTTGGTCAGGATTGTAAACTTTCAATACCTTCTTGCGTTCCAAGATTGGATCTGGAATCGGTACAGCAGATAGAAGCGCTTGAGTGTATGGGTGGACAGGATTGTTAAACAACTCCTCTGTCTCCGCCACTTCGACGATAACTCCCTTATAGATAACCGCGATACGATCTGAGATAAAGCGAACAACCGACAAGTCATGCGCGATAAAGAGATAAGTCAAGCCCAACTCTTTTTGGAACTTCTTGAGCAAGTTCAAGACTTGCGCGCGAACAGATACGTCCAAGGCTGAAATTGGCTCATCCGCAATAACGAAATCAGGTTCCATCACAAGGGCACGAGCAATCCCGATACGCTGACGTTGACCACCAGAAAACTCGTGTGGATAACGGGTCAAGTGTTCTTTCAAAAGTCCAACTTCATGAATCATCTTTTGAACTTTTTCTTTTCGATCTTCTTCATCTTTAAACAAATGGTAGTTGTAAAGACCTTCAGAGATGATATAGTCAACTGTTGCACGCTCATTCAAGCTGGCTGCAGGGTCCTGGAAAATCATCTGGATGCGACGAATCAAGTCTGATGATTCCTTATGAGATTTTTTCCCATTAATCTTATGACCATCAAAGATGATTTCACCCTTACTAGTATTATTTAGACCAATAATAGCACGACCAATGGTTGTTTTCCCACTACCAGACTCACCTACAAGAGAGAAAGTTTCTCCCTTGTTGATAAAGAAGTTGGCGTTTTTAACCGCGACAAACTTCTTACTTCCTTCACCGAAGGAAATTTCTAAATCTTTAATTTCTACTAATTTTTCAGACATTTCCTTCCTCCTAGTCTTCTAGATGAGCAAAGCCCATTTTATCACGAATCTTGTCATGCAAATCTGCAATGACCCCAGGTTTTTCAACTTTAGGAGCATTCTCATGAAGCAACCAAGTCTTAGCCCAGTGGGTATCCGTGACTGAAAACTGAGGTGCTTTCTGTTCAAAGTCAATTTGCATCGCATAATCCGAACGAAGGGCAAAGGCATCACCTTTCAACTCAGTATAAAGAGACGGTGGTGTTCCTGGGATAGAGTACAATTCCCCTTTATCATCAGCAAGCTGAGGCAAGCTAGACAAGAGACTCCAAGTATAGGGATGACGTGGGTCATAGAAGACTTCCTCAACAGTTCCGTATTCTACAATTTCACCAGCATACATAACCGCTACTTTATCGGCAATACTTGCTACCACACCAAGGTCATGGGTGATAAAGATAATGGTAAAGTGGTACTCATTTTGCAAAGTTTTAAGCAAATCAATGATTTGCGCTTGAATAGTTACATCAAGGGCCGTTGTTGGCTCGTCACAGATCAAGATATCTGGACGACATGCAAGGGCAATCGCGATAACGATACGTTGGCGCATTCCACCAGAATATTGGAAAGGATACTCATCAAAACGTTTTTCAGCGTCTGGAATTCCGACCTTGTTCATATAGTCGATTGCCATCTCTTTGGCTTCCTTGGCTGTTTTTCCTTGGTGTTTAACGATAACTTCAGTGATTTGGCTACCGATTGTATTGATTGGGTCCAAACTTGTCATAGGGTCTTGGAAGATGGTCGCAATTTTAGCACCACGAATCTTCTCCCATTCCTTGTTAGAAGTCAAAGCTGTCAAGTCTTGTCCACGATAGTCGATACTTCCTTGGGCAATACGTCCGTTGTCTTCTAACATCCCTGTAAAGGTTTTTGTTAAAACAGATTTACCAGAACCTGACTCACCTACCAAGGCAAGAACTTCCCCTTCAATCAGGTCCAGAGAAACTCCTCGGATAGCCGTCAGAACTTTGTCACGAACGTCAAATTCCACGACAATATCACGAGCAGTCAAAATTACATTATTTTCTTTTGTCATGTCTACTCCTATCTATGTGTACGTGGATCACTAGCATCCGCTAGGTTTTGACCAACAACGAAGAGAGAAAGAGAGACCAAGATCAAGGTTGTCAATGGAATCCAGAACAAATAGGCGTTGGTCGTAACGTTTTGTGAGTAATCTGAAATCAAACGTCCCAAACTTGGTACTGTAATAGGCAAGCCAAGTCCAAAGAAGGAAAGGAAGGCCTCATAAGAGATGAAGCTTGGCAACATCAAGGTCATTGTAGAAACAATAACGGATACCAATTGTGGCATGATATTTTTAACGATGATTTTAAAGGTTGGTGTCCCAAGTGTTTGAGAAGCAAGGTTGTATTCCAAGTCACGGTAACGCATGATTTGGATACGAATCATATAAGCAATCCCAATCCAAGTTGTCACACTCATGGCAAAAATCAGATTCCAGAAACCAGCACCAATTGAGTAAGTCAAGACGATGACAATCAAGAGAGATGGAATGTTTGAAATAATGTTATAAACTTCCATCATGACACGGTCAACAGATTTTGAAATTCCCCAAATTCCACCAACAATAACCCCAATTACAAGGTTGATAAAAGTGGCAATTACAGAGATGAGGATAGAGTTACGCGCACCAAACCAAACCCCATCAAACAAGGATTTACCATTACTATCTGTACCAAACCAATGTTCGGCATTGGGCTTGATAAAACGAGCGCTAAAGTCATTCACCTTACTTACATCGTTGAAGTCAAAATCTGAGAACATTGGATAAATAAAGCTCATCAAGATAATGGCAACCAAAATCCCCAACATAAGGACTGTTGATTTTTTCTTTAGAAACTGTCTAAATACAGAACCCCAGTATGAATAGGCAGGGGCATCAATTGTTTCAGAGGCAAAATCGTCACGTTTTACGAACTGAAATTTTTCTTTTCCGATTGTTGACATTATTTGCCTCCTTTCTCTGTCAATTTAATACGTGGGTCAAGCATGGTCATCCAGATATCTCCTACAAAGAGTGAGAAGATAGAAATACATGTAAAGATGAAGACGAGACCAACTACCATCGAGTTATTTGATGCCTTAACAGAGTCAATCAGCATTTTACCCATACCTGGGAAAGCGAAGACTGTTTCAGTCAATGTTGCACCACCAATAACTCCAATTACGGCACCAGGAATACCTGAAACCAAAGGAACCATGGCATTTTTAAAGATATGTTTATTTGAAATTTCTTTTTCAGACAAACCTTTGGCACGAGCAAAACGAACGAAGTCCTGAGATTGCAAGTCGATCATGTAACGACGGATCCAGATAGCCGTACTTGGTGCTCCTAGCAAGCCTAGAATAACTGCTGGTAAGACATAAGAACGCCAATCTCCAGCACCTAAGATAGGGAATGAGTCTGGCAGACCAATAGATGATCCAATCAAGCGCACAATGTATACCAAGGCAATCGTTGGAAGAGCAAGCAAGAAGGTTAGGGCACCTGTCGAGAAGCTATCAATCCAAGTATTCTTGTGGCGAGCCATAGCAGATCCAAGAGGAATAGCGATAGCATAAGAAATAATCAAACCGATCAAACCAGCAACCGCTGAGCTTGCAATCATTGATGGGTATTGATAATTGCTTTCTGTAGCTGTGTAAGGATCGTCCTTACCATAGTTAGCCACCTCACGCGCGTCTGCTTGACTTGGAGACTTGTAGGTACGAGAATAGATATCAACAGATGAAGTCTTTTTACCCGTAGGGAATTGAACTTCCGATGTTTTAGTTTGTCCTTGACCTTGTGTGATAACTTGAAGCACTGGTGTGTTTGCATAAGTTGGGTAAGAGTCACCCAAGTTAATGTTCACAAAGTTTTGGTGTACAAATGGGAATTGGTTGTTGAAATACAAAAGGTATTTATGTTTTGTACCTGAACCAACCAATGACCAACCGATAGCAGGGTCATTTTCAAAACGAAGATAACGTTCCAAGTTTGGATTTTCAGGGTCTTGAATCTTGTTTGGATGATCAATATCAATCAAGTTGGCATAGAATTTGAAAACACGTTCAAAAATTGGAATTTCACGCGTAGCATAGAATTGACCACTTTCTGAGAATACACCAAGTGTCCAACCATTTCCAAGTTTGTTGATGTATTTTTCGTAGATTGCCTTGTTAGTATCATTGGCATCCACTGTTACAGACGAGTCCATTGTACTCGCTCTTTCTTGTAACTCCTTGGTATCGTAGTACTCAATGTAGCCCATCCGCTCATAAACGGTATTTTCATAATCATCCCGCTTGTCCGGCGTCGTTGCAATCTTGTTATAGTTGGTATCCTGCTTGAAAATCAGTTTCCGAGGAACCATCGTATAGATAATTGTGTAGGTCAAAGTTGTCACCAAGAAAATAGACAACAATGAACGCAGTACACGCATAAAAATATATTTCTTCATATCGTTTCCTTTTAAAATCCCAAAAGAACCTTCTCCTCATGGAGAGAAAGTTCTCTTGAGAGTTATTTATTTAACGTGATTAGCCAATTCTTTTTGAACTTTTTCGTTTGCTTCTTTTTTCTCTTTGAGCCATTTTTCACGAGCTTGTTCATAGTCAGCTTTTGTTACAACTTTATCTTGTAACTGAATATACTTGAAGTATACATCTGAACCCTTATCTCCAGATTGACTGTATGATGCCGAGAATGGTGCAACACGAGAAATGATTGGTGCTGCACCGCTACTAGACATAGCAGGAATAAAGAGAGAGCTGTCTGTCAACCAAGCTTGAGCTGCCGCGTATTTTTCATAACGAACATTCAAGTCGGTAGTTTCTTTAGCAGCTTCGTCAACTAACTTATCGTATTCTTTCAAACCAACTTGAGCTGCTGCAGCATTATCTGCACCTTCATAACCCATGTATGTTTTTGTTTGTTCAGCATTCGTTGTTTTCAAGATATCAAAGTAAGTTGAAGGATCTTCATAGTCAGGGTTCCATCCAACAGCACCTGAAAGGTCCCAATCTTCTGCTGCAGCATTTGCAGCATAGTATGTGATATTGTTCAACTCATCTTTAGAAATTTGTTGGATATCAATAACTACATTATCTTCACCAAGTACTGTTTCAACGGATTGTTTAAAGGATTGAATACGTGCAATATAGTTTTTAGATGTTTGGTCTACTGGGATATCTAAGTGGATAGGGAATTTCACACCTTCTGCTTCCAATGCTGTTTTAGCTTTCGCAAATTCAGCTTTGGCTTTATCGGCGTTGAAGAGTCCATCTTGACCATCCGCAAAGTTTACATTCTTCCACTCATCACCGTAAGCAGCCATCTTTTCAGTTACCAAGTCACCGAAAGTTTTTTCGCCTGCTGAGACAAAGTCTGGTTTTACAAAGAGGTTACGAACTGCAAGAGGAGCACCTTCTTTACCATTAATTTGTGCTGAGTAAGAAGTACGGTCAAAGGCGAAGCTCAAAGCCTGACGGAAGTCTTTATTAAGAAGAGCCTTCTTAGTTGATGTTTTTTCCTCATCAGTTGTTTTGGCAGTATACTTGTAACCTTGACGATCAATGTTTACACCCAAACCAGCGATTCCTGGTCCAGCTGGTGTATAGTAGATATTGTCCTTGTAAGTCTCTTCCACTTTAGAGTAGTTCGAACTTGTTGGGAAGAGTCGAGCATAGCTATAAGCCCCACTTGTAAAGTTGCGTTCAAGAGATTCTTGATCGGAACCATCATAAAAAGCAAGGGTTACTTTATCAATATGAACATTATCTTTGTCCCAGTAGTTTTCATTCTTAGCGAACTCGATAGAAGATTTAGCAGTCAGACCTTTCAGTAAGAATGGACCGTTGTAAAGCAATGATGTAGGGTCAGTTGCTTTGGCAAAGTCAGCCCCTTTTGATTTTTCAAAATCTTCGTTCAATGGCCAGAAGATTGCGTAGGCCATCTTAGAGTTCCAGTATGGTTCTGGCTGGTTCAAAGTATACTCAAGAGTATAATCATCAACTGCCTTTACACCGACTGAAGAAAAGTCTTTATTGTTTCCAGCTTTATAGTCAGCTAGACCTTTAACTGAATCTTCTGCTAGATAAAGTGCTTCAGACTTGTTATCAGCCGCGTGTTTCAAGCCATTTACAAAGTCTTTGGCTGTCACTTCAGCATACTCTTCGCCATCTGATGTATACCATTTGACACCTTTACGAATCTTGTAGGTATAAGTCAAACCATCTTTTGAGACTGACCAGTCTTCTGCAACTGCAGGGACTAGATTCCCATATTTGTCATTTGTAAAGAGACCATCGATACCATTTGAAGTGGCGACTTTAGTACTTTGTTTCCCTGAAGTAATGTAATCCAAAGTTTCTGGATCAGCTGTATAAACATAACCATAATTTTTTGGTGCTGTTGAATCAGATGATTTTGAAGAACCGCAAGCAGCTAGTACTCCTGTTGCTAATAAAGCAACTCCTGCTGCAACAAATACTCTACTTTTTTTCATGTTTTTAACTCCTCTTGAAAAATTTAGGCTTATTGGAAATTATAACATATATCTTTTAAAAAGTAAACGAATTTTCAGAATATTTAGGCGTGTATCCACAAAAAACTTTCATTTGTCAAATTTCTTTATTCTTTGTTTGCTATCTATCAAGTCATAAGGCAAACTTAATGCCCATAAAGCCTGATTTTCAGGTTTCCTCTCCCCATTTTTCTATCCAGCCAGAAAGGGCAGGCTTCTAAATTGGATTTTCGATTAAGAAACTATTGACGTAAAATCATTTTCAAGGTATAATAATAAACGTTGAGGCGGTATAGCCAAGTGGTAAGGCACGGCTCTGCAAAAGCTTGATCGTCGGTTCAAATCCGTCTACCGCCTTTCAGTACCTGAAATAACAGGAATCAACCGAATGAAAAGCCCGTAAAATCGGGCTTTTTTGTTTTTTCGGATAAATAAGGATAACTTTGAAAATCTTTTGGGGCGAATTTGGGACGAATAAAAAAACAGTGACGAAAATCACTGTTTTACTCGGTTTCTTCTTCGGGTTCTATTTCGGTGATTTGAACTTTTACCTTGGTAACACGCCCGTTTTTCACCTTATCATTGGTTAGGATAATCTGCTTGTTTTGGCTGACCAATTCATAACTAATTTTTTCAGTTGTTGGGATCGTACCAACACCCGTCAAATAATAACCGGCGATAGTATCCACATCATCGCTTTCTAGTTCAACGCCAAAGTAGTCGTTGAAGTCGTTAAGATTCATGGTTCCTTGTGCAATATAGGTATCCTCACCGATTTGATGGACTTCGATTTCTGCCCTGTCTGTTTCATCATCAATTTCGCCGACGATTTCCTCCAGCAGGTCTTCCAGTGTGACCAAACCAGCCATACCACCATATTCATCGAGCAAAATGGCCATTTGTCTTTGGGTATTTCGCAATTCTTTTAGCAAGTCATCCACAAAAATAGTTTCAGGGACAAAGAGTGGATCTTGTAAGATCTTCTTCCAGACAATATTTTCAAAGCCATCTGCATAGGCAGCGTTTAGCAAACGCTTGGTATGAATCAAACCAATCACATTGTCCTTATCCCCATCATAAACAGGGATACGTGAGAAATTTTGCTTTAGAATACTTTCGATAATCGTTTGGCTGTCATCCTGAATATCTACCATAAAGGCATCGGTACGAGGTACCATTAGCTCACGAGCCATTAGTTCATCTAGAGAGAAAATCCCTTGTAACATCTCGATTTCGTCTGCGTCCAAGGTTTCCTCGCTCTTAGTCAACATGTACTCTATTTCATCACGTGTCATCTTTTCATCAGCATCATCAAAGGTCATTGGCGTCACACGACTCAATAAATTAGTTGAAGCAGATAACAGCCAGACAAAGGGACTTACAATCTTTCCAAGACCAATAATAATTGGTGCTGTTCGAATCGCCAAAGCATCTTTCAGATTGAGGGCAATCCGCTTAGGATAGAGCTCACCAAAAACAATGGAGATATAGGTCAAGATTGCCAAAGAGAGAAAACTTGCAATGGCGTAAGCCGTCTCTCCACTTCCCATCCAAGATGCGATCACTTGTCCAAGGGTATCCGCCAATTTGGCCCCTGACAAGATGGTAATCAAGGTGATACCAACTTGAATCGTTGATAAAAAGTGATTAGGATTTTCAAGTACCTTTAACAAACGACCGTAACGTTTGTCTCCCTCTTCTGCCTTTTGCTCTACTCGGGCACGATTTAGCGACACCATCGCCATTTCGGTGGCTGAGAAAAAGGCATTTAAAAAGGTCAATACAACTAAAAGTACAAATTGCAGTAACAAATCCTGACTGCTCGGGTCTTCCATGGTCTTTCTCCTAAAATAGTATCTTGTGTTCCATTATATCATAAATCGGCCTAGGAATCACATTATTTTCTAATTTATACAATTGCTCCCTTATCAATGACGGACAAGGGAGCAATTTTTGTTCTTTTGTAGATTGTTTCTAGTTTGTCACCGTGACTTGACCTGTTCGGTAGTCAAGCTGGATGCCCTTTTGAACATTTGGAATCAGGACGTTGAACTCCAATTCGCCATCCGAAGACTTGGCTTCAATTTGTGAAGCGGATGGAACCAGATCCTCATTCGTAGCATAGTGGAGTGTCACGCGGTAACGAACCCTCTTATTTTGATCCAAGGCTTTTCTGACCAAACTCTCATAGTAGTTCTGACCTGTCGAATCCTCAGCCTGCGCTTGGTTTGCCCAAGCTGTCTGGACTGCAATGTTCTTGGGATTGCTGGTAGAGGCATCAAAACCATCCAAACCACCTATCAAGGCATAGCCCAGCAGGTGTCCTCTATCAACTGCATGTGTATAGGCCCCCTTTAGATTCTTGACCTGATGCCACCCTGGTGGAGTCCAAGAGGTGGATCCATTTCCAGTCTCTTCACGATTCTTATATTGCCGAGTAGCTTTGGATAAGAGAGCATTGGCAACCGTTGGGACGGTCTCTTTCCCGACTGGTTTTGTTTTATTATCCGCATAGGGTTTGCTAGAAACCTTGGCATCTAAATTGGTTTTATTGCCATTGACAACAAAGGCACCTGCCCCATTCCACTCTAGACCACCCTTAATTTGGTTTTTGATTGACTCAGTTAAGACACTTTCAGCCAACTCCTGACTGGGAGCTTCTGAAGCTTGTTTTTTCTGACTAACTTTGGTTTTAGGCGTGTTTGATGTCGACTGCATCTGCTTGATATAATAGCTTCCAGCAGCCAAGAGTAAGAATATAAGTAACCCTACCAGGGCCTGTCTCGTTTTTTTGTTCATTTTTCTCCTTATTTCTTTAGAAAAAGACTGGTCTCCCAGTCTAATTTCCTGTAAATTTGCTAATCAATTCCTGCCACTTTGCTGGAGACAAGATAGCCCACGGATCCTGTCCCTTTCCTAGAATCCCGTAGCCGATCATCAAGCCGGTTCCTAAAGCAAGGAATCCCAGCAAGAGTACGATAAAAATCAACAGTAAACGACGGAGTACATAGCGTAAGTTTTTATTCTTCATCCTTAACCTCAATCCGCTGAATCTTTGCTCCTAGCTGAGCTAACTTCTCATGGAAGCGGTAGTAACCTCTATCAAGGTGGACTAATTTACCAACAACTGTTTCTCCCTGCGCAACCAGACCTGTCAAAATCAAGGCCGCACTGGCACGAAGGTCTGTTGATAGAACTTCTGCCCCCTGTAAAGCCTGTCCTCCGACAATACGAGCTGTATCACGGATAATCTCCGAGTGCAAGCCCATACGGCGCATTTCCTCCAAGTGTTGGAAGCGATTCTCAAACACCGTTTCCACCATGGTTGATTCCCCTTTTGCAACTGTCATCAAAGCTGTAAATTGCGCCTGCATATCTGTTGGAAATCCTGGGTGTGGCAAGGTTTTTACATGAACAGCTTTGAGATTTTCCAGTTGAGAACGGATACGAATACCTTCCGACTCCTCCGTCACCTCTACTCCCATTTCAAGGAGTTTAGCAATCAAGGGACGATTATGCTCCCAGACTGCATCTCGAATGAGGACATCACCGCCAGTCATGGCTGCCGCCACCATAAAGGTTCCAGCTTCGATACGGTCCTGTACCACATTATGAGTTGTTCCATGGAGTTCCTCGACACCAGTCACTGTAATTGTTTCGGTACCAGCTCCCTTGACCTTGGCTCCCATTTCATTAAGAAGGATAGCAAGGTCAACAATTTCCGGCTCACGCGCAGCATTTTCAATCACTGTCATACCATCAGCTAGAGTTGCTGCCATCATCAGGTTTTGTGTTGCGCCGACACTAGGAAAGTCCATGTAGATATGAGCGCCGTGCAAGCGTTCTGCCTTGGCTTCGATGTAACCAGCTGTCTGGGTGATTTTTGCCCCCATAGCTTCCAAACCTTTGAGGTGAAGGTCGATGGGACGACTCCCGATGGTGCACCCCCCTGGCATAGAAACTTTGGCATGGCCTACACGAGCAAGGATCGGTCCCAAGACAACAATAGATGCCCGCATCTTGCTGACATACTTATACGGAGCTTCCTCCGTGATATCACCAGTCGCATCGACCTCGACAAGATGAGCTTCCTCATCAAAGTCCACCTTGGCATTCAGACCTCGAACCACTTGATTCATGGTGAAAACATCTGACAAGATTGGAACATTCTGCAAAACTGTATTACCCTTGCTTGCTAGAATAGTCGCTGCCAACAAAGGTAAGACGGCATTCTTTGCTCCCTCGATCGTTACACTCCCGACCAGACGATTATCCCCGCCTTGAACCACAATTTTTTCCATAGTTTTTCCTTTACTTTTGATTTTATAATAGTCCTCTAAGCGCTTCTTGCCACAGTTGGTACAAACTGATAAAGAATGAACTCAAGATGTAGCCCATCACAATACTAAAGAAGCCTACCAACAAACGAACTTTTTTTGTGTTTGTAGCGGTCACTTTTAAAACCTTTTCCCATCTCACAAGATCTTTCAAAAGGTAAAAACTCAAATAAATAAAGAGTATATGACTACTTAGAGTGAATAATAATTGAACCATTTGACTATTATACCATCTTATCCGCTTGCGCGCTAGTTTTCAATTTTTCTACGAATTAGGGATTGTTTTTAAGGTAATCAATTGCATCCTGCAAAGTCTTAACGGGAACGATTTTCATCTCTGTTTTGATCGTTTTAGCAGCTTCTAGGGCTGTTTCATAGTTACTTTTCGCATTGGGATCTGCTTTTTTTGCTTCCTCGGTGACTGGATTGTCAGGAGCAAAAAAGATGTTGGCTCCCTGACGAGAGGCTGCAACTACTTTTTTGTCAATTCCACCGATGTCGCCAACATTTCCATCGCGATCAATAGTTCCCGTTCCCGCAACGACGCGACCATTACGAAGGCCTGGATCGGCTATCTGGGTGTAGATAGCTAGACTAAACATAAGACCAGCACTTGGCCCGCCGATACCAGCTGTTGAAAAACGAATCGGAACATCACTGGTCACTTCCGTACGGTCAATTAGACCAATCCCAATCCCGTTTTTTCCGTTTTCGAGAGTGATAATTTTACCTTCAGCAGACTTGACTTTTCCGTCTTCTTCATAGGTTACCTTGACCGTATCTCCTAATTGTTGAGAATTGACATAGTCGACCAAGTCTTTTGAACTATCAAACGTTTTGTCATTAACAGCCGTCACGGTATCCGCAATGTTCAGAATGCCCTTAAAAGTTGAATTGTCCGTCACGGTCAAGACATAGACTCCCAGATACTTGAGTTCGATATCCTTTCCAGCCGTCTTCAATCCTTGATACTTGGCCATGTTTTGGGACGTTTGCATGTAGAACTGATTGATCCGCATAAATTCTGCATCAGTAGAGCCACCCGTAGTCTCCTTGGCACTTCTAATATCTGTGAAAGGCGTTAACCAAGCATAGACAAGATGCGATAGGGTTGCATGTCGAATGCCGACTGTTACAAACTGGTAAGCTCCTGCTTCTGTATCTTCTGTTTCATTGACTTTTAAAACTTGACGAATATCTTCCGCTCCACCTGGAACTTCTATGTAGTAAGGTAATGGTACTACAAAGGCTAAAAAAGTCAATACTAGTGCTAGGATGACATATAAAGGCCATCTAGTTTTTTTCTTCATGTTCTAATTCCTCCACAACACTGTTTGGGACATATTGCTGAATCTCCTGACCAAACTTCAGAAGTTCTTTCACGGCTGACGAGCTAATATAGAGATGCTCTGGGCGACTATATAGGTAGACGGTCTCGATCTCTGGAGCCAGTTGATGATTGTAGTAGTCAAAACTAGCCTCGTATTGCAAGTCTGTAGCATTCCGCAAGCCACGGACAAGAGTTTTTGCTCCCAGTCTTCTTGCAACATTGACGACTAGTTGGTCATGAGAAGCCAGCACCTCTACATTATCTAAATGCGCCACAGCTTTTTCGACTGCTCGTTTGCGATTTTCAACAGGGAGAAAGCCTTGTTTGTGGGGATTGTAGAACACCCCGACATAGAGCTTATCAAAGAGTTTGCTGGCACGTTCAATGATATCTAGATGTCCATTCGTCATCGGATCAAATGAACCGGTAAATAATCCAATTTTATCTGACATAGACTGTCACCTTACTAATCCCATATATTTTTTCCTTCCAGATTCCTAAGCAGGCGATTTCTTCTGGGAGTTCTACAGACTTATCGGTTTCACAGACAACCATGATCTCTTCGGAGAAAAGATTTCTTTCTGCCATTTTTTCGATATCTGCAACAATTTGTTCTTTTGCGTATGGAGGGTCTAAAAAGACTAGGTCAAAGGGACCATTCACTTGTTCCAAGGCCCGTTCAGCCTCCATCTTTAAGAGCTGAAATTTGGAAACTTCCTTGGTCATTTGGATATTTTCAGCGATGATAGCTTGTGCCTTTCGATCCCGTTCCACTAAAACAGCATAGGACATGCCACGCGATACTGCCTCAATAGATAAACCACCACTGCCAGCATAGAGATCCAAGACACGTCCACCCTCAAAATAGGGGCCAATCATATTAAAGATAGCTCCACGCACCTTATCTGATGTCGGCCTAGTCGTCTTGCCTTCTAGCGTCTTGAGAGGACGCCCTCCGTAGATTCCTGATACGATTTTCATACCGTTTATTATACCAAATTATAGGCAAAAAGAGAAAGAAAACCGAACCTTGCGGTTCGATTCTCTACAAAATATTTTCGTAAGCATCGCGGACTTCTTGAGGCCACACACTGGTCTGAACTTCTCCGATGTGTTTCTTGCGAAGAAGGAACATGGCCATCCGAGACTGTCCGATGCCCCCACCGATAGTCAGTGGGAAAAGGCCATTAAGCAAGGCTTTATGCCATTCCAACTCGAGACGATCCTCATCTCCTGTAAGGGCCACTTGGCGACGAAGGGTTTCCTCATCCACCCGAATCCCCATTGAGGAAAGTTCAAAGGCACAACCAAGAGATTCATTCCAAACTAGAATATCCCCATTCAATCCCTTGTAGCCATTCTCAGACTCTGTTGTCCAGTCATCATAGTCAGGTGCACGGCCGTCATGAGGTTTCCCGTCAGGCAACTCGCCACCAATACCAATCAAGAAGACTGCGCCGAACTCTTTACAGATTTCATTTTCACGCTCTTTCGGTGTCAAATCTGGGTAACGCTCCACCAACTCTTCCGTATGGATAAAGGTGATTTGTTTTGGCAAGATAGATTCGATATCATAGCGGGCTTCTACTGCTAGCTCTGTCAGACGAATGGCCTTATAAATCTTCTCAACTGTTTCTTTGAGATAAGCGATATTGCGTTGACCATTTGGAATCACCTTCTCCCAGTCCCACTGGTCCACATAAACAGAGTGGGTCGCATCGAGCGAATCTTCGTCTGGACGAAGGGCCTTCATGTGAACAAACAGACCTTCTCCTTCACCGAAACCAAAGCGAGCCAAAGTGTGGCGTTTCCATTTGGCAAGTGAGTGAACGACTTCATAGGTTTCATCTGGAATCTGTAATACCTTTACAGATACTGGATTTTCGACACCAGACAGGTTATCCTGCATCCCATCACCGACCTTGCTCAAGATAGGACCTTGAACCTCGACAACTTCTAACTTATCTTTCAAATACTGGGTAAAGGTGTTCTTCACAAAGGAAATTTCTTCTTGCTGATGAATAAAGCTTTTCTTCATAAACGGCTCCTCAAAAATTAGTTAAAAGCATTATACACCTATTTTCAAGAAAAGGAAAGAGTAAATAAGAAAAAGTCAGCGCTCTTTAGAACACTGACTCCGTAATTCTTTAATCGTTTCGACCAAAGATTCGTAAAATGCTAAGGAAGAGGTTGATAAAGTCTAGGTAGATGCTGAGCGCCATTGAGATGACCCAACCTGTCGCTACTTGTCCTCTTGACTGCTCATAAACATAGCGAATCTTTTGGTTGTCCCAAGCAATTAAACCTGAGAAGACCAAGACCATGGCAATACTAATCATGTAGTCAAAGAAGCTATTTGCTAGAAATAGATTCACAACCATGGCAATGATGAGGCCGACAAGTACCGCCATCAGAGCTCGTCCCATTCCACTCAAATCTTTCTTAGTGAAAATTCCGATTGCCGCCATGACAAAGAAGAGAAGGGCGCTGGATACAAAGGCTGATAATACGGTTCCCGGTGTATAGAAGGCTACGACAAAACTAAGCGTAAAGCCATTTAAAACAGAATAAACTAAAAATACTGGGAGAGCCGCTGGACTATTTTTTGCAGCCATACTACTTGCAACAAATACTAGACCAAGTTCTGCAAAAGTTGCAATCATCAACCAGAGACGGCCATGCATTAAAAAGTAGACCAATTGGGACTGAAAGACTGTCAACATCAAAGCTGACACGAGAGCTGACAGACCAATCCCAAGTCCCACAAAGGCGTAAACCTTAGCATAAAATTGATTAAGACCTGAACGTTCTTGAATAATTGTTTGATTCATAATCTTTCTCCTTTTCTCTAAAAGTATACTTTGATTATAACAAAGTTTTTAAAATTTAGCTAAAATAAAACATCAAAATGCCTGCGGCAACTGCCACGTTGAGACTCTCTGCCCGACCTTTCATGCCTATATGAACCAGCTGATCAGCACTCTCAGCCATGACAGAACTAATCCCCTGTCCTTCATTTCCCATAACTAAAACAAAGTCTTCTAAGGGAGAAAGGTCACGATAATCCTCGGAATCTCTTGATAAGGTCGTTGCCAGAATGAGCAAGTTGCTCTTTTTTGCCTCTTCTACAAAGGTAGAAACAGACATCCTATAAATAGGCAAATGAAAATGACTTCCTTGCATGGAACGTAGGGTCTTAAGACTGTAGATATCCGCTGACTTGTCTGAAACAATGACTCCTGTAAAACCTGCCGCATCCGCAGTCCGAATCATGGTGCCCACATTACCTGGATCTTGGACATCTTCTAAAAATAGATACTTGCCCTGACGAAAATCAGGCAGCCCCTCTTCTTCTTTTTGAATCACTGCAACAATCCCTTGAGGAGTTTGCGTATCTGCCAAATCTAGCAAAATCTCCTCTGAAACCCAGATAGTTTGAGGGAAAGCAGCTAGCTGATCTCGATAACTTTCTAGAGCAAAAATCTTCTCAATCGTCACTCCAGCTTGAACAGCTTCTTCAAACAAGTGCCAGCCCTCAATCAAATAAGCGAACTTTCGATATTTTTTTTGATGTAATTTCTTGGCATTTTTTACCACAGAATTGGCTTTTGAGGTTATAATAGTCATAGAAACATTATAACACAATCAAAGGGGTTTGGTATGCAAAAGGTTAGAATGATTGCCCAAGGCAGGGTGCAGGGTGTTGGTTTTCGCTGGGGTGTTTATACTTTAGCTCTTGAAATCGGTGGCATCACTGGTCGTGTCTGGAATAATGACGATGGCACAGTGGAAATTCTCGCTCAGGCAGACTCCTCTGCCACTATGGCAAAATTTATCCAAGAAATCCGAAAAGGTCCGACACCTTTTTCAAAAGTTACCTATCTAGATGTACAAATGAGCAACTTTTCATCCTATTCGGACTTCAAAGTCGCAAATTAGGTCTCTAGAACTATTGTATATTTTACAAAAAAACAGTAGAATAGAAAGGTATAATTTTTATAGAAGGAATGAAAACATTGAAATCTATTAAACGTTTTGCCCTCTCTGCTATGGGAGTGGCTATGCTACTCGTCTTGACAGGTTGCGTTCAGATTGATAAAGCAACAGGTAAGCCAATTGGTCCCGTTTGGGATTTCTTGGGTGCCCCGATGGGAGAAGCTATCAAGTACTTCGCTACTGATAAAGGTCTAGGCTTTGGTATCGCTATCATTATCGTAACCATTATCGTGCGTTTGATTATCTTGCCACTCGGCATCTACCAATCATGGAAGGCGACACTTCACTCTGAAAAGATGAACGCCCTCAAGCACGTTCTTGAACCACATCAAACCCGTCTCAAAGAAGCAACAACTCAAGAAGAAAAACTTGAGGCTCAACAAGCTCTCTTTGATGTACAAAAAGAACATGGTATCAGCATGCTCGGCGGAGTTGGATGTTTCCCTATCCTACTTCAAATGCCTTTCTTCTCTGCTATCTACTTTGCAGCCCAATACACTGAAGGTGTAGCTAGTTCTACCTTCTTGGGTATCGATCTTGGTTCACCAAGTATGATCCTTGTCGCTTTCGCTGGTATCCTCTACTATCTCCAATCACTCCTTTCACTTCATGGAGTGGAAGACGAAATGCAAAGAGAACAGCTCAAAAAAATGTCCTTCATGAGTCCACTCATGATTGTCGTCTTCTCCCTCTTCGCACCAGCCAGTGTAACACTTTACTGGGTGGTCGGTGGTTTCATGATGATTCTTCAACAGTTTATCGTCAACTATGTCGTTCGTCCAAAACTTCGTCAAAAAGTACGTGAAGAATACGAAAAGAACCCTCCGAAAGTCAGCTCTACTGCGGGGGCAAGAAAAGACGTGACTCCTAAGCAGACTCAAGCGATTTCGACCAATAAGAAAAAGAAAAAACGCAACTCCGGTAAACAACGATCTAGATAAGACTAAACGAGCTTAGCTGAAAGGCTAGGCTTTTTTGCATCACAAAAGCCCGATGTCTCCATCGGGCTTCTTTTTTTATCCATGAACACGTTTCATGTAGTCTTGGTAACTTTCTGTATCCATCAATTCCTTGGCATTCTTGACACGATCTGCCGTTGGTGGCTTTACCCCTTCGAGCGAATATGGAATCCCAAGTTCACGCCACTTGAATTCTCCCATAGTGTGATAAGGTAGGATTTCAAACTTGTCAACGTTTTTGAGGGTCTTGACAAATTTACCAAGTTCAATCAAGTCCTCATCTCTATCTGTCAAGCCTGGAACCAATACATGGCGAATCCAAACAGGTTTTCCAATGTCTGATAGGTACCGGGCACAGGCCAAGATGTTTTTATTGGTTTGACTGGTGACAATCTTGTGTTGCTCTTCGTTGATTTCTTTGATATCCAAGAGAACCAAATCTGTCACAGCCATGAGTTTATTGAACTTTTCGAGATACCGTGGTGTGTTACGGAAAGGAAGGGCACAGGTGTCCAAGGTACAGTGAATTCCTTTTTCCTTAGCCTTGGTAAAAAAGGCAATCAAGAAATCAATCTGCAGGAGGGCTTCTCCTCCACTGACAGTGATTCCTCCCTTGTCTCCCCAGAAACCACGATAACGAAGGGCTTCTGTCAAGACATCATCTACTGTCCGTTCGCGTGATTTATTGGTCTCCATAGCCCATGTATCAGGGTTATGGCAGTACTGGCAACGCATCTGACAGCCCTGCAAAAAGACAATAAAACGAATCCCAGGGCCATCTACCGCCCCAAAACTCTCTGTCGAATGCACCATTCCTGTCACTTGTCCATAGTCAATTGTTTCTTCAGACATATCGTCACCTTCCTTGAAACCGTTTTATAGTTTTATTATATCACGAGTAAGGTGAAAAACAAGGTTTTTTTGTCTATTTTTTAGAAAGCAATCTGTTTTTCACTTTCATTTTCAATTTCTTTTACTAATCCGATTCAAAATCAAAACCATACAAGGTTGCGAAATAGTCCTCAGGGCGCTCTGCACGGCGGATTTGGCGGGCTTTTCTTTCTTCGGTATAGAGAATTTCTGCTGAGCGTAGTTTGGCATTGTACTGGTAACCCATGGAGAATCCATGTGCACCTGTATCATGAATCACCAGCAAATCACCGATTTCTGTATGAGGTAGTTCGCGCTTCACCGCAAATTTATCATTGTTTTCACAGAGTGAACCGACCACGTCTACCACCTCAACAGCTCCGTCTGGATGAGTAAGATTAGTGATATGGTGGTAGGCCCCATACATGGCTGGGCGCATGAGGTTAACTGCTGATGCATCCACACCCAGATAGGTACGGTAGGTTTTCTTCTTATGAGTGACTCTTGTGACCAAAGCTCCGTGAGGGGCTAACATAAAGCGACCCAATTCGGTGAAAATCTTGACCTGACCAAGTCCTGCAGGTGTAAGAACTTCCTCATAAACCTTACGCACCCCTTCACCAATCACAGCGATGTCATTTGGCTCCTGCTCAGGACGGTAATTGACTCCGATTCCGCCAGAAAGATTGATAAAGTCTAGCGAAATGCCCAATTTTTCTCTGATTTCCACAGCTAATTCAAAGAGCTGGCGGGCTAACTCTGGATAGTAGAGATGGGTGACGGTATTGGATGCTAGGAAGGAGTGAATCCCAAAAGTCCTAGCTCCTTTTTCCTTCAAGATGGCAAAGGCTTCAAAAAGCTGGTCCTTGGTCATGCCAAACTTGGCTTCTCCAGGATTGTCCATGATGTCTGTCCCTAGCTCAAAAACTCCTCCAGGATTGTAACGACAAGAGATGATTTCTGGAATGCCTGCTGCACGCTCCAGATGTTCAATGTCTTCAAAGGCATCCAAGTTAATTGTTGCGCCTAATTCACGCGCATAAGCATATTCCTTGTCTGGCGTGTTGTTCGATGAGAACATCATCTCAGAGCCTGCAAACCCAAGTTTATGGCTCATCAGGAGCTCCACATAACTAGAACAGTCCACACCACAACCTTCCTCTTGGAGGATTTTCAAGATAGCTGGTGTTGGGGTAGCCTTGACGGCAAAATATTCTTTAAAACCCTTATTCCAAGAAAAGGCTTTGTTGACTGCTCGGGCTTTTTCACGAATCCCCTTCTCGTCATATAAGTGAAAGGGGGTCGGGAATTCGGAAACAATCGTTTCTAAATCTTCTCGGCTGATAAATGGTGTTTTCATAAGCTTCCTTCTATTCTGTTTGCAAAGAAAGGCTGGGACAATCGTTCCAACCTTTAGTTCTATCTCTTATTTGTCTTCGTCAAAGATATTTCCAATCTCAACATCGATGGATTGGTTCTTAACATCAATATTGGTTACTTTCAAGAGTGACTTGTAATCGAACTGCTTTTCACGTTCTTCTTGGGCATTGTCTGCAAAGACTGCGACACCGGCCAACTCTGAATCAAACTCACGCAAGAGACTGATCATCCCATTGACAGTTCCGCCACCTTTCAAGAAGTCATCCACGATTAAGACACGACTGCCTGCCTTGAGACTGCGTTTTGAAAGGAACATTTTCTCAATGCGGTCACCACTTGAACCTGAAACATAGTTGACGCTGACCGTTGAACCTTCGGTAATTTTCAAGTCACGACGCACAATGACAAATGGAACATTGAGGACATTGGCAACTGCATTTGCGAGTGGCACACCTTTAGTCGCTACTGTCATAACGGCATCGATTTTTTGGTCCATAAAGCTCTTGGCAATGATGCGCCCAATATTTTTCAAAATGGCAGGTGTACTGAGCAAATCAGACAGGTAGATGTAGCCACCTGGCAAAATACGGTCGCTTTCTGAAAGTTTGTCACGCAAGTCTGCGATCATTTCTTTGGCTTCATGACTCGAGATTGATGGTGTAAAGATAACGCCACCACCTGCTCCAGTCACAGTCTGAATATGGCCGATTTCAATTTCCTCAAAGGCACGCTTGATAATCACGATGTCCTCTGAAATCGATGATTTAGCAGATTCGTACTTTTCTGCAAAGGTGTTGAGACTGGTTAGTTTGTATGGATTATTAATCAAATAGTTGGAAATGACAACCATCCGATCACTTCTTCTTAATTTCATTTTTATTTACCATTCCATTTAATTTTGATATTTTATCCATTATACCATATTCACATAAAAAAACGAACATTATTGCGTAAAAAATGCTCGTTTTTCTTAAATTATTAATCTAAATCTGGTTTATAGAAGGAACGATTGTCCATAGCGAAGATTTTATTGGTCATCTCTCCTTTGTCCACCAAAGCTAGAGCCGTTGACATCATCATCATGCTGGCATCTAGATTGTCAATCATATGAATAATCTCTGCCTCCATAATGCGTGGACGGACTGGACTTCCATACTCCAGCAAGCCATGGTGACTGAGGATGACATGGCGCAGTAGCACCACTTCTTCTCTAGTATCATCGATGCCCAGCTCCATGACTGTCTTGGTAATTTCGCTATCGATGAGTGCTATATGGCCGATGAGATTGCCTCGTACTGTATACTCCGTCTGGTCTGGTCCCGTCAACTCAATAACCTTGGCCAAGTCATGCAACATAATCCCAGCATAGAGGAGGCTCTTGTTGAGCTGAGGATAGATATTGCTAATAGCATCTGCCAAGCGTACCATGGTTGCTGTATGATAGGCCAAACCCGTTTCAAAGGCATGGTGGTTGGTTTTTGCAGCTGGATAGGAGTAGAATTCCTTATCATATTTGGTGTAGAGACTGCGAACGATACGTTGCCAGACAGGATTTTCAATTTTGAAAATCATTTGCGACATGTAGTCACGGATTTCCTTAACATCAACTGGCGACTTGACCTTGAAATCAGCTGGATCATTGGGTTCCCCAGGCTGAGGTAAGCGGAGAGTAATTTGATTGACTTGAGGAGTGTTGTTATAAACTTCTCGACGTCCCTGCATATGGACGACTTTCCCTGCAGTAAAGGCCTCAACGTTATGAGATTGGGCATCCCAGAGTTTCCCTTCAATCTCGCCACTATCGTCTTGGAAGGTAAAGGCTAGGTAGTTTTTCCCAGCTCGTGTCTGTCTCAGGTCAGCTGACTTAATCAGGTAAAAGCCTTCAAACAGCTCATCTTTTTTCATGTGACTAATCTTCATATTCTTCCTCATCTTCTTGAAAATGGAGTAGATCAAGCGCAGGCTTACCTTCTGATAACTCAATGTGACGGAGCGTCCGCTCGATAGCTGTAGTACGACGGTTTAATAATTCATCAATATTGCCAGAGGCATGTTGGAGATGCTTTTGTGCCTTGACCAGAATACCTCCGAACTTGCCAAACTCGGTCTTAACGCTGGCAAGAATCTTGCTGATATGGTCGGCACTCTTTTGGATATTGAGAGTTTTGAAGCCAACTGATAGAGAGTTAAGCAGGGCTGATAGGGTACTTGGACCCGCGACAATAATCTGCTCCTCCCGTCTCAAATCATCAAAGAAGACCGGATTGCGGACGATTTCTGAGTAAAGTCCTTCTGTTGGAACAAACAAGACTCCAAAATTGGTCGTTCGAGGCGGCGCCAGATACTTGCTCTTGATATCCTTGGCAAAGCGCTTGACGCTAGCTAAAAGTGACTTGCGACAACGTTCGATTTCGTCCTTATCGCCTGCTTCATAAGCTTCTTCTAAGCGGTAATAATCCGCCAGTGGAAACTTGGAGTCAATCGGCAAATAGACATATTCCTGATCGCCTTGTCCAGGTAACTTGATGGCATACTCCACTCGCTCGCTAGAGCTTTCAACCGTTGCGTATTCTCGTTCATACTGGGCAGGTGTCATGATGTCTTCAATGATTTGCCCCAGTTGCAATTCACCCAGAATCCCTCTCGTTTTGGTTCCAGAGAGAACCTTGTTGAGTGCACCAACATCGCGAGCAACTGTCTGCATCTCTCCAAGACCACGATTGACAGACTCCAGTTGCTTGGAAACTGTCTCGAAGGAAGCCTGCAAGCGTGTCTGTAATGTCTTTTCCAGTTTTTCCTCGACCGTCTGGCGCATTTGCTCCAAGCGTTGCTCATTGGACTCCTGCAAGGCTTGGAGACGTTGGTCGGTCTTATCTCTGGTTTGAAGGAGATTCTCGTTCATCTCCTGTCTAACTTGAGTCAGGCCTTGGTGCAACTCCATTCGCACTTCCTGCAAACGGTCGCTGACAGCCACTTCCAAGTCTTTTTGGTCTAACTGGCTGGCTTGTCTGGCTTGTTCAAAGCGATAATCCAGTTGATCTGAAAGATTGTCTGCCTGATCCTCCAAACTCTTGGCTAGGTACTTGTCTTGCTTATCCTGCCTTTGCCAAATGAGAAAAAGTCCAGCTAGGTTGACAATTAATAATAGTAATAATACAGTCTCCATCCTACCTCCTGTCCTTGCTATGCAGCACGACGACATAGCCATCTGGGCAAGTTACCGAAACTTCCCTATCTATATATTCGTTAGAAGCGTACACTTTTTTAAAGAAAAAATTCTCCTCTGTCAATTCGTACTTGGCACCAAGAATAGTCAGCTGGCTATCCCGAACTGGCATAAAGGCTAGATAATCGTAGTCTGAACGGGGCTCTAGCTGACTGATCCCTTCTGGACAATAAGCAATCAAGTTTTGCCCATCCTCAATCGCTATCTGGCGCATATAGGGTGCCAACTTGGGATTGCTAGGCAGAAAGACATTAGCCAGCATATGGTCAATTCGACCACCCAAAGCCCCAAAAATAGTCACCTGAGCCTGAGAATTTTGCTCAAAGATGGTCAAGAGAGCTAGTTCCAGATCCGTATCATCCTTTTCTGGCTGGGCTTGGACAAAATGCCGGGCACGTTTTTGAATCAACTGACGCTCTTCTGCAGTCACAGAATCAAAATCGCCAACTGCTAGAGCAAGAGGAAGGTTTTCTTCCAAGACCCAGAGCGATCCTCGATCCACACCGACAAAGCTATCAAAATCCGTCCGATAATGCCCACGATCTCCGCCTGCAAAAACGGCAACCCTAGTCCAGTTGTTTTCTGAGAGTTTGCACTCGTTCATCGACATCTCCCTTAAAGACATAGGATCCTGCTACAAAAACGGTCGCTCCAGCTTCTTTGGCTTGAGCAATGATCTGGTCATCAATACCGCCATCGACTTCAATCTCAAAGTTCAAACCTTTTTTCTCACGAAGGGCAACCAACTCACGAACCTTGTCCATGGTTTCAGGCAGAAAGGCTTGACCACCGAAGCCAGGATTAACTGTCATGACCAAGACTTGGTCAACTAGGTGAAGGACGTGCCTGATCGCCTCGACAGGCGTACCAGGATTGATGACAACCGAAGGTTTGACACCGAGCGAACGAATTTTTTGGAGGGCGCCATGGATATGAGGCGTTGCTTCCACATGAATACTGATGATGTCTGCACCTGCACGCGCAAAGTCTTCTAGATGATGCTCAGGATTTTCTACCATCAAGTGGCAGTCAAAGACCATCTTGCTATGAGGACGAAGAGCTTCAACCACACCTGCACCAAAACTGATTTGTGGTACAAAATGACCGTCCATGATATCGATATGGGCATACTCTGCCCCCGTTGCTTCTAGGCGTTTGATTTCACGTTCAAAGTTGGCATAATCTGCTGCCAGAATTGACGGAGCAATCTTATATTGAGACATCTTTTTTCTCCTTTATTTTGGAAGTTTTTTACTAACTTTTTTATAGGTTTCTCTGCGATTTTCAATCTCACTAAGAAATTGCAGGTAGTTGTCAAAACGGAAGGTTGCAATGGCACCTTCTTCTACTGCTGGCTTAACCGCACAAGACGGCTCATGGGTATGGGTGCAAGTACGGAACTTACAGTCTCGACTGACACTAGCAATCTCTGGAAAGGCCTGATTGAGGTCTTCAGCCGTTGACACTTCATAATCCAGTGATGAAAAGCCTGGTGTGTCCGCGATTTTACCCCCATTGAGGTTGTAAAAACTAACAGCTCGAGTCGTATGACGACCGCGACCCAGACTGTCTGAGATCTCTCCTGTTTCAAGATTGAGGTCCGGTGCGATTTTATTGAGGAGTGTTGATTTCCCAACACCTGTCTGTCCCATAAAAACCGTAACTTTCCCTGTCAACAAAGGCAGGAGTTCCTCCTTACTGGTCACAAAGTCATAGCCAATGGCACGATAGGTTTGTTGGTAAAAACTTAATTCTTCCCTATCTTCCAGCAAATCTATTTTGGAAATATAGACGATGGGATGAATGCCCTTGTGTTCCAAAAGAACCAAGAAGCGATCCAGCAAGTTGCTGTTGAAGTCCGGTTCCTTGACGGACATGATCACCACAGCTTGGTCAATATTGACAATCGGTGGACGGACCAGACTGTTTTTCCGTTCGTGAATCTTGAGGATATAACCTTCGGAATTTTCCTCCGCAGAAAAATCTACCCAGTCCCCGACGTAGGGTGTATGACCTTTTTTGCGGAAATTTCCACGCGCGCGTGTCTGATAGACTTGGCCATCACTCTCCACATAATAGAAGCCCGCCAAGGCTTTAATGATTTGTCCCTGCATCTTAGAGTCCTTGTCCTTTAAGCGCATCTGCTAGACTTGCAAATTCTTCTAAGCTGAGAGCTTCACCACGCACAGATGGTGACAAGCCTGCATGATCCAAAGCCTTGGTCAGTTTGTCCTTGATTTCATCAGTTTTCCCAAAGTAGCCTGTCAAGTTGTTCCACAAGGTCTTGCGACGATGAGTGAAGCTAGCCTTGGAAACCTTAAAGAAGAAGTTCTCATCTTCCACTGCTACGGCTGGATTTGGACGGCGCACCATTTTCAAGATGGCTGAGTCCACGTTTGGGGCTGGCACAAAGACCGTACGAGGAACGATGAAGGCAACCTTGGCTGTCATATAATACTGCACCGCAATCGACAAACTACCGTAAGCCTTGGTGTTAGGTTGAGCTGAGATACGATCCGCCACTTCTTTTTGCATCATGACCACAAACTCACTAAAAGGAATACCGCTCTCGATTAAATGCATGAGAATAGGAGTCGTAATGTAATAAGGCAAGTTGGCTACTACCTTGATTGGTAGGTCTGGATTTTTGAAATTCTGGATATGTTGCGCCAAATCAACCTTGAGAATGTCCTCGTTGACTACTGTCACATTGTCAAAATCACGCAGGGTATCTGCCAAAATCGGTACCAAACGGTGATCGATCTCAAATGCCATAACTTGAGCTGCACGCTCAGCCAGAAACTCCGTTAAGGCACCAATCCCTGGCCCGATTTCGATGACATTAACCTGATCATCAATTTCAGCTGTATCCACGATTTTTTGAAGGATATTGGTATCCGTCAAGAAATTTTGCCCGAAGGACTTTTTAAAGGTGAAACCGTGACGCTCCAGCACTGCCTTGGTCACACTATAATCTGCAATTCTCATCTATTCTCTTTTCTATTTGTTAGCTAAAAACAATCTATAAACCCAAATAATTACCAACACCAAGAGAAACCAAAATCTCAAAGGGATATGGTACTCGTCATCTTTAGATTCAGCACCGGTCTCATCGAGCACTTGCTCATCTTCTTTGCGTGGTGCTTGCTCATTTTCTTGGCCTTGCGCTTGCTCGTCTTCTTGATGTTGTTTTTGATTCTCTTCTTGACCTTGTGCTTGTTTTTCTTTTTGGTCTTGTTCTTGATTATCTTTTGGGCCTTGCATTTTTTTCAACTCATCTTGGTATGCAACCGAGTCTAGAATATTATCTTCTGGCAATAATTTTGAGGCATAATAATCAGGAAATCCCATAGCAGACCAAATTACGTTCTTTTCTGTTAAGGAAAAATCCAATTCTTGGGGTTGATTTTCCTGAATGGCTCGGATATTTTTTATAAGCTTACGCGAAGCTGTAGTCAATCCATCCATATCAGCAACTTCTAAAATATCAAATCCTAGCATGTCACCTGCTTTGACATTTGCAAGAATATAGCGAACAAAATCATCATATAGTTGCAAGGTCTGAGGAGCGTTCTGTTCTAAAAAGGAGCGATTTTGGGTGGCCTTTTTCTGGAATTTTTCAATAGGAATTAAGATATTAAATTTCTTCCATAGAATATTAGGCATTCGCACATCTTTTTCATCCCAAAATAATTGCCAAAAATAAGGAATGGTGTAAACTCCCTCCGTTAAAATACGTACATCTTTCCCGTTTTTTAAATAAATATAGCTTCTATTTGCCATATCGTTTCCTTTCACCATTTTTATGAAGGCTTTGCCTTCCGTCAAAGTCACTCCAAACAGGGCCAACTGTTTAGATCGCCTCTTGTTGTCAAAAAATCAATGCATATTGTTCTAATTTTCATTCATTATCTTTTAAGAAAATCATTTATTCTCTTTTCTAATAGGAACGGCGATATATCCAAACAAATTCATTTCCTCTAGAACTCTGATGAATCAGGTCTTTTAAATAGAGATTGGGATTCGTCAGTTCTTTTGTTTCTGTATGATAGCTTGTTATTGTCTGCCCACCATGTCGGAGAAGCCACTCTGTATCCAATCTAGGCAAATATCTGTCCTTTTGAAGGAAATCACAAAATTCCTCTACTGCTATGTCCTCAGGAACTTCAAGTTCTACCTTGTGAGGCAGAACATCATCCCCTATACAGATAGACTCTCTATCAACGATTATTTTCATCCCTTGATCAACCTTTAGCTCTTCCTTCTAGTTCCTCACTGAACTGTTGCATTTCTTTAAACGCTTTGTCACTGACATAAACACCCGCTTTATAATACTCCGTCTGGTTAATGGCATAGTCAAAGATTTCAATCATGCCTCCAGCGTTTTCAATCATAGCGCTCCAATTTTCATCGAAAACCATTCGCAAACGCTTCCAATCAGTAAACACTGAAACCGAATTTCGTCCATTTTTTCCTTCTCTAGTCGGAAGATTAAATGTAGCTGATTCTTCTAAAACATGAGCATTACTTTCCTGACTAGGTTCAGGAAATCCTGATGATGCATTTATAGGAAGAAGGAACTTAGCTTTTGGCATTGCCATTGAAAAGAACTTATAATAGAGTTTATAAATTAATTCTTCCTCTTCTGTAGTCGGTCTATCCATCTGTCCCATCAAAAGCATCCATCTCACAATATCAGGATTCATAACAGGAACTTGTATCTCTGGCAAGCCTGAAAAATCTGGTTTTTGAACTAAAATAGAAGAACTTATACTAACTTCTTTGGTATTAAAGAATGCTCCTAAAGCACCATTCAAGTAAAAAGCTGTCCCAAGAAAATTCTCAATTCCTTTTTTATCTTCCGTATTTTCAATCCGTTTTACCACTTTTAATTGGTTTTCGATTGTTTCCTTATACTGATGATACCAACGAGGGGTAAATAGCATAATCATCGGGTCAGTGCATAGATAGCCTTCGTCACCTCTATCATATGTAGTTGAGAAAAGATAAGGTTCCCCAGTATTTTCTGAATAAACTGCATAAATCGAATCTGCTTCTAGCAACTTGTCCTTGACAATTTCTGCTAGACGCTCTGACTTACGAGTATTTTCTTGATTGCTCTCTTCACTTTTTGGTTTTTGACGGCAATCCCATAAAAAAGCCTGTAAAATTTCGATACTATCATCAAGACTAAGATTCTGATAGTCCTCATCGCTTACTTTACCTTCTTGAATAGTCACAAAAGTTCGATAGAGAGCATAAGCATAGCTAGATAAACGCTTTTTTTCATCTACACCAGGACTATAGAGCACACTTCCCTTTTTTAACTTAGCTAGAGAGGGAAGCATATCGATCTCTAGATAAACTAACTCCTCATCTCTAAGAGATTCCACATCTTTGTTTTGGCAAGTAAGTTTTTTTACAACTACAGTTTCAAGAGTATCCATACCTTGATCGGGATTGCAAAACTGAAGACGATCACCAACTGTCAAACTCCCTTCCAAAGTCGCAGCAATCAGTAATTCCCTCTTTTCTTTCATTGGAAAGAAACCCAAAACTCCTAGACAAGCATCTCCTTTGGTTTCTTCTGTTGTCTTCTGTGCTTCTGTCTTTTTAAAAAAATCAAAAATTCCCATTGCTTTTCCTCATTAATTTCACCCAAGTGCTGATTTTATCAATTATCTTTTTTTATCAGGCATGGTATTGAGCATAGTTGAAGCGTATGCTATTACCTCTATTGTAACACATTCCCCTTATATTTTCGGGTTATCTGGTTATTGTTATCACTTTTCAGGACTCTCCAAACAGATTTCGATAGCTAAATTTCTTTCCACTATTGAAGTAAGCATAAAATTTATTTTTCTAAATCTTTATAGATTGTCTCTTAAAAAGGTCAGTTGTTCAAGTAAGGAATAGAATTTTGCTTGCTCCTCTTCTTCGTAAGCAGATCTATTTGCTTTTACTTCCCTGCATTTCTCATCATACAAAAAACCGCCATATCCATCTTCTGTAGATAAAGCTGTAAAGATTTTCGCCATTTCTTCAGGACTAATTGAAAATCTTGACTTAATTTTATACAGATTTTTCATAAAAGCGCTGAGGTGATCATAGCGGCGCATATCAACTTTGACATTGGTCACACGAATCGCCTGAATTTTGATACCTTTCCACCGTTTCCGCATATAAAGCGACAGCATCAACAAGGCTAGTTTATTCTGATAATAGGTCTTGGCAGGACCATAATGTTTTTGATCAGCTAAATTTTCAAAATCAAGCTTCATGAAAGGATAAAGCATCAGCCCTTGGGAAGAAATATTAATAATCCGACCACTTTTTGACTTTTCCAACAAGCCCCTCAACAAGGTAGAAAGTAAAAAGGGAGCAACCACGTTGGTCGCGAATTGCTTTTCTAATCCCTCTCTAGTCAGGATTGGCTTTTTGACTGACAAATCAAAATCAGCTGCATTGTTAATCAGAACGTCTAGAACGTCTTCTTTTTGAATATACTGTTCCGCCACTTTTCTGACACTCTTCACATCAGATAGATCAACCAAGATATAATCTACATGCGGATTTCCTGTTTGTTGACGGATTTTCTCACAGGCTTGCTCAGCAGCTTCTTTTCGCCGGCAAAATAGGGTCACTGACCACCCCTTTTCAGCTAATTGTTTTGCAGCCTGATAGCCAATACCACTATTGCCACCTGTAATAATTACTTTTTTCATTTCTGATTTCCTTAGTCTGAATACTTAGTCATCACTTCTTCCACTTCTGCTAAGGTCACCCCAAACAACTCTAAACGCTTGAGGAGTTGCTTACCATTGGAATAGCCGATGCGGAGCTGTTCACCTAGATACTCCCGGCGTCTACGACTGTCTGCTCCCGCCAGGAAACCTAGGCGAATCAAGTCACCACGACTGATGTCAAACTCGTTCTCGTTTTCAAATTGCTCTGTCATCTGAGCCAGCGCTGTTTTCAGGTCTTCATAACTAGCGTGTTCAATTCCCAGAGAACGTCCCTTGGACTTAGATTTGGGAACAGCCTCATCTCGCTTGAGAAAGGCATGCTGGACTGTCGGAATAGCTGTCATGATCATGCGACGAATGCGTTCACCATTAAAATCAGGATCTGTAAAGACAATGACTCCATGCAATTCATGCAAGCGCTGAATGCGCTCTATATCCTGATCATTAATGGCAGAGCCTCGTGTCTCATAGGTCTCTACATCAAAGTAACGTTTGAGATTGGCCGTGTCATCGCGACCTTCAACCACGATGACTTGGGGAATGTTTATTTTTTCCATATTACTAGTTGTCATCCTCAAATTTAGAAAGCTTAATTCGCAAACAAACAGTATAGGTCACTATCCATAAAATAAGCAAATACACAATGTTTACAACGATTTGTGTTTCATCTTTGTATGCCAACATATATGGTGCTAAACCACTTGCTAAATTTTTAATACAACTTTCAAAATAATTGATAAAACCCAATATGTCAAGTAAGTTTAGCATGGTAATAATTGATTTGATTGCATCCCAAAATTTTAGTAAGGCGCTTAGAGGAAGATACCAAAGAAAAATATAGAGTATGGTTATTGGGTATCTCTTCAATATTTTGAAAAACTCACTTGACCGTAATTTAAAGAAAAAAGCATCGCTTCCACACAAATCATTATGTTCTTTATAACCTAATAAAAATTTTCGTATAGTCAAAGCATCACTACATTGATATATATACCAAAAAATGCTAATCCATATCAGTATAATAAAAGTGAATATTAGCTTTATCAAATTTCCAATAAAAAACGATACAACACATAATATAAGTCCCAAGTATAGATTAACTTTAAAAGTTGTATTAATTTTTAACCAATTAAATAATTTATCCAATTCCAAATATCCTTTCAGCATTTGCACTGGTCGCAGCAGCCAATTCTTCTGTCGTTAAGCCACGCAAGTCGGCGATAAAGTCCACCACGTATCGTGTGTAGGCTGTTTTGTTTTCACGGCCACGTTTAGGAACAGGAGCCAGGTAGGGCGCATCCGTTTCTACCAAAATCTTGTCTAACGGAAGTTCTCTAGCAGCTTCTTGGATATCTGTCGCTTTCTTAAAAGTCACCACTCCTGAGAAAGAAATGGTCATCCCCAGCTCGACAAACTTCTCAGCCCACTCCAAAGAACCTGAGAATGAGTGCATGATGCCACCACGAGGACCAACGCCCTCGCTCTTGATAATCTCATAGGTATCTTCTAGCGCATCACGGGTATGAACCACAAAAGGCAAATCCAAGTCCTTAGACAACTGAATCTGACGACGAAAAACCTGCTCCTGCACTTCCTTAGGTGCTGTCATCCAGTGATAGTCCAGACCAATCTCCCCCAAGGCAACAACCTTGGGATGTTTTAGTTTTTCAAGCAAGTAAGCTTCGTCCTCGTCTGTGTAAGTCCCTGCTTCCGTCGGATGCCAGCCAATAGTTGCGTAGAGTTGCTCATACTCATCTGCCAACTCTAGGGCTCGTTCAATGGTCGGTTTATCAAAACCAACAATATTCATCTGTGTCACACCCATCTCAGCAGCCAAGGCGATTTCTTCTGCCTCACGTCCTGCAAATTCTTCTACATTTAAATGTGTGTGCGTATCAAAAATCATCTCTTCTAACCTCATTTTCTTCCATCTATTATACCAAAAATAGCATCCCTCGGCTTGTAAAAATATTCTAATACCGACCATTCTCCCTTGACTGCCCTTTTTCAAAGCAGTATAATAACACTTATTGAAATTTTCAGCAAAGGAAAAGAAAATGTTTAGAAAATTAAAATATACCTTTATCGGTCGGCCACTCAAGTCTCTCACAGATGGTGAAGGGGGATTACTTGGAAAAATGCAGGCACTTGCAATGTTATCCAGTGATGCCCTGTCTTCTATTGCCTATGGACCTGAACAAGTCATTCTCGTTTTAGTCAGTCTCTCTCCTCTCGCCATTTGGTGGAGCCTCCCTATCGGTATTTTTGTCCTCTTACTGCTCGCTAGTTTGACCATTTCCTATCGTCAAATTATTCATGCCTATCCTCAAGGTGGTGGGGCTTATATGGTCACTCGGGAAAATCTCTCCCCTGAACTAGGCTTGATTGCAGGGGGCAGCCTCCTTATTGACTATATGCTGACAGTAGCCGTATCCGTTGCGTCGGGAGCTGATGCTATTACAGCAGCCATTCCTGCCCTCCATCCCTACAATCTTCATATCTCTATTTTCCTAGTCTGCCTGCTCATGCTCTTGAATTTAAGAGGATTGAAAGAATCTGCCAGCTCTCTGATGATTCCCGTCTACCTCTTTATCTTCAGTACTGTCTTTCTCTTGCTTTATGGGTTCTTTCAACTATTCACAGGTTCCCTAAACTATCAGGCGACTTCAACCATTGGGCAAACCGTTCCGAGCCTTTCCATCGTTCTCCTATTGAGAGCCTTTACCAGTGGCTCTGCCTCTCTGACAGGGGTTGAAGCTATTTCAAATGCGGTACCATTTTTCAAAACTCCGAAAGAAAAGAATGCTGCTCAAACCTTGACCATCATGTCGCTCATTTTAGGTTTTCTTTTTGCAGGCATTACCTTCCTAAACTACTGGATGGGCATCACACCTCAAAATGGAGAAACCATCCTCTCGCAAATGGCCAAGGGTATTCTTGGTGATTCATTCTTTGGTCATGCTAGCTACTATCTCTTCCAGTTCTCAACAGCCTTGATTCTAGCTGTAGCTGCAAATACTGGCTTTTCAGCCTTCCCTATGCTGGCTTACAATATGGCTAAAAACAAGTACATGCCCCATCTCTTTATGGAAAAAGGGGATCGTCTTGGCTACTCCAACGGTATCTTAACTCTGGCTTTTGGAGCTATGATCCTTCTTCTCATTTTTAACGGGAATACTGAACGCTTGATTCCTCTTTATACTATCGGGGTCTTCGTTCCCTTTGCCCTTTCTCAGACTGGGATGATTCGTCATTGGAAAAAGGAAAAAGGAGCAAACTTCTTAAAACCTGCCTTTGCCAATATCCTTGGGGCCATCATTTGTTATGCTATCGTTCTCATTTTACTCCTCTTCAGACTGGGTGATATCTGGCCATTCTTCCCAATTATCCTAGTTTTAACCTTCCTCTTTTTGTCCATTCACAGCCATTACCAAAAAGTGGCAAAACAACTACGACTCTACGAAGGAATTGAAAAGCGCACTTATGACGGCAATCTTGTCCTTGTTCTAGTAGGAAATGTCACTCGAGTAAGTGTCGGAGCCATTAACTACGCTCAAAATATCGGTGATGAAGTGTTGGCCATGCACATTTCTACTAAAGAAACGGCAGAAAAAGACCAAGAAATTCTTCAGGAATTTGCCGATTACTTCCCAAGTATCACTCTGAAGAACATCAACACCAGCTACCGCGACATTATCACCCCTAGCGTTAAGTATGTCAAACGAATCGCCCAAGAAGCTAAGCAAAAAAACTACACCGTTACAGTCCTTGTACCACAGTTCATCCCTAACAAGCCTTGGCAAAATATCCTGCACAATCAAATGAGTCTCAAACTAAAATACGCTCTCAGATGGCATGAAGACGTCGTTGTCGCCAGCTACTCTTATCACTTAAAAGAATAAACCATAACCACCCGTCTAACGGGTGGTTTGCACCAGGGCTATAAGCCCAAATTACCAGCCAGCGCCTAAAGACGCTGGCTTTCACGTTGTTCAAGCCTCATTGCTCTTGACTCGTCACTTGCCTCTTAAAGAGGCTTTAGTATTACTTACCACTATCCCTAAAGGGATCCTCATATTCTTTTACACTTAATTTATCTAGTGCTATATCATGCTTTACTCGTTCTCGAATTTTCATACTCGTGAAGAAATCATCCACTGGATATATTTCCTAATTGTGGCTTCATTAAGTCCTACTGTACTCACGTAGTAACCTTCTGCCCAAAAATACCGGTTCCTAAACTTATACTTGAGGTTAGCGTGTTTGTCAAACATCATGAGTGCACTTTTGCCTTTTAAATAACCCATAAAACTTGAAACACTTATCCTTAGTGGAATACTTACTAACATATGTACATGATTAGGCATTAAGTGTCCTTCGATAATCTCAACACCTTTATAACTACATAATCGGTGGAATATTTCTCCCAAACTACTTCGATATTGATTATAAATGATTTTTCGTCTATACTTAGGGGTGAACACAATGTGATATTTACACATCCACTTTGTGTGTGATAAACTATGTGCCTTTTGTGCCATATTTTTCTCCTTTCGCTTTACAATTGGCTTGAACACCTTTATTGTATCGCGTTTGGAGTTTTTTGGTATAACCTTCGATGCGCACCCGCATAGTGGGTGGTTTATTTGTCTCGCACCTAACGGAGCGATACGGACTAATAGTCACATAACAACAAAAAGAAGCCTCAACCTCATGAGTTTTCAGCTTCTTTTTCTATTAGTTCATTGATACGTGAACGTGGTCATAGTGGTTTTCGGTTACGCTACCACGATCCGGCATTGGATTCCACGTGTAGGCTGGTCCATATTTACTATCATATGGAGCGTAGAAACGTTGTTTCCAGATGATGTAGTTGATACCACGGCTAGCCATATTTTGGACTGCATATTCTGCAATTTGATCTCCGAGTGCTGAACTCACTGGAACCATAAAGTCTATGGCCAAACCTTTACCATGGTCCCCACTGTCACCAGGACGGTAGCCGCTAAAGGATGTAATCCCAAACAAGTTGGCTACTTCTTCTTTAAAGGCTGCCGTTTGTGGTTGAAGACCAGCATTCTCAGACTTAGCTACAGCAAGTCCTGCATAGTCAGGAGCCGCTGGAGCCGAATACGTTCTTGAAGGAGTTTGACTTTGCTCTGCTTGATAAGTCGAAGTTGCAGTCTCAGAAATTGCTGTTGATGCCGCTGTTTCTTCTGTTGCACTTGTTCCTGTTGTATCAGCAGGCGTTTCAGTTGCTGGAGCAGCTGCTGCTGGAGTTGTTGTTGCCGTTTCTTCAGCTACAGGTGTTTCTGTAGATGGTGTCTCTTCAGCAACTGTTGCTGTCTCAGAAACTTCTGAATTTGGCGCTACTTCTGCTGGTTTTTCTGTCTCGGTTGCAGTTGGAGATTCCTCAATTGGTTGAGAAAGGTCTTCCACTTGAACTGTTTGTTCATCGACTGTCACTTGGTTGGTCGTCAAATCAGCTGTCGCAGTCGTCACCTCTTCACTAGCGTCTGCTTGAGGTGTTTGGATTTCAACTTCCGTCACCTCTTCTGCCTCATTGACAGTTGTAGTGAGGACAGTATCTGGGAAGATCAAGTCCATATTGGTGATTTTGTTCAAATTAGCAAGAACGGTCACATCTACTCCCAAAGCTTCTGCAATCGTGCTCAAGGTATCACCATACTGAACTGTATAGCTGTTTTTGTTCTCGTTTTTCGTCACGTCATTTTGGATTTGCTCAACAGTACGTGCTGTCCATGCAATTTCTTCCGCTTGAGTTGCCAATGCTGGCGCAAAAGACAAGGCTACTGTTGAGGCTAAAATAATTCTTTTCTTCATTCTTTCACATTCCTTTCAAATGAGTACCTGTCTATCATAACACAAAAAAAGCAGAAAAAAAGCCCTCTCGGGCCTATTTAACAGAACTGTCCATTCCTTGTAACAAACTCTATTACTTGAAATAGTTTGTTAGGTTTCTGTCACAAAACTGACACAATTTTCTCGTCACTTATCCTCAAAAATATAAGGAATATCTGCTAGTACTTGAATCCTCTGATTCCCTTCATAAGACGACTCTAAAAAGTTAATACTTTGAATACCGCTATTCTGGGCAAATTCCACATCCAAAGTCCGATCCCCTATATAATAGGTAGTCCTAGGATCCAACTCATATTTATCTAACAGATATGTCGTCGCTTCTGGACTGGGCTTGCGTGCAAAACCACTCTGATTAGTTAGAATTTCTGTGAAATAAAATTCCAAACCCAAGTCTCCTAGAATGGTAAAGGCATTGTCTCCTTTATGGGTATAAACAAACTGCTGAATCCCTGCTTGGTCTGCCCAAGCTAGCACTTCACGCGCACCTGGCATCAAAACTACCTGAGCATTCTTCTCAGCCAGGCTCTGGGCACGTACCTGATTGAGCACTTCCGCATCCAGATTTCTCTCTTCGGCCACCTGCTCCAGCAAATCCTGCACAGAATACCTGAGGATAAACTCTCTCACTTTCTCCCTATCATAAGGAATAGAAAACTGAGCAAAGGTCTCCTCAATCCCTGACAAAATCGCTTCGTAAGAGTCCAATAAGGTCCCGTCTAAATCCCAAATAAAAGCTGTTTTTTGCATTTTCTATCCTTTCAAGCTCATATAACGCTGGTAACGGTAGCGTAGAAATAACCAACGAAAACCATTATCCAAAAGGGTTCCAGCCCAAATACCAGGCAAGCCCCAACCAAGCACAAGCCCCATCAGATATCCTGTTCCGATGCGGATACACCACATCCCAATACTTGTCGCATAAAAGGGGAGGCGAGCATTTCCCAAGCCCTGCCAAACTGCCGTATAAATAACTGTCCCTGTCGCCATGGGGGTTCCTAGTAGAGAGAACAGTGCAACCAAAACGCTCGCTTCGACCGCTACAGGGTCGGTCGTATAGAGATGAGTCAATGGTGTCCCCAAGGCATAGATACTGAGAGTTAAGGGCAACATGAGAAGCAGGGAAAGCCAAAAGGTTTGCTTGCTCAAATTATCTACTCTTTTCCAATTATCCTCTCCAACTGCTCGAGCCACCAGCATGACCGTTGCCGTAGCGACGCCAAAGGCAGGCATATAGTTAAACTGGGTCAAAACCTCCCCGATTGCATTTCCCGCCACTGCCTCCGTCCCAAAAGAAACGACCAAAGCAATGATAACTACATCGCCGGCCCGCATCATGAGACGTTCTCCTGCTGCTGGCAAAGCCAAGGTCAACAATTCCTTATCTAAGCCAAAAGTTGGCTTCGCATATGGCAGTTTTAATTGCGACCACAAAATCACAAGACCGACTAAGCGAGACAAGATAGTTCCCCAAGCAACACCCGCTATGCCCATATCAAGGACAAAAATAGCTAGACTTGAAAAAAGAATATTCAAGGCATTGGATAACAGACTAACATAGAGGGGTAGACGCGGATTATGCGTCGCACGAATCAAGGCACCTAGACTCGTCATCAAGCCCAAGAGAACAATCGATCCACCCACCAAAGATAGGTAAAGCCCACCACTCTCAGCCACCTCCTGCTCAGTTCCCAAAAGTCCTATCATCTCTTGCCCAGCAAAGATGGATAAAGCACCTAAAAGTGCACTCAGCAATAGGGTTATCTTGAGAGCCTCTGTCACGTGATAAGCCAACTTGGACTGATCTTTCTGCCCCAAACTTTTTGAAATAACACTGGAAATAGCAGCTCCCAGAGCGATGAAAATCGCCTGATAAATTGTGATAATATTGCCAGCCACTGAAACACCTGAAATAGCGATTAAGCCCAAGTGAGCGACCAAGTAACTGTCCACCATGCCCATAAGCATCTGCAAAAAGTTTTCACCCATAGCTGGCAATGCAATATTAAGAATGTCTTTATTTTTCTTAAACAATCTCTCCTCCTGATGAAAAGAAACTCAGTTGGTTTCCCAACCGAGTTTACTCCCTCTGTCTTAAAGTCCTAGATAAGCCTCAACCGCTGCTTGCATATCAGCAGCTGCCACTGTTGTTTTATGACGAACTGGAGCTGTTTCAAGGCCATCAACCGCTGGTGGCACTGCCACTCCTGAAATATCATGTAATTGAGCCAAGGCTTCAAAGTCAGTTAAGCCTGCTTTTCCTGTTACCGCTTCTACGGCAACCACTGGGAACTTGTATGGACTAGCTGTTGAAGCAATCACTGTCTTAGTCGCATCGCCAGTAGCCGCTTTGTATTTTCTATACACTGCTGAGGCAACAGCTGTGTGTGGATCCTCAATATAGGCATCTGTTTGATAAACACGTTTAATTTCTGCCGCAGTTTCTTCCTCAGTCGCATATTCAGCTGCAAAGAGTTCCAGAATCTCAGCATCAAAATCAGTCAATTCATATTGTCCTTGTGTACTCAAGGCATTCATGAGTTCAGCTGTCTTAACCGCATCATTCCCCAAAAGATGGAAAATCAAACGCTCCAAGTTTGAAGATACCAAGATATCCATAGATGGACTAGTCGTTACCTTAAACTCACGTTTCTTGTCGTAAACACGTGTCTTGAAGAAGTCTGTCAAAACATTGTTGTCATTGGAAGCGCAGATTAATTTACCAACTGGCAGACCAATTTGCTTGGCATAAAAGGCAGCCAAGATATTTCCAAAGTTTCCTGTTGGTACTGTGAAGTTGACCTTTTCACCAGCCACAATCTCACCAGACTTGACTAACTGAGCGTAGGCATAAACATAATAAACAATCTGTGGTACCAAACGGCCAATATTCATAGAGTTAGCTGATGAAAACTGTAGCTTATTGGCAGCCAATTTTTCACGAAGTTCCACATCGTTGAACATGTGCTTCACGTTTGTTTGTGCATCGTCAAAGTTTCCATCAATAGCAATAACATGAGTATTGTCGCCAGTCTGAGTGGTCATTTGCAACTCTTGCACCTTGCTGACACCGTCTTTTGGATAAAAGACGATAATCTCAGTTCCAGGCACATCCGCAAACCCGGCCATAGCAGCTTTTCCAGTATCACCAGATGTCGCTGTCAAGATGACGATTTTGTTCTCTAAACCATGCTTTTTAGCAGCTGTCGTCATAAAGTATGGCAAAATAGACAAGGCCATATCCTTAAAGGCAATCGTTGAACCATGGAACAATTCCAAGTTGTATTGCCCATCCAGTTTCACCAAAGGCGCAATAGCTGGAGTATCAAACTTGCTATCGTAGGCATTGTTGATACAGTAGTCCAACTCCTCAGCCGTAAAGTCATCTAAAAATGCTGATAAAACTAATTTAGCCACTTCTTGATAAGAAGCATCTTTCAATTTTTCAAAGTCCAAATCTACCTTTGGATAAGTAAGTGGTGTAAACAGACCACCATCCGTCGCCAAACCTTGCAAAATAGCTTGGCTGGCAGTTACTCTATTATTGGCATCACGCGTTGATTGATAAACTAATGTCATTACTCTCTATCCTTTATCTATAGTCTCTTCCATTATATCACGATTTTTCAGAAAATTCTCCCTTTATAAGAGAAATTATAGGCCCAATTCTTCTTTCAAAGGTTGTAAATAAATCATTTCTTGCTTATCTCTTTTCTCCAGTCCTTCCTCAGCAAGGATGAGTAAGTCTTTAGAAAACTCGAGAACCGCAGTTTCTTCCTCATTTGTGAGTTGTTTTTTAGAAAATTGTCGTCTCAAAAACTTATAATCATGACCAGCTGTGGTAAAAAATGGAGCAGTCCGCAAGTAAGCTTCTAACTTATCTAAATTAAGCAACAATCCCAAGTGAAAGGCAGCAGAAGTAAAAGTTCTATCTAGAGGTTGCGTACAAACACTACGAAACTCGATAGTCCCTCTAGTTGTTAAATCTTGGTACTGGTAACTACGATGGGTTTGGAAATCCTCCTTCTGAGGCTGAATCAACACTTCATCCCCATTAAGGGTAAATGCCTGAATTTCAGGTGTAGTCAAATAGTTCCTAGCCTGAACAGGATAAAAATAATAGGTCTGCCCATCACGCTCCGCTGTGAAAATCGCAGAATGATCTAGATAGGCAAAAAAATCCTCCTCATCCTTAAAGAGTCTAGCATTGACACCTACATTCTCTGGATAGATACCATGCATAGATTCTTCCCAAAAAATATCTCTCGAAATTTTAGTATCCCAGTCTGCCCCTGAAAACTCAGAATTGGCAAACAAATAAGCTTTTGCTGCTTCAATTTGAGTAAAAGCATTGATAACACGAAGGTAGTTGGACCTTGAAACGTCCAGTTGAACCTGACTCCCACAGATAAAGGCCCCATATTCAGGAAATTGATGTAAGTCTGATTCAGTCACTTTTTTACTTAAGCTCAAGTAAGCCATCAACATCTGATAGCGGGGATAAGCAACTGGACAGTTCTCATTTTTATCCCAGTTGGGATGAATGCCACAGCCAACAATAGCATGATTAGCTTCACCCAATTTATTCTGAATCGTAGCCATATAGAAGTTAAAGCGTTCTTCTACCTCTTGGATAGATTCGGCCTTTCCGAATGCAAACTCAATCGTCGTATAAGCAACCTCAAATAAAATCGTATCTTGGCTGACTGGATCAAGTAACTGAATTGGATTCCCAAAATCATCCACTTTTTCGATAGTAAAATCCAGTACTGATGGTAAATACCGAAAGAGATCCTTAACAACCTCGATATCCGTAGCCTCACCCTCTAAATTTACAATAGGATATTCTAACTCAATCCCAATAAATAAATCAGGCTCCTCTTTTATATTCTTTAAGTAACGTTTCTTTAGCAATTCAACAGAACGAGACATTAACCACCAAACTCTTTCATAATCAAATAAATTGTGAATAAGTAATATTATACCAAAATTCCTTGCAAAAACGATTAGATAACATTAGGAAATGAATATTGAACATTTTTCAGCTCTATCATATTTGTAGTAGGTAAAGCCCCTATGCATATGGAACCTGTTTTGTCGTAAAAAAAGAAATCACTGCTAAACTATGTACCCCCACCTTGTCTTGTTTGCAGAAACCAAATGAAGAAATAGGACTTTCAAAAACGTCTAGAATTCCTTGCCTTGAAACGAATGGCATGCCTACTAGAATCCTCCTTAAAAAGCGCCTTTTCAGGTGCTATCATTGCTCAAAAATGGCGATTGCTGAGACTTCTCTTGTCCAGAAAAATCACCAAATTCCTCGTATCATTAATCAAAAAATTCCCCAAAAACTGATTAAAAATACTTCTATGACGGATATTGTTCGTCAACTTTTCATTTCAACTTCATCTGTCATTCAAAATCTCAAGAATCTTCACTCTAAGAATCATTTTAGTCGACTCCCAGAGTTCATGTCATGAAACGAGTATTCACTTACAAAAGGAAAGATGAGTTTTATTGCACAAAATTGTGAGAATTTCAACATCATCACTGACCTTGAGGGTAGGACACAAGCGATTATCCGAAATCACTTTCTTCGCTATAATAGAGTTGTCCAATATCAGGTAAAAATCATGAATCAATTTGGCCGAAAATCCCATGAATACAGAACTATCAAACAATACCAGAAACTCATATGACACAATAGTCAGAAACTAGGCGATAAACGTGTTTCCCCCAAACTTTTCGCATGTATCCAACCCAAAAAGAGATTTAAGGCAGACACTTGAGTCACTCAGAAAATTTGAAAGAGTTCGATAATCCCTATCAACTCTTGCCTCTCACTTCTAGAACAAGGAAGCCTGAAAAACTTTTCGGACTCATTGAGGACAATATTTATCGGATTCATCCTCTATTCAAACTGTCTTTCAAACCTGTCTTAAAATCAAAGAATCAAAAAAGAGAAAGAGAGGTAAAACCTTCTTTCTCCATTTTTTCTTTATTCTACATGTTTCGCTAGATCTTCTTGAGCTTTTTTATTGGACTCAGTTTTTTCTTTTTGCCATTTTTCATAAAGTTCTTGGTACTGTTTCGCAGTCACGGGATCTTTTTGCAACTCAACATATTTGTAGTTGTCCGCATCCCCTTTGTGTCCGACGAATGAGAAGGCTCCTGTGAACGGTACAGTCTTACGGAAGATTGGATTAGCTCCTCCACTTTGAACTGGCAGAAAGAGAGCACTATCTGTTAGCCAAGCTTGAACTTCGGCAAATTTCTCATAGCGAACCTGAGTGTTTTCAACTTCTTTATCTGCCTCATCCAACAACTTCTTGTAGGTAGAGAGACCGATTTTTTCCTTGACATCATTGTCTTTTCCTGGAGTCAAGCCAAGATTTTTTAACTGAGAACCAGAGTCCGGATCCAAGAGGTCAAGATAGGTTTTCGGATCTGAGTAATCTCCACTCCAACCTGAGATATCAATGTCATAGTCCTTTTGTTCGGCTGTATTGGCAAAGAAGGTTGCATTGTCTTTCTCGTCTGGAGAAAGTTGAATCACATCGATAACAATATTGTCTGATCCAAGTGTCTCTTCAACAGTCTGTTTGAAAGAACTGGCTTGCTGTACGTCCAACTTAGCAGTCTGATCCACCGGCATGTCTAAATGGATAGGGAAGGTCACACCTTCTGCCTGTAAGCTTTCTTTGGCTTTGGCAAATTCTGCCTTGGCTTTATCAGCATTCAAGAAGGCAGGCTGAGCATCGTTTAGATTGACATTAGCCCACTCTGAACCGTAGTTGACTATCTTTTCATTGACAGCATCTCCGAAGTTTTTCCCACCGATTTGAACAAAGTTGCTTGGTGTGACCGTGTTTCGAAGGATACGATCAGCTCCATCTTCTCCATTTGTCTGGGCGGCATAGGCATGACGGTCAAAGGCAAAGTTAATTGCCTGACGGAAGTCCTTATTTTGCATAGCTGCACGAGAATCCGTCTTTTCTTTATCCGTCTGTTTCATTGTTTGATTGTAACTTTGACGGTTGACATTGAAGAGATAGTAGAAAGTCACAGCATTTTGAGGAGTATAAGTAATTTTATCCTCATTCCCTTTTTTCAACTGGTCAAAGACAGAGCTTGTTGGGAAGATACGGCCATCTGTGTAGTTGCCTTCTAAGAATCCTCGAGCTAAACTATCTTGGTCTGAACCATCATAGAAGGAAAGCTTTACCTTCTCAATTTTCACATTGCCCTTATCCCAGTAATTGGGGTTCTTTTCAAACTCAATTAAAGATTTTGATGTGAAAGACTTGAACAAGTATGGCCCATTTGACAGGATACTAGATGGGGTAACACTTCCAAAGTCATCTCCCTTAGATTTCAAAAAGGCTTCATTGACAGGACTCAAAATTCCCCCTGTTGTCTTTGAATTCCAATAAGACTCTGGCTTGTTCAAGGTGTATTGGAGAGTATAGTCGTCCACTGCCTTGACTCCAACCGTCTCAAAATCAGATGTTTTCCCTTCAACATAATCTGCCAAACCTTTGATTGAATCCCGTACCAAGTACAAGTTCTCAGCCTTTTTATCCGCTGCATACTTAAGACCTGTCACAAAATCATGTGCTGTCACTTCAGCATACTCTTCTCCTTCAGAGGTATACCACTTAGCTCCTTGGCGAATTTTATAGGTATAGGTCAAACCGTCTTTTGATACGGTCCATGACTCTGCCATAGAAGGGACGAGATTGCCGTACTTATCATTTTCCAACAAACCATCGATCAAGTTTGTCGTAATGCTAGAAGTCGAGCCACGTGTCGAAGTGATATAGTCTAATGTATCTGGATTGCTAGCAAATACATATGAGTAGGTTTTATCTGTATTTGATTGTGCCGAACTACAAGCCACCATCAAGAAGCTTGCACTCAAAATTCCAGCCCCTAGTAGGAAGGCTTTTGATTTCTTCATAACTGTTCTCCATTTTTATAGTATATGAAATATTATACACTATTTAAGAAAAAATATAAAGTATTTACAGACTGATATTATAGAAAAAAAGAAAAGCCAGTAGACTCGAGTTCCTACTGACTTCTTTGTTGAATTCGTTTGGATTAAGCAGCCAAAACTTTGCGTCCTTTACGACGACGAGCTGCCAATACGCGACGACCGTTTTTAGTTGACATACGGTTACGGAATCCGTGTTTACGCGCACGACGAAGTTTACTTGGTTGATAAGTACGTTTCACGATGAATACCTCCTCATAGATTTTGTATTCGTTTAGCCGGCTATAAAGTGATCAGTTACTAAACATACTTTACTATTCTATCTGATTCTGCCACTTTTGTCAATAGCTCCAAGCAAATGTTTTCCAGCTTTTCCTATGAAAGCCCTACCTACGATACTGTTTCAAGAAACGTGTCATCTTTTCTTGGATTTGCGCCAATTCGTCCACACGAGGGAGGTAAACGATACGGAAATGGTCTGGTTCTTGCCAGTTAAAGCCGCGACCATGAACCAAGAGAACCTTTTCCTGCTTCAAAAAATCAAGAACGAACTGTTCATCATCATCGATGCGGTACATATTGCGATCGATTTTAGGGAAAATATAAAGACCTGCCTTTGGTTTGACCGCAGACAAACCTGGGATATCTTGAATAGCATTGTAGATGAAGTTTCTTTGCTCGTAGATCCGTCCACCTGGAAGGAGCAATTCGTCCACTGACTGGTGCCCACCTAGTGATGTTTGTACGACTTGCTGGGCCAAAACGTTAGAACAAAGGCGCATGTTGGACAGCATATTGAGACCTTCTATATAGCCCTTGACATGAGTCTTAGGGCCAGACAAGACCATCCAGCCCACACGAAAACCAGCGATACGATGCGATTTTGACAGACCATTCATGCTGACACAGAAGACATCTGGTGCCAAGCTTGCCACAGGCGTGTGTACATGCCCATCCATCACCATACGGTCATAAATCTCATCCGCAAAGATGATCAAATCGTTTTGACGGGCAATCTCAATAATCTCCAACAAGAGTTCCTTAGGATAAAGGGCTCCAGTTGGGTTGTTCGGATTGATAAGGACGATTGCCTTTGTATTGGAAGTAATTTTTGACTTAATATCGTCAATATCTGGGTACCACTCTGCAGCTTCATCACAGATATAGTGAACGGCATTTCCCCCAGCTAGGCTGACCGCGGCTGTCCAGAGAGGATAGTCTGGCATAGGCACCAAGACCTCATCACCATTATCCAAAAGCCCTTGCATGGACATAACAATCAGCTCACTGACACCATTTCCAAGGTAGATATCATCAATGTCCACATTAGGGAATTTCTTCAGTTGACAATACTGCATGATAGCCTTACGCGCCGAAAAAATACCCTTGGAATCAGAGTACCCTTCACTATCACGCGCATTCATAATCAAGTCATGAATGACCTCATCTGGCGCTGTAAAACCAAATTCTGCTGGATTCCCTGTATTCAGACGTAAAATCTTTTCTCCGTTTGCTCGCATCCGCATAGCTTCTTCCAAAACAGGACCACGGATATCATAAGCAACGTGCTCTAACTTACTAGACTTGTTATATTCTTTCATCTTGTTTCCTCAATTCATAGAGATAGTAACATTATACCACTAGAAAGGGATTGCGACAAGTTTCCTGAAATGAGCAAGCAAAGAAAAAAACTCACAACGACTAGGTTCTCACCGTCTAAACAACTAGAATACAGAAGTATTTTCTCACATACCAAAAGACAAACCTAGAAAGATCAGCGCTAAAAAGGAGTCATACAAAAGATTAAACATGAGAAAGAGCCCCCACGTGACCAAATAGTCCAAACGACCACTTCTCTTTGCAATCACAAATAAAATGATGTGGTAGACTAAATGAAAGAGAAGAAAGCCGACAAAACCTGGATAGAGAATAGGCACAACTCTTTCCAGCCGCCAAAGCATCACTACTTCTCCTACAAGCGATGCAAAGATAATTCCATGATAAAGAAGACTTATTTTTTTAGAAGTTTGAACAGACACTTTCATACTTTCTCCTTTCTCTCACTGTGTTTCCTACTATCCCGTTTTCTTTTATTTTAACATATCTCCACCAAATTGAATCTCCGATAATATTTATTTAAAATATGATTTTTACTTTACTTCTTTAGTGAAAAGGGTTACAATAACAGTAAGAAAATTTCAGGAGGTTTCATTATGGCACAACGTTACCAAAATGTTATGGTCGCAATTGATGGTTCTAAAGAAGCAGACTTGGCTTTCGTCAAAGGTGTTTACACTGCTCTACGCAACGAATCCAAACTCACCATCGCCCATGTTATTGACACACGCGCTCTTCAAAGCGTATCTACCTTTGATGCTGAAGTTTACGAAGAACTTCAAGTAGATGCTGAAAGTTTGATGAAAGAGTACGAAAAACGTGCGAGAGATGCGGGTGTGACCGATATTCATACCGTCATCGAAATGGGAAATCCAAAAACTCTCCTTGCCCGTACCATTCCAGACGCAGAGAATGTTGACCTGATTCTCGTCGGTGCAACAGGGCTTAATGCCTTTGAACGCCTCTTGGTTGGTTCTTCATCTGAGTACATTCTCCGCCATGCAAAAGTTGATTTGCTGGTCGTGAGAGAAAGAGAAAAAACATTATAAGAGCACAAAAGGAGCCTGTTGTGAACTGCACCCCAAAAGTTAGACAGAAAAAATCTAACTTTTGGGGTGTTTTATTATGAAATTGAGTTATGAAGATAAAGTTCAAATCTATGG